>ERZ1066124.526-NODE-526-length-23010-cov-27.651841_pt1 | contig 23010 bp, 22 predicted proteins | sample MGYA00382771_ERZ1066124 | MGnify/ENA primary metagenome ERZ1066124 (study PRJEB33369, sample SAMEA5778354) | biofilm metagenome | biome: Industrial cooling water; feature: Water cooling tower basin; material: Biofilm | place: United Arab Emirates | collected... | reverse complement strand
CCCAGCTCCCCCAGCTCCCTCAGCTCCCCCAGCTCCCCCAGCTCCCCCAGCTCCCCCAGCTCCCCCAGCTCCCCCAGCTCCCATCTCTCTCTTTGAGGAGAACTGTAAAATTGCTGAAAATGCGAAAATTTACCGAAAGAGCAGCTAAAAACTCGATTTTCAGGCGTTATGAAAATTGCTCGCGTTCACTTCTACGTAGAAAATGCAACGGTGTGGCGTGATTGGTTTGTCTACAGACTAGGCTTTCAAGCTGGAGCAACGAGTGAGTGCAGCAATACGCGCACCGAAGTTGTCAGTAGTGGTTCGATAGTGTTTCAACTGTCCTCACCCATCTCACCAGATAGCCCAGTTGCTGCTTTTCTACAAAAGTACCCAGAAGGTGTGGCAGATCTGGCATTTTACGTGGAGGATATCGAAGCAATTTTAACCAAAGCAGTCCGTTATGGAGCGGAAATATTACAACCGCTTCAGCAAACACTACAAGGGAAAGGCTACCTAAAATGGGCAACTATTTCTGCTTGGGGTTCTTTAAGCCATACCTTAATCGAGGTAAAGGGGCAAAGGGGCAAAGGAGCTGGGGGAGCTGAGGTAATTTCTACCAAATCTTCCCTAGCTTCCTTATCTTCCCCATCTCACCTGGTTACCTGCTCACCTGCCCAGTCGCCTGTTTTGTTTACCAGCATCGACCATGTGGTGTTAAATGTGGCAGCCGGTGACTTAGAGCCTGCTATTGCTTGGTATGAGAATATTTTGGGTTTTCAGCCCCAACAGGATTTTAAAATTCAAACCGAGCGGTCGGCTTTACGCAGCCGGGTGATGTTTCATCCGAGCGATCGCGTACAATTACCAATCAACGAACCCGTGGGGGCGAATTCTCAAATTCAAGAGTTTTTGGATATCAATCGCGGGGCTGGTGTCCAGCATATCGCTTTGCAGGCGAGCAATCTGGTGCCAGCGATCGCTCGCCTGCGTAGTGCTGGCATCCCCTTTCTGGCAGTTCCCTCCAGTTACTATACTGAGTTGCAAAAGCGACATCAACTTCCCTTAACTCCGGCTCAATTGCAGCAAATTGCCGAGCAGCAAATCTTGGTAGATTGGCAGCACGATGGTGTTAGTACCAACGGAGAAACCCCGCCCTTACTGCTACAAATTTTCACAAAGCCAATTTTTTCTCAACCAACTTTCTTTTTTGAGCTAATCGAACGGCGAGAGGGCAAGATCAAAGGCGAAATAAAATTGGCTCAAGGGTTTGGAGAAGGCAATTTTCGCGCCTTGTTTGAAGCGATTGAACGCGAGCAAATTAAGCGAGGCTCTTTGGGTACTAGGGGTTAGGGGTTAGGGGTTAGGGGTTAGGGGTTAGGGGTTAGGGGTTAGGGGTTAGGAGGAGGCTAGGGAGCTTGTGAAACTAGGAAAAGATAGTCAAAAACTCCGCAATTACCTGGTTACCCATGACCCATTACCAATTACCAAAATTGTTAGCCTGCCTTTTTTAAGGGGAAATACACAATTTTATAAGCTTGAGAGAGAGGTAACTGTCCACTGTCCACTATCCACTGTCCACTGTCCACTATCCACTATCCACTGTCCACTGTCCACTGTCCACTGTCCACTGTTAAACCATTAGCTGCGATAATCTGTAAAGTAAAATTAATTTTTATTGACAGATGTTAAGACTGATTACTGACTTCGATGGGCCGATCGTAGACGTTTCGCCACGGTACTACCGGGTTTACCAGTTGTGTCTAGAAAAAACTCGACGTCAGCATCAGGCGGTACGGGAGCTATCGAAGGATGAATTTTGGCAGTTGAAGCGCCAGCGAGTGCCAGAAAGGGAAATAGGGATAATTTCAGGGCTTGACGAAGCGCAAGCTCTAGAATTTGCTGCTCTGCGGCGACAAATCGTGCATACGCTGCCTTATTTGCAGTATGACCAATTGGTGCCAGGAGCTGTAGAGGCGCTGAAAAAAGTAGAGCGAGCTGGGATCGAATTGGTCGTCATGACGATGCGGCGGGTAATAGAGCTAGATTATGCGTTGAATAAGTTTGATTTAGGCCGATTTTTTCGGCAAAATCGCTGCTATCGACTGGATAACGACTATATTAAAACGCGGGATATCGATGAAAAGCCTCTTTTGATGCAACAAGCGCTTAAAGAACTCCCGCCAGCAGAAGATACTTGGATGGTGGGAGACACCGAAGCCGATATAGTGGCTGCCAAAAGTAATGGAGTCAAAGCGATCGCAGTGTTATCGGGAATACGCGATCGCACCCAGTTAGAAGCTTACGAACCCGACTGGATCGTTAACGATCTCAGCGATGCCATAGATTTAATCTTTTGTCAAGTACCGCCAAAAATTTCAGTATAGCAATCGCCAAGGTAATGAGGAAGTTATTAATTCCAGAAACTCTTGATTTAACGCTCTTCTCCCCCAGCTCCCTCAGCTCAAGAAAGCTCCCTCAGCTCAAGAAAGCTCCCTCTAGCCCCTAGCGCCTTGGATGTGGCGCTCAGCAGCACATCCAAGACGCCGATGAGAATCTCTCAGCGGAGAAAGCTACAAACCAACCAAAGCAAGATCAAAGTCACCAGGGTGATAAATTGACCATTGGTCAAGGCGAGGCTGCTTATTGGGGCCAAGAGCAGGCTGTAAAGCAATCCTCCTAACAGCAAACCAACCAACAAACCGAACAGGGTGAGCAATATAGCTCGACCAAACAGATTTTCTTTGCGATTGAGAAAATAAAGGCTCAATCCGATGCCCAAAGCCAAGGTGAGTTGCAAAATAGAACTATTGGCCTGCAATAAAACGCTCAAAGCTGCCAAACCTCCGAATAGACCAGCAGGCAAAAGAACGTCTTTTGTGTTGGGAGTATCGATCAGCCGTTGCAGCCAAGCTGGAGACTGCTGAACCGGGGTGGGTGGAGTACTGGGGGGAGCAGCAGTCAAGCGTTCTGGAAAGCGAACGCCTTCAGGAACCTTGATTTTGCCTTCTTGGCGCATCCGCAGACGCTGCATCAAAATAGCATCATAGGCGGCTTCTAGCATTTCTTGTCGCTTGCGATCGCCGCCAGACTCAGCCAGCAAGCGATCGCGCGCCGCTTTAATTTCATCGAATGAAGCATCTTCCGTTAGCCCAAGTTCTTCGTAAGGATTTTGAACGCTCATCTACAACCTCCAACAGTTCCCATACTAGCCACTACCAAATCGCTTGTGACCCCACGAGGGTTTTGATTAGCGCCATTTTAACCTTTGCTACCATAGCTTGAGTGCAGCTGGCGTGCGGGCTGCGGCGAGCGATCGCAGGCGGTAACAAAGAGCGCATGAGCGATACTACCTCCAGATCCGCTCCACACTAGCTTTCTGAGAGGACAACACTTTAATAGACTAGAGATTTTAATCGTCAGGTGGGGCATACTAATGCAGAGTGAATAGGAATTTTTGTTACATCGATCAAAAATTTCCTCAAAATTGACAAAGCGTTAGATTTATAACTTTCTCGATTACAGGTTCTTACCATGACCGAGTTCTCGACTGATAATCATCTAAAATGCAGGATACACAATCCAAAGGATAATCTATCGTCAGCCAAGTCGATTGGTTACTCCCAACCCCATAATCAACCCACCCATTCATCTGTTAATCCTCATCTGTTAGGGGAAATGGTAGCTATGGATCGCGCCAAGATTCTTGTTGTTGATGACGACCCGGCAGTTCGGAACCTGATTTATCGTTTCTTAAGCAAGCAAAACTACCAGATGGAGTCTGCTGCTGACGGTAAGACCGCCAGAACGGTATTTGAGCAATTTAACCCAAATTTGGTGATTTTAGACGTAAATTTGCCCGATGCTAATGGATATAGCCTTTGTGAGGAATTTCAGGCGCTCACAGGTGTATTTGTCATGCTACTGACCAGCCGCACCGACGAAGCCGATAAAATTTTAGGGTTTGGCAAAGGTGCCGATGACTACCTCACCAAACCTTTTAGTCTGGGCGAGTTAGGCGTCCGGGTGGGAGCCATTTTAAAGCGCCAGCGGGCTGTGACTCAAGCGGTACAGCAACGTTTGATGTTCGACCAATTAATCATCGATCCGGTGCGCCGGGAGGTGACGCTGAACAATCAAAGCGTTTCTTTGACCGCCTTAGAGTTCGACCTGCTGCATTTTTTGGCTTCCCATCCGGGTCGAGTTTGGCGTCGTTCGGAGTTAATCCACGCTGTCTGGGATTACGAATACGTTGGCGATCAGCGCGTCGTTGACGTTCACATCGGTCAAATTCGCAAGAAGATCGAAACTGATGCGGATCAACCCGCACTGATTCAGACTGTTAGGGGTGTTGGCTACAAATTTGAACTTAAGAGTGCTAAACCAGACAACGGTAAGTAGTCATTCCCTGTCACGCTTTCCACCTCAAGTGTAGCGAGAAGCTCTTAGCTCTCTTATCTTCAGATCGAAAGATCGAAGCGGAAAGCGGACACGGGCAATTTTAATCGCCTTCTCTTTTCTGGTACACTGCAAGCCAAACAGTTTTCTCTAGTTTAGAGACCTACCTGCGCGCTGGGAGCAAGTTACGCCAGGGCAGATATAAATTCCTTAAGGGTTATGCCAGGAACCGGAAATTTAAGGCCATGCCTGAAAGCGGAATATAAGTACTAATTACCAGCAATAGATAAGGATGCCGATCTACTAACTGAGAAACCTGAAAAGGTCACCTAAAATCGGGGTTGGTCAACTGTCAACTGTCAACTGTCAACTGTCAACTGTCCACTGTCCACTGTCAACTGTCAACTGTCAACTGTCAACTGTCCACTGTCCACTGTCCACTGTCAACTGTCAACTGTCAACTGTCAACTGTCAACTGTCAACTGTCAACTGTCCACTGTCAACTGTCCACTGTCAACTGTCCACTGTCAACTGTCAACTGTCAACTGTCCACTGTCCACTGGTCATGGGTAATCGGTTATGGTAGCAAAACACCTTGCGGACGATTACCCAGCACCAATTACCCATTACCCATTACCCATTAAGCCGAATGCCGGAATAGGGTTTCCAAATATACCTGAGCTGCCCGACGATAGCTGAGGGATGCTTCTTTGGTGTTGCCTTCTCCATTTTGAAGCAAAAACAGGGACAGAGCTGCTGTAAACACCCGATCCAGATCCCAGTCGGGATGGGTTTCTAGGTAAACCGTGAGGGATTCGTGTAGGGCTTCTGGTATTTCTGCCAAGATACTGACTGTCGCATTCATAAAATTTTCCTCTCGCTGTTGGGGTCAGTTGATGGGAACCACGACCGCTGACAACTGACTCGTTGTTGTAGGTGGGTCGCATCATTGTCTTCTAAGAGGGGGTAGGGTTGTCAATGATGCGAAATGTTACAGGTGCTTTGTGAAACGAAAAAACCTCACGACATAATGGGCTTTTCAGCCCATTTTTTGTTACATAACTTAAAAATAATTGAGGATTTGGTGGCTGATGGGTGTTGCCGGGAAGAAATCCCCAAGCCAACAGGAAGACAAGGATTGTGGGTTAATCTTTGTGGAAAAAGGCAAGCAAGCTGTGGAAAAAGTTGAATGGTGCTGTGGAAACCCTGTGAAATCTGTGGGGAAATTTTGGGCAAAAGATAAGAATTGCAAAAATTTGGGAATTCTGGCACGGGATGTGGGGGAATGTTTCCCCATAACTCGCGGCGTCTTCTTGGTCTTGGGTAGCGATCGCTAATGCCCTAAGACTTGATAAACTTGGCGCTGGTGGAACAAATCAACCAGGTGCGGGTTGAGTTTGTTTTTGCCAGCAGCGGTTTTGAGGATGTCAACGGCTTTCTCTGCGGGTAATTTTTCCTTGTACGGGCGATCGCCTGCGGTGAGGGCGTCGTAGATGTCAGCGATCGCTAAAATTTGGCTGCCTATGGGAATTTGTTCTTGTTTCAATCCTTGGGGGTAACCAGTTCCATCCAGCTTTTCGTGGTGGGACAATACGATCTTGGGGATATTTTTCAGATCGTTCGTCCAGGGAATCCGCTTCAAGAAATGGTAACTGTAAGTAACGTGAGCTTCAATCGCTAACCGCTCTTCCGGTGTCAGATTGCCTCTGGGAACCATCAACTGTCCCATTTCTTGAGTAGTTACTAAGTATTTTAATTGACCATCTAAATCTCTGTATTGATACTGAGACAGTTCTGTCCATAAAGCCAGCTCCTCGTCAGACAAAGGCTGAAATTCCCTTGTTATCGATGGTTCTGGTTCGTTAATTTTTAGCAGCAGTTCCCATAACCGCTCGAGCTTCTCCATCGCTTCTAAGAGCTGCGTATCAAAATTTACTAACTCTTCCGCTAGAGAATCGTCAGCCAGCTGGTCTGGAGATAAGTTTTGTAAATACTGAATCTTGGCTTGGGCGGTGTCTAATTCTAGGGTGCGCCCCGCGACGGCAAAGCGCTGACGAACGATCTCGAGTTGTTCGGGAGACAGTTTTTTCAGGCGGTGTAAAAGCACTTCTGGGACGCCGACTTCGCCGAAGTCGTGCAGCAGGGCGGCGTAGCGGATTTCTTGCAGTTGGCGCGGGGTAAAATAAACTGATTCTAATGCCCCGGAAGTGACGGAATTGACCTCGGTAGCTAATCCCAAGCTCAAAGCGGCGACTCGTTCGGAATGACCGTAAGTGGTTGGTTCTCGCTTTTCAATCAGTTGGATAGAAGCTTTGACAAAACCCTCGAACAAGTTTTCAATACTTTCTTGCAGATGGTTGCGCTCGATAGAAATCGCTGCCATTGAAGCTAGAGAGCGAACTATTCTGGCTTCCCAATCGGAATAAGATTGGGTGACTTGGTTAAGGTTTTCAGGGTTGACAACGGCATCGGGTTTAATTTTACGATTGATTAGTTGCAGAACGCCAATGATTTCGCCCTGTTGGTTTTGCATCGGTAGCACTAAAACCGAGCGAGTTTTATAGGAGAAATCGCGGTCAAAATTAGTATCTAGCTGATAGGGAACTTCTGCTGGCAAATTGTAAGCATCGGGCAAGTTTAAACTTTCACCCGTGAGCGCAACGTAGCCAGATAGACTGTTGCGAGTAATCGGCATGGCGAATTCCCGGAAAGTTACCTGGGGAATTGAATCGTTTTGAGCGGCTTTAAACAGTAACTTAGGAATTTCATCGCTGCGGTCAATTAGATAAAGGCTGCCAGCGTCACTACAAGTAATTTCGCGGCTCTTCGATAAAATTAATTCGAGTAATTTTTCTAAAGACTGGCTGTTAGAAAGGGCGGTGCCGATTGCCAACAGCTCTTCTAGGAGTTCAACCTGTTCGGTAGATGCCGAAAGCAGTTGCTGATTCTGAGCGATCGCAAGCTGAGTATTGGGAACCATAGTAAATTTGTGATAGAGAAAACGCTATTATTCGCCCCTGTCTTATTGGTTATTTGACGATCGGACATTTTGAGTTTAGCGAATCAAGCGACAATCCCCACAGCGTGTTTTTGCGGTGTGGGGATTGATTCCTGATACGTTCGTCTCATGTACTCACATCTTGCACCTTGACTAAAAACCGGGTTTCTTGCAAATAGCTCAGCTTGAAAGTCTAGATTTATCGTCAAGAAACCCGGTTTTTTCAGGCTTGTTGATAATGGTGCCAGATCTGAGATATACCTACTTGGCATCGGTTGGTGCCGCCGAACGGGTAAATAACACTTGAATCGCCAGGGCGGCTAGACCAAGGGCGATTAAGCCAAAGATGCCGGTGGCGAGGGCGCTGACGCCGACGACTAGGGTGCGAACGGCAACGGTGATGTTTACTACTGTAAAGTTGGGCGATTGAATTGGTTTGCTGGCAAAGTTAGAGGCGATGGCTGAGGTGAGCGAGTATAGCGCGATCGCTAGTCCTCCCGCTACTACTGAACCGCTCAAACAGCGCAGGGGTCCCGGTAGCGCCTTACCAGAGGGATTTGGCTGGTTGGCTTGGTTTTGAATTGGTGTTGGTTCTGTCATAAATTATGATAGTTTTTGGCAATTGTTAGCTATAAATTAACTAATAAGTTGCTAATTGCTAATTGCTAATTGCTAATATATCAGGACTTATGCAAAAGCAACCGGGTTTCTCTGAAAAATCGTCGGTTTGGCAACTAGAGAGCGCAGCAAGAAACCCGGTTTCTCAAAGCGTCGTGCGTCAGTCCTAATATCATTTTTCCGAATCGAGCCATTAGCCATTAGCCATTAGCCATTAGCTACTATGTCTGAGATAAGTTGCAACTTGAGTTAGTTAACTATTTCGGTGGGAAAGGTTGTCATTTGGTTGGTAGTTTGATTAAACTACTTTAATTCCAGTTGGGTTAAACTGAGCTAAAAAGAACTCTAGGCTGGGGTCGTTAATCGCTGTTGCTACTTGTTGGCGAACGAGTTCTGCTTGGGTGCGAGATGCTGTGAGGGCGAATACGGTGGGGCCAGATCCTGACATCATCGTACCTAAAACGCCAGCGGTTTCAAATGCTTGTCGCAATTGCTGTACTTGGGGATATTTGGGCAGTACTACTCGTTCTAAATCGTTGTGGAGGGATTGACCAATTTTAGCTGCATCTTTGTGCGCGATCGCGCTCACCAATCCTCCCGAATGTACTCTCGCGGATCTTTCTTTCAGGCTTTGGGGGTCTGAGATGTAGGAACTGCTAAACTGCTGTCGGTAGGTTTGATAAGCCCAAGCGGTGGAAACGCCTAAGCTGCGGTGTTTGGCTAATATAACGTGCAGGTTGTCTAAATCGGGTAGGGGGGATAGTCTTTCACCTCTGCCGGTAGCGATCGCTGTGCCACCGCCGATGCAAAATGGAATATCGGAACCTAGCTGGGCTGCTAGTTCCTGCAATTCCGATTGAGTCAATCCTAATTGCCACATTAGATCTAACCCAACTAAAACGGCGGCGGCGTTGGTCGATCCGCCTGCTAACCCGGCGGCGACGGGAATCCGCTTTTCAATTTCGATATCGACGCCGCCAAATTTGGCAAAGGCGTCGGGAAATTGATGTATCATTAACTGCGCTGCCCGATAGGCTAAGTTGGTTTTGTCTACAGGGACTTGGGGATGATCGCAGTGGAGGCGGATGTTATCGGTGCCGTTGGCGTGTAAGTCTATCGCATCGGCGAGGTCGATGCTTTGCAGAATCATTGCCAATTCGTGATAGCCGTCGGGGCGCGAGCCTAAAATTTCCAGATATAGGTTAATTTTGGCTGGGGCGAGTAGGGAGTAGGAACGCATGAGATTTGAGATTTGAGATGTTAGATTTCAGATTGAGTGTTGGGTAAGTTTTTACTCAATTGCACCCACTCCGAGACGCCCAGGTCTTCGGCGCGGGCTTGGGGATTAATATTTAATTGTTCCAGTAACTGGGTTAAGCGATCGCCCTCTACCACCGACTTCAAATTATTTCGTAACATTTTGCGCTTGGCGGCAAATCCCAGTTTGACCAAAGTCTCTAACCTTTTTGGGTCTTCCGCTGGAGGTTCTGTTAACCTGGGGCGCAAACGCACTACCGCCGAATCGACTTTGGGCGGCGGGAAAAATGCTTGGGCTGGTACGGTACAGATTAACTCGCATTCGGCTAAGTATTGTACCCGCACTGATAAAGCTCCAAATGCTTTTGAACCCGGTTTGGCATATAATCTTTCCGCTACTTCTTTTTGCACTAGCAGCACGATTGACTCATAGGGTTGATCCGCGGGGGCAGAAATTGTACCCAAAAGTTTTTCTATAATCGGGCCGGTAATGTTATATGGTATATTGGCAACTACTTTATTAGGTTTTTGAAACGCGGGGAAAGGTTCTAGTAAGGCGTTTAAATCGATTTCGAGGAAATCGCCTTGCAACAGCAGAAAATTTGCGGTTTGTCCCAGTTGTTTGGCTAATTTCTGGCATAAATCTCGGTCAATTTCTACAGCCACAACGGACTCAGCCATAGGCAAGAGTCTTTTGGTCAAGATGCCAGTACCGGGGCCAATTTCTAGAATGCGATCGCTTCCTGATAATTCGGCTGCCCCGACAATCTGGTTCAAGGCTTTTTCACTTCTCAGCCAGTGCTGAGCAAATTGTTTCCGCGGTCGATGGTTCATTAAATAATACTTAAGGTTGTGAGTAAATCAACAATTTGTATAATAGATTACAACTTGTCAAGAAAGCATATGAATATATTATTCTATTTGCTTCCAAGTTTATGATTTTTTCCACATCATTGAATCACGAGTGAGGGGAAGATGGCAAAACGATATAGTCGGCGTAAATTTATTTTGTATGGTTCCGCTGCGTTGGGTACGAGTGTTTTCCTGAAAGCGTGCAGCGGTAGTGGACCAGATACGCCACAAACAACTGGTAACGCACCAGCGACGCCAGCAGCAACACCCGCCGCAGCAACTCCCACGGCATCGCCAGTCGCAGCAGCGAGTGGAGGAGATACGATTAAGGTGGGCATCCTGCATTCGTTGAGCGGCACGATGGCAATTAGCGAAAAAAGCGTTGTCGATGCCGAACAATTAGCGATAGAAGAAATCAATGCCGCAGGCGGTGTTTTGGGCAAGAGAATTGAGCCAATTGTAGAAGATGGTGCTTCGGATTGGCCTACTTTTGCCGAAAAAGCCAGAAAGTTGATCGACCAAGATAAAGTAGTCACAATTTTTGGCTGTTGGACTTCTGCCAGTCGTAAGGCGGTGCTGCCTGTTTTTGAAGAAAAGAAACACATGCTTTGGTATCCCGTCCAATACGAAGGGCAGGAGTGTTCTAACAATATTTTCTACACCGGCGCAGCCCCAAACCAACAAATCGAACCCTCGGTAGATTGGCTGTTACAAAATAAAGGGAAAGAATTCTTCCTAATTGGCTCAGATTACGTTTTCCCGCGTACCGCCAATACAATTATCAAAGCCCAGTTAGAAGCCAAAGGCGGCAAAACAGTCGGCGAGGATTACTTGCAGTTGGGAAATACGGAAGTCACGCCGATTATTACCAAGATTAAGCAAGCTTTGCCCAACGGTGGGGTGATTTACAATACCCTGAACGGGGATAGTAACGTTGCCTTTTTCAAACAGATGCAAGGCGCAGGATTGACTCCAGATAAATATCCGACGATGTCTGTAAGTATCGCCGAAGAAGAAGTCAAAGCAATTGGCCCAGAATATCTCAAAGGTCATTATGCTGCCTGGAATTACTTTATGACCGTCGATTCGCCAGCTAATAAGAAATTTGTCGATGCTTTCAAAGCCAAATATGGCGCAGATAGAGTAACAAATGACCCAATGGAAGCGGCTTATATTGCCGTTTACTTGTGGAAGCAGGCAGTAGAAAAAGCAAAAACCACCGATCTGGAAGCGGTAAGAAAGGCGGCGTTAGGCCAAACTTTGGAAGCGCCAGGAGGATTGGTAACGATGGAAAATAACCACCATATTGCTAAGGTGGTACGAATTGGCGAAGTTAAAGAAGACGGTCAATTCAATATTGTTTTCGCGACGCCGAAAGCAGTTTCACCGATTCCTTGGAACCAGTTTGTAGCAGAAACAAAGGGTCTTTCTTGCGATTGGTCAGATCCGGCTAAGGGAGGGAAGTTTAAAACAACGACATAATTTAGGATTTTAGATTTAAGATTGCAGATTGAAAACATCTAAAATCTGCAATCTTAAATCAGCAACTGAAGGGGGGAATCAGGTCAATGGCATTATTGTTTGATGTTTTATTTAATGGGCTGAGTATCGGCGCGGTTTTGCTAATTGCGGCGCTGGGATTGGCGATTGTGTTTGGGTTAATGGGCGTGATTAACTTAGCCCACGGCGAGTTAATGATGCTGGGAGCTTATACTACTTTTATCGTCCAAAATATATTTAAAGCTTTGGGCAGTGGCTGGTTTGAAACTTATATCTTTTTTGCTTTGCCTTTGGCTTTCTTGGTGGCGGCAGGCGCAGGATTAATATTAGAAAGGGGTGCGATTCGCTTTCTTTACGGACGTCCGTTAGAAACTTTATTGGCAACTTGGGGCGTGAGTCTGATTTTGCAGCAATTTGTCCGCAGTGCGAACTGGGTGCTGATAATTGGCATAGTTTTATTTTGTTTGTTATTCTTTGGGGCGATGTGGATTCTGCGTCGCCGTCCGGATTTCGATCGGATTCGCAATTGGGTGGTGACGATAATGTTACCGCTGTCTTTGGGGATTGCGATCGCATTCTGTTCTTTTCTAGCCCAAACTTATAAACTAGCGGTGACTAAACCTTGGTTTGGCGCGCAAAATGTCGATGTCACTGCACCTAAATGGCTGCGCGGTGGGTTACCTATAGGTACGTTTCAATTACCATATGCGAGGTTATTTATTATTGGTTTGACGATTGTTTGTATCGTCGGAATCTATCTATTTTTACAGCGATCTGCTTGGGGATTGCGAATTCGCGCGGTAACCCAAAATCGCAGCATGAGTTCTTGTTTGGGGATTCCTACTGCGAAAGTAGATGCGATTACTTTTGCTTTAGGATCTGGATTGGCTGGTGTGGCGGGATGCGCGATTAGTTTACTCGGTTCTGTGGGGCCAAATACCGGACAAAATTATGTGGTAGATACGTTTATGGTCGTGGTTGTCGGCGGTGTGGGTAAGTTAGTCGGTACAATTGTGGCGGCGATCGCTATCGGTACTGCTAATTATCTCATCGGTTCGGGAACTCTGGCGCTGATGCTGACGCCGATAAAACCTCTGGCGGATTTCTTTACTTTTTTTGCTACTAGCAGTATGGCAAAGGTGATGGTGTTTGCTTTAATTATTGCGTTTTTGCAGGTGCGTCCCGCTGGTATTTTTCCCCAAAAAGGTCGTACTGTTGATGCTTAGAATAGAGTTTTGAATGAACCGCAGAGGACGCAGAGAACGCAGAGGAAAGAAGTAGAAAGAGATTTTTTTCAGTTATCAATATGGGAAGAAGTAGGAATTTTTTTGAGGAATTTGGAGTTAATTAGGAGCGAAAAAGATGGATAAGGGGGAAAATAAAGCGATAGACAGGGGGAATGAAGGAGAGGAAAATGGGGTGGAACGGAAAATCTACCACTATCCCCGCGTTAATAAGAGAGAAAGGGCGAATTGGAGTCAAAAGGAAGAGTCTTTTTCTAGTAATGTGCCTAGAGCGCGTCGGATGAGTCAGAGGCAGCGATCGCTTTTAATTGAAGCAGGGATTGTGGCAGCGATCGCTCTGGTATTAATTTTAGTGATGCCTGCGCTTCTGTCTGAGTTTCGTCTCAATTTGTTGGGTCGATTTTTAGCCCTGGCAATCGTTGCTTTAGGTATTGATTTAATCTGGGGTTATACTGGGCTTCTGAGTTTGGGTCATGGGATCTTTTTTGCTTTGGGGGGTTATGCGATCGCTATGCACCTGCAATTAGCGCCCCTCGCACCAGGTACCTTACCGGAATTTATGAATTTATATGGGGTTAGTCAATTACCCTGGTTTTGGACGCCTTTTTATTCGGTTCCGTTAGCGGCGATCGCTGTGTTTTTTATACCAGCTTTAATGGCTGGAATATTGGGCTATCTAGTATTCCGAAATCGCATTCGCGGCGTTTACTTTTCTATTTTAACCCAGGCGGCAACTATTGTTTTTTTCAATTTCTTTAACGGGCAGCAAAAGTTATTCAATGGCACTAACGGTTTAACGAATTATCAAACTTTTCTAGGATTAGAAGTAAAAGCGACTCAAACTCAGTTTCTGTTTTATACTTTGACGATATTATTATTAGCAGGAAGCTATGCTCTCTGTCGGTGGTTGACTAGCGGACGCTTTGGCAGGCTACTAATAGCAATTAGAGATGATGAAAGTCGGGTGCGGTTTTCTGGCTACGATCCAACGGGGTTTAAAGTTTTAGTTTTTGCTATTTCTGCCGCCCTCGCTGGTATTGCTGGCGCTATGTTTACGCTACAAACTGGCATTATTTCACCCAAAGCTATGGATATTGCTTTTTCAATTGAAATGGTAATTTGGGTAGCGGTGGGAGGTCGTGCTAGTTTAGTGGGTGCGGTTTTGGGAGCCGTGGTGGTAAACTTTGGCAAGAGTCTTCTCAGCGAACAATTTCCCGAAGTTTGGCTATTTTTCCAAGGGGCGCTGTTTTTATTGGTGGTAACAGTACTTCCCGGCGGTATCGTAGGATGGTGGCACGAACAAGGGATGGAAACAATGCGAATTCTTCTAAGAAGACCCAAACAAGTATCAACCTATCCCAGTCTAGAAGAAAACCCAGAAGTGCAACAAGAACGAGAAGGATTGTAGAATTTGAGATTTAAGATTTCAGATTGCAGATTTAAGAAAATTTTAGATTTAAGATGTGAAATGACAAATTTAATTTCAGCGTTCAATATCTAAAATCATCTCAAATTAGGCAATCTAAAATCTGAAATCTGCAATCTAAAATCAACAATTCCCAATCGCCAATCTAAAATTATCAAATCTGAGATCTGCAATCTGAAATCTAAAATCAGCAATCCCCAATCGCCAATCTAAAATTATCGAATCTGCAATCTGCAATCTGAAATCTAAAATCAGCAATCCCCAATCTAAAATTATCAAATCTGAAATCTGAAATCTGCAATCTAAAATAAACTATGCCTGCCAAAATCTTAGAAACAGAAAACGTGACGGTTAGCTTTGATGGGTTTAAGGCGATAAACCAGCTAAATTTTAGTTTGGATGTGGGAGAGTTGCGGGTAGTAATTGGCCCCAACGGTGCGGGGAAAACAACTTTTTTAGATGTGATTACCGGGAAAGTTCAACCGACGGAAGGGCGAGTGTTATTTAAAGGGCGCAATACGAAAAAGCTTTCGGAACATCAAATAGCCCGTTTGGGAATTGGTCGCAAATTCCAAACACCTCGGATTTATCTTAATCTGTCCAGTCGGGAGAATTTGGAACTGAGTTATAATCGCAATAAGAATGTTTTTAGTACTTTGTTTGGCAAAAGTTCTAGTAGCGATCGCAACCAAATAGCAGGTTTATTAGAAACCATTGGTTTAACCGCAAAAGCTGATATTCAAGCTGCTTTGCTGTCTCACGGAGAAAAGCAACGCTTAGAAATTGGCATGTTAGTCGCTCAGTCTCCCGATTTATTATTAGTCGATGAACCAGTCGCCGGACTTACGGATGAAGAAACTTATAATGTGGGTGAATTGTTACTAGCTTTAGCCGAAAGCCATTCGATTTTAGTCATCGAACACGATATGGAATTCGTGCGCCAAATTGCCCGCAAAGTAACGGTATTGCACCAAGGTTCGGTTTTGTGTGAAGGAACTATTGAAGAAGTACAAAACGATCCGCGCGTGATTGAAGTCTATTTAGGACACCAAACAGATTAACGCTAACAGCTAATAGCTAATGGCTAATGGTTAATAGCAAGAAAAATGCTATATTTATTAGCAATTAGCAATTAGCAATTAGCAATTAGCAATTAGCAATTAAAGGTATCAATGAATAGCGCGATCGCATCCCAACTTAACACGCCAACTGCACTAATGCTGCAAGTTTCCGGCTTAAATGTCTACTACGGTGAAAGCCACATTCTCCGCGATGTAGATTTAAGCGTACCAGCAGGAGAAATGGTTTGTTTAATCGGACGCAATGGCGTCGGTAAAACCACGCTGCTCAAAACTATTATGGGTTTAATTAAACCCCGCACTGGTACAATTAGTTTGACGGATGAAATAATCAATGATAAATCCCCCGATCGCCGCGCCAAAATGGGGATTGGTTATGTTCCCCAAGGACGAGAAATTATTCCCCGGTTGACGGTAGAAGAAAATCTATTGCTAGGTTTTGAAGCTTTACCTACTGGGAGAAAAACCAATCAAGCAATACCAGAGGAAATTTTCGATTTGTTTCCGGTGTTGAAAACAATGCTTTCTCGCATGGGCGGAGACTTGAGTGGCGGGCAACAACAACAACTAGCGATCGCTCGTGCTTTAATGGGACAACCCCGCTTACTCGTCCTCGATGAACCCACCGAAGGCATTCAACCTTCTATTATCTTGGAAATCGAAGCCGCCGTCCGCCGCATTGTTCAATCTACAGGTATTTCCGTTCTCTTAGTTGAACAACACTTGCACTTTGTCCGACAAGCAGATCGGTACTACGCCATGCAAAAAGGCGGTATAGTCGCTTCTGGTTCCACCACCGAACTCAGTCAGGATGTAATTCAAAGGTTTTTAGCAGTTTAATTTTAGGTAATTGGTAATTGGTAATTGGTAATTGGATTGACAATAGGGGCGGATTTTACCAATAACCTTTGATACGCCCCTAATCGTTGTCAAGAGCTGGCAATGAAAATTTATCAAGCGTAATAAAAGTTTGTTAAAGCTAGGTTGAGAGTGAAATTAGTTGGCGAGCAAAATTATTTTTGTTGTATAAACAATCCAGGTAAGGGCAAGGTCAAAAATACCTTATAATTGTCGGGTTTTGCAGGTTTAATCGTGTAAGTTGTATCAAGACTTAATGAAGTATGGATAAAGTATAAAAAAATAAAATAAGATAAAGTTAAAATATTGTCAGGATGGCTCGCCCAATTATGTGTACTTACTTGAAGCGAGTGATGAAATCAGTAGCCAGTGGCAGTTCAAAAGGCTGAATCAAAACTATGGGGAAGGTTGCAAAGGCTGCAACCGAAAATACTCATTTTTACCTTTGGAGCATCATTGCTGCCAGTTTTGTTTGTGCTGGGAGTAGGAGGGAGATTTCTCCATCAACCGCTGACTGAGTTGGAAAAAACTCGACTTGACGATCAAGTGCAGGCGTTTCGGGGATACACTTCTGCTACTGAGAAGGGATTGCAAAATTTAGGCAAAAGCTATGCGATCTGGACAAGTTTATACAATGCGATCGCACAACAAAATCGCGTTTGGATTAAGGATGAGGTCACCGATCAGTTAGTTTTCTCTACGGATGTGGATACCGTGCGCGTGGTCAACCTGCAAGGGGAAATCTTAGGAGAACGGGGAAAAGCTTTGCAACAAACTGGGGTGCAACAGCGGATTAAGGCTTTAACCAAAGCAGGAAAACCGATGCAGGAGTTGGTTGTATTGGGGGAGCGGGAAGTTTTGGCTTTAGTAACCGAACCTGTTGTCCGCAGCGATGGGACTGGTAATTCACAGGGAACTCTGGTTATCGGTCAAACATTAGATGATGCTTGGTTGCGAAAGTTTTTAAGTTTTTCCCAACCAACTACCAAATTAAAAATTATTTCCCTCTCCGGGTTGTCGGTGGTTTCCAGCAGCGACAAGACAAGCTTTGATAGCTGGGAGAAAAAGAATTTAATTGCGGAAGTATTACCGGCAATTAAACAAGATGAGTCAGTATACCGGATCGAACCGGATTCGGGGGTAAATACAGTTTATGCCCCGCTGAATTCTGGGGGCAAGCTGGTAGCGATCGTTAAAATTCAAATTGAGTCCGAGTATTTCCAAACAGCAGCACAAACCCTGGGGCGGACAATATTTATTGGACTGGTTTTTGCCTTGGTGCTATCGGTGGCGATCGCGCGTCTTTTAGCTAAACAAATTGGCAAACCAATCAATCAATTAGCCGAACGCAGCAAAACCCTCGCCGCCTTTGATTTAACTGCTCCCATTCCCGGCATTAATGCAGGCGGCGAAATTGGTCAATTAGCCAATGCGTATCAAGAAATGGCATTAGCTTTAAAAACCCTAATCGACAACCTAGAACAGCGAGTTGTAGAACGCACCCAAGAATTAGAACAATCACGCCAAACATTAGAAGAAAGGGTGCAAAAACGGACTGAAGAACTGTTATATAAAAATCAGCAATTGCAGCAAGCTTCCGAGCAATTAAAGCATCTCAATAGCACCTTAACCGACCAAGCGCAACAACTGAGTCAAGCTTTAAACCACCTGAAAAAAGCTCAAGCCCAATTAGTTCACACTGAAAAAATGTCCTCTTTGGGTCAACTGGTAGCTGGTATTGCTCACGAAATCAATAACCCGGTTAATTTTATCTACGCTAATTTGTTTCACGTCAGTAACTATACGACAGATTTGTTTGAACTGGTGCGCCTTTATCAAGAACGCTATCAAGACCCTGAAATTGAACAACAAATTGAAGCAATAGAACTCGATTATATCACCACAGACCTGCCGAAAATTTTAGCTTCGATGCACGTCGGAGCCGAGCGCATCAGTCAAATTGTCCAAACTTTGCGGAATTTTTCTCGGCTCGACGAATCGGGTAAGAAGCGGTTTAACATCCACGATGGCATCGATAGCACGCTGCTGATTTTACAAAGTCGCTTGCGTTCCCAAGCTGGAGCTTGGGGCAGAGGCGAAGACAACGGATATCCAGAGATTCAAGTAATTAAAGAATACGGGGAGTTACCATTAATTGAATGCTATCCCAGACAAATGAATCAGGTGTTTATGAACATCATCAGCAATGCAATTGATGCCATCAACGAGTCATTAGTCAATGGGTTATTTTCATTGGATAATCCCCCGAAAATCGCAATCAAAACTCAAAGCCTGGATCAAAATCAAATTCAATTGGTTGTTTGGAATAATGGCCCTGAAATTCCTGAAGAAAATATGGGCAGAATCTTTGACCCATTTTTCACTACCAAGCCAGTAGGTAAAGGCACTGGTTTGGGACTTTCCATTTGTTACCAGATCGTGGCAAATCACTCCGGTAATCTTAGTGTAACTTCGGCACCGGGGCAGGGATGTGAGTTTTTAATTACATTACCTATCTCAGCAGCGAATATCTAATTGTTAATTGTTAATCGCTAATTGCTAATTTAATATATAACGCAAGTTGCTATTTATATAGGATTGGAGGTAAGGAAAATTCACGTCTAGCGCTTTCTAACAGTAAATAAGTTTCATTTTCTATTTGCACCAATCGTTGCTTGTAAATCATCTGTTCCGAGGCATCTTCAAAAAATATGAATAAAAGCCGTTTCCCAGATAGATCTTGCTGAGTTGAATCTTCAGCGATCGCATAAAAATTGATATACTCAGGTCGTTTAGGATTGCAGCTTCTGGCAATGCCTTGAACTTCAAAGCGATCGCACTCTTTGTTTCTGACTTTATCGAAAGCTTCTTCAAACCCAATAAATTCAGCAAAGGCATGTCTGGCATCAATTCCCACCTGGAGAGATTCGGGATAATCACAATAATCATCCAGCAATGGGGACATCGATTTAATCAGGAAATTTTCATCGATAACTAAATACTCTATAGCTTGAGCTTTGAGGAATTTTTTCATTACAGAAAGTGAAGGTGAAATTTCTGTCATCAATTCTTTCTGTTTTTTAATTAAACTATTTAATCTATAGCCGATGCCGTGAACTGTTTCAATTATTTCTTCATTAAAATTAACTTTCTTGAAGGCTTTTCTCAAAGATCTGATATGAGATCTAATACTGCTATGAGTGGGAATCCGATCGAAATCCCACAGTTTATCAATTATGACTTCATAGCTTAGAACGTGATTGGGGTGGTTTAAAAATAGCAATAGTAGCTCGTATTCTTTGCGATGCAAATTAACAATTTCGCTACCATAATTGACAGTGCGAGAATCGGTATCGACCAAAATGTTGCCACAAACTACCATTGTAAAAAATATCTTTTATATAAATGTATCTCACAAACAAGCTAATTTATCATTTCAACATAATAAATCTTTTGCTGTCATCTGTCAAACCAGAAAAATACAACTTAACGATTTGATTTTTCCTACTTTTCCTACTTTTCCTACTTTTCCTACCTGGCATTACGGCGATCGCGCTAACCAATCAAAAAAACTTGATGATAATATGCCTGATTGTCATTCTTAAAACCGAATCAAAACAGTTGAGAAATATAGGAGATAGCATAATATTTTAAACCAAAACTGGTTTGTAGATCTCAGATCTTGCACCGTGGCTAAACCTTATCCTAGTTTGACTTAGTGTGGGGTGGGACAAGCAAATTTAAGCTGCAACCCAGCAAGGGTGCGGCTGCAAAAACAAAGCCCGCGAAGGCGGGCTAAAGCTTTTACTTTTAAAGCGTGCAAAGGCAGGCTTTGTCTGTGTAGCGACACTATGCGCGGGTGTCGGCTACAAACTTGACATGCTCCCGCGTGCGATCGCACCCATCCTCCCTACCTCATGAAACTGCAATCTGCTATAAGAAGCTAAACCTTTGCTGGTGCCAACTTATAGCAGTAGCAAACTATACCTGAAGCGAGGCTTTGATTTGCCGAATCCGCGCTAAGCGATTGAGCAAAACTCGATCCGCAGCTATAGATCCAGCAGCATAACCTTTGAGATATTCGATGGCATTTGATTGTTGCTGCTTTCCTAGCTGGGCATCAGAATAGCCGAAATCAAATAACAGACATGGACTTGAGAAGTTCATAGTAGATACTCCTTGATCGGCATTTACAGGGAAAAAAAATCGCCGTTGAGGCTGAAATTTCTACTATGGTCTAAGCTTAAATTTCAATTGTGCATTTCTTGTGCAGATGCAAGATAAATTTTTCAGCCAGCAGGGGACACACGCCCCCCCAGCTAGCTCAACAATTAGGATGGTGAATAGTTTGGAAAGAACGCGATCGCTGCCAATTCCCTTCTCAAGGAGTGTCAACCACGGACGCCCGCGATCGCTATTTTCCCCTGATACTTTACTTTGTTTGATTGCAATTGAGTCAAGTTTGCATCGTAAAAAACAATTTAACCAAACGAGTGTATTTTTTACGACAAAAATGGCAAATTTATTGTAAATGTTTGAGTTAAATTCTTAATAAAAATCAAAAACACAAATGAGAAGTATAATCATAAAATTGTAAGCGATCGCTTGCTAAGCACAAGACAGATCGCTATTCTCAAGAAACAATGTCGGATTGCCTCACGTGAACCAAATTCCCAAAACAACAGATAACTTGTCATCGGACTGGCAAGGAAGCCAGAAACTGTCCACTGTCCACTGTCCACTGTCCACTGTCACAGATAACTTGTCATCGGACTGGCAAGGAAGCCAGAAACTGTCCACTGTCCACTGTCCACTGTCCACTGTCACAGATAACTTGTCATCGGACTGGCAAGGAAGCCAGAAACTGTCCACTGTCAACTGTCCACTGTCCACTGTCCACTGTCAACTGTCCACTGTCAACTGTCCACTGTCATCGGGCTGGCATGGTAGCCTAGATTTGGCCTACGCTCGTCGCGGGAGCGTTACTCAGGTAATTTACAATCGAGCGCAAGCGCCGCTAAAGGTGCAGCGTCCGTTTTATCCAGAAGGGGAAGCAGTTTGTCACAGTGTAATTTTACACACGGCTGGCGGGATGGTGGGAAGCGATCGCCTCAAGTTCAACTTCCACCTGCAACCAGAAGCGCAAGCTTTAATTACCACCACTGCTGCGAGCAAAATTTATCGCAGCAACGGACAAACAGCGCAACAAACAATGGAAATGCAAGTAGACGCAGGCGCAATTTTAGAATGGTTACCCCAGGAAACCATAATTTTCAACGGCGCGATTTATCGGCAAGATATTCGAGTAGAATTAGCACCAGGAGCAAGTTGGTTAGGTTGGGAAATTACCCGGTTTGGACGCAGTGCTAGAGGAGAAAGATTCTTGCAAGGAGAGTGGCGAAGTAATACGGAAATTTGGCAGCAAGGACGCCCTTTATGGCTCGACAGACAAAGGCTATTTGCTAGTGAAGAGACTATCAACAGTCCCCACAGTTTAGCTGGATACCCAATTGTCGCCAGTTTAACTTGGGTAGGACAACCCGTAACCCCGGAGTTAGTCGAAAAAGTGCGAAATCTCTGGCAAACACACCCTCCCCTTGATAAGGGGGGGGCAAGGGGGGGGATCGGCGTCACCCGCTTAACCGAAGGGTTATTATGTCGATATCGCGGTAATTCTACAACAGAAGTGAGAAACTGGTTTATAGCAGTATGGCATTTGTTGCGCCAATCTTTTTTAGCACGTCCCGCCATATTACCGCGAGTTTGGCAACGCTAATGACGGGAAACCTACCATGAAAGTTCAACAGCTTCCAATTGACATTCCCCTCGACAAAATCACCGAATTTTGTCAGCGCAATCAGATCGGTAAACTATCCCTTTTTGGCTCAGTTTTGCGAGATGATTTTACGATCGATAGCGATGTCGATATATTAATAGAATTGCTCCCCGGAAAAAGCATAGGTTTTTTTGGGTTAGCCGCATGGGAAATGGAACTCACAGAAACAATCGGGCGTAAAGTGGATTTACGATTTCCAGAAGAATTAAGTCCTTACTTTCGGCAAAAAGTACTTGATTCAGCACAGGTAATATATGTTCATAGATGATTCAGTACGCTTGCGCCATATGCTGGATGCTGCAAGAGAAGCTATTTCTTTTGCTCAAAATAGAACGAGAAGCGACCTCGAAAACAACCGGATGCTAACTCTATCTCTGGTCAAATGCATCGAAATTATTGGCGAAGCTGCATCTCGGATTACAACCCAACGTCAAAATGAATTGCCCCAAATACCTTGGGCGCAAATTACTGGCATGAGAAATCGGCTGATTCACGGCTACTTCGATATTAAGTTGGATCTAGTTTGGGATACAATAAACCAAGATTTGCCACCCTTGATAGCCGAACTTGAGAACATTATTGCATCTGAACAGCAAGAATAACCATGCAACTCACACCCCAAGAAAAAGATAAATTACTAATTTTCACCGCCGCTTTGTTAGCAGAACGTCGCAAAGCTAGAGGATTAAAGCTCAATTATCCAGAAGCAGTGGCTTATATTACTGCGGCAATTTTAGAAGGGGCGAGAGATGGTCGCACCGTCGCAGAATTAATGAGTTACGGCACAACTTTATTAACTAGGGAAGACGTAATGGAAGGAGTAGCGGAAATGGTGCATGAAGTGCAAGTGGAAGCAACTTTTCCAGATGGGACAAAATTGGTGACGGTTCACGATCCGATTCGCTAGTAAAACAGTTGATAGTTGATAGTTGATAGTTGATAGTTGATAGTTGATAGTTGATAGT
>ERZ1066124.525-NODE-525-length-23124-cov-27.856647_pt1 | contig 23124 bp, 17 predicted proteins | sample MGYA00382771_ERZ1066124 | MGnify/ENA primary metagenome ERZ1066124 (study PRJEB33369, sample SAMEA5778354) | biofilm metagenome | biome: Industrial cooling water; feature: Water cooling tower basin; material: Biofilm | place: United Arab Emirates | collected... | reverse complement strand
GACAAGGAAGACAAGGAAGACAAGGAAGACAAGGAAGACAAGGAAGACAAGGGAGTATGAGCAAGTAGAACTAATTTCTCCCTCAGCTAGCTCCCCCAGCTCCCCCAGCTCCCTCAGCTCCCCCCGCTCCCCCCGCTCCCCCAGCTTCCCAAATGGGCGGCGATGAAAAAGGGAGAGGAATTGCTTTCCCTCTCCCGTTTAAACTTGAATTAATCAAGCTGCTTAACCTGCCAGGTATTCGCGCACGTTGGCACGGTGACGGCGCAGGTGGTCGAGGGCTTGACGTTCTAGCTGGCGCACTCGTTCGCGGCTGAGGTTGAGTTGTTCCCCGACTTTGGCGAGAGACAAGGCATTGCCATCGGTCAAGCCGAAGCGCAGGGTGAGAACTTGCCGCTGCTGGGGGGTTAATCCGGCTAGCAGATCTTCGAGATCTTGGCGCAGAGACTCTTGGGTGATGTAATTTTCTGGGGATGGCCCTTCATCTTCCAAGAGGTCTTGTAATTCGGTGTCTTGGTTGTCTCCCACGCGCACGTCGAGGGAAACTGGTTGACGGGCAATCGTCAGGTACTCGCGGATCTGCGCGGGTTCTAATTCCAATGCGGAAGCAATTTCAGCGGGAGTGGCGCTGCGACCTAGCTGTTGAGCGAGTTCGCGCTGCACTTTCTTGATTTTGTTCAGTTTTTCGGTGATGTGAATCGGTAAGCGAATTGTACGACCTTGCTGGGCGATCGCGCGCGTAATCGCTTGTCTGATCCACCAGTAGGCGTAGGTGGAAAACTTGTATCCCCGCGTCGGGTCAAATTTTTCTACACCCCGTTCTAACCCTAAAGTACCTTCTTGGATCAAATCCAAGAACTCTAGGTTACGCTTCTGGTATTTTTTGGCGATCGCTACCACCAAGCGCAGGTTCGCTTCAATCATCTTTTGCTTCGCCCGCTGACCTCGACGGACAATGTCGGCAAGTTCGGTTTCGCTTAGACCCACCTGTTCTGCCCACTCTTTCTCCGTTGGTTCGCGGCGCAGTTTTTTCGTCAGGGCGTCCTTTGCTTCCATCAAGTGCATCATTTGTTGCACTTGCTTGCCAAAGACAATCTCTTGTTCGCGCGTCAGCAGGGGCACGCGCCCAATTTCACGGAGATAGGTACGAACCATATCTGCCGTGAATTTGGTGTTGGCAGTTTGGTTTTCGGTGTTAACAGTTGGCATGGATGCGTATTGACCTTTTTCAAGAAATAAGGGATCTGGTGGGTGGGCTTTTGAGCGTTGGTCTGGACGCCTGACTACTAAGAGCCTATCTGACCTATCTGTAACTATTCATCCCGCCATAGATGTAGTAGCAGTGGCACTGCCCCCAATTCCATTAGATCTGCATCTCGATCGGGAGGCTTTGCTGCATTTATCCCCTCCTCAAAATTTCAACTCGGTTGAATCGTTTCTATGGGGGCGGCACTTAGATTCGGAATCCTGGGTAAAGCCTAGTTCTGGTACGCTCACACAACTCGAAGTCGCTATGACTTTACCTACTATCATTCTATACTACACATCTAGACCATGCTACAGATAAAAAGTTCGTCCTTAGGTATAATATTTCCCAAATATACTTTGAACTATTGCAGCGACAATCCCGATTTGTTTTAAGTCTTTTTAAGAATGTTTCGGATGTCGCTCTCAATACTACTATTTTCGACCAGTTATCCCAAGGCGTCCAGAGGTAATTTATACGGATAGCCGATCTGTTGAAACTCAATCATGGTGGGAGATCCACCTTTTTGGTAATTCGTAATGGGTAATTGGTCATGGGGTGGAATTGACATTAGTAGGAAATGTAATTGATAGCATAATAAACCCACAAAGTCAATACCATTAGAAGCCTAAATCGGATTTGGCGGATTCAGCTGCGGCGAAGACTTCTTCGTCTGATTTTTCGTCCCAGCGGGTGTCGCCGATTTCGCGATAGAAATTGGCGTCGTAGGGGCGAGTCCGGACGACGACGGGCATGGGGACGGCGTGGCCTAAAATTAAAGCTTGTTGCTTGGAGTCGAGTTTAGCCAAAACGGATCGCAGGCTACCCGCGCCGGAGACGCCGGTAAAGATGGCATCGATGTCTTTTTCGTCGTTGAGGAGAGCGGTGATGCGCGTACCGATTTGGGACATGACTTCGTTGTCAATGCCGGAGGGACGCTGATCTACTACCAAGAGGGTGACGAAGTATTTCCGCATTTCGCGGGCGATGGTGCCGAAAATCGTTTGGCGGACAACGCTAGAATCTAGGAAGCGGTGGGCTTCTTCAATTGTGATCACGAGTTGGCGCGGGCGATCGCATGGATTTTTGGACTGCAAGAATTTCTCGGCTTTGTTGACGTAGCTGGCGTGGATGCGGCGAGATATAACGTTAGTTGCCAGCATATAAGACAGCATGTTGGATTGAGAACCAAATTCAATCACCACGTGCTTCCCGGCGTCCAAAGATTCTAAAATCTGACCGATATAATTGTGCGGACAAGCAGTTCGCATGTATTTTAGCTCGTCCAAGCGCATCAGTTTGCGTTGCAGCGCCATAATCGAGGACTTGTTACCCCGCTTTTCGTCGCAAAAGTTCTGGATTTCCTCGTTAGTCATACTCAGCAACTGAGTAATCCAAGGCTTGCCAAACTCGTTACGCAGAATTATGGCATTTTCCAAACTAGCTTCAGAAAGATTTAACTCTTGCCGCACGAGCATGATATCTTCAACCTCAAGCTGGTCGTAGCTGAGATAAAGTTCGTGGGCATCTCGCACGCCGCGACGCTTGGTAGATTGGGGGTCGAGGGTATAAACTTGCACTTGGTTGGGGAATAGCTGACGCAAGCCTTTAACCGTACTGAATTGCTTGCCTTCGCTGACGGCTTCCCAGCCATATTCCGAGTGCATATCAAAAATTAGATTTACAGCAGCTTGCTTGCGGATAATCCCCGATAGCAACAGTCTGGTAAGGAAAGATTTCCCCGTGCCGGATTTGCCAAAAACGCCATTACTGCGTTCGACAAAGCGGTCTAAATCGATACAGATGGGAACATCCATATCCAAAGGTTGACCGATGGCGAAGTTGCGACGATGGGGGTCATCTTCCCAACCAAAAACGGCGCGGAAGTCGCGATCGCTTGCATCGTAAACTTGGCTAAAGTGGCTGGGTATCGTTTTAACTGGCAGCAATTCGCTGTTGTCGCTACTTTGGGCTTCAAACGATGCCAAATTGGATTTTTTTGCGCTTTTTTTCCCATTGCCGTTGTGATTCTCTCCCGGTTCTTGAGGCGTAAACATCAACATGGGAGAAAGTTCGATCGTGCCATAAGTGCCGCTACCGGCTAAAACTTCGCGCAACAAGTCATCGTTCGGGTCGGGTGGATTGGCAATAATACGATTGCTGGAAGTTCCTAACGATACATCAGTAAGAAGGCAGAAAAAACGCGATCGCGCGCCTTGTACGATCAAAAACTTACCCACCCGCATCTCTTCCACCGAGACATCCGGGTGTAGCCGTACTTCCAACCCCTCACTGAGGGAACCTTGAATCACCGAACCCAAGGGTTTGTCTAATGTCATGAATCGAATTGATAACCCTGTGGCCTATCTTATATCGCTATTGAACTATAAGCTAACTTCCGGTTCAGCGTGGTGCGAGGCGAATCAGTTGTCCATTGGATTCATCGGTGAGGATGTATAATAGCCCATCGGGACCAGTCCGCACATCTCGGACGCGCTGACCGATATTAATTGATTGCTGACTTAACACATTGCCTTTGTCATCTATATCGATGCGGCGGACATCGCGCGAAACCAGTCCACCGGCAAATAAATCGCCTTTCCATTGCGCGAAGCGCGAACCTGTGTAGAAGGTTAGACCAGAAGGAGCGATCGCAGGCGTCCATACCAGTTTAGGATCTACCATTCCTGGTTGCGATCGCAAGTTAGAAATTTCTCCCCCACTATACTCGCGGCTGTGAGTCACTACAGGCCAACCAAAATTTTTGCCAGCGGCGGGGATGTTGAGTTCATCTCCCCCGCGCGAACCATGTTCTGTCGCCCATACCCGATTAGTTGTCGGATCGAAAGCGAGTCCCTGAATGTTACGATGCCCGTAACTCCAGACGGCGGGTTCAGCATTCCCGTTGGCGACAAAAGGATTGTTCCTGGGTACAGAACCATCGTCGGCAAGGCGGACAATTTTACCCAGACGACTGCGGAGATTTTGAGCTTGCGTGCGGATGAGGTTGCCGCCGAGTCGAACCGGAGGGTTACCACCATCGCCGATGGACACCAGCATGGTATTGTCGGGTAGCCAGAGAATGCGCGAACCGAAGTGCTGTCCGCCTTGTTTGGCTTGGGTAACCTCAAAAATTACCCGCAAGTCCCGCAGCGCTTTACCATCGAATGTGGCACGGGCGATGCGGGTGCGATTGGCATCGATTGTGCCGTGAGAATAAGTCAGATAAACCAAGCGATTTTGAGCAAAGCGGGGGTGCAGCGAAACATCCATTAACCCGCCTTGACCAGACGCTAAAACTGGAGGAACCCCTGCAATCGGCGTTGGGTTCAGTGTACCATTGCGAACGATTCGTAGCCGTCCCGGTCGTTCTGTAATCAGCATCGCCCCGTCGGGCAGCCATGCTATGCTCCAGGGATGTTCTAGCCCGGTTAGCACAGTCGTTTTTTGAAAGCCTTGGGCGGCGGCAACATTCTCAGCAGCGGCTGTAGTGGGGCTGTTAGGCGAGGTTGGCGCTACATTACAACTGGCGATCAAAGATAGCGCGATCGCACTCCCTACTCCTTTGATGAGGCGCAAAATTTTAGCTTTCATAGGCTATGGCTGTTGCTCTAATCTCAGCATAGCGATTTCGCAAAAACTTCTCACCCCAGAAAGATAGATAACTCAAGTTGGTAATTGGTAATTGGTAATTGGTCATCTCAGATCTTGCACCACTATCAACAAGCCTTCAAAAACCGGGTTTCTTGACGAAAAATCTAGGCTTTCAAGCTGAGCTATTTGCAAGAAACCCGGTTTTTAGCCAAGGTGCAAGATGTGAGTCATGGAATTCATTGGTGGTGACATCCTGACAATTACCGATTACCTATTACCCATTACCACCCTAAAGCGAAATTTGGCGACGGCGTAACAGTGCGGCTAGGGGTAAAAACACCAATCCCAGCAGCAAATTTGGTTCGGGAACCGATTGGGCAGGATTGCCAGCGACGCGGTTACGGACAGCAAAGGCAGTATCTGGATTATCGCTAAATAAACCATCAATTCCTAAGCTAAAAAATATTTCGTATTCTCCTGCTGGATTGCCTTTGAAATCCAATGGGAGAAAAGTATCTTCATTCCGGAAAGTCCAGGCGTGGACGAGCAAATTCGCTGCATGAGCATTAGCAACTAAAGCCGTAGGTGCTAACAGTTTGCTGGTGCTATCTCTGGGAATCAACAAGTTTTTGTTAGTGCCTACTCCTTGAGCATATTCAGCAATTTTTGCCAAACCCGCCGGTGTTGCTAAGTCTGCATAGGTGCGAGAATCGCCACTGACAACAAAATCATAAGGTCTTCCAGTAGCGTTAAGCAATTGGACGAGGGGTAAATCGGTTTTCGTGCTTAAATCTATCAAGTTGCCAACTTCAAAAGATTGGATAAACACAGGTGCATTCTTGCCTGAATATCCGTTGGCTTTCAGAGTAGCAACCAGAGGTTCTTCCATCGATAGCCCGATGGCATCAAAATAAGAGGGATGCTTAGTTTCTGGATAGATACCAATTGTCCGACCTGTTTCTGCACTTTTGCGCTTGGCTAAATCGATCACTTCTTGCAGGGTGGGAATTTCAAATAGTCCATCAAAAGCTGTGTTTTGGGGACGGATTTGGGGAATGCGTTCTTTGGCGCGTAGTGTTTTGAGTTCTGCTAAAGTAAAGTCTTCTGTGAACCAACCAGTGATGGATACACCGTCAATTATTTTGGTGGTTTTGCGGTTAGCAAACTGTGGCAATTCGGCGACGTTTGTAGTTGCTTCGGTGATTGCACCTGTTGTAGGATTGACGATTGCGATCGCATTTTCATGACGCGCAATCAAAACGCCATCTTTCGTCGGAACCAAATCCGGTTCAATAAAATCAGCACCCATATCAATTGCTAACTCATAAGCTGCTAGCGTATGTTCTGGACGATAACCGCTAGCGCCTCGGTGTCCGATGACAATTGGTGGCGCACCTGTTAAAGTTGCAGCTAGCACATCCCCAGCTGGAAAAAGTCCCATAGCTGCGGTTAATAGCAATATCAATCGGGAAAAACGAAACATAAAGACTCTCCTCAAACATCGGTGAATTGCAATCAAAACTCAAATCTTTTTGCACATAAAGCTGGCGCTTGCAAAGAAACCGGGTTTCTGTGAAAAATCGTCGATTTAAAACGAGCAATTTACAAAGAAACCCGGTTTCTGGGTTCGCTTCTGTGAAAAATCGTCGATTTAAAACGAGCAATTTACAAAGAAACCCGGTTTCTGGGTTCGCCGTGCGTAAGTCGTAAATCAACCCGGTTTCTAGGTTTCTCTCTTTTACTGTTCCGGCAACAGATTTAAGACTTTTTCAGCCCAGTTTGGCGGCGGCGCAACAGTCCTGCTAGGGGTAAAAAGACAAATCCTAGTAACAAATTGGGTTCGGGAACCGATTGGGAAGGATTACCAGCAACGCGGTTACGCACAGCAAAAGCGGTATCTGGATGATCGCTAAATACGCCATCAACTCCCAATTTAAAAAACTGTTCGTATTCCAGTTCTGGATTACCGTTGTAATCTACGGCTAAGTATCTACTTTCATTGCGGAAAGTATAAGGATGTACGAGTAAACCAGCAGCATGAGCATCTGCAACCAAAGACGTGGGAGGCAATAGCTGATTATTGGAATTAACCGAAACAATCATCCGTTTCCAAGGGCCAATTCCATCGGCATAAGTGGCAATCTCAGCCAATCCTTGAGGCGTTCTTAAATCCTTATAAGTGCGAGTATCGCCGCTGACAATAAAATCGTAGGGGCTAATCTCAATTAAACTGCCATCTGGTGCCACATCAAATGCATCTAACAGTTGTACCAAACGCACATCAATCAGCGCGTTCAAATCTTTTAAGTTGCCAACTTCAAACGATTGGATAAAGACAGGGGAATTTTTCCGATCGTAGTTGTTAGCTTTCAGGATAGCTACTAATGGTTCTTCCATCGACAACCCAATTGAATCAAAATAAGTTGGGTGTTTAGTTTCAGGATAAATGCCAATAGTGCGACCTGTTTCAAGACTTTTCTGCTTGGCTAAATCGATAATCTCTTGGAGCGTAGGAACTTCGTACAATCCATTGAAGGATTGATCGCGAAATGAGAAGTTTTGTTTTGCTTTCAGACTCTTGATTTCAGCTAAGGTGAAATCTTCGGTAAACCAACCTGTGTATGAAATGCCATCCACCACTTTAGTAGTCTTGCGATTGGCAAATTCTGGACGATTTGCGACATCGGTGGTAGTAGAAATTTCGTTTTCGTGCCGAGCAATTAAAACGCCGTCTTTAGTTGAAACTAAGTCGGGTTCAATAAAATCAGCACCCATATCAATTGCTAACTCATAAGCTGCTAGGGTATGTTCTGGAAGATAACCGCTAGCGCCTCGGTGCCCGATGACAATTGGTGGGGCACCTGTTAATGTTGCCGCTACTGCTTCACCTACGGGTAGCAGCGTTAAAGCGGCTGTCACTAATAAGGACAATTTGGCAAAAGAAAACATGGTACTGCACTCCAAAATTGATCGGGTATAAATTGTTTAATTTAGTTATGCTTTTGGCGACGCTTCAACGCTACTAGCATTCCCAAACCCACCAAACCTAAACCGGCTACGGTACTAGATTCAGGCACAGAAGTGGCGTTAGAATTAGCCAGAGCCAAGGGTTTATCTAGTTTGACTAGAATAAATTCATTGTTGTCTGGTTGACCGGGAGTGCGACCGACACTAAAGGGAAAGTTATTGTCATTAATTACCAGTAAAGTTTGGTTATCAATGGGCAATATGTCCTCAATCGTGACGAAGGGGAAGGTAAACCTGCCGTTAGCTGTGCCATTTCCACCAATGCCATTGGGGTCGGCAATATTGAGCAAATCAACCAGCAAGTCTTTTTGCACAAATCCGGTGCTGTCCACTTTACTAATGTCAATTTTGTAGATGCGTTTAAATTGAGCCGGATCGGTAAAAGCTGAGTTATTTGGATCGCCTTGTCTACCGTCCCGTTCGATGACTAGGAACTCGTTGTCATTGATTGCAGTTAAATCGCCGATGAAATAACTCGGACTTTCCAAGCGATAGGAAAAAGTTTTTCCTGTATATTGCTTGGTTGCCAAATCGAATTGGTTGATTAACAAGCGATCGCGCTGAGGATCTGTCACTAGCGCCCCTTCCAACATGGCATAAAGTTTAGTGCCGCTGGTATTGAGTGCCATACCTTCAAATCCTCTCGAACTTCCCAGGTTTGCCGTACCAATTAAGTTAGGATTATCCGGAGATTGAACTAAGGATTTGTCACCCAAACCGAGAAAGTTTGGTAAAGCAATTGGCGCCTCAATTACTTGCCCGTTAGCATCAACGTGAACTAAAAATGGGCCAAATTCATCGCCAAACCAGTAAGTCCCGTCACTCACGCGGCGGAATGACTCTAAATCCAAGTCTCCTCCCGTTAGTAATCGACTGGATTTGATCGCTGGATCTACAGGGATACCGTTGGGATTTGTGGCGGTGATGCTACCTGGATAAACTGCTCGATCGGCGACAATGGGAAAGTTGATTTTTCCTGCTTTATCGTTCAGTTGAAAAAAGCTTTCGCTGGTGAAACTATCCAGCCTTTCTCCGGTTTTAAGATTAACTGGAAATACCTGACCTGTGACAAAATCAGGTTCTACGGCATAGAAACGCAATAGGAAGTCGGGAGAGTTTCCCTTACTGCCAAAACCGTTATCTGACATGACTAAAAAAGTACCCGGTTTGGGGCCGGGTAATACAGCAGAAAATCCTTGTACGGGTTGCTGGTTAATAAAGGGAACTGTTATACCATTAGAGCTAGAAATTAACTGCCCTGAAGTTGACCCAGGGGCAAAAGTATTTGCTGATAACACAGCACGCCCAACTAATTCGACTGCGATCGCTTGATAACTAGCAAATAATTGCAATCCCAGCGCACAAGCAATTGACAAGCCACCAAATAGCAATCTTGGCAGTTTTCGCATTGATATTTCTCTCCTTTTTCCTTTCCTGGGACACCCTCGATAAAATTACTGGAGAGGAAGTCAGTATTACTACCGAAGGTAACTATAAAAACATAGTGGAACTACGTTAAGGAAAAGCTATGAAAATATAATGCGGATTTTAAGACGGCTTGCCTTTATGAAAGTTTTACAATACAGCCGGTTTTTGCGTCTAAATATGAAGTGGAGATAAAGCAAGTAGGGTGGATATTGCCCACCCTGGAATAGAAGAATACTTAATTAACCGCAGAGGCGCAGAGAACGCAGAGGTAAGAGGAAGGAAGAGATTGGTACAAGTTTTACGCTTCTTCCTTGTCTTGGTTGTCCCTGCGTCGCTAATGCACTTTGCTTAATCTATCTGAATTGAAGTGGGGGCGGAAGGGGCGCTGGTGCTGCTGGGGATGAGGGTTTTGCGATAGTCGGCGTAGAGGCGATCGCGCCAGTTGAAAAATGTTTCGTATGCCATACTATCGGCGATGCCGGGGATGCCTTTGCCTTTGAGGTTTTCTGGAATATCGAGATAATTTCCCTCGGGAAACTTCAGCAGCATACTCAATCCAGCAACGGCGAAATCTGCCAGGGTGGGATGATCTGCTACTAAATAGGGTCTATTCATTAATAGCAGGCACAGGGCTTCTAAATCTTGCTTGATGTCTTCGGTAGCCGATTGTACGACATCGGGGCCGATGCCAATGCCAAAACCTAGAATGTTTACCAATTCGCTGGGTACGGAACCGACTAAAACTTTTAGCACATCGGGTGTCGTTGTGGGTAACAGCGCTGTGCGGAGAGTCAAGCTTTGACTCAATGCGCCATAGAGTACTTTACGGCTTTTGACCCCGATCGACTCGTCTGCCCATTCTTCCATCAGCAAGCAGACTCCGCGCAGTTGGGGATCGGCGGGGATGAGGGGACGATCTGGGTATTTGCGATCGAGGTATTTGGCGATCGCAGTCGAATCAGCAATCACTTCGTTACCGTCTTTTAATACCGGCACCTTTCTTTGACCCGACATTCTGAAAATATCTAACTGCCCAATTCCTGGCGTCACCTCAATTTTACGGTATGCCAGCCCCTTGTAATCGAGAATCAGCCGTACTTTTTCCGAGTATTGTGACAATTCAAATTGGTATAATTCTAACATTTGCGGTTCCCTCACAATTTGATTGAAATACCTTTACTGGCTCACCGTTTAAAGTTTAATGCATCTCTTAGGATTTGGTTGGGTTTTCTTTGCCAATCATCCGATTCCACCACCCATCAATCCCATTACCAATTACCAATTACCAATTACCAATTATCAACTTGAGTTACTGACAAAATAAGAAACCCCCAGATTTGATTGAGGGTTTCTGAACCAGATGATACAAGAGCAGCCACAGTTTTACCATTAGGCGCTTTGGCGGGTCAACAAGCCCCAGATAAAAATTATTACAATCGCACCCAGGACGGCAAACAGAATGCTAGGTATGGTCAAGGCTCCCGCTGCAGCCCCTCCACTTGTGCCGAACAAGACGCGACCCAGCCAGCCTCCGACTAATGCGCCCAAAATACCCAAAACGATGGTAGCCAAAATACCGCCACCTTGATGACCGGGGTAGATGGCTTTAGCGATCGCTCCGGCAATTAGTCCTAAAACAACCCAAGCAATGATGTCTAACATGGTATTCACTCCTATTTATTCAATCGTTTTTACCCAACTTCGTCTAAATTAACAAATCGGCTAAAATGTTGACCTCTATCAGAGGGAATAACCAAAAGGTACAAACGATCGTTAAAAAGTTAAAGGTTTTTTAGTTAAAAATAAAACGCAAATCGGTCTAAAAGATTTGTGCAGAATCCACAACTGTTTTATGAAGCAAATTTTCGCATTTTGCTACCGATTAGCCCAGTAATTCCAGAAAATGTGATTTTTTCCGCTCCTGGGGGGATGACGCTATTTTGTCTCCAGTATTGCTTTTTGTAAAAATATATTAAAATACGTAAAGGCTAGCCAAATTCAGGTGAAGAGACAGCTCTCAATGAGCTGCAACTAGCTATTAGGCGTTGCAGTCGGAATTATGAGCCGATTGCCCTATTAAAGCCGGAAAACCAGTCCTTTTTGTCGAAAGCGAGGTTTTTAATGGTTGTTCAAAATCCCACCCGTTGGCTGAAACTGATGCCCCACTTTTTAGGAGTGTTGGGGGCGAGTGTCCTCATCAGCTTTCCAGTGGAAGCGCAGGTAAAAAATCACTGTTCCAGTGGGGCGCAACAGTCTTCGGTATCCGAAACTGCCAAGCCAAAGACTGCTCAGGCGCAAAATATTGTTACCATAGCGTCTGGTAATAGTTCGTTCAGCACGCTGACGAGGGCTGTGCAAGCAGCTGGATTGGCTGAAACTTTGTCTGGAGAAGGGCCGTTTACCGTTTTTGCGCCTACAGATGCGGCATTTCAGGCACTAGAGCGTCAGCGTCCAGGCATTTTGCAACAATTGTTGCAGCCGGAAAACAGGGAAACGCTGGTGAAGATTTTGACCTATCACGTGGTTCCGGGGCGGGTTCTTTCCAGCAATTTAAGCTCTGGACAAGTCAACACCGTTGAAAAAGGTGCGGTTAACGTTCAAGTTAGCGGTAACCGAGTCACGGTGAATAATGCCAGAGTTACCCAGGCAGATATTAGTGCCAGTAACGGCGTTATCCACGTAATTGACAAGGTTTTATTGCCTCCCGATTTGCGGCTATAGGTGTTGAGGAAAAAGCGATCGCTTGCAGAATGCGATCGCACCGCATTAACCCCGTTCAATTAATTTGAACGGGGATTTGATATTTCAGATCCTGCCCACTATCAACTGTCAACTGCCCACTGCCCACTGCCCAGTGTCCACTGCCCACTGTCCACTGTCCACTGTCCACTGTCCACTGTCCACTGTCCACTGTCCACTGTCAACTGTCAACTGTTAAATTCAATTTATGCTTGATTTTCGCCAATAATTCGTTCAAATCAAGAGGTTTTTTGAGATAGTCGTTTACCCCCAACTGGTAAGCACGACTGATACTTTCATCATCGGCATAAAAACTAATAAAAAATACAGGAATGCTGGCAATTTTGAAATCTTTACGTATATTCTCTAAAACCCCATAGCCGTCAAGCACGGGCATTTTAATATCGCAAACAATTAAATCGGGTTTTTGTTCTTTAGCTAAAATTAGGCCAATAAATCCATTCTCTGCCGTCAAGACATTAAATCCTTGAGATTTAAGGAATCTTTCTATCAGTAACCGTAAATATTCATCATCTTCAATCAGTAAATTTTTTTTCAAGGCTCTATCCTTGTCACTGACTAGCACAATATCGATTATACTCCTAGTATTAAAATTAAGTTATAATAATGATTAAAAATGTTGGTCAATGGCGAGCCTAAAATTTTCATATGTAGCCACACCCAATAATTTTTCTACAAGTAAACCATTCTTAAAAATCAGCACGGCAGGAATGATATAAACGCTAAATTTTTGAGGGGTAATTTTGTTCTTGTTGATGTCGATCTTAAAAATTGTGGCACGGTTTGCGTACTCATCAGCCAGTTGCTCCATAATCGGATTAAGCTGGCGACACGAGTCAGAACGAGAAGTTATTAGATAAGTTATTACAAATCTTTCACGGGTTAAAACTTCATCGAGTTCCCGATCTTGAATCTCAGATACTTTTCTCATTCTACTTCCTCACAGGAATTGCTGTTTTGACAGTTGTTGTAGTTATTGCACCATCGCTGGATGGTCTGGTTGCGATCGCAATTTCCTCAACCCGTAATAGTAAAGTTTTTCCTTTAGAAACTAGATAAATTGTGTTGTTTAATACATTGCGATCGCAAACAGATTCGCTGGTTTACTCTATATATTCAAGACACTCAATCTTGACCAGAATGGCTGCTGACGACTTCCAAAAGCTGACAACTTGGAAAAGGCTAGAACAAGGACGACAACTCAAAGCTGCGAAGGGCGGCTATGCTGGTTATGGTTCGCCAGCTTTCGGTCAAACCTCGGTCAATGGCGAACTGGTGGAAAATCCAGTGGAGATGCAGGTAATTGAGCTGATTCGCCGTCATCATAAGTCTGGTAAGTCGCTGCAACAGATAGCCGACTGGCTGAATCAGCAAGGGTATTGCACCAAGAGAGGTCAGCAGTGGAAACGGATCTCTGTCAAGCGGGTTCTAGACCGACTGTATGGCAAAACACCAAAGGTATCTAACGCTACCCAAACTCAAACTGTGAAGCATCAACCACAGAGCGACCCGCCAGCACCCGATCTGGGCTGATTTGGATCACAGCCAGTAGGAATGCAGCTGATAATCTCGTAACAAGGGGGGGATCGGTCAGTTGCGAAATGCACGTTCATAACCTTAAAGTAAATCAAAGCATTAAATAGCAAGGGTTTTAGTCTGGGTATTTGTAACATCCCTCATTATAAGTATCGATCCACATAGTGTCTATTGGCGATCGCTATATAAATCAGCTATGCAACTTGATGACCCGCTGATTTTTGCCCCTGCTGTAGAGGCGGCAATTGACCGTCAGCTGCCGATTGTGACACCAGATACCCAGCTGGTAAACGTCGTTGATTTGATGAATCAAACTAGGCTACCCAATGTCGCCCAACCTAGCGAGCAGATGGGAGCAAACTCGCTCGCCGCAATCGATCGGCAACCCAGCTGCGTATTGGTGATGCAGCAAAAGGAATTGTTAGGTATTTTTACTCAGCGGGATATCGTGCGGCTGACAGCGGCGGAGGTGAACTTCCAAACAGTCCCAGTCAGCGCGGTAATGACGCCCTCGCCGATAGTTTTGCGTCAAGCTGATTTTCAAGATATTGCTGCGGCTATATTTTTATTTCGGCGATATCGGATTCGGCATTTACCGATCGTAGGCGACAATGGCGAACCGATTGGAGTAGTTTCACCGGCAAGTATTCGGCGGGTATTGCGACCGGCAAATCTGCTCAAACGAAGGCGCGTGTTTGAATTAATGTCAACCGAGGTGATTCAAGCCCCTATAACTGCTTCGGTGCTGAGTTTAGCTCAATTAATGGCAGAAGATCGCAACGGTTGCGTGGTAATTACTCAAGAAGATAGAGAAGGAAATTTACTCCCCGTTGGGATTGTGACCGAGCGAGATATCGTGCAGTTGCAATCGTTAGAGATCGATTTTGCCACCATCCAAGCTCAGACTGTCATGAGTACGCCGCTATTTTTGCTCAGCCCAGAAGATTCTTTATACAAAGGCTACCAAGAAATGCAACAGCGTCGCGTGCGAAGATTAGTCGTATCTTGGAATTGGGGTCAAGGATTGGGTCTACTCACCGAAACCGATCTGCTGCGCGTATTTGACCCGATAGAAATGTACGGGATGATTCAAATATTGCAGCGAACAATCGAGCAACTCAAAGTCGAACAACCCTTAGCTGCCAACAGCGAAAGGGAATCATTAACACCTGGTTTGAATCCCAATCATACTGATAGCAGCGCCAATGCTAATCGCGAGTTGCAGGATTTGATCTCTACCATCCAAGTCTGCATAGAAAGTGTGGCTCAACAACCCGATATGTCCCCAGATTTAAGGCAAACTAAACTCAATTCAGCTTTAGCTGATGTTCAACGCATACGCGATCTCGTACAAGGACTTTACGAAAGATAGGTTTTTATACTAAATCCGCTTTGATTACCCCCTTGATGCCAAGCGACTAAAGTCGCGGCTACACAAACAAAGACCGCCTGCGCGGTCTTGATAAATAACGGGGGTAGTTAACCCGGATTTGGTATCATATGATGTTTGGTAGCATTTTTGATTATCTCCCTAACCCCTAGCCCCTAGCTATAGATGCCAAATTTTGATTGTTTTATCAGCACTGCCGCTGGCTAAAATTTTCCCATCGGCGCTAAGGGCTACGGAATTAACTGCTGCTGTATGTGCGGTGAGAGTGCCGCGCAATTTACCAGTATCGAGATGCCAAACTTTGATGGTTTTGTCAGCACTACCGCTGACCAAGGTTTTACCATCGGCGCTAATCGCCAGGGAGAAAACTGTTTCTGAATGTCCTGCTAAATTGCCAAGTAATTCACCAGTGCCGAGATGCCAAAGTTTGATAGTTTTATCTGCACCGCCGCTGACTAAAGTTTGTTCATCCGGGCTAATTACAACTGCATAAACTTCGCCTGCATGTCCGCTAAGGGTGCGGCGAGGTTCTCCAGATTGGGGATGCCAAATTCTAATTTTACCGTCACTCTGACCGCTGGCAATGATTTGACCGTCTTTGCTCATGGCAGCGCAATTTACCGCGCAGGAATGCCATAGGGTGCAAAGTCTTTCTCCGGTTTGCAAGTTCCAAAGTTTGATCTTATTACTGCCACTAAAAACAACTTGCCCTTTGGAGTCAATGGCAACAAATTTAACTGGATTATTGTGTCCAAAAATGATCGGCAGCAGTTTACCAGTTCGCAGATTCCATACTTTGACGTTACTTCCAGGCGAGTCATAACTGCCGCTGGCGATAAATTGCCCGTCGGGACTAATAGCAACTGAGGCAATTTTGTCTGTGTTTCCTGTCAGGGTGCGGATGGCTTCCCCTGTTTGTAAATTCCAGACTTTAATGGTTTTATCCAAACAGCTACTGACTAGAGTATTTCCATCGGCGCTGATGGCGACTGATGAAACTTTTCCAGACTGTTCTGTGAGGTTGTAAATGGGGGAAATATGTTCGAGACTGTACTTGCGTTTTAAGTCGGCGATCGCATTCAACAATTCTTGCACTTTACCAACGCTTTCATCGTCCCCAATTGTCACAAAATATTCTTTCAACCGATCGACATATTCATAATTTTCTATGGTCAAAGCTGACTTCATTGCCTCTAAGCGATCGCTTCCCTCTAGGCTTGTAATTTGATGCAGTTGCAACCAGGAATTGAGCGAATATTCGACCTGTTCTTTACTCCAAGATTTATCTGGCAAATGCATCAAACTTTGAGCTAATTGCAAAGTCAATTCTGGCACCCAGTAACGTCTTTCTTCTGCTAAAGCTTGGTAAACTTGTCTATATCCAGAAACAATTGCTTGTATTATTTGCAAGTCAGTAATATCTTGCATCAAGTTGGGTAACAATTTTGGCAGTAAAGGCGGCACGTCATGATGCACCAAATGGTAAGTATCTGTCACCCAACCGGCTACCAAACAATGACAGTTGATTAAAAACTGCCATAATTTGGCAAAATCTTCCCGCTTCACTTGGTATGGTAGGGATAATTGGCTGGCGTCAATGCCATGCGCTTGCCATTTCTCTTGTTTTTCTAAAATTTCTAAGTTAATCGCATTATTTCCTCCTAACTTGTTGACTTCATCGATTGGTTCTCCCAAGGCTAACAGTTTTTCCCTAATCTCTTTCCATGCTAAAGCACGAGCTTTCGCCGACTCATAAACTATTTCTTGGTAAGGCAACCTGGCAATAGTTTTATAATAGTAATTTTCTTGATTTAACCCCCAGTATGCCATGCGAAAAATCAGATATTTTCCATCAATTTCTGATTCTAAAATCAAGGTAGGTTCCGATTTCAGCATCCCGAACAAAGCTTTAATGCTAGCTTCACCGTGAAACAGGTTATTTTCCCAAGCTCCGGCTAAAAATTCTGTAGGTCTAACTTGATTGTGCAGAGAATAATGCTGATGCAAAAATTCTCGCATTCCTTCAGCTATTGCCTGTTCAATTTCTATATTTTCCGGCGTTTCATTGCCAAATTGAGCGAGTTGTAATTGCGGTGGTTTGAGAAAAATTCTTAGGGGTATTAGGCCGGTATTAGGGTGAGACTCTAGAATTTGAGAAGGGTATAACCTTAAAGGCCAATTATCGATTATTTTGTGAATTTCCGGAGATTTAAGCGTTGTTTCCCGTTGATAGGTAGCTAATTTTAGTTGCGTTTCTCGGTGGTAGTCAGCTAATTGTTGTTGTAGTGCTTTTTCCTCTTCAAAGCTACTGGGTGAATTTTTGGTTTCGATTATCCCCTTGACATTTTGGAGAAATTCTTGAATTTCCCCAACTTTTAAGTTTTTAGATTTAACCAGAGCTTCTTCATCTTGCTTTTGCAGCAAAACGGCAATTAAAGGTGCAAATTCTATCACCCATTGGACAATTAATTTTAGCCCTTGCTCCATTAGTACGCTTTTGGTCAGCATTAGCATATACAGCGCTCCCAATTATCGTTCTTCCCCTCTGTTAAATCAAGAGGGGCGCAAAAATCTATTCCCACTGGCACCTAAAACCCTATACTGGATGGGGTAGCTGGGAAAAGAGTAGGAGGTTAGATTTGTGGTTGATTGATGTTTAACTAATTACACAGCGATCGCATGGAATCGCTAAGTATTCTGCAATGCACCTGATTTTCTATATCTTAGTATAAACACAGATAATCGTGCCTATCCGGATATTCTTCTGGAGCGGATTTTTAGGTTAAACTTTGGTTAATTAGAGGTTAATATCAAGTTATTTTTTATACGTTTGTGCGATTAGAAACTTTTTAAAGCGATTTTTAGGAAAAATATGGATAGCTAATAGCTAATGGCTAATGGCTAATTGCCTTCAGATTAGCCATTAGCAGTTACACTACCGTTGCTACCGGAATCCATGTCAATCCCTCTGAAGGATGGAAGTTTTAGGATTTCAGGGAATTAAAGGCTAATTCCTGCAAAAGAGGCACTTTATCGGTTTCTTCCCAAGGAACAAGCGGAATATCAATTCGGCCTACATGACCGTAAACTGCGAGTTTTCTATAGAAACCACCTTTAACGATCGCAGGCAGGTATCTAAGATTAAATTGTCGGATGATTCCGGCGAGGCGAAAGTCAAAATACTTCTCTAAAAGTCGGGTAATTTCCTCATCGGATATTTTGCCGGTGCCAAAGGTTTCTACCTGGATACTAACAGGTCTGGAAAATCCGATCGAGTAGCTCAATTGCACTTCACATTCATCGGCTAAACCAGCTGCTACGATATTTTTGGCAGCATAACGGGCGGCATAGGCTCCTACTCGGTCGATGCGGGTGGGATCTTTACCGCTGAGGGCGGCGCCGCTGTGACGCGCATATTCTCCGTAGGTGTCGATGGCATTTTTCCGGCCTGTTAATCCAGAATGCACCGCAGGGCCGCCGATGGCAAAGGGATCGTCAAAATCGATCAAAATTCTGGTTTTTTCGTCTGGTTTAATAGATCGATTTTGAAAGACAAAATCGATTGCGGTTTCCCTAATTTCCTTCTGGAGTTGCTTGCAATCGGGTGCATCGGATGCTGCGAGTTTATCCAGACTTGCCAGAATGGTGATGCTGTGAATTCTACTCGGTTGGCGATCGCAGTACTCCACCCCTACTTGTATCTTGCCATCTGGAGCCAGGTATGGGACTATTTTCTCGAGCCGCAGCACAGTCAGCCGCTTGGCTAATTGGTGTGCCAGCCAAATCGGTAGGGGCATCAAGGCGGCAGTTTGATTGCAAGCAAATCCAAACACCGTTACCTGATCTTGCACGGGAATTTGTTCGATTTCGGCTTCTGATAGTTGTTTTTCATCCACATAGCGCTGTTTGTTAGGCGGCAATTCTTTTAAACTGGTGATGATGCTGCAAGTTTTAGCATTAAAATCGGGTTCCTCATAGCCTGCTTGTTTGATTGCTTGTCGGGCGATTTTAGTAAAATCAACGATCGCATCGGATTCAAACCTTGCTGAGATAAAAACGATACCAGTAGATACGGCACATTCTGCGATCGCTCTAGCAAAGGGATCTCGCCGCAAGAATTGATCGATAATCGCATCGCTGATTTGGTCGCATAATTTATCCGGGTGTCCTTCGGTAACGGATTCGGATGTGAACATGAAGTTTTTTTTCATAATGGCTAATTGGTAATTGGTAATTGGTAATTGGTAATTGCTAATGGCTAATTGCTAATGGCTAATGGGGTGATTTTTGCTGGTTTTTGGGTGCTGGTTGCTTGGGATGCTGCTAATTCTTTGGTGCCTTCATTGAGTAACAATGGCACGACGGCGCTGGTGCCGATTACGGCAGTGTCAACTATATCAATCGGGGCAATTTGTAATAGACCTTTCAAACCTGGTACAAATGCGGCTAGAATTTGTAGGGCGAAAGAACCGCCGAGGGCAAGGGTTAAATATTGATTGGGGGGGAGTTTTTTGCCGCTATAAATACTGTGGGTTTTAGACCGACAGTAAAGGGCGTGCAATAGTTGCGCTGAGGTTAAACTCATAAAACCAATCGTACTTGCTGGCGCGCCGATGCCGTATTTGGTTAGGGCGTATCCGTAAGCTGCTAAGGAACTCGCAGAAATTATCGCCGATTCTAATAAAATTCCCTTAAAATCCGATGTTTTGATAATCGGTTCATCGGGATTTCTGGGGGGTTGACTTAATACATCGGGTTCTGGTTGTTCCAAAGCTAGAGCAAGACCGGGGAAAATATCGGTAACTAAATTTAACCACAACAATTGCACGGCATTTAAAGGTTGACCTATCCCACCAGCGGTAGCGGTAAGCATGACAATTATCTCGCTCATGTTGGTGGATAGGAGGAAATGAACCGATTTGCGGATGTTGTTGTAGATAGTTCGCCCTTGACTGACGGCAATGATGGTGGTTTCCAACTTATCGTCTTGCAAAACAACATCTGCGACTTCTCTGGCGACATCGGTTCCCGTGTGCCCCATTGCAACGCCAACGTCAGCAGCTTTTAAAGCGGGGGCGTCGTTGATGCCATCTCCAGTCATGGCGACTACTTTGCCCGCGTTTTGCAAAGATTGAACGATTTGTAGTTTATTGGCAGGACTGATGCGGGCGAAAATATGAATGCGATCGCACAATGCTTTGATCACTTCTGGATCGAGTTTGCCCAATTGGATAGAGTCGATGATTTCCAAAGGTTCGCCTTGACTGAGATTCAATTCTTTGCCAATCGCGTAGGCGGTAGGACTTTGATCGCCGGTAATCATCACTGTCTCGATTCCCGCTTGATGGAAGTCGCCCATCAACGTTTTGACGCCGCTGCGGATCGGATCTGCCATGCCGATAAGTCCCAACCAAATCAAGTTTTCTGGACTGTTGGAAGCAGAGGCGGGGAAATTTTCGTCCTTTTCTACATCAGCATAAGCGACGCCCAGCACTCGCAGCGCTTTACCTGCCATGCGATCGTTTTCTGTCTCGATTCTCAGTCTATCTGCTTCTGCGAGGGGAACTATTTTCCCATCTTGAATTTGCCAGTTGCACATATCCAACACTTCTGTCGGACTGCCCTTAACCGCAACCAATTTATGATGCTGGTTCAAATGCACCGCGATCATATAATTCTGAGTTTCGGATCGGTGTTTGATTTCCACCAGCTGATATTTTGCTCTCAGATCTATAACGTTGACTCCCGCACCAATTGCCAGATGAATTAAGGCATTTTCCGTAGCAGATCCGCGCACGACATATTCGCCATTTTGCTGTCCGTTGACTTCGCTTTCATTGCACAGAACCGAGGCGTGAATTAGTTTTAACAGTGGATCGCAACCATAGGGGTCAATCTTCTGTTCTCCAGCAATAAATTGACTCTCAGAAACCTTGATACATTGATGATTTGTACATACTTCTACCACCGACATTTTGTTTGCTGTCAGGGTGCCGGTTTTATCCATACAAATAACCTGAACCGATCCCAAGGTTTCTACCGCATCCAGGCGACGAATCAGGACGTTGTGCTGCCGCATCTTGGCAATACCGAGCGCGAGGGTAGTAGTAGCAACTGCTGGTAGTCCTTCGGGTACAGCTGCAACTGCTAGCGAGATGGATGTTTTGAGCATTTCCAGGAAACCATATCCGCGCCAAAGTCCAATCGCAAATACAACGCCGCAAACTGCCCCAGATATTAATACGAGTTGGTTTCCCGTTTGGTCGAGTTGCTTTTGCATTGGGGTGGCGGGGATTTCCGCTTCGCCTACGAGGGTTTGAATCTTGCCCATTTCGGTATATTTTCCCGTGGCGACGACAACCGCAGCACCTTGTCCCCCGGTGACTAATGTTCCCATGTAAACCATGTTCGCGCGATCGCCTAAAGGAACATCTTCCCCGCCGAGGGTGGCAATTGTTTTGTTCGCGGGCATACTTTCACCCGTCAAGGCAGATTCATCCACGCTTAAACGATTGGCGGCGATTAATCTGGCATCTGCGGCAACATAACTGCCGGGTTTAAGAATTAAAATATCCCCCGGAACGATTTGGGCAGCGCTAATTTCGATTTGATTTCCATCTCGGATTGTCAATGCTGATGGTTTAACCAAACTTTTCAGCGAATTAACGATCTTTTCTGATTTGCTTTCCGTGGCGTAACCGATGATGGCATTAATCACAACCACGCCCATAATTACCGCTGCATCGGCAATTCCTCCCGTGACAATCGAACAACCCGCCGCGACGGTTAAAAGGCCGACCGGAAGCGATTTAAACTGGTCGATAAAAATACTTAATCCAGACCGCGGAACGGATTCTGATAACACATTTTCTCCGTATTGTTTGAGCTTTTCTCGCGCCGATTTGCTCGATAATCCCGCTGTTTTTGATGTCTTAAATTCAGCAATGATAGAATCTGCCGGTGTTAGATGCCAGGGTGCAATTTTTTGCGTTTGAGCCGAGTTGAAAACCATAATTTGGCTTAAATTACTTCTGTCTTTAGATAGATTTTTAGCTGCTATCGAGCGAACGGGGTTATTTTGTGTTTTGTAGTTTAATACCAGGCGTTCGATCAAAGTGGCAATATGAGAAAAGCTGCGATTTGGGGCGAAAAAAACGACAATATTGCCAGTTAACGGGTTAGCACTAACTTTTACTATGTCACAGTTCTGAATCAATTTAAATTCTAGGTGTTGTTTGAGAGATTCCGAATGGTAAAGTCCGTTGACTTTAAACCTCGCCCTTCCCCGAACAGCGGTGTGGATAGGCTGCACTAAAGGATGGTGATTTCGATGGGGGGTGTCTGTGCGATCGCTCATTTTTCTTTGCACCCTGTCCGTAGCTCTCTTAACAATTCTGCATTTTAAGATATACAAACAATGTGAGTAATTTGTGAGGTATTTATCAAGAAATGTTACAAAAATTACTAACGATCGAACTGCCAAATTGGCAACCAGTCTTTGATGTTCTCAGATACAGTTTTGATAACGACTTACTTGCAAGCTCAAACTAGAGAGAGCGACTGTATGCACGCGCGCGATCGCAGCAGAAAGCAGTCAGGTAGGTCGCTCTTTTTTACTCGCAAAGGAGAATGTAATGTCGTTAGAAATCCTGGCAAAAGTCAAAGAGTTTATTGTCAGACTGGTGAAAGACCAAGATTTCCGCGCCCAACTAATGAGCGGGAAAATCGACCAAATTAGAACAGCCATGCTAGAAAGTGGCTATAACTTTTCCAAAGAAGAATTTGAAACAGCCACGCTGAAAATATTAGAGTTAAAAGAAGCGGGTGAATTCCACGAACTCACAGAAGAAGAATTAGTGGGAGCCGTGGGCGGATATATCGGAAAGCGTCCGATAATTCAGCCTTTATACGGGGTAATTTGGTGGCCTCCTAAACCGGAACCAGAACCGCTACCAGAACCAGAACCATTACCGGAACCGATCGACGTGCAGCCGATGTATGGAGTGGTAATCGAGCCGATCGATTTCGAGCCAATCGATCCAATTTATCAACCGATGTACGGAGTTATCGTCGCAGATGAATACTAACTTTAACAGTGGACAGTGGACAGTGGACAGTGGACAGTGGACAGTGGACAGTTGACAGT
>ERZ1066124.517-NODE-517-length-23536-cov-24.517780_pt1 | contig 23536 bp, 18 predicted proteins | sample MGYA00382771_ERZ1066124 | MGnify/ENA primary metagenome ERZ1066124 (study PRJEB33369, sample SAMEA5778354) | biofilm metagenome | biome: Industrial cooling water; feature: Water cooling tower basin; material: Biofilm | place: United Arab Emirates | collected... | reverse complement strand
CCGCTATTGTCATACTATGAAAGTCCTTCGTGCCTTTAATTATATATACTATAACCGACAATCCACTCAGTACTAATACTTCACTTCTAGCTAGGGAATAAACATTCGACCAACACCTCTATAATTTTCAATATCAAGCAAAATCTCAATTAAACGAACAGCACACTGTTATCTATATTCACGGTCGTGCCCGAACTGTTTCTTATCCAGATTCTAAAAACTAGGCACCAACATCAAATTTCTCTTAACTCTGTTACCTCTGTGTCTCTGTGGTAAAAATACATACTCCCTCAGCTAATGGCATAAAGCACTACTACTCCTCCATGTCATAAGCTTTGACTAGTTAGTACCACTATTAACGTGGCTTTTGCCGCACATACAACCCTCCAAAACTTTTTAAACAAATCACTACTAGTCCGTGTCATTAATTTTGGTGAGTTGGATAAATAACGAAACCTTGTCTTGACTTTACATGTAATGTCTCTACATTCCCCAAATTTAATGACACAGACCACTACTTCTATTTTAAATGCTTGACGAATTTATAAGAATGCTTAGAGTATCCATTTTTCTGATAAAACGTATGTGCTTGTTCACGATGCATCGAACAAGTAACCTCAACTGATAAAATCCCATGACTTAATGCTAAGTTCTCAACAAAGCTAAGTAATTCACCCCCTGTACCAAGATTTCGATGTTGTTCACAGATGCATATTGCTGTTATACGCATGATATTTTCTATTGTTGGGAAGTAAAAGAATTGAATTACTGAGACGAACCCGACTATCTGCTCTGAAGGTTCATATACATAAATATCAGAAGAGTTAGCGCCGTTGTTTTTACTTAAGGCTTGTTCTAGTTGAGCTATATCTGGGGTGTATCCTAGTTGGTTAAGTAAAGTACTTAATGATTTTGTATCTTCCTGTTTTGCTTGTCGAATCATTAATCAATATATATAAATATTAAGAGTTAAGAGGCAGGCAGGGATGCCTGCTCCACAAGAGGGAATTTTCAGTCTTCTGTCCAGGTTCTTAGTTGTAAATATACTAGTACTAAGGTGATTGCGAGTAGTACGGTTGCGGCTGCTGCTGCGTAACCGAAGTCAAATTGAGCAAATGCTTCTTGGTAGATGTAAAAAACTAGTAGGTTTGTGGAGTTGAGGGGACCACCACCTGTCATTACATATACTTGTTCAAAACTTCGCAGGGTAAATATAACGGTGGTGATGATGACAAAAATTAATGTTGGTCGCAAACCTGGTAGTGTGACGTGCCAAAATTGTTGCCATGCGTTGGCGCCATCAAGTTCTGCAGCTTCGTAGCGACTGGGTGGTATTGTTTGTAGTCCAGCTAGAAAAACTACCATATTAAAGCCTAGTTGTTTCCATATACTTAAAAGAATTAATACTGGCATTGCCCAAAAGGTATCTCCTAACCAAGATATTGGCGCCACACCAAAATTACTCAAGAAAGCATTAACTGGCCCATCATTTTGAAAGAGCCAGCGAAAACCTAGACCTGCGGCAACTAATGAGACTATTGAGGGTAAAAAATAAGTTGTTCGTAAAACTCCCCGTAGTGCCATACTGCGGTTGAGTAGTGCTGCAAGTCCTAACGGAATAATTAAGCTAGGGATGACGGTAGCAATGGTGAAATAAAGAGTGTTACCTATAACTTGCCAAAAATCTGGGTTGAGTGCTAAACGCAAGTAATTTCTTAAACCTACCCAGTAAGTACCGCGCGATGTAAAACTGCCTGCGGTGAAGCTTAGAAAAAATAAGTATACGATGGGATAAATTATAAACAACCCTAGCAATATTAAGGCAGGCGCCAGAAATATCCACGCAGCTACCGCATCGTTGTCTAAAATATGCGCTTTTGTATTGGGTGAGGTTATGATAGAACGGTTTGTAGGTGTTTTCATATGAAGTAAAAAATTTTACTCAGTATTTAGATACTTCGGAAAGCAAACAGTTTTAGGTATTAAAGTACATGCGTCAATTATCTTCTGTGGCTTTACTGCTGACATTATGCAGCACAAGCATGATTGCTCCAAATTTTGTAATTCCATCATACGCGCAAACCACACCAACCCCAGGCGCCACTAAGAGTGACCAAAAGCATTTAGGGTCATGGGAAATGAATCAGGATGACATATCTCTGACTTTTATTTTTGCCCCTGAGAATAAACTTTTTATTGTGTCACCATTAGTTCCGAATGCTCAACGTACAGCGACGGAATTAAAATATAAGATAAGCTCGGCACCGAAACCGATGCATCTTGATGTTTTTCTACCAAGAACGAATAAACCTGTGGAAACTATTTTTGAATATACTGCCGATGGAAAAATACGGATGCAGTTAGAAGGTACTAACCCAGGTACACCAAGACCACTTCAATTTAAAAACGGTACAATCTTTACAAAAGTTTCAGACTCAACAACATTACCTGAAGGTGTAGAGTTAATATCAGATTCAGGCTCAACGACCAAGGAAGTGCCAAAAGCTCAAATGTATGTAACCGCAATTAACCGCGCGCAACAGGCATATTTTTTAGAAAAATCTAAATTTAGCACCAATTTGAAAGATTTAGAATTGGGCATTCCATCTAATGATGCTGAATATAGTTACCAAATACAGCAACCAAGTGGAAGCCAATCACGTGTTTTTGTAACTGCTACTCCCAAAAAATCTGAGTCACCAAGCTATACTGGCGCCGTTTTTGTGGCAAATGTTAACGGTGAAGCTATAACAATTAGTGGTATTTGCCAAAGAACCAAACCAACAAACAAACAGTCAGCAATGCCAATATTATCTTTAAGTACAAATAAAATAACTTGCCCTGCTGATTCAACTTCTATAGAGCCTTAGTCTTTGTAAGGTGGGCATTGCCCACCATACATCACAAGAATTTAAATTATTTTATTACATATATATATTTTAACTAACAAAATATTAAATCACCTTCACCTAACTGGGTGAAAGTAGATTCACCTGCTCGAATGACCGCCTTGTGCGAGGTTAAGTTTTATAAAAAAAGAGATTCTATATGTATAAAGCATTAAGTGAATTTCAAGGGTGAGGATATTTTATATGAGTATGAGACTCGCAAAACTAACAGCTACTGCCGCACTTGCACTTTCGTCTATTTTAGTTTCAGCAGGTATTGCTTCTGCTCAACCAGTTGCAACTCAACAAAAAGGAATGACTGGTAGTTATGTAGGCGCAGGTGTTTCGGCTGGTGTTACAAATGGTGGTCAACAAGAAGACGCAGCAACATTTGGTGGTAACGTACAAGGACGTTACGCTATTCCTCAATCACAAGTTTCTGTTCGTGGCGCCGCATTATTTGGTGGAAATTCAGCAGCGCTCATACCAATGGTGACTCTCGACGCACCAGTTGCTAAAAATACTAACGTCTATCTCGGTGGTGGTTACTCGTTCCAAACCAACGAAGGTTATGTCAGCCAGTTAGGTAACAAAAACGCTCCTGTTGTAACGCTTGGCGCCGAATCTGAAGTTGCTAAAAACGTCGTTGTTTACGGTGATGCCAAGTGGGGTATTAATGCGTACAAGAATAGCTCTGCGGATGCAGTAAGCTTACAAACTGGTGTTGGTTATCGCTTCTAATGTACGGTGGGCAGTGCTAAATGTACGGTGGGCAGTGCCCACCCTACTCTCACACGCTACAATTTGTAGAAGAATATTAATTTTTGAATTAACCGTGAGTTTTTTTCTAGGGTGTGCTGTTTGGGCATATAAAGGTTGGATAGGGGAATTGTATCCCGAAGGTACTCGTAATGCTGATTTTCTAAACTTATATAGTCAGCGTTTTACTACAGTAGAAGGTAATACGACCTTTTACGCAGTACCAAGTCAAGAAACTGTTTCTCGTTGGGCAACACAAACATCACCTAGTTTTAAATTTTGCCCAAAGTTACCGCGCGATGTTACTCATAATGGGTTATTAAAACCTTATATTAATCAAGCTTTAGAGTTTGCCGAACGAATGCAACTTTTAGGCGCCCGTTTGGGTCCAATGTTTGCACAGTTACCACCAAGTTATGCACCAAAGTCAATTAATGATTTAGAAGTTTTTCTAGAAGCTTGGCAACAAACAAAATTACCCTTAGCTGTTGAAGTTCGTCATCGCGACTGGTTTAGAGAAGTTTATCAAATCGAATTAAATACACTTTTAGAAAGATTTGGAGTGGGCAGAGTATTATTAGATACTCGCCCAATTTATACTGGAGATGATGACCCACAGTTAGAGTCAGAGCGACGTAAACCTCAATTACCTGTAGAGTTTAGCGTGACGGCGCCGTTTAGTTTAATTCGTTTCATTTCACATCCAAAGTTAGAAATGAACCAACAATTTATGGAAGAATGGGTGACGCAAGTAAAAAGTTGGTTACAGCAAGGAAAACAAATTTACTTCTTTGTTCACTGTCCTGTTGAAGAACATTCTCCTAGTAACGCGCGGTATTTTCAAAAGCTGTTAGAAGAAAGTGGAGTAACAGTTCCAGCTTTACCTTGGAATGAACTTGATAAGCAACCTAATCAATTAAACTTGTGGTGAAGGTAATATCTAAGAAAATCCCCCCTAACCCCCCTTGATAAGGGGGGAACAAGAGAGAAGAAAAGTTGATTAGATAATAATATTAGTGCATACGCAAACAACTCTTAGCCCCCCTTATTAAGGGGGGTTGGGGGGATCAATTCCAATTTTTCGCACGCTCGACAGCTTTTTGCCATGTCACAAAATTATTCAAACTTTCCTTACCTGGTTCAAATACACGGTCAATTTGACGGTTTTGGACTAACGCTTCGTAGCTATCCCATAAACCTATAACTAACCCAGCAGCAAAAGCAACACCTTGCACTGTTGTATCACGAACAACCGGACGTTCTACTGGAATTCCCAAAATATCTGCTTGAAATTGCATCAAGAAATTATTATTACAGGCGCCACCATCTGCTGCTAATTTTTGTACAGGTATAGTACATGATGCGTTGATTGCTTCTACGACTTCTTTTACTTGATATGCTATTGCTTCAAGAACAGCACGCACCATATGTTCGGGTTTTGTTCCACCTGTAATTCCAAAAAATGCTCCCCGTGCGCTCATGTCCCAATGAGGCGCCCCTAACCCGCTAAATGCTGGTACAAAATATACACCCATAGTATCTGTAACGCTCGTTGCCATTGCTTCTGTTTGGGCAGCATTGTTAATAAGTTTAAGACTGTCGCGCAGCCATTGAATACAGGCGCCGCTTGTAAACATACTACCTTCTAGTGCATATCCCAATGAATTAGATTGTGTCCAAGCTATTGTCGAGATAAGTTGCTGCGATGTCCGAATTATTTGTGAGCCTGTATGGGCTACTAAAAAGCTACCTGTTCCATAAGTACATTTGACTAAACCTGGTTTTGAACAACCATGACCAAATAATGAAGCTTGTTGGTCGCCTAATATTGCTGTTATGGGAATTTCTACTCTTAATATATTAGTATCGGTAACACCAAAGTGACTTAAGCTAGGTTGAATTTTTGGTAATATATCTACTGGAATTTGAAATAATTTCAATAACGTTTCATCCCAGGCGCCTGTCGTTAAGTTCATTAACATGGTTCGACTAGCGTTACTGTGGTCTGTTGCGTGAATTCCATTAGTTAATTTCCACAGTATCCATGTATCAATAGTACCCGCTAAAGTGTTATTAATGTCAAGATTTGGAATATTATCTAGTAACCATTTGAGCTTGGTTGCCGAAAAATAAGCATCGATAACTAAACCTGTACGGTCATAGATTTCTTGAGTATAACCTTGTGCTTGTAATTCATAACAAAATGGCGCCGTGCGTCGGTCTTGCCAAACAATGGCATTATGAAGCGGTTTACCAGTAGTTTTGTCCCATAGTAAGCAGGTTTCACGCTGAACGGTAAGTCCAATAGCAGCAACTTGTGCAGGAGTAATTTGGGAATTTGCTATTGCTGTTTGCATTACCCAGCAGGTATCATTCCAAATTTGAAGAGGGTCATGTTCTAGCCATCCTGGTTGTGGGTAGTGTTGCGTAAGCTCTTTGTAAGCACTACCTACTAGATTACCGTCTGCGTTAAATACAAACGCGCGGTTCCCTGTTGTACCTAAGTCTAATGCCAGGATGTATTTTGGCGCCTGCATGTTCCTGGATTTCCCTCATAAAATCTATTTTAATTATGCAGCAATTGGCGCCTCCCAAACGCTTACAGTTGAACTTGGTAATTTAACGTGTAAATGCTTGTGTACCAAATCCATAACTTTATCAGCTACCACAGGTTTAGTAATAAAATCATTGGCGCCAGCTAAGGACGTGCGTATCCGGTTAAAAAGACCATCATTGTCTGTTAAGATTACAATAGGTGTTTTGGCTAAACTTGGAATACTTTGGATTTGAGCGCAAATTTCATAGCCATTGATAGCTGGCATATTTAAGTCTAGAAAAATTAAGTCTGGTTTTCGCTCGGTTAAGGTTGGTAGAATTTTCAAAGGGTTGTGAATACCAACAAAATTCACGCCGTGATGGGTAATTATCTGCTCCATAAGCCAGCAAACCCTAGGACTATTATCGATGCAAGCAATTAATGGCGTTTTTGCTGGTTGTGTTGACAAACGAAAATCGTCTACTTTGACTAATTCAACAAATCCTCGCGAAATATAAGGAAGTAAGAAACGACTGATAGCTAATACATCTTGCTTCGCTTTTGTTGCTAAGTCGCGCAGTGTATATTTACCTTTCATTAACTTGAAAAAGTTATCATATACTGCTGGATTAACTATGTGTTGAAGTTGTTCGGGTTGTTTTAGTAATGGTGCTAAATCTGGAGAAAACTTTGCTAAACCAGCTGCTGTCCAAGAGCGCCATGATTGAAATATATGTTCCAGCGACATGGCTGTGCTAGAAAGACTTACTGGCGCCTCTAAAATAATCTCTTTGTTGCGTTGACAACTACTAATATTACAGCTTGTTTGCTGGGTTAAATCGAATAGAAGTTCACCAATTGTACTATTAATAATTTGAACTTCTTGCTCGCGTTTAATTTTCTCATTTTTATATAAAGCTTCTAGAACTTGATAGTCCCAGTGTTCTACACTTTGATTGTTTATTTGTAATTGAATTGTATCAACATTAATTTGTGGACAATATTGCGTAATGTTTCTTTTCCAACGTCGAAGTGGATGGGCGCCTCCACTTGCCCAAACAATACGTCCTAAACGGTAGTAAAATGAAAAGTTATGTCCTGTACTGGTTTCAATTTCTAGCTTGCCATTATAATTCAATCGTGTACAAGTTTTAAATTCATTAAGTAATGTATCGGGTATCGTTAATTCTGTATGAAGCGCCATTGGTGTGTGTCCTTGTCGGTTATACTATCCAGCATAATCACCAAATTGTGATAAAGTTGTGACAAATGGTTCGTAAATTTATAAAAAATTTACTTTTATTTGGTAAAAACTTTAAAAACCTCATGCCTAACGGGAAATTTTATAAGCAGGCGCCTTTGAATGTTAACTATACTTGTACAGGCGCAAACTACTTTCCCCATCAACCTGAAGCGGTGTAAATTCAGAGCTAGAAATCAGTTTATGCAGCGAAAAATAGTGCTGAGTTTAAAGTGCTGAGTGCTGAGTAATAAAACACTCAGCACTTCAATACTCAGCACTTTCCACTTCTTAATTTATTTAGTGACTTTCTGGTATAACAGCATTCATCGGTCAAAATAAGTAAGCTTCTATAGGACGCATGGAATGACTGCTACTATTTCATCCCCCCTCCCCAAACTCGATGATATCCGCTTTGGTTTACCAAACATTAGCGGTTGGGAATCGGAAATTCATTTAGTTACAAACCACAATGAGCCTGTATTTTTAAATACAAGCAATCTCCGGCTCGAAAGTATCAATGCTGGGTTTGCCTGCGCGCTTCACATGCACCAACCCACTATTCCCGCAGGTTTTAACGGTGAATTAATTAGTAACCTGCAACATATGTTTGAACACCCTCATAATGGGGATAACCATAATGCAGGTGTTTTCGCTTGGTGTTATAAACGCATTGGTGAGTTTATTCCAGAATTAGTTTCCCAAGGATGTAACCCCCGTATAATGCTCGACTATTCGGGAAATTTACTTTGGGGTTTGCGACAGCAGCACACCGATATTATTGATACTCTCAAGCGCATTACCTGCGATGTGCAATATCAACCTTACGTGGAATGGTTGGGTACGATGTGGAGTCATGCAGTTATTCCTTCTACTCCTATTCCTGATATCAAGTTGCATATTCAAGCTTGGCAACATTATTTTGCTGCCATATTTGGTTACGATGCTTTAAAGCGGGTAAAAGGATTTTCTCCTCCAGAAATGCATTTACCTAATCATCCAGATACTTTATATCAGTACATAAGAGCATTAAAGGAATGCGGGTATAAATGGATAATGGTGCAAGAGCATTCAGTCGAACGTTTAGATGGCGCCAGTTTACATCATGACCAGAAGTATATTCCCAATAAATTAACCGCGCGTAATTCTCAGGGTGAAAACATTAGTATTACTGCACTAATTAAAACTCAAGGTTCTGATACAAAACTAGTTGCCCAAATGCAACCTTACTTTGAGGCAAAAGGACGTGGTAAACAGCAAGTTGGTAATACAAACATTCCTTGTTTAGTAACACAAATTGCCGATGGCGAAAATGGGGGTGTAATGATGAATGAATATCCCCGTGATTTATTCAGAATTTATCACGAAATCCGCGACGCTGGTAATAATCATGCGGGTACTGTAGCGATGAATGGTACAGAATACCTAGAATTAATTGAAGCAGCAGGCGCCGACCCAGATAATTATCCTGAAATTCAAGCTGTACAACAACATAAGATATGGCAGCGTGTAGATAATGTAACACCAGAAACGGTAGCAAATGCGATTCAAGAATTAAAAGCAAATGATTATCAGTTTCATATTGATGGCGCCTCATGGACAAATGATTTAAGTTGGGTTAAAGGGTACGAGAATGTCCTAGAACCAATGAATAAACTCAGCGCGTTGTTTCATCAAAAATACGACAAGTTAGTTGAACAAGATGCATCAGTAACACAGCGCGAAGATTATCAAAAAGCATTACTTTATAACTTACTAGTCCAAACTAGCTGTTTTCGATATTGGGGACAAGGTACGTGGACAGACTACGCGCGGGAGTTATACCGACGAGGTGAAGAATTGCTAAAATAAGCTAATACTACGTAAGGTGGGCACTGCCCACCCTATATACACTACAAAAACTACAGATACATAGATTTTTTTCAAAAACGATTCAGAATTACTATATACAGAATTTCAACTTGTAATTCCTACACTCTCAAAAGCTGTAGTAATAGCTCTAATTTTTTGTTCTTTCAAAGGGTCTTTACGATATAAAGTTTTTGCAACTTGTTCAATTGCACGGCGACTATCACTGAAACAAGAGTTTTCACCTAGTTGTATTAATGCACGATAGAACAGCACAGCTACAGACTTCGCTGTAAACAGATAATTATTTTTCTCATCCAAAGAGGTGATTAAATTGTAAGCTGCTTTATTATGAATCCCACAGTTACAATGAACTCCACCATGATCGTCATGGTAAGCAAGTTTGCGGTAATCATTCATATGTTCTGGATTGTTATGATTACCAGGACTACTCAAATCCCTAATTGCCTGACCATTGGCGCCAAAACCACTTCCTATTTTCCAGTTCCATTGACTAATATTAGGCTGTTCGTAATTAACAATTAAAATTGCAAAAATATCAGCGTAAGATTCGTCAAGCGCTCCTGACTCATATTTATACACAAGCTTGGCTGTATAATTTGTCAATCCATGACCAAACTCATGAGCAACAATATCTTGCGCTACAGCCCACGAACGTAGTTGCTTATTTTGAATCAACTGCTGTCCAAAAAATGCCTGCTTACGGAGATCATCCCAGTAAGCCACCTCATACACTCGATTGTTTGGGTGGGGGTCTTCGACGCACATAATACTACAGATGCAAATCTCTATATCCTCTTCTTCTAGATTATGTTCAAGTACATCTCTAAAAAAATTTTCTACATTACAAGCATTATTATGTGCGCGAAAGGTTTGCTCTTGAGGAGGATTCACTATTTCTCTACCAGGAAGAGCATTGTCTACATCAAAATTATAATAGTAAATGCGTACCATCCAACATTGAATCCTCTAAATGTATCCGCTGTTACGGGTTATCTTCAGAAGAAAAGGTACACTACTGACTAAAGTAATTATCTGCTCTTCGTGATACTGCACCAACTGTAAATCTCCCTAAATGCTCTATCGAATTGGCTTGATGCGAGGTAGTTCAGAAACTAACTCGCCTGTATGGGCATCAATTACATAGTCTACCATTTCTGGTACTGTTTCATACTTTGGGAGAGAATCTATCTTTGGTAGGTGGTTTTCGACTAAGTATACAAGGCGCCAACGCTTTTTGTTCGTATCAAAGTAGTAGTAAAGCGTTGGTGTTATCTCTGAGTTTTTCAAGTCATGCTTGGTTTGCTTGTAAATTACGTCTTTGAGTTGATGCGAATTGTATTTGGGGTGAGCATCAATGCCAATGGGATCGCCAATGGCTGAGTTAATTGCAATTAAATCGTAGTTGTCGCCAACCTCCACTGTGACGATAGCTCCATACACAGGGATGTCTCTATACTTTTGGCGAAACTTGATTGTGTGTGTTTCGGTTAACTTCCAAGTTTTGATCCCCACACCTTCAAGCTGAGACATTGGAATTGGTTCCGAAGTTGTGACAAATCCTCGTTTCGGCTGTATCTCCAGTGTCGATCCTAGTAGTGCCATCAGGCTGTCAGCCAGTTCCTTGAACATGTCTATCAACTTTTTTCCTTCTGAATAAGCCCTTTTCAGGACATCGACAAGTTCATCGATACCACTGATATTGGATATTGAGTCTTTGTCTTCGGTATGGAAAGTAAAAGTCTTCATACCATTCCTGTTCATGGAATCTCTGTTAGTTTGCAAAAGTTGAGATATGCGTGTGCTAAGATTGTTTGCCAGTATATTCTACGCACGTTGATACACAAACATCAATTGTACAAAATAAATATAATATATGGTACTTTTTGTACAGGTAGATGCTTATTGACTGTATCTCACGTTAGATTTTTGACACCAAATCTTTAAAACAAACTCAATAATAGCATTAGATCAGTCATTATTGTGTACAATATGTATAAAGTACAGAAAGATATTACAGACTTTATGTACATTTAATCGAGATAAACCTCACCTTCATATTTTATGAATATTAAGAAAGTGTTATGCCGAAAGGAAATAAGCATTCCAAACCTACTGACAATATACCAACTTCTGGCGCCTCAGATGCCCAAGATTCACAAAATTTAGGCAGACGTAGTTCTGAAGACCAAGAGAGAGATAAATCTGTTTATAAATACTTATTAGAGTGTTTAACTGATTTGGGTATAAGCGAAGGCAAAGCGAACATAAAACCTAATGAAAGCGGTATTGCCAACCAATGGGGACAGAAAGATAATCGAATTTATATTAGGCGTGTTCTTCGTTCTGTTCTGCCTGAATATTATAGTGAGAAAGAAAGGGTTTCTGTCGTTCCAGGTTTAACTTTGGGAAAGCTAGTAGAAATACTCACCGCAATTCAAAAATACTGGGCTGAAAAAAGAATAAAAACAACCGAATCTCTGGAAGTGCCACGAATTTTAACTCGAAATGAAAAGTTGAGGGCATTTCGGAAATTTAATCAATTAACTCCAAGTGAGAAGGAAAAGTTACAACTTCCTACACATCCAGGGGAGACAATCCTCCAAGACTTATTGGCATCTATTACCGACCCAATCAAAGGCTTAAAACCTGAAGATACTGTACCATTTTATAAAGAAGCTACAAATCTTTTTTATAATTTGTTTAAAAAATTAGAATTGAAAAATAGTCCTGATTTGAATTATTCATTAACGGATGTAATCAAGAAAAACGTAGAAGTACTTATTGAAGAACATTATCAGGGAATAAATGTAGATTTAAAAGCACAAAAAGTTAAAGAATTAGTTAATAAAGTTTGGCGTGAAATCAGCAGAATTGAGTTACAATCAGGTTTGAGACAATATAAATCTTTATTAAGAGATGAAATTCCGACTGATGCAAAACATAGCAATAATAGTCTATTACCTCACGCATTTATCGAACATTTAACTCGCTCATTGGTAGAAAACGAAATATTAACGGATGAATTTCCTATTTATCTTAAACATCTGGAAATTGAAAAAATCCATCCTTTACCTCTGTACATAAAAACAGAAGAACAAAAATTTGGTTTACTCAATCCTCTTTTATTAGATAATGATGATGAAGATATTAATGGTTTAGAAAGACAATTTGCCTACAAGTTAAAAGTTCATTTTTATGTGAAAATTCCAGATAATTATCAGCCTTATATTCAAGGTGACTATAGCAAAATTAGTTTTTTTAATAAAAATGAAAATAAATTAGAATTTTTTGAAGAAACTACTGGAGTTGGTAGTCCAATTTATCATATTAATGCAGCAATCAATAGAGTTTTATTATGGGATATTCCCAAACTAAGTGATTATTTCCCATTAGCTCGTAATATTTTGCAAAATAATGAATTTTTTGGTAGTTCAAGTCTTGTATGGTCTTATTCATTGGTTAATCTGTGCAAAAAGGATGATATTACTTCGATTAATCTGAATAAAAGCTATGATACAGTTGTTAGTGATTGTGAAACTGCTTATGGTGAGTACTGTGGTTTTGATTTAGTGGAAGTAGCTGCTAAAGCTTCTTTGCAAGCAATATTACGAGCAATTAAGCAAACAGGTATAGATTCTGTTACATACTTAACTCAATTGTGTCACCGCGTTGAAGAGATTAATGCATTTAGAAAAGCAGAAAGTTATTTGAATTTTTATCCTTTCTCATTGAAAGCAATGGAAGGTTATTTAAATCAGACTATTTTTTGCGGTAGATATCGTACATTGGATAATCAATATAATTTTGTAGAGGTAAATGAGGGTAAACCTTGGAGCGCGGTAGCTTATGATGCTCATTTGGCTATAACTAACGCCTACTTTAAAGAGGGACTTTATCGTATTGGCAAAAAATATTTAGATGTTCTAAAACCTCATGTAGAGGACGCAAAAAAAGGTAAAAATAAATGTTTGAGTGATATAATACTTACTAAGTATGAAATTTGTCAATTTCGATATCACTATTTAACAGATTTAGAAGACTTGGAAAGTCGCCAATTACACTCAGATCGCTCTAGTGCTATTCGGTTAGCGACAGATAGCTTATATGAAGCTAAAAAGTACCTAAAAAATTTGTTAAGGAAGTATTATATTATTGGTGCTTGCGCGCAAACTAATTTTAATCCATTCTTTTATTTATTATCCAGAATATATGCACATCGAGCAAAGCTGTATATATTTACATCTTCTTACGCTGACCGTCCTGGTCGCAGATGGGATAGGTTAATAGAACCAATTCGTTTGTTAGAAAAAGCTAGAATTTATGCAGCTAGAGATGGAAACCCATTACTTTATGCTTATTGCTCTGCTTACCAAAGTTGGTGCTATATCACGGTAGCTTATCTGGGTGATTATAAACAGTTGCCGACAGGATTTGCTAAAGAAGAATGTATGGACTGGGCTAAACGACTAATAGACCATGCTTTAATTTGTTATAAAAATCTTGGACACGTTTGTTACCAACAAATAAAAGATAATGGCGGTAGAATTACAAATACGAATCGAAATGGAAAATTTTATGAAAATTATGGCAATATACAAATACAGGTTGTACCTCTAATTCAAGAATTAAGTAATAATACTACCAAGCGTGAACAAATTAATCAAACCGACAATAATGTAATTGTTGTTGATTTTTCTATATTAAAGCAAATTTGTACTGACGAGCCAAAATCAATTTATTTATTTGGAACACATTCAAGCATTTTACTGTTTGCAATGGGTATGATAAAATTATGTGACGATAAAAATTCTGGAAGTGAGTTAAAAGAAGAACTCAATGAATCTATAAGAATGTTTACTTATTGCTCTGCACTTGCTGAAGATGGAACCAAAGGCAAAATAGCTGACGACGGAACATTCTACTCAGAAAGAATATTTTGTGAAGGAGATTCTCTAATCAGGGGTTTATATCCCCATCGTCTTACACAATTTGCTGACTTAGGAAAAATATGGGCTGCTACATCTAAATGCATTTTGCTTCTACATGATTCTAATTCTGACTGGAAAGAAGTTAATTCCTTGTTAAAATATTTACCGACTAGCTCGAATAAATTAGTGCTAGAAGGTAATTACTGCGGGCAGAAACGTTACAATGGTCACTTCGAGAGTCATTGTGACCGACTGGTTCAATATTTTGAACAACTCAAAATTAAAAAGCTACCTTTTACAAGCTTGAGCGAAATTCGTAATAAGGTTGTGAGAGATGTTTTCAAAATAATGCGCGGTGAAAGTGATGTTAAGCCTTAGAGATGTTTGAAAAGTTATCTTTAATACACAATACGCAGTGTTAAATCCCCCCTAACCCACGCCACCCCCCGTGCGGAGGAGACCTCCGCACGGGGGGTGGCTCCCCTTGATAAGGGGGGAAAAGAGTCATTTAAGCCCCAATACTACTCGGTTAAGAGATTTTATCGGAATCGATCCCCCCTGGCCCCCCTTAATAAGGGGGGGAAAATAGCGGTTTTTAGCCCCCTTATTAAGGGGGGTTGGGGGGATTTTCCAAAGCTATAGTTTAATTTTATACTTTTCAAACATCCTCTGAATAAAACTTTTTAATAAGCTTTAGCAAATATAACACGTTGAGATGTTTCTGTTCCGGTATAGAAGCATTTACCGATACTATTGTCTTGCAAACTAAAAGCTATACATCTACTAGTTGCTTTCGTTTCCTCTTTGATTTTTTCTTCGTCTTCAGGCGCCCCAGCAAAATAAACTACGTAGAAACCAGGCTTTTGCTCAATGGCATTTTTAAATGAGTCATACGTATCTACTTTGTAAGTATGCTGACGCTGAAATTCTTGAGCTTTTCTAAATAAACTGTTTTGAATAGAATCCAGTATTTCAGGTATTCGTTCTTCTAATTGGTCAAGTGGTACATTAATCTTTTCTCCTGTATCGCGTCTTGCTAAAATACAACTTCCATTTGCTAAATCCTTGGGACCTATCTCTAAACGCAGCGGAATACCTTTCAGTTCCCAATCATTAAACTTGAAGCCAGGACTTAAGTTATCACGCACGTCTACTCGAAATGAGAATTTATCAATTAATCTGAATCTTTGTTGTAATTCTTCAAATGCAGATAATACAGTCTGTTTATCATCGTCAGTCTTATAAATTGGGATGCCAACAACTTGTAATGGAGCAACACGAGGAGGGCAAACAAATCCTTGATCATCAGAGTGAGCCATAATCATGGCACCAATAAGACGGGTTGTTATACCCCAACTTGTCGCAAATGGATACTCCAAAGTACCTTGTGCTGATAAATACTTAACGTCAAAAGCATGTGAGAATGTTGTTCCAAGGTGATGGCTAGTACCTACTTGAATGGCACGACGGTCTTGTGTCATTGTTTCGATTGTATAAGTATGGTCGGCGCCTGGAAATTTCTCATTCTCTGTTTTTAATCCATCAAATACAGGAACTGCTAAATAGTCTTCGACAAAAGTTTTATAGATTTGCAAAATTTGGCGTGCTTCAACTTCAGCTTCCTCATATGTTATGTGAGCTGTGTGTCCTTCTTGCCATAAAAATTCAGCAGTACGTAAAAAGGGACGAGTTCTAAGTTCCCATCGACAGATATTAGCCCACTGATTTACGAGAATAGGCAGGTCTCTATAGCTTTGAATCCAATTTTTGTATGCAGACCAAATAATGGTTTCGCTGGTCGGTCTTACAACTAATGGTTCTGCCAATTCAGCTTCTGTATCTACACCAATGGTTCCATCCTCTGTCAATTTTAAACGATGGTGAGTAACTACAGCACACTCTTTCGCAAAACCAGAAACATGTTCAGCTTCCTTGGAGAAGTAGCTCACAGGAATTAACATTGGGAAGTATGCATTAACATGACCAGTTTCCTTGAACATCTTATCTAAGGTTTGCTGTATTTTTTCCCAGATGGCATAACCTTCTGGTCGGATAATCATGCATCCTCTAACTCCTGAATCTTCTGCAAGTTTGGCTCCATTAATGATGTCGAGATACCAGCGTGAATAATCTTCAGCGCGCTTGGTAATTTTCAAGGAATTAGCTTTTTCTGTTTTCCGACCAGCCATAGTTTATTCTTCGATTCTTTTTGACTAACTCCCCCGGCTTAAGATAACTCAAGCCGAGGGGTTCTTTTCCATTATGCCCAATTTCGATATTTTACCTGACGTTGCGGACTAGGAAGTCTGATTGACCGCAACTTCTTTGCGAACGTCTAATTACTTCTGCGCTACAAGGGCCTGGTTTGCCATCTTTGGTAAAGCAAACTAAGATTTCTTGCAAAAAGCGTCCGGAACCTGAGCAAGAAGGGGCTATACTTTGACTAGTAAATGCTGGGTTGGCGCCAACAAAATCACTTTGTAGTTTATTTATAGTGGTACGGAAGGGTTTGCTTGGTTTAATGTAATCTGTAGGAATTGATACAAAGTCTTTTTTTTGTTTTGATAATGTTAAATACTGTGCTGGGGTTAAGCCTGTACAGGTACCGTGTTTTTGCCATTCATGATTGTAAAGCTTGGCACTAGGGAATAAATTAGGAAATTGCTGTTTGACTGTTTCTGGCAATCTTTCGGTGGTGCAGCTTGCGGGATATCCTTTTTGGTATTGGGGCCAAAGTCCGTGTAAAACAAAACCTAGTTTTTTTCCTTGTTTACACTGTTGCGGGTCACTGTCTCCTTTGGCTGCACAATAGTCAGGAGACCAAGATAGAGCTAGTACGTAGAAGTCAAATTTACCGGGTGTCCCTTTGCTTTGGGCAAAAGCGTTACTTGAGACTGTGGTTGTGGTTAGCAGGACTGAGGCAGTAATTAAAAGTGGTCTTAGGGACATTTGGAAAGGGTGTTAGTTTTTACATGCGCTAGTTTAATCTATGTTTTTGAGAATGTCTTTATATGGAACGGGCAAGGATGCCCATTCCACAAGGGGATGCCCATTCCATAATATAGGAAAGTGTTTACATTGGGCGCCCTATTGTAGTTATGTATAATACCGCTTCCGAAAGAGGAATACCCAAAACTTCGTTGACTTTATCATCGAAGAATCCCCCAATACCGCTAACTCCAATATTAAGACGAACAGCAGCAAGATTTAGTTTTTGCCCTAAGTGACCTGCATCCATATGCAGGTATCTATAAACTCTATCTCCATACTGAGATACAGATGCTTTTAAATCGGCTGTATGGAAAATAACAGCGGATGCATCGCGACCAAGGTCTTGTCCTAAACAAAGAAAGTGTAATTCTCTGCGGAAGTTTTTAAAGCGAATTTGTCGTAATTCTTGCGAAGCGGGTGCGTAATAGTAACATCCTGCTTCGAGTCCTTCGACTCCAGAGGTCGCAATAAAGGTTTGTATTAAATTCAGGTCGAAGTAATCGGGCGAGATATCTAATTCTTGGTCTATATAATGTTGAGGTTGGTATGTAAAATCGAGTAATGATTTGAGTTCATCTAATGTTAAATCATCTCCGCTGTATGCTCTAGTGGAACGGCGTTTAAGGATTGTTGAAGAGAGTTTATCAAGTTTATCTCCCCAGTCGATTTGAGTTGTTAGGGTTGAAATTTTTTGACAGAAGGGAAATTTATATTTATCTTCGATAGATTTATTTTGCTTGATTTCGGGTAAATTGAGTTTTCCTGTTGTACCTGGCAAAATTTGCGTTACAGTATGAATGTACTTAAGAAGTTCACCGTCAGGGATTTTAGGATATTCTGTTTCGGTTGCTGATGGTAAAGCTGTACGTCCAGTAGGCAAATTTTGTTTAATATCAAGTAAATCGGCTATCGGAAGGACTGCGGTGGCGCCTTCTTGTTCTGGGTCAATATAAAGCATATCATTGACGGCTTTATCGACGAAACCACCAATTAGATGAGGTCGAAAGTCACACGTCGCAGCAGATAGTTCGATATTCCCCAATAAATGTCCCGTATCAAGAAATATTCGACGGTATGCTCTGTCTTCATAACGCCATGCTGAACGGTAAAAAACCGCAGTAATGACGATGGCAAGCTGAGTACTTTCCAAAGCAGGATGCCAAAAACAAGCATCCTGCAATGTTTCCCAAACATTATTTTCCCAGAATTGCAGTAGCGAATGGGTTCGTGACTGGTAGTTATATAAACCAGCAGGTAACAAGGGTGTACCTCGCGAAACTATATATATTTCGGCTGGATATAAACCACCTGCACTTGGCGCCGAGCGTAAAAATACGGCACTCCCCATTGATGGCATTCTAGCTGTTAAACCGTAGCTGCAAAACAGCAACCGCGATAAACGGCGCCACCATTGTGTATCAGTATTATCTTCCGAATCTAATGAAGATTCTTGGATATATGGTTTGAGGTCAAAAACCGTACCAATTTTATATTCTTTAAACGGTACAGGTTGTTTCGACCAATCCAAACCCTGGTTTTTCGACGCTATAGTATCGGGGTCGTACTTAGTTCGTTCGTGGTAGTGATGAGCAATCGAATGGCGTAGTTCTGGCATGTCTCGGTTAAATACGCTTCTCCTTTTTATCTTGGCATCCCTATGCACCAACATTTCGTTATCGCCAGTACATTTTAGGAACGAATCTACACAATTTAAATACCACTCATGTTCTTAGCTTCACGGTTTTATTCGGCGTTTCTCTGATTTGAGATACTTACCAACCAGTCGGCGCCGATAAATTGGTAGGCAAATAAAAATTCCAGCTAAACTAGAACTAGTTGACGCAATTGTCAATATTACCCAAAAGTTGATGACACCAGTCTTTAATACTAAACCAGTACAAGAACCCAGTAACGCTGTAAGCACAACCATCACAATACCAATTGCCTGACTAAATCCTTTTTTAAGATTTGTCGTAAATGTAATTTGATTGACACCCTGATTGATAGTCTCTATGTGGCTTATACCAGCTTTAGTAATACACCAAAATTCAATTGCTACCATTACAGATAAGAAAGTTCCAAAAACTGGCCCTGCTGCAACCCCCAAAAAGCAACCCACCAAAGACGCAACCGCAGCCCCAAATACAATATCATCAACAACAACAATACCAGCCCCAATAACCGTCATTAATATAGCAGCAATAACTGCCGCAACAGCCGCACCAGTCCACGCCATTGCCCCAGAAGTCAACAATAATAATAAAAGTGATGCGTATGGTTGTTTATATTGAATTATTGGTAATGCAGCAGTTTTAATTTTTATTTGAATAGTTTGAATTTCAACCGCTGAATTTGTATGTAATAGTAATTGGCGATAATATATTTTATCTGCCATTAAATAGCTTGTATCAATTATGACTTTACATAGAATTTTCTCACCGTTAAAATGCCGGAGCGTAAAATCAATCCAATCATGGCTATGAGGTGTGTGTGGAGCATCGTTACTATGAGGCGCCACTTCACACCAAGCGACTAATGTCGTTTCTGGATTATTATTAAGAATGGTAATCGTTTGCGAAAGTTTTTCACCAATTTGCCCAGCCGTAAATTCAAGTTCTGTTTTATCAATTTTTGCAACACATAAGGGGACAATATCGAGTGGTTTTAATGCCAGAAGTGCTGTATTCGCATCTTTAAAGCGGTTTTTGGGTTTTTGTTGAACCATCGTTGAAAGCCACTCGATAAAGTCCAAACTCAACTGAGGAACTAAATGTTTAAAAGCAATACACCCATCTTCATCGATTAAAGTATGCATCGCAGCTGATTTGGCGCCTGTTAACAAACAAATTAATGTCGCACCCAAACTATATAAATCTGTAGATTTTGTTAACTGACGATTGTAAATTTGCTCTGGCGCCATAAAACCTAGCGTTCCCATCGCAACACTGCTCATCGCCATATCATGACTACCAATACGAGCAAATCCAAAATCAACTAAATAAACATTGATATTATCATCAATTAAAATATTTTCTGGCTTGATATCGCGATGAAAAATAGGCGGGATACGGTTTTGTAAATATATAAGAATAGACAGCACAGAAACAGCTATTTGCTTAATTTCATCAAAAGCAAAGCTGCGTGGTACAGACAAAGACTGAGCATGTTTGTACTCTTGCACCATACAAAACCCTGATGGAGTTTCAAAAGAGTCGAGATAGCGTGGTATCCCAGGATGGTTTAACCCTTGTAATACCTGTATTTCACGTTCATATGTCTTAAAACCAGACCAGCTTTGAACGCTAGAACGTGCGAACTGAAACTCCTTAATAACAACTTTATCACCAGTATTTATACGTTGTGCTAAGTATGTTACACGACCTCCATTGAGGTTGCAACCGAGTTCGCGTATGACCCGATATCCTTGATTTGTAAATGGTATCGTACTCATGAACGAGGGTGAAATGGCGTTGATTATTTGTGTCCATGTCTAATCTAACTTAACCCCAGTTTTTGCAGAGCGCCAACGATTAAAGCCGTAAATACCAAAAGCAAGAATAAATACATATGGACTATAAGCCATGAGCCAAATAGCTAGTTTCAATAGTCCCATGCTAAATTTACCAACTGAGTTGGTTGATTTATTCCAAGTTTCTTGGACTTGCAAGCCAAAACCACGTTGGGGATTTTTAGTAGAGACTGCTGCTTCTAAATTTAAGGAAATAGTCGAATAGCTGACTTGGTTTTGTAGATTCTTGAGTTGGGCGCCAATTCGCTCGATAGAGTCACGAACATTGCTCAGTTCTTGGGACACACTCAATGTATCGCGTACCGAACCAGCTTTATCCATAATTTTTTGAAGATTTGTTTCAGTTTTTCTCAAATTAACTAACTGTGCTTGAAAATCAACGATTCTATCCCCAGCATCTTCTGCTGTGATGCTACGGTTTTTAACAATTCCTAGTTTAGCTAGTTGAGTAAGGGTATTATCTAACGAAGTTTGTGGAACTCTCAACTGTATTGATGCAGTAGAACGCGCGAACTCATCTTTTGGTTGATTTTGAGCAAGTTTGATTAAATCACCTTGCTGTTTGTCAATGATTTGTGTCACTTCGTTAATGCTTTTGTCAATTGACTCCACAACCAAACTCATAGTTGCTTTTTTAATTAACTGTGATTTTACCTTGGTAGGCGCCAAAGTTTTTGGTGTTGCTTTATTAGTATCGGCTGTATTGGCTGTTAGTGGCACTGTAGCTGCTATTTGATTAGCTTCTAATAAATTTTGTTGTGTTGAAGACACTGCTTCACTACCTGCATTATTCGCAGCAGCACAACTGCTTAAAATAATTCCACCCAACACGCTAGCTAAAACCACACTTCCCTTATTCATATTCAAACCTCACATAAATAACCTTAATGCTAGTATGTAGGTTTATCTGTCTCTAGATAGTTGTCGTTACGATTTGCGTAACGAAGTATGGTGGGCAATGCCCACCCTACCCATTGCGTATAATAATTACAATAAAAAACTCAAATAAAACTAAAGATAAGTAAACATGTCATTATCTTCTTATCCGTCTCCTGTAAACAAGCTGCTAACTTACGGAGATTGCAGTCAAATCAAGGAAATACCTGATTATGTAGAGGAACTAGGTTTTACTTTGCACCACGTTCCTGACTTAATACGTATGGCTTGTGATGAAGATTTATCTATTGGTGCTGACGATATAGAAGACACAAATGAAAACCTGCAAGCTTGGGCGCCAGTACATGCAGTAAGAGTATTGGGTCAACTGCGCGCGGTAGAAGCTATTGAACCATTAATTTATTTATTTGGCGCATTTGAAGAAGATGACCGCATGAGTTTAGAGTTACCAGGTGCATTAGCCAAAATAGGTACTGCTGCAATTGAACCACTCGAAGCATATATAGTAGACTCGTCACGCGATACTTACCAACGTGCAGACGCTGCTAGCGCATTGACTCGTATCGCTCAAATTCATCCAGAAGCACGTTCTAAATGTGTTGAAATTATAACTAACTTATTAAGTAATTTTACTATTAACGACCCAGAGGTTAATGCTTTTCTAGTTGGTGAACTAATTGATTTAAAAGCACTAGAAGCGGCGCCTATTATTGAAAAAGCTTTTGCTGCTGAATGTGTGCCAACTTTCTTGGTAGGAGACTGGAATGAAGTACAGATTGCGTTGGGCATGAAAGCGCGCTCGGAATCATCTGATCAGTTCCCCCTCAAACAAGTAATAGAGTACTACACAAATCAGGACTTACCAGAATTTATAGATTCTGATGACAATAAAATTATTTAGAGATTATCAAAATTAACTATCTTGTGGGGTGGGCATCCTTGCCCGCCCTGGATAAGGAACGGGCAAGGATGCCCATTCCACAATGACCATTCCACAATGACCATTCCACAATAAAATTTTGGATATAAATTAATTAAGTGCCATTAATCATTTTTACCTTAAATTATGCAGACAACACAATTAGCCAACACTGGTATTACCGTAAGTGCAATTGGGTTAGGCGCCATGCCAATGTCAGTATACGAACGTCCGGATGAGTCGCAATCAATAGAAGTTATTCATCGTGCAATAGAAATAGGCATTAGTTTTATTGATACTGCTGACTCATATTGCAAAGACGAATCTGATAAACACCATAATGAGCGACTGATTGGTAAAGCACTACAAACTTACAGCGGTGATACTAGTAATATTGTTGTTGCTACCAAAGGTGGGTTAATGCGACCGAACCAAAGCTGGACTCGTAACGGCAACCCCGAACATTTACGTGAAACAATTCGCGTTAGTTTTGAAGCGTTGGGTGGTAGTAAACCAATTGACATTTGGCAATATCATTCACCTGACCCAGATTATTCGATAGAAGAATCATTAAAAGCTGCACGGGAAGCGGTTGATGCTGGTATAGTTCGGTTTGTTGGAGTTTCTAATTTTTCCGTTGAACAAATAAAACAAGCACGGGATGTTGTAGATATTATTTCAGTGCAAAATCAATATAGTCCTTGGTATCGTCAACCTGAGTCTGATGGTGTTTTAGAATATTGCCAGCAAGAAAACTTAACTTTTTTACCTTGGAGTCCATTTGGGGGTCGCAGACGACATTCAGATTTGCAAGATATTTCTATTATTAGTAAACTCGCAACACAAAAAGGCGTATCGGTATATGGTATTGTTTTAGCTTGGTTGCGCTCAAAGTCACCATGTATTTTACCAATACCAGGCGCCAGTAAAGTTTCTAGCATTGAAGACTCGGCACGTGCAGGTGATATTAAATTATC
>ERZ1066124.512-NODE-512-length-23894-cov-13.189605_pt1 | contig 23894 bp, 22 predicted proteins | sample MGYA00382771_ERZ1066124 | MGnify/ENA primary metagenome ERZ1066124 (study PRJEB33369, sample SAMEA5778354) | biofilm metagenome | biome: Industrial cooling water; feature: Water cooling tower basin; material: Biofilm | place: United Arab Emirates | collected... | reverse complement strand
GTACGTGTTCCGCTGCGTATTTCCGCAACCCTTCAAGAACATTTAATTCCCTTTCCTTTCTCGCTTCCCTTGCTTCCAGTGATAGTCCCCTTTCTGGTTTAATTGACTCTGGTTGAACCGTAAGTGCTTGTAAATCGAATAACAGTGACTTTGCCATCTGCTTGTCATGCTTTTTACCCACAACATCCGTAATGGTGTAGCTATCCCACCAGTGAGCATATTTCTGGCAAATTGATTCTAGATATGGTTTCCAGTCAATCACTGCTATTCCTTTACCATGAGAAGAAGGGCTTAAAAATTACTATAGCGTAACGTTTTATATCTAGCCGTATGGTTGATCAATATGAGAAATTTTCGGTTGAACAGGTTATTACAGAACGTTGAATATCTTATTCTGGCGCCAGTTGATTGCTTTCTGGCTTAAAACAATAATCGACAATATAGTTTTTATGTATTATTTGGCTTGAGAGAGCCAAGACAAAAAAATGATTAAGCGCTGTAGAATTTGCGTACTTAAAAGGTAGCCTAGCTAAAAGGAGACTCTGACTCAATTTTAGAGATGCAGCTATCACAATCGGAAGCCGACTACTTTTTTAGTTTGTTTAAACCCTTACTAGTTTACACAAATCAAAAATTTCAGATAAGCTCTGGCATAAATAAGCCGGAAGATATACAGAAGTGCCCTTTTGAAGATACTGTAAAAATCCGAGGCACACTTTACCAGAATATTGAGCTTTTCGATAATTTTATTCAAGATAATTTACAAACGCTGTCAACTGAAGATATTTCTGTTATTCAAAGTTGGAAAGGCTTTATTGAAGGCAAATTTTTTATTTTTCGGCATTTGAAGAAGTATACAACTTTCTTGACTGCTGACGAGCCTTATAAAGTTTATGGAGTACTGTCTCTGTACAGTCCGTTTGAGGAGATAGTTGGGGACTATCTGCCCAAGTTCGTTGAGACAGTCTTACTACCTTTCAAGGATAAGATTGTCTCGGATGGAATTTTTAGACCCTCTAACATGCTTTTTGGTAGTGGTTTTCGGAGTGGACTTAAAGAAACTTATGAAGAAGCGAAAGCAAGATTTGGTATTATTACTTCTCTTACAGTTGCTGTATCAGAGATTGAAACGGTAGATGTAGCTAAGTTAAAGACTTATTTGAAAAGCCAGAAAAGTCTAGAAGAACATTGGCATGAAATTCAAATACTTAGAGATAAAAGCTTAGAATTAAAACAAATTTATTATCAAGAGATTGCTAAGATTTATGCCAAGAAGTTTAGCAAGCAATGGCGAGACATAGGTTTAAATGATGTCTGGTTTGCTTTATTTGAATTCACTCCAATTACTAGTGGTAGAACAAAAGCTGATGTTGAACGAACGGTTAAGCAGATTTTTCCAAACACGAAACAGCAATTTGTATATTATTTCCATCTTAAAGGCAAATAGTAGGTAGAGAAGTATTTATAAAGAATCTCACACTGCATAAAGGCGCCTCTTCACCTACACGAGAGGGGTATAATTCATTTAGTTGCAATACGCTGTATATGAGGTGCAAGCGATTATGGCTAAAAAATCTAAGGGTTTTGGAGATTTAGTTAGAACAAATTTATGAATCGCTCAAACAGGGTTATAGTGTGACATTGAGAAACTTTAGTACTTTTTACGTTAGAACAGAACCAAAGACTTGGGTATTTAAGTTTAACCCTTCTCAACGTTTGCGTAAATTGTTTAACTGGTCGTCTACTTATAAGAGATAATAGAGCAAGCAGTACGTAAACTGTGGTTTAATTCAAAAAAAGGCTTATTTTACAAAAAATATGGCTACAATTCCAGAAGAAATAAGTAATCTAATTTGGTTAAACTGTCAAGAACTAATTAGTATTATTAATGCAGCTAAATCTGCTGAGTACGTGCTATTTACTAGACACGGAGAAACAGAGAACACTGTCAATGATTTAGATACATTACAAAACATTGCGGAAGAAGCTACGAACAATTACCAACGGTTAACCAACATAACATTAAGAATTGCTACAATACAACCACAAGCCGACGCAGCGACAATATCCATACTTACGCAAACAATTAGTGATGTTGAAGCGAGAATGGCTGCTAGACTGAGAAGTATCGAAGAAATCGCTATTGAATGGAGACTCACAGATGAATGACCAACCATATGTACCACCACCAGAGGTTCGAGAAAGATTAAGTGCAAATCTCAAAAAAACAGAGGAAGAGATGAAGGAAATAGGGAAATCACTTGATAGCCTATTAGCACATCTAGACGCACAGATTGCAACTCAACCTAAACGAACGAAGCAAACACTTCCGCAAAATTAAATTGTTTTATTGAAATCAATAAGAAATTACCTTGCGGTCACGCCAAAATTTTCCTGTCTCACTACGCGGCGCCTCGGTTACTAGCCAAATAGCTGTATCTGCTCCGATTTCAGGTGTTCTGGGTGCAGATGCTTGTCTTTTCCTGCCAAGTTATCGTCCTCAAATAATATAAATAGAATTATTAATGTTTCTTTATAAAAACTGAAGTTCTGCTAATAATATCTTGTAGGGGACGCTTCTTATTGAATAAAGATGGTATCAAATAATAAGACAACAGATACAGTCCTAATCTGTATAATTGGTATTCTAATGTATCGAATAATTTGTATTGTGGGTCAAAAAAAACGAAAGTCAACAAAAATCTCCAACTTGCTTGCAAAAAGGAAACTTTTTTCCCTTTCATATCACTAATAACTATATTGAAAATAAATTTTCCGGGAGTTGCTTGTATTGATGAACTTTCAAATAATGTAAAGTATAGCCAGGATACAAAAAATATAATAATATAGAATAGCGAAGGTATATCCGAATAATAAATATTGCTTGTTATCCACTTACGTAAGTTATCATAAAATAAGTAGATAGAAGACCCCCCTTCATTTATAATACTTGCTGCCAAGAATACACACAATATGCCATCAAGCAAAAATGCTAAAACACGCCTCAAGTAAATTTGATAATCAAAAGAGATTATTGCTCCATTATTTACATTAATTCTTGTATTTGATAATCGAGCAGAATATTTTTTATTTTGAACAGAGTTTTGCTTTGGAGTTTCCCTTAATAATTGCAACCACTCCTGCATTGTTTGCGGACGGTTTTCTGGCTCCAACTCCATACCTTTAAGTATTGCTTTATTAACGCAATTACTCAAGCTACTATTAATACTTTTCGGTTCCTCTAATACTGCCCCACTAGCTCTATTCACTGCTGGATGTGGTAGTTTTTTTGTTACTAAAAAATACAACGTTGCAGCTAAAGCGTACACATCCGTATATGCACCCCGTCTTGCTAAAGTTTGATATTGTTCAATTGGCGCGAAACAATGCGAAAGATAGGGAGTATGTAATTTGGTTTGACTAGGGATAAATTCCCGTGCAATACCAAAGTCAATTAATATAGCCTTTTGCTTTTTCGCGTCGATAATAATATTGGCTGGTTTGACATCTCGATGCAACAAAGCATTGTTGTGAACTACCGTTAGTGCTTCTCCAATTTGCTGTATATATCCTACAGCTTCTGTTTCCCGTAATACACCAGTATTAGCAACGCGGTCGGCAAGGTGTTCTCCCTCGATATATTCCATTGCCATACACCAAAGTATTCCTTCTTGGAAGACTTCGCTGACTTTGACAATATGAGGATGATTGCATTTCGCTAATTTTACGGCTTCGTTGAGAAAATCTTGCTGGAGTTTGGCAAAATCGGGACGTTTTTGTACGGTTTCGTTTAAGCTTTTGATGACGACTCGTTGCTTATTTGCATCTAGAGCTAAATAAGTAATTCCAAAACCTCCTTGGGCAATTTCTTTTTCAATCGTGTATTTTCCGTTTTGTAATTGGCGCCCTTTTTGCCAAATTGTTACTTCTTCAACAAGTAATTCTAACCATTCTTGCATTGTTTTGGGACGATTTTCTGGTTCTAACTCCATCCCTTTGAGAATTGCTGAGTTTAATTGATTACTAATTGTTGGGACATGCTCAATTGGGGGAACTAATGGCATATTATAAGCTTTGCGATTGAATGACTCAGTTGGTCTTTTTCCCGTAACTGCATAGTAAAGCGAAGCTGCAAGGCAATAAACATCAACATAGGGTTTTCTGTCTCCCCGCATCTGTTCGTGAGGTGCAAATCCGGGATTACCGAAGAATTTGGAACTAACGGTTGTTGGCATTGTCTCCCCAGCAATACCAAAGTCAATTAATACTGCTTTACCATCCTGCTGAATCATAATATTGCCGGGATGGGCATCTCTATGTACTAATCCTGCTTGGTGGACTATTTTCAAGGCGCTACCAATTTGTGTAATGTATAAGAGTGCTTCTTTTGGTGGTAATGCCCCTCTTTGTTGCACGCCTGTGAATAAACTATCTCCCCTGACAAAATCCATTACTAAACAATAAGTGCCACCTTCGTGAAATAAATCCCTGATACGGACAATATTGGGATGCTGATTCTGGGAAAGCTGTTCGAGTCGTTGTCCTTCGTCGATAAATCGCTTGATGTAATTTGGGTATTCTGGGTCGTGTTTTAAGCTTTCGTTTGGGGTTTTAATCACCACAAAGTTATTAAGCACTAAGTGTTTGGCTTTGTAGGTAATGCCAAACCCACCTTGCCCAAGTACCTGCTCAATAATGTATTTACCACCTTGTAATTGGTGCCCAGATGCCCAAACCATTGTATGCATACCAAGCGACATTGATTATGATTATCGCAAAAATATCCAAGTCTCGCAAATATACTTAATACTCTCTTAGTCCGAACTTATCTCTACACATGTATTAAATATATCTAACAAGTCTTTTAAGTATTTTGTCGTTCGCTTGGTCAATAATATTATTTATAGACGTAGTTCTACGGAAAGCGATGACCTCTTTCAAACAGTAATAAACACCTAATTAATCCCTAGAAGCTTGTATTCTAGGGATTATATTTGTTTAAATGATAGTTATAAGATATAGTTTCTACACTGTCAAACAATATTTATTCTAAATATCTTTCCACAATATGTTTGAAAAGAATAGCTTAAAAATTAAACAAATAATTCGATGTATCAAAAAAACATCCGCTAATAGAATAAACACATACAAACAAGAGAATTTAGATTTGAATCGTTAAGAAGCTTAAGACCTCAAACTTTAGCAACCACAAATGAGCATGAGAAATTATCACGACTACGGACAAGAATTTGACGACAATCGTAATCAGTACTATAAAGAAGAATATGTGTATCCTGCACCCAGTCGGCGCCGTCGCACTTTCGAGGAAAATGGCGCCATTGCCGGATTGATGGTAGTTGGTACTGGATTAATGGTGGTGGACATTTCAATCCACAACATGGTAATGGCATCGCTTGCTTTTTTTACTGCTGGTGTAGCATTAATGCCCAAACAGGCAAATTCACTACTTGCTAATTTCGAGAGATGGCAGCGTAAGTATGGCATTAATGTTTATACTGTGCTTTTCTGCTTGGTTGGTGCAATTTTCTTACTTGATATGGCAACGGCGCCAGCAAACGCGCAATTCTTGAATAAAGCTGAAGCATTCTTTAAAAAAGCTGAATATTTTGGAGATGTAGCTACATCACCAGTAATTGGATTTATTTTTGCGGTACTACGAGGTCTGTTTTTGCTTTACCTTGGTATTTCCCTTGTACAGGTTGTACAGAAAGCAAGAAACGATGAAGATTGGCAGACAATCGCTCGTACACCTGTTATTGTCGCCATCACAGTTGTAGTTGGTGATGTTCTTGCAGGATTAGTAACAGGTTGAAAAAACAAGTATTGGGGTGATGTAAATAATCGCTCCTACTCAAACAACTATGCCTAGAGAATTTCGTACTATAAACCGAGTCCTGGGCGACCAACCCAGGATTGGTCCTTTTCCCGCAGACCAAATTGTCCCTTGGACTGGAATCTTATTATTCGGGATATTAGTCGTAAACGGGGTATTTCAAGCTAGTTGGTTCGCAACGGGAGTATTTGTCGCTTGGGGTTGGGCAACTTGGTGGATAGTTTCCTCTAATAAAGCTTTTTTCGGTAAGTTTGTAAGCACTCCCCGAATTATCCGAGGTTATAAACCTTTCATATCACTGGTAAATCCTCCCCGACCTGAACCAAAAAGAAAGTCTACCAGAGCGCGCTTTCCGTAAGTAATCTTCCTCTTTCAATAAATATTAACGTAGATATTTACCACCATGACTTCGACTAAAAGGAAGCCAACTAAAATTAAAGAAAAAATTGGCAAGCAATCACTCGAAACCGAGCAATTTGGGGTAGTAAAAGGTTTGACCCCGTTTGAAGATATTACCCATCTAGCCGGAATTGCTAGTATTTCGCTCGCTGGTCGTAAAAATATTGGTGCGTTAATTCTTAAGAAAAATGAAGATATTCAAATTCGCTTCTGTTTCGATATCCAAGGAATTCACCCATCTTTGCCTGAAGAACAAATATTACCAATATTCGAGAATATCGAAGGAGGACTTAAGGAACTACCCGCAGGTGAATCTTTAACAATTCACATGGGTTCGTTTACAGATGATACGTTTCGCCAACAAGAACTTAGAGAAATTGAAAAGAAATGTGACCTCGAACAATTACAATTACTGGTTAGGTCAGAACGACTACGCACGCGTGAACTCACACAAGCAGGAACTCGTAAAAATAAGTTTCTCCGGTTTTGGTGTAGTTATACAGTACTAAGTAGTGAGGATTCTAAAACTAACGACCCTATCGAGAAAGCAATTAAACAACTGCAAACAACCTGGCAAAGTTTTACTGGAGAAATTCACGAAGTTAGACATCAACGCATTGAAACTATTCTCCGTAATAGCTTTACTAGTGGGTTTCAAATGTGGGAACAGGTTATTAGCACCACAATGGGATTATCCACAAAAACACTTACCAGTAATGATATTTGGGAGGTAATTTGGAACCAGTTTAACCGTTCAGAGCCTATACCTATCCCTAATCCTATTATTTTAGATGATGAGGGACTAAGGGAAGAACAAACTAGCGATTTTCATATTCGCCACCTGATTCTTGAAAATGAACAATCAGTTCCTTTTCCTGACCGTAGTTGGGTCAAACTTCAAGATAAATATATTGGTGTTCTCCAATTTTCAGAAAAACCACAAGGTTGGGTGGATGAATATGACCAATTAAGATATTTGTGGGAGGTGTTATCGCGCGAGAAAGTATCTGACACTGAAATTATCTGCCAACTTACTAAAGCTAACCAAGGACTTGCTAAAACAGCAGTTCAACGCATTACCAAGCAGTCTATTACCTCCAGCGCTATGTCTGCTGATAAGGGTAGCATCGATGTTAAAGCTAACATGAACATTGAGGAAGCTGTGAAAGCGCAAGAAACAATGCTTCGAGGCGCCATACCTATTCACAGTGCTGTTGTCTTCTGTGTCCATCGCGACACTCGTAATAAACTAGACGAAGCTTGTAAATATCTTTCTAGCTGCTTCCTACGACCCGCAGTTGTTGACCGAGAAATTGAATACGCATGGAAGACATGGTTTCAAACTACACCTATTATTTGGGAAAATCTATTAGGTAAACCAATCAACCGCAGGCTACTATATTTCTCATCCGAAGTACCTGGATTAATGCCCTTAGTACGTACTGCTACAGGTGATAAATCTGGCTTCGAGCTTATTGCTGAAGAAGGCGGTACACCTGTACACCTCGACTTGTACAAACAGCATAAAAACCTTGCTGTCTTTGGTACCACGCGCGCTGGTAAATCCGTTTTGGTTGCTGGATTACTTACACCAGCATTAGCTCAAGGAATACCAGTAATAGCACTCGATTATCCGAAACCAGATGGTTCTTCTACATTCACAGATTATACTCAATTCATGGGGGTAGAGGGTGCTTATTTTGACATTACAAAGGAGGCAAACAACTTATTTGAGCTTCCCGACTTGAGGGGGTATGAACCTGATATTATTAAAGAGCGAATGACTGACTTTAAGGAATTCCTCAAAACTACGCTCATGACAATGGTTTTAGGAACAAACCCGATTGGTGTTAGCCCCATCATGGTATCAAATATCGAGAGTGTAATAACCCTTGGCATTGAGACTTTCTTTAATGACGACGATATCAAATTAAGATATAAACTTGCTCTTGAAGCAGGAGTAGGAACACAGGAATGGAGCGATATACCCACCCTACAAGATTTTTATAACTTTTGTTCCCCTGGTTTTATTAAACTTGATTCAATTGCAAATAACTCAACTGAAATATTAGGCGCCCTCGACCAAGTTAGGTTACGATTAAAGTTCTGGTTAAACAATCGAGTCGGTCAATCAATTGCTCGACCATCTAGCTTTAGAACTGATGCTCTACTATTAGTATTCGCACTACGCTCGCTATCATCAGAAGCTGATGCAGCAGTACTCGCACTTTCAGCATATGCAGCAGCATTAAGACGAGCATTATCTAGCCCAAAAAGTATATTCTTTTTAGATGAGGCGCCGATTTTGTTCAGCTTTGAGTCGATTGCCGAGCTAATAGGTAGACTCTGCGCTAACGGTGCAAAAGCTGGTATTAGAGTTATTTTATCAGCACAGGAGCCTGAAAGTATCTTTCAATCAAAATCCGCTCCCAAGATATTCGCAAACCTCACAACTCGGCTGATAGGACGAATTCAAACTAGTGCAGTTGACCCATTTATAGCTAGATTTAAATACCCAAGTGAAATTATTTCTCGTAACTCAACCGAAGCGTTTTTCCCCAAGAAAGAAAACATTTACTCGCAGTGGCTACTCGACGATAATGGCAAACTTACCTTCTGTCGGTACTACCCTGCTTATTGCTTACTTGCAGCAGTAGCAAACAACCCAGATGAGCAAGAATTACGCACATTATATATCAATAAGTATAAACATAATCCCATGTTGGGAATGGTTAAATTTTCCGAAGCATATGTACGTATGGTTCGGGGAGAAGAACCAAACCAAGAAACAAAAGAATTGTTAGCAGCTAAAAATAAAGCTGCACTAACAATTGTACCAGCTATAGAAGAAAGTTCTAAAAAAGTGGCTTAAATTTAGTAACTGCCACATTCCACTACGCGAGTTAATTATGAAACAATTATCTCAATCCAAACTTAAATCCAAAAAGGGATTAATTATAGGGACAACAATAGGAGTAGTAGCCCTACTTGGAACAACTCCCTCATATGCTTTCTCGCTCGATGTAAACGGTTTTTTTAATCAAATAGTAGGTGAACTTAATGGCTATTTTGAACAAACCAAAGGCGAACTTACTGCCAAAATCAATGAAAGCTGGGGAGGATTAAAAGGAGAAGCCAAAACCGCCACAGTAACTGGAGCAATGGATATGCCCGACCCAGTTGCTATACTGCAAACGGGTAAAATTTGAACTTATGTCATGAGTCGCGAACGTTAACGCAGTTTTCCCGCTTTCTTAGCATTTAAAGATTTTGAAGGTTGTTTAAAAGTAAAGTTCTAACCCGTTTTGAGTATAGCAGCGAAAAACTCAAAGAACGGCTCAAAGACAAAGGTTCTTGGAACGAAAGCAACACGGTTGAAGGCGCCGTTGTCGCGGCAAATAAACTTGAACGCGATACTACCCGTGCCACAATCGAATCAGTTCTAGGAGAAGAAGGTCAACAGCGCACTAAAAAAGAGATTGAAGCTACCCAAAAAACTGTAGCCGATACTCAAAATCTAGCTTCGGACGCACAAAGTATGGATGCTAGCCAAGACATCCTTAAAGTAATTGCCGCCCAAAACGCCCAAGTGGTATCAATGTTAGGACAATCCCGTACAGATGGTTTGCAGCAACGTCATGATGCTCAACAAACTAACCTAATGTTGAACCAAATTGCTGAACAAGGCGCCAGTCAGCGAACTAGGGAGAATTTATACCAAGACGGTATTGGCGCCCAATATCTACAACTTACTGGTTTTAGCAGTCTAAAAGTTACAGCTGGTAAATAATCATTGTTTCATTAATTTCGATTGAGTTAATAATTTTACCACAGAGACGCAGAGGACACAGAGATTGTGAAGTTCCCTCTTCCCTCCGTGTACTCTGCGCCTCTGTGGTGAAAATACACAAATGCTTGTTAGGTAAACAGATCATATCTATATAAAGCTACTATGTTATATCAATTAATTGCCGTAGACCCAACTTTTGGGAAAGATATATTAGATAATGCAGCCGCCGGGGCACAGCTAACAGCAGAAGGATTTAATAAACTTTGGGAACAAACTCTCAACGGTAATCTATACGGAGCAATAACAAACGTAGGGCGCCTATTTGCACTTGCTACACTTGCCTTTTATATGGTCGAATTAGCCAAAAATTGGCTCAACCAGGAAGATATGAAGGCTCTATCTAGTTACATATGGCCTATAATTGTTGTCTGTTTAATGACAAATAATGGCGCATTACTAAGAGCTTCAACTTTAACTGCAAGAAATTATATTAATACGGTTAATAATAACATACTTCAGTATACTGCTGCTGGAGTAGATTTAGAGGTTGCATATAACCGAGCAGTAGGAAATATTGCTCTGCAACAACAAGTTGGCGCCGCAATGGAACGATGTCGTTCTATGACTGGAACTACACAAGACGCTGCTACCTGTTTGCAACAAGCACAAGCTGATTTAACGAAAAGCGCGCCTCAGTTATTTAAAGGGAGCGCACCACCATCTGGAAGTTGGGAATTTAATCCGCTCCAAGCTTTGTCTGACGCTAAAAATGCTCTTGAAAACTTATCTCCAGACAAAATTATGGAAAAAGTTGGTAATGAAATTACTGGCGCCATTGGGTCGATGGTTACAGGGTTTGTAGCTGTCATATTACTTGGTCTTGGTAACGCATACCAATGGGGAGTTGAATTTGCGATGCTTATAACTGCTTTACTAGGACCAATGGCTGTTGGAGGGTCACTATTACCTTTTGGTCAAAAAAGCATATTCGCATGGATGAGCGGTTTCATGGGCATAGGGATGGCTAAACTTTCCTTCAACATAATTACCGGATTATGTTCCCAATTAATTGCAAACGCACAAGAAAATCAACCTATGATTTTTCTTTTATTCGTTGGAATTATGTCTCCTTTTCTTGCTTCAGCGATAGGCGCCGGTGGTGGACTGGCAGCTTGGAATTCAATGGGTAAAGCAGTTGCGTTAGGAACAGAAGCGGCAAAAATAGTAGCAACAGCAGGTGCTGGAAGTATGCAAGTTGCAGCTAGTGCAAGAGCGTCAAAAGCAGCAGAAGCCGCCCAAAATGCACGAACTCAACAAATAGTTAATGCAATTATTAAAAGTAATAATAAATAAAAAATAGATTATCATGACCAGAACTAAATCAAAAGTAGAACCGCTTCGTCTCCTTAGTTACGGACAATCTACTTCAAAACCAGTCGCACTCGCAACAATATTTAATGCAGGTACAAACACACTTTGTCTATTATTACTACTTGTCATCTTTGGAATAGTTTCTGGTATTGGTAAATATGTTAAGGGGATGACAATTGTACAACTTGAAGACGGAAGCACCAAACCAGCTAAAAGTTTGGCGCCTGGAGAAAGAACCGACCAAGCCATCAATACATTTGTCACCAATAGCATGGTTAAATTATTCAACTGGGATGGAATAATTAAAGAAGATGAAAACGGTAAGCTAGTTCAAAAGCCAGACAAAGGTGTAGAAATAGATACTGAAAAAGGTGGCAAAAGAAAAGTTCCTACAGATGTTTGGGAAGCAGCATTTGCTCTCTCTGAAACTCAAGAGTTTAGGGCTAGTTTTCTTAAAAAGCTGGCAGAAACAATCCCAGAAGGTATTTTCAACGGTCAAGGTTCAGTCACCCTCGTCACCAATTTTATCTCTAAACCTCGTAAATTAGAACAAGGGAAGTGGGAAGTTGATATAATTGGAAGCTTAGTTAGCTTTAATGCGGAAAGAAATACAAGCAAAGGAATACCTTTTAATAAAACCATTACTGTTGCTGCTATTGATAGTCCGAAGAACCCGCCTGAAACTACTGATATTGCTAAGAAAATATACGAAGCTAAAATGGCGGGTTTAGAAATTGTTCAAATTGTTGATTACGACCTCGGTAAAAAGAAAAGATAGTTTACACATTTTTTAATCCTTCTTATATTCCTCCTTTGTGTTCTTTGTGCCTTTGTGATTTATTTAACGAACCGCAAAGGACGCAAAGGACGCAAAGAACGCAAAGAAAGAGAAGAAAAGGTATCAAGTAATTTTATCATCTTTTAAAATAATGAAACTAGAATTTCAAGACGACAATAAAGACGGAATTATTAGCAGCAATAATCAAAACACTCTTCAAAGTGTTGATGGACTGCTACCAATTGATGAGGATAGAATTAAACCAACCGAATCAGAAGATGAATTGGTTGAAAATGAAGATGATGAAGAGGGAGAGGAACCCGCTAAAGTCCAGACTAAACATAATTTTGTAACTTCTCCTTGGTCAAGATTGGGTGTAGCAGGTGGGGGACTTGGAATAGGATTTATTGCCATGTACGCGCTAATTAGCCCCATGATGGGTGGTGGAAATGTACAAACTGCTAAGAATCCCGAACCTACTCCCACACCTACATCAACACCATTTGCAGATGATAATAATGGTGAACTTCAAGCCAAACTAGCACTCCAAAAGCAGCAAACTGACCTTCAATCACTTAACGGTAAGGAAGAAGAAACAAAAACCAATGCTGAAGAGGAAACCCCAAACGATAAAAAACAACCTTCTGAAAAAGCCACTCCTACAAACAAGAATACAACTCCAGCAAAAGCTCCAGCTTCCACTCAAACCAGGGTTACTCCCCAACAAGCTCCACCCCCACCCCGTAGAAGTGTGTATCGGCAACCATCTCCTGAACCGATAATACCAAGACGTAGTGCTGTACTTGCTTCTAGAATTGAACCAGCGCGCGCGATGGCTACGCTACCAAGAGTTACTCTTCCAACCAATACCGCAACTTTAGCTCGTCCAGTAGCAAATATACCCAGCACTCCGCGCGACCCTCTAGCCGATATTGAGAGATTACGCAATATTGGAAATATTGGTCGGGTTGAATATGGTAGCACTGGTAGTAGTTCCAACTTGGTAGCTAGCAACCAAGTAGAGGAATCTTCTTCTCTTGAATCCCCACGCCGCAGCCGCCGCAATCGCCGCAACAGTGAGACAATAATAGATACTGCAACTACTAACACGCAGCAAATACAGCAACCAAACAATACAGGCGAACCTGAAGAATTACGCCCAAGATGGGAACCTGTTAGCTATAACAAAGTTGAATTTACCGCTGCATCAAATCCATCAGATAAACAGCTAGACAATGAAAACTTTCTTGCCGAAGAAGCTCAAATTTTAGAAGAAAAACAAGCTCAATACTTAGTAGTAGGCTCATCAACCAAGGCTACTTTGGTTACTCCCTTAATACTGACTCAAGGCGCCACAAATAGCAATCTCAGATTTGTAGCCCGTCTGGATGAACCTGTATTAAGCAATACTGGCGCCGTAGCAATACCTTCTGGTACGCAAGTAGCAGTAGCAATAAATTCAGTAGACGCTGGATTTAATATCTATGCCGAAGTAACTGCAATTCTCAAAGACGGTACTGAATACCCAGTACCGAACGGCGCCATTTCAATCCTTGGTAAAGGTAATACTCCTTTAATCGCCCGTCCGTTTAAAGATAAGGGTGGAGAAGTCGCGCGCTATGATACCACCCTCGCCGCAGTAGCTGGAATTGCCAAAGTTGGGGAAATAATTAATCAGCCAGATTCTTCCACAACTCAAAACCTTCCTCTAGGAGGTACTGTAACTAGCACTACTGGTAATAATCGCAACCTAACAGGTGCTTTTCTAGAAGGTGCATTCGGCGCCCTTGGTCAAAGTATCAGCAGCCGTACCCAAGCTGCTAATGCGGAAATTGCTGCTCGTCCGAACGTTTGGTATGTGCCTGCAAATACTAAAGTATCTATCTTAATTAACCGCTCCATCAAACTACCCTAAAGCCGTGAAAGCTAAATATTTCTACAATTTACTTAGATTCACTCTTCTCGCCCAACTCGCGATTACACCATTATTATCAGTATCATCTGCTACGGCAGCTATTGTACGTCAAATACCCGCATCCCAAGTATCAGGAGAAACTGCCACGCTTGCAACGATTAAAGTTTGGAACGGGCACGGAGTATCAATTTCGTTCTACCGGACTGGGGAAATAATCAAAAAAATCTGGTTAGATGACCCTTCTAAATTTTTAATTGACGTAGATGGCTGTCTAAAAGGTTTGGGCGAATGTGGTGAAAAAGAAACAAGTGCAGGACTTATTCACCTGCGTCGAATTGAAAGAGTAAAAATACCTGGTTTACCGCAAGCACAATATGGTACGCACCTGACGGTAATTACAGAATCGGGTGGCGCCAAAAAAACCTATCACTTTCAAGTTGTACCCGGTAGTGGAAAACCTGAATACAGCCAACTAGAAATTATTGGTGATACAGCCAGAGAGGAACCAGCTAGACAACTAAAAGCTGATTACACGGCAATATCTGATAGCAAATACCTTGCCAAAGGTTTGCAAGCTGCACTTGAGAAACAATGGATAACTACCAATAGCCTACTGTGGCAGAGACTAACTAAGGTAGTTGAATTGCGCTCGCAGGGACAGGAACTCGCGGTTGCTGCAATTAACTCTGGGGTATCAATGAAGGTCATTGAAAAACTAATGGCACTAGGTGGGAAACGTCTCCTAGAGTTGCCTCCACCTAAGACAGTTGAAACAAATAATACTCAATCTATACAACCCGCCCAGCCTAATCAAGATAGAGCAGAAGACTTATTTTTTGGAAGACAGTAAAGAGAGGAGATAAATTTTATGAATAACACTCAAGAGTTAAAAGTATTAAATATTACAGCAAAACAATTTAATTCACGCTCACAGACAGAAACCATTCAAGTAAATAATGAGATAGTTGCGATTGTTCCAGTGGCGCCAACAGTTAAGACCCCACCCAATAACGAACCCAGCAAAGGAGAGTTGTGGCGCGAACAAAAGATGAACACCTGGCGCTATCTCATGGCTGTTGGTTTGGTTGCAGGACTTGCACTTCACGGACTAATCAGATTTGGGGGAACATATACTATTGGTGGTATGCTACTTGGTAAAGCTGTTGCAGCCCAAAGCGCGAATAATTCAAATTTGAATACTTCGATAGCAACCTCTAAGCAATCTAAATCTACAGCCGCAAACCCTCTTGCCACAAAGCTTATAAACGGTGTACCTGTTCCGGACTGGAGCAAGATTAATTTTGAGAGTATGAAGTTTTCTAGTTCAGGAGAATTTGAATTTCCGAATATCCCAGGAGTGAAGATGAAAGGCAAGCGCGTATGGGAAGCAGGTCAGTCACTTGCCGATGTTATGCAGCTAGGCGATTTTGCTGAAACCGATTTCAAGATTGAAAACCTCAACCTCAACCAAATCTCGAAAATTACAGGCGATAGTCTCAAAAATCTTAAGCTATCTGATTTTGAAGTACTCAAATGGCAATCACTTGGCAGTTTAACCGAAGCTGTCCCTGGATTAGAAACACTTGATGTTGCAGATATTCCTGCTATTGATGATTTAGTGGTCAAGGTGACGGGAGATGCAACAAGCAGTATGACTATTGGAGAAGCGCTTGATAATTATCCTCAACTTGAAAAAGCCGAATTAGGTAAATATCTCAACCTCGAAGAGTACAAGCTAACAAGTATTCCTGTCTTAGACAAAGTTGCTCTCAACAAGTTTGAAAATTGGGAAAGTACAACTATTAGCAAAATACCAGGGTTGGGGAAAGTTCCATTCAATCAGTTACCTGGTGTACCTGTACCTAACATGAGCTTTGTCGGTAAAGTTGATATCGTGCTTAAGCAAGTTGAAAACGGTAGGTGGAAGTCGATATCAGGTAGCTACCAAGAAGGGTTCAATGTTCCTTGTAATAACGGAAAGTGCGCGCATATTGAAGTAGCTGGTAGCCCCATTCTTACTGGCGCCGCATGGATGAGTGGTAAGTTCCAAAAGGTTAGTGGAGGATTTGGAATTCTCAAAGCAGTCAATGGTGGGAAAGAACCAACTGGAAGACACCCCTTCGGTAAGTCATTCAAACAAGTCATTTGGGATGTCAACGAAGCTGACGGCAGCATCACCACCGCGATGTTCTTTCGTTTCTGCAAGACAATTCCATTCATGGGTAGAACTTGCACACCATATTTTATTGGTCCCGTCCCATTCTTTACCTACTATGAGAAAGACCCGATTATTTTAGGCGCCCCCCTCACTGTGCCTAAAAAGTCTATTCCTTAGTAAAGCCAATCATGCAAGTTTAAAAGTTTTCCTCAAACACTACATCAGAAGAAATATGCGCCCACATGCATATTTCTTCCATTTCTTCGTACTAATTTTTAGTCAATATGAATAATTTATACCTAGCTCAAGCCCAAAGCGTTGTTAAAACTACTATAGATAAACCAGCTTCAAATCAGCCTAATGAATATAGTAAATATACTGACATATTAACATCCCCCCAAGGATTAGCCATATTAGGAGGGATAGGTGTTGTATTCCTCCTACAAATATTTTCTGGCGATAAAAAAGGGAAGCTAGCTACGAGCTATTGGGGTGGAGGAACTGAAACCGCGCGCGCTAAGAAAAAAGCCCTCAAACAAATTGAATCTCCTAAATGCGATAGCGCCACTTTATATATAGGAACACACCAATATAAAGGACAGAAAAAACCTAAAGAGAGTGGAGGAACACCCCTTTACGTACCTGATGTACAAAGAGGAACAGCCGTAATAGGGGCGCCTGGTAGCGGTAAATCTTTTAGCGCTATCAACCCAATGCTTTATTCAGCAATTGACCAGGGTTTCGGGTTAGTACTCTATGACTTTAAGTATCCCAGTCAAGCAAGAATAGCTGGATACGCAAGAGCTAAGGGTTATGATGTACACATATTTGCACCTGGTTTTCCTGAATCGGAAGTTTGTAACCCTATCGACTTTTTACGTGATAGTAGCGATGCTGAAACCGCGCGCCAGCTAGCTACAGTAATTAATAAGAACTTCCGCATGTTGGGAGGGGGAAACGAGGACGCATTTTTTGGACCTGCGGGTGATCAATTAACGCAGGCTATATTGATGTTGACCAAGGAGTTTGAAGAACACGCCGACATCATGACCGCTGCGGCAATTCTATCTACTGAAAAAATGGTTGAAAGACTAATGGCTGCTAGTTTAAATCCTTGGGTACGGATAGCATTTGGTCAACTTTTTAGCTCTGCTGGCTCTGAAAAAACCGTATCCGGCATCGCTGGTACCGCTAGCTTGATGTTCACTCGCTTCATGGCACGAGGTACATTAGGATGTTTCGTAGGTAAGACAACCTTACCGCTAGAGGTAGGTAAGAAACAAATGATTATCTTTGGGTTAGACAGAGAACGTCGCGATGCAGTTGGACCGTTGATGACATCTATTATGCATATGACGGTCGCACGCAGTATCGCCAAAAAGCGGAAAGAAACAGGCCCACTTATAGTTAGTATTGACGAATTACCATCGATTTTTCTGCCAGACCTATTTAAGTGGCTGAACGAATCTCGGAGTGAGGGATTCTGCGGTTTACTTGGGTGGCAAAATATGGGACAGTTAGAAAAGATTTATGGCAAGGAGATATCGAAAGCAATACTCGGCGCCTGTGGTACAAAGTTTGTATTTAATCCTGGTGAAGAAGAATCCGCGCGATTGTTTAGCGCTTATTTGGGAGAAGAAGAAATCAAATATAAGCAAAAGTCCCGGTCAACTGGAGGGGGGAAAGCTAGCACTAGCGTATCTGACCAAGAAAAAACTCGAAAATTATTTGAACCTGCCCAGTTTCTTAAATTGAAACCTGGTAAATGCGTTTTTATTAACCCAGCTTATGATAATCAAAAAGAAGGTTCTGTACCTCTTCTAAAAGATATTAAAATCTCCAAATATTTTATTCAGCTTGAGGATGAGAATGGTAATAATTGGGACAAGCTTGTTAAAAAACTTGCTCGTAAAAGCACTCAACGAAAACCTACTCAAGAAGATTTAGATTTAAGGGTTACAGAAGTGGATAAACGCTTCCCTATCCCTCAAGCACCAGTACAAGCAGGCAATGCACCATTACCTGTTGATTCGTATAAGTCGTTTTTCTAGAAACAAGCGTGAAAGCTTATAAAAGCTAGATTTAACAACTAGCTAGTTTTCATTAAACACAAACAAAATATTTATGTACTAAAACCTCAATTATTAAATAAAAATTAACTACAAATGCTTACGCTTCTACAAATAAAGCATTATAATTTATTTGGAGGCAACAATGTTTCAAACTAACATTATGAGCGACTCAAACCAACTACACAAGAACAGTTACTTCAACTTAACAAGAGAAGAACATGAAAAAATAGCACAAAGTGCCGTTCAAAAGGCTATTGAAAAAATGCACTCTCAAGGTGTTGCAACTGTAGAAGTTGATAAAGATGGTAAGCAACATCTACGCCATCCCGACGGGAGCCTAACTCCTATAAATACTTCTAGTCAAACAAGTTAAATAGTTACCTAAAAGTACCTATAAATATAATTATTTTTCTAATGATAAGTACGCAACTGCAAACTGAAATAAATAAATATAAAAACTTTCCCAGATGGAATTACCAATTTCCTCCATATGTGGAAAAACACTATTTTGACAATTTGCTAGTTTATCATAACGACCGTACCAATCCAGACACTCTTTACTGCGATAAAGTATATCATAATGGCGCCCGTCCCTTACTTATTATCATCCGATTCGATAATCAACTCGTGTTTGTCAAATATAAACAAAATGTTTTACTCGACAGATTACCAACATTAACATTAAGTACATAAACTGGTTAAATAAATAAAATTTAAATAAATTTGACATGTAGAATTATAACTACCACATTAGTTAACACTTATAATATTGGGAATTAGTGAAAAGCTTACATTCTAAGGAGTGATATATGAAATCTAAATATCCAGAATACTATATTGTAGGGGAAAGACCAGTCAAAGTTGTAGAAACCGAAAACGGTGGACTGACCTGTTTAGCTTATAACTGGGAAACAGGTGAACTTGAGCGCGATATGAGCTACATGTTAAAAGTTCGTACTATGGAAGGTGAGGTTAATGCTGTCTCAGAAGAAAAATTTAATTTACATGTAGAGAATCTACGTGCAAAACTCAAAAACAACGATTAGTAGTCATGCATCATTATTGCTAGGAGTCAAAAATGTCTAACCTAGAAAAAGCTATCCAAATAGCAACTGCCGCTCACGAAAGTCAAACAGATAAAGGAGGAAAACCCTATATCCTGCACCCGCTTAGAGTGATGATGCAAATGGAATCGGAAGCAGCGATGATTGTTGCAGTACTCCACGACGTTATCGAAGATTCTGAGTATACATTTGATAATTTGGAAGCGTTTGGTTTCTCAAATGAAATTATAACTGCTGTCAAATATCTCACCAAACAAAAGGGGGAACCCTACGAAACTTATTTACAACGCATCAAATCTAATCCTCTTGCTCGACAAGTAAAATTAGCTGACTTAAAAGATAATATGAACTTGCAAAGGCTTCAAAATATTACTAGTAAAGATGTCGAACGTCAAGAAAAATACGCTAAGGCTGTTCAGATACTTGCTAGTTGATACTTAAAACTGTCTGTAAATAACCTGCTGTCAGTATGGCAGTATTTTTTTTATTACATTATGACGGATATTCGCCAACCAACTAACAATTTAGATGAAATATATAAAAGGTCTGAAGAAGCTAAACCAGAACTGACCCAACTACTTGATAAAATAGCAACTGAAACGTCTGGTCAAGTAATAATTCCTCCTCTAAAAGGCAGAGAAAGAACTGAGGAAAAAATAGCAGCTGATTATAATGGTGATGCGAGCAAAATTAAAGACATTCTTCGGGCAAGTATTATTTACAAAAATCTTTACCAAGTTCAATCTGGATTAGAAAAGCTTCAATCTGAAGCTAATATCCTAGAAATAAAGGATAGATTTGCTCAACCAACTTCAAGTGGTTACAGAGATGCGCTTATCAATGTCAGAACCTCTAATGGTACAGTAGCTGAAATACAACTTCATTTAGAACCAATTCTTGAAGCTAAAAAGGAAGGGCACGTTTATTACGAACAAGAACGAAATATTTATAGTAAAGCTATTCTCGAAAACCGAGATTATACACGTGAAGAAGTATCTCAATTAGACAGTTTAAAAGCTAAACAAAAAGAATTATATGACGCAGCATTTCTCAAAGCTCAAGGTGTCGAAGTTAGCAACAATCAACCTGTAAAAGAAGCACCTACTCCAGAAAAACAACAATGGGCAGAAAGTATACTCCCTACTGCAAGTAATATTTTTGCAGTAGCTAGACAATCAAACCGCGCGATTACTAACGAAGCAGGAATAGAAGTTGCAGAAGGTAATACATATAAATTAGAACTTAACCGCAATAGCCAAACTCTTACTATTGCAAACAAATCTGATAACCGCGAAGTTGCTGCTTACAATTTAGGTGAACGAACTGTCACCTACGCTAATCCCACCCTACAGGATAAACAAAATTGGCAAGAATATGCACAAAATTCACGAAGTAACCAACATTCAAATCGTTCAAGTATTGAATTATAAACAGCTTACTTAGTATCGCTTGATAGTTTACCAGCACCACTATTATTATGTTTGATCCCCAGCACCAGCGTATAGATGAAAGCTATCTTCAAGTTGTGCGTAACACCAGCGAAGCTGCTTTAGCTTTAGCCAAAATTCTTATCGATACTTTTAAACAGATTCGAGAAGTACTCAAAGAAGCTGAGGAAGCAGACAAAATCGCAGTCGAAATTGGTAAGGATACTTTCAATCTCGTACCTGATGAATCTACACCTGGTGCTTACAAGTGGGAAAAGGTTGATTTAACCAATCCCCTAGAACCAAAAATTATTGTTGAAGGAGAAGGTACAGAACTAACGGACTTTCAAGCACAAACAATTGCTAATAGAGTAGTACAAGATGTGCCTGATTTAGGTGATAATTCAAGCATAGATTATCAACCAGCTATTAGAGTAACTGCGTATACTGAGTCGGGTGATAAAACTGTTATTTATGAACAAGATAGTGAGGGTAAGTGCAGAACTAACCTAGTTACAGAAACCCTGTCTCAAGATGAAATTATGGATGTAGCTTACGAACCAATCGTCAAGCTGCTACCTCAATCATCTGATATTGTTAAAAATTATGAAGTCAGAAAAGATTTTATAGAATCAGACAACGGTAACAGTAATTCACAAACCGCAACTACAGACGACGAACCATTTTTTATTGAAGATAATCAAGTAACTACATCAGAAACCTTAACAACGGTTGAAACAAATTATTATACTCCTATCTCAGAAGCTTTGGAAGAAGGGACAGAAATTTTTTATTCGGATGTAGATATTAGTAACCCCCCAGAGTTTGATTATCCTCCAGATGAAGTAGAAATTGTTAATAATGAGTCAAAAGAACCACAAGCTCAAAGTCTAGAAGTTAATGAACCAAGTAATAAACAACTAAATAACCAACAAGTAATTCTAAGTGCTTCTGAACCATTGGCGCCTGCTACATCAGTAACAAATATAGAAAACTTTGAAGAATTTATTAAGGATTATCTTCAAGATAACGACAATTATACAGCACAAGAAACTCCAGTTACTAAAAAACTCATTGAAGAGGAAGAGGTAAATCCAATTACAACTCCCAAGAAAGAAAGCTTGGAAGAAGAACTCGCTGCTAACTACACTTATAGACAAATAGCTAATTCCAAAGAGGTGGAACCAGCAGCACAGCAGTGGGCACGTCAAGTTGAAGTACCTGTATATGAAATAGCAGATAAACAAGCACAAAAGGAGCGTTACAAAGGCGAGAACAAAGATATTGCTTCTGCTGCAACTGAAATGCTCAAGAAGTACGGCACTATTGAGCAAGACGGTTCACGTATTTACCGTAGCGATGCGTTTGTAATTCGCCAAGAGGGAGATAAAATTAGTATTCACCGTCGTAGCGACGAACTCCAAGGTTGGAAAAACTCGCTCTTTGAATTCAAACCTGGTAAGGGAAACAATGACCCTAAAATTACCAAACAGCCCAAAGAGATGTTAGGGGTAGAAAGACAAGAATTTCTGATGGTGGGAGAATACTTCCAAGAAAAAGGTTCGTTACCTGACCTCAGTAATTCTGATATCCGTGATGTAGCAAACTCACTCGGTTCACTGGCGCCAGCTGGCACAATCAAGACGTTAAAAACGTTCAAAGAAAACGAGATGCTGGACACCCTTAACAACACCCTCGTTCAAGCTGGGAAAGATGAACTTACTGTAGGAGAATTTACCATCAAGCGTACTCCCGACCCCGAAGGTAAGAAAGCTAGCTTACAGTTATTCAAAACTAGTGAGGAAAGAGGTACACAAGAACTAGTTCGATTTAACTTAAGTAAAACCGAAGATGGAATAAAGAAAGAAGTCGCTAAGATGAACATCAGCGACTACGACATCAACCAAATTAAATTTATTTCTCAAAACACTAACAAACTTAACCTCGAACATATATTTGAGGGAGGACAATCCCCTACTCCCCAATCTCAATCACAACAAATCCAAAGTGCAGGTGATATCCCCGTCCAGCTTCATCCGTATATTGCCGGAGAGTGGAGAGAGATGAATAAAAGAGGTGGACCCGCTTGGGGAGGCGCCATCAATCAGGGTAACGAGGAAATCCTGCAAAAACTTAAAGAAAATGACGGCAAGCTACCTATCGCTGACCAACGAGAGATGTACCTCAAAATCATGACCCATAAAACAAACGAGGCACAAAGAACTGGAGAAAGCACTATCGAGTTTACCTCCCTCAAGGACATTATGCAGGATTTGCAACAATGGCGCGCGGAGGAAATCAAGCAGCAGTTTACCCCCACCGAAATTGTCAACAGCAGGCAAAAAGAAAAAGTTGCTTCTTCACCCGCTCCCAGAGCCAAATCTCAAGGTTTAGAAATATAAAGTTAAGCCTTAATGACTTCGTTATAGACTTTGTAACTATCTATAGGGAGTACGGTATTTTAGAGATAGAAAGCGACTATCATCAGGAGCATAAATTCAAAATAGAAGAATTCCCAAAGGGCACTATTATCAATTAATACTTCGCAATTTGTAAATACGATTAACCTGCCTGTGATAATACAAAAATACCGCTCTGTGGAGAAACGGTATTAATGTTATTTACTCATGCTCCTGCTGAATAAGAGCGTTTATTATTCATTTTCCCCGTATGTGCCACTATACAATTGATACGTTCGGTGTTAATTGAATTTAAGATTTCTTCTCATGCGCTCTGGCATTTGGGCTATTTGTGCATCGAGGTGGGCGATGAGTTTGTCCATCTGAGCGTTTGCTTCCCGTATTTCAGCGGAGGTTTTTCTTAGCCCTTCGAGGTGTTTTTGTCGAACTTCGAGTGGTGGAATTATTTTTTCCATTACAAACTCCAATTATTGATTATTTCTTCAACACTACGTAACCAAGCAGGAATTCTGGTTTCGATAAGTGTAATTGTTTCTTCTAATATAGTAGCTGTGGATGCATCCACTTGTGGTTGTATTGTAGCAATCCTTATTGTATACTGAAAACGGTTGAAAGATAGACTTTTATGTAACGTCAATAACATGTA
>ERZ1066124.507-NODE-507-length-24130-cov-28.199751_pt1 | contig 24130 bp, 33 predicted proteins | sample MGYA00382771_ERZ1066124 | MGnify/ENA primary metagenome ERZ1066124 (study PRJEB33369, sample SAMEA5778354) | biofilm metagenome | biome: Industrial cooling water; feature: Water cooling tower basin; material: Biofilm | place: United Arab Emirates | collected... | reverse complement strand
GTTGATAGTTGATAGTTGATAGTTGATAGTTGATAGTTGATAGTTGATAGTTGAGCTTTAAGGTGAAAAGGGGAAGGGGAAAAAGGGAAAAGTTCTGCTCATACTCCCCCTTTCCCCTTCAAGGGGAGGCTCACAACCCATTTTTTCTGGTAAGGGAAGAGATAAACATGCCTTTTCGGATTTTGAGTTTAGACGGCGGTGGGATTCGAGGCGTAATTTCGACAGTCATCTTGTCGGAAGTAGAAAAGATGGTTGGTGCGCCTTTGAATAAATACTTTGACTTGATTGCGGGCACTTCCACTGGGTCTATTTTAGCCGCAGCGATCGCCAAAGGACTAAGCAGCGAAAAGATTCTACAACTCTACAGGAATAAAGGTAAAAGAATCTTCCCTTATTCTAACCTTTATTCATTAGAAAGACTGAAAGTGATAGCGCAATATGGACTTTCAGCCCCGAAATTTTCCAGTCGAGGTTTGATTGAAGTTCTCCAAGAAGAGTTAGGCGAGACGAAACTCTCGGAAATTGGTAAATCGCCCCGGCTTTTGATTACAGCTTACGAGACAATTGAACGTCAATTCCTCGTCTTCAAAAGTTGGAGAAGATTCGATCCTTGGGCGAACATTCCTATATGGGAAGCCTGCGTTTGTTCGTCTTCAGCCCCGACATTTTTTCCAGCCCACAAACTTACCGTGCAATTAGAAAGCGGCTCAAAAACCTACGTGGTAATTGATGGGGGAATTGGCGCCAACAATCCTACCTCTTGCGCGGTGGCAGAAGCGCTTTACTTAGGACATTTTATCAAAGATATCAGCGTTCTTTCTATTGGAACCGGAATGCCCAATCTCAAACCTCAAGAACAAGCAGAATGGGCGAGGGCGACTGGCTGGGGCGTGTTTCAATGGATCTGGGAAGGACGTTTAATTAGAGTATTATTAGACGCCTCGGCAGACGTGAACGACTATATAACTACCCAAGTGATGAATCCACCAGAATTAGAGGGGAGAGAAAGTCCGCCTTACCTGCGCCTGCAACCCGAAATAGCCAGCGATCGCATCGACGACGCCAGCGAAGAAAATATAGATAGATTAACCAGAATTGGGCGAGAGTTTGTCGAAGGGAAAAAAGATGCGATCGCTAGATTTATAGAAAAAAGCAGCGGTTAAAATCACCGTATATCTGCCACAACAACAAATCTTGACCATCGATGCCCTAAAAACCCTGATGCAGCGGATTGAAACAGGAGGGATATTATGAAAGTTACCTTGTCCGATGTGGACGTGCTGAAGCATCTGCAACCTGAAGCTGTAGAGGCATACCTACAGGCGACTGGATGGCAAATAAAAAACCGCATTCCCGATCGAGTTTCTATTTGGACAAGAGACGCCTTCGCAGAAGATAGATTAAAAATACAAGTTCCTTTAGACAGGGAATTTGACGATTATCCTTTGCGAATATCCGAATTATTGAACATCTTAGAGAAAGCCGAAAACCGCTCTCAAATAGACATTATTAGCGAACTGATTACCAACGCTCCCAATATTACCGTTCAGGGAGTTGTGATGCAAATAAAAACTCCTAATCCTGATAAACTAAGCGGAGAAGTTATCCTGCTTGGCGTGGTAGTCGATCGGTTGCGGAAAATTGACATCGAGCTGGTAGAGCAAGACTATATCATAGCAATCAAAGCTTATCAAGAACGGTGTCCCATCATTTGTACGGGAGACTTAATCAAAGACAACAAAAATTTTATGCTCAAAAATCCCCGCAAATTTAACATAGATCAAACATGGCAAAATTAACTAAAGAGCTTATGGAACCACCAGAAAACCGAGCTAAGGAGCCACTAGAATGTAAATTAGTCGCGCTGCGAGGTATCAACTGGGAGCAGTTTAAAGTTATAGAATCACAGTTGGAAGATAAACGGGAAATTAAACTTTCCTACTTAGCTGGAGTAATGGAGATTATGTCGCCAATCGGCAAGACGCACGAGTATATCAAAAGCACCCTGGGGTTGCTGCTAGAAGCTTACATGCGCGCCAAAAACATCAGGTTTTATAAGCGCGGCGGCTTTACTTTAGAAGAACCTGGTTATGCTTATGGTACGCCCGATGAATCTTACTGCATCGGCAGCGATAAAGAAATACCCGATATCGCGATCGAAATTATCGTCACCAGCGGTACAATTGACCGGCGAGAGTTATACGAACCTACGAAAGTACCAGAAGTTTGGTTTTGGAAAATCGACCAACTGCGGGTTTTCCACTTGCACGAGTCGGGAGAGTATGAAGAAGTCTCCCAAAGCGAATTTTTCCCCGATTTGGATTTAAATTTACTGGTCAAGTACATGGGATACTCGGATCAGTACGATGCGATCAACGAATTTGTGCAAGTTATCCTGCTTTGACAGTGGACAGTGGACAGTGGACAGTGGACAGTGGACAGTTGACAGTTGACAGTTGACAGTTGACAGGTAAAAAGACTCGCTCGCGAGATTAAAATACTCACTTACGAGTCTGGGAGACTCGCTTACGAGATCAAAAGACTCGGCGATGAGTATCGGAGACTCGCCCACGAGATTAAAAGACTCGGCGATGAGTATCGGAGACTCGCCCACGAGATTAAAAGACTCGCCGATGAGTATCGGAGACTCGCCCACGAGATTAAAAGACTCGCCGATGAGTCTGGGAGACTCGCTCACGAGATTAAAAGACTCGGCGATGAGTATCGGAGACTCGCTCACGAGATTAAAAGACTCGCCGATGAGTATCGCAGACTCGCCCACGAGACAAAAGACTTGGTGCGTGAAAGTCGGGGGGTGATGGGAGAATGGCGATCGCACAAAACAACCATACTTTGTACCACAAGGTATCGATCGATTAATTCTCGACGGGTTCAATGGGAAGTCGGCGCAATCGGTAACGATTATCTTGATGCTTTGATCTCAGCGAATGAGTGGATTTACTCGCTAGCTAAAAAGGCGGCGTACTGCAAACTCGCTTTAATATCTTCTGCTTCTAAGTCTGGATACTCCTGCAAAATTTCCTCAACGCTCATGCGATTGGCGACCAAACTCACCACCAGGGAAACAGTGATTCGCATTCCTCGAATGCAGGCGCGTCCTCCCATGATTTGCGGATCGAAAGTAATGCGATCGCACATAAATATTTAGTCCCGATTTGTGTAAATATTAGGCTTAAATAAATGATAACTGTCTTGTGGGCGATCGCAGGCTACCAGTCTAAAACGGGACACTTACTAGACCAGATTTTATCTCCCCTTGTCCTTCTTGTCCCCCTTGTCCCGATACTCAGATCTTGCACCTGCGATTTTCGCCCGCCGTGGACTCAAGTCCACGGCTAATAGCCCAAGTCCACTGAAGTGGACTGAAATCAGATTAACAGTCCATTTCAATGGACTTTCGCTAAAAGCCCGTGAATTGATTCTCTGGCGGTTGTGGACTATGGCGCAAGATCTGAGGATATCAAACTGCTGTACCAGAGTTTTTGCATACCTTCTGCGCCGCCAGAGATATATATATTTGAACAAGCTATCTGCTAACCCATTATTGGAGGACTCGCCCGATGCATCCTCGCATTTACCACCTCAGCATTCTGACTGCAACCCTGCTGTTTTCCCCGATCTGTCCGGTACAACCCACAACGAACAACTTGGGAATAAAAAACGCTCTTGCACAAACACAGAACAAGCAGTCATCCCCAGCGTCGTCCCTACAAGACCGAAAAGCAGAGGCAACTCGGCTTTTACAACGGGGGCAACAGCAGCATAGCCAAAGTCAGTTTAGAGAAGCCCTCCAAACATTGCAACAAGCACTGGTAATAGCCCGCGAAATTGGCGACAAGACTCTCACTGGCATTGCACTCAATGAAATTGGGTTAGTTTACAACTATCTAGGCCAGTATCCCAAGGCATTAGAGTTCTATCAGCAAGCTTTAGCAATTCACAGAGAAGTCAACAACAAGGCGGAGGAAGGGGCGACTCTCAGCAGTATTGGGTTTGTTTACGGCAATCTAGGCCAGTATCCCAAGGCGTTGGAGTTCTATCAGCAGGCTTTAGCAATTCTCAGAGAAATCGGCAACAAGGCGGGGGAAGGGAGGACTCTCACCAACATTGGGGCAGTTCTAGGTGGCCCCGACGCCGATGGATTAGAAATAGCAGGAATTAGCTATTATTTTCTCAATCGAGGAGCAAAAGCCGTAATGGCTTCTCTATGGCAAGTCAGCGATCTAAGTACCAGTCTGCTAATGCAAAATTTCTACAGCAATTTAGCCAAAGGAAACATCACAAAAACCGCAGCATTGCGACAAGCACAACTGAGTTTGTTAAACGGTAATCAGCGGCAATTTACTCATCCCTACTACTGGTCAGCATTTATTTTAATTGGCAATGGACTTTAACAGTTGATAGTTGATAGTTGATAGTTGATAGTTGATAGTTGATAGTTGATAGTTGATAGTTATATTGTGTCCGGTTGCATCGTAATTGTACGGTTAATGGCATTGTAGGGGCGGGTTTTACCAGACACATTTGATACCAAGCGAATTGTGTCGATAAACCCGCCCCGCGCGCGATGCCGATACAAGCAAACATAATATGATTTGATAGATTTTATAGGATATCCGTTGAATTTCCCATCATAAAAAAACCTCACGCGATCGCTGCGTAGGGACACGGCATCAGAAATATCTCATACCGAATCCGCTTTGATCGCCCGTTTTATGCCGGACGACTAAAGTCGCGGCTACACAAACAAAGCCTGCCTTCGCAGGCTTTAAAAGCTTTAGCCCGCCTTCGCAGGCTTCGTTTGTATAGCCGCACCATGCGTGGGTGTCGGCGTAAACAGATAACGTTAATCATGCCGTGCAAGGGCTGCCGATCGTGGGTAATCTAGGTTAATTAGCGATTAGCCATTAGCCATTCCCGCATATACTGGATTACCAATTGAGGTTGTTCCTGCTGCACCCAGTGACTGCAATTGGGAATGTACTTAATTTGGAAGTCCTGCACAAAATTTTCTGTCCCGTAAGTGAGTTCCTTACCCAATGCCGTATCCTTTTCCCCCCAAACCATCAAAGTAGGAACGTCGAGAACGCCCCAAGATCGATTAATGAATCCATGCCGAAACATATTGCGGTAATAGTTCAACATCGCCGTTAAAGCACCGGGTTTTGCTACCGCTTGTTTGTAGGCATCAATATCAGCTTGGCTGAAAGCATCTTTATTAACAGCCATACCTTTGAAAGCCGTTTCAAGCGCCTGGTAATTGTTCAACTTTAACTGTAATTCGGGGAGAAAAGGCAGTTGAAAGAAGAAAATATACGAACTGCGAAGCAATTGTTGAGGCTTAGTTAACCCAGTAGCAAACTTAGCCGGATGAGGAATATTCAGCACGATTAAGCGTTCGACCATTTCGGGATGGGCGTAGGCGAAACACCATGCGATCGCACCCCCCCAATCATGTCCAACTAATACGCAGCTAGAGTATCCCAATCCTTTAATAACACCCTCGATATCTTTGATAAACTCATCCATAACATAAGCCGATTTTTGGGATGGTTTATCGCTATCGTTATAACCGCGCAAATCGAGGGCAACAACCTGATAATCTTGAGCAAATTCCGGGATTAAATGCCGCCAAGAATACCAAAATTCTGGAAAACCATGCAACATCAGCATTAACGGCCCTTCTCCCTCGGTTACGTAATGCAATTTGATGCCATTGGTATGAATGTAATTTTCTTGCCTGGTAGCTGCTTGGATCATAATTTGAGTCTGGGATAACTGCCTTCAGTTTGCAGAAAACCTCATCCCCTTACCCCTTCCCTCGGACGGAAAGGGCTAAAAACAGGAAATAGCGACGACGGGACTCGCACCCGCATCTCCTGGTCTACTCCAAGGCATTCTCACCTTTAAACTACGTCGCCCTTGGCAGCGGACGGAATCAAACCATCATCTATTTCGCCTTGACAGGGCGATCGCTTTACCATTAAGCTACACTGCCCAGTATTACTATTGTACTACATAAATAGCGACGACGGGAATTGCACCCGCATCTCCTGGTCTACTCCAAGGAATTCTTACATTTAAACTACGTCGCCCTTGGCAGCGGCCCGAATCAAACGGAACATCTCCTTCTGGAAAGGAAGGTGTCTTACCACTAGACGACGCTGCCGAATATTAATATTGTATCTTTAGCAAAAGTCAGCCCTGAAATAAATTACTTGCTCAAAGCTGAAGTGAAACTAACTGATATCATGTCCGGTCGATTACCAATAATTAGCAGCCGGGACACGGCACGATCAAAGTTATCTGTGTCCGAGAGATTTATGATGCCGTGTCCCTACCCAACAACGGGGTAAGGTTTTTTTATTATGGGCAATTCAACGGACATGATATGACAACAATTTTCAACCCGTTTTAACGGGTTTTAGCTTTCAGCCGGAAATTGATTTCCGGCATTGATGCAACTACGAGAAATAGCGCGGCACGCTCAAAGTAACGCACCATCGCACCTGCTACTTTTATTAAATATGCAATCTCAAATCTAAAATCTGCAATTCTCCTACCATTCTGTCTCGACATAATCTTTAAATAACTTACCAAACGGATTGCGTCCTTCATTTAATCCTACATAAATTGGGTCGCAAATCCTCGCCGCTGCATCGATAGGATCGAAAGGCGGTTTATTTCCAAGTTCTTGCTGCTTTTTTGCCATTGGGTAAGGGTGTAAAACGCTAATCCACCCTGGGTCAACACCATTCATAAAAATCTTGTATTTGGCATATTCTTTAGCGCAAGTGCGAGTCATTTGATTTAGCGCCGCTTTTGCCATATTGGTGTGAGGATGTCGCCAAGGTTTATCAATGCCATTGAATCTGCCCTCCATTGAAGAAACATTGATGATATATTTGCTTTGCTCTGGATAACTATTCATCAAGCGCTTTAGCCTGCTGTTGAGAATGAAAGGAGAAATAGCATTAATTACATGCACTTCCAACAATTCCAAAATACTCACTTCATCATCTTTCATCAGCCAACTATTAAACGGACGCAAATCTAGCTGTTGCCCATCTTCCGCGTACATTCCTAACGGGAAAAAAGCCTCATCATTTTCGCAGTCGGGAGAGAGAAGCGAAGAGTGCGGCTCCCCCTCATTCAACCGAGAAATTACAATCGCATTCGCTTCATCACCCGCTGTTTTCAGATAATTTTTCTCAAAAACATTACCTAAAGATAGATTGTGCGATCGCACAACCAACGGCTGTATTTCTTCCGGCAACTGTGACAAACCCAAAGATTCACCTTCAATCAAATGGCGATAAAACGCCGCCGGACGGCGAATCGTTTGTGCGGCATTATTAATAATAATATCCAAACGAGGATAGAAATTAATCAAATGTTGAGTAAATTGCTCGACGCTAACAATATGCCGCAAGTCTAAACCGTAAATATGCAAGCGATGCTTCCAATCATCAAAATCGGATTCTTTCGCATATCTACTAGCAGCATCGTGAGGAAACCGCGTCGTAGCAATAACACTTGCACCCGCTCGGAGTAATTTCAAAACTACTGCATAACCGATATTAACTCTACATCCAGTAACTAAAGCCAACAAACCTTGTAAATTTGCGGTTTGATTGCGTTTTGTGTAATTTAAATCTCCACAATTTACACAGAGTTGTGAATAAAAAGAATGCTGAGAGGAAACATTAGCTTTACAGACAATACAACGTTGCGGCTTGTTCATCATAGATTTTGTTCGCTATTGATTTCACTGCTTACACAAGATGTATTTATATCAACTAAACCACTCAATGTGTTTTCCTGAAGAGTATGTTTTTCCATTCGGTAGAATTACTCGTAGCATTCTAACCTCCCAGAAATTAGAACCTCGGATATTAGCCTTGTTGAAATTCGCACAGTCGAGGTTAGCGCTTTTAAGATTAGCTTGACGAAGATTAGCACCGCTGAGGTTAGCTTTACTAAGGTTAGTACCGCTGAGTTTAGCTTCAAAAAGGTTCGCAGCGCTGAGGATAGCTTCACTAAAGTTCGCACTGCTAAGGTTTGCTCCAAAGAAGTTAATCTGACTGAGGTTAAGCCCACTCAGATTAGCGCCCCACAAATCCGCGCCTCGAAAATTTACCCCACTCGCGTCAGCTTCAACAAATTGGGCGCTTTGCAGATTCGCTTTGATAAATTTAGACTTGCTTAAATTAGCTTTGCAGAAATTCATCCCGCTCAGATTTGCTTTGGTAAAATTAACTCTTTGCAGCTTAGCACCACAAAAGTTAAATTCGCTCAAATCGGTTCGGCTGAGATTTGCCCGATTGAGTTGGACTCCTTTGAGGATAGCTCCTTTTAAAATCGCGCCATTGAGGTTTGCCCCAGATAGATTGGCGCCGCTAAGATTGGCGCCGCTGAGGTTGGTTCTGTATAGTTTAGCTTCTCTTAGATCTGCGCCTCTCAAATCTGCACCGCTGAGGCTACACTGTCTGAAATTAATTTTTCTCAGGTTCTTCCCTCTGAGGTTAATTCCACTCAGATCTACTACGTCAAAATAATCCAAGCGTACAGAATGCGATCGCCACTTATTCCAACTAGCAACACCTTTTTGCAATAGAGCAAGTAATTCTGACTTGGTAGAGAAGGCGAAGCAAGCAAACAACCGCACTTGTTCAGCTTCATCATCTAATGCCTGAATTATCAATTCTAAACCAGCATCTCCATAATTTAGCGCATCGTCTAGCGCCGCAACTCGATGCTCTGCTACCTGACTTTTGAGCCTGTGTTTAACTCCTGCTATTCCTCCCAAAACCGCACCGCTTAACGGAGGTGGAGCGTTACCACCCAGTACGACATCGGTGTTTTTAGGTTGATTAGGAGGCTCTAACATTGCTCGTTTTCTCCCGCCGCGCGATCGCACGTTGTTAATTTTATGCTACATTGTATTACAAGGTCTACCATTGATGCAACCAACCTACGCAACTGACAACAATCTCACAGCTTCTCCAAACGGAAATTGTGATAAATCTAAACCACCAGGAGTCACCACCCACAACACGGGAAGCGCAGGCGGCGTGCTAGGAAACGTGCCATAACCATCGGTAAGATAAACGCATACCCCGTTACTATGCCAGTCTCGATTAATACCAACCTTTTCAAAAAACGGGACAAAAGACGTGCCGCCACCGCCTACAGGTTTGGGAATTTCGCTACTTTTTTCTAAAGAATAGGGGCCGTAAGCTTCAGCGTCGGCGTAATATAACTCACATTCCAGATGCGGATATGCACTGAGAATTCCTGCTACTTCGGCGAGGAACGTTTGCAGCTCGCGATCGCCCACCGACCCGCTAGTATCAACCGCCACAAACACCTGCACCGATTCGCCTTCTAAAGCTTCTAAATAGAGCTTTTGACCAATAAATCTACGGTCAAACCCGGTAAAATCTGTAGGCGTTCGTACTAAGTATCGCCACAGATAAGAACGCCAATCTAATTGCGCCTGCTTTAATGCCTCTAATTCCCGTTGCAACCAAGCGGGAATATTACCTTGTTGATTGCTAGATCTAGCCACAGTAATAGCCTGTTGCATCGCATTTTTCCAGTGCGCTTCCATCACCGCTTTCTGTTTCAGGGAAAGACTACCATCTTCGCTATCAGCATCTAACAAATCTGGTTCGCAAATCGAGCAATCTATTTCCTTTACTTCCAAAAGTTCGTAAATTTCTTCAACGCTCAAATGTTCTAATTCATAGTTGCGAATACCACTGGGAGGTAATTCAAAACCCTGCTCTTGAGCTATCATCCCATTCACTAAAATATCAGCAGCAATATTCCAGCGCAGCGGTTCCCGCGCACCTCGACGAAATACATGCAATAAAGCCGCGTGCAAAACTTCGTGCAGCAACAAACCATCTACTTGGGCTTTAGGAAGACTACGCACATAATCTGGATTAATAAAAATATTCTCCCCATCTGTAGCCGCAGTAGAAATTGATTCGGTAGCGCGAAAATGAGTAAACAGCGCCAAAGTTGCAAAAAACGGCGATTTCATTCTCAATCGCAACAGCGAAGCACTGATAATTCGGTCTATATCTGAATTCAACACGATCAACTCACCTTTTTAATTGTATATTGCGATTACTGTAGGGGCGGGTTTTACCAATAATCTATGCTTCTAATAGATAACCTAAATAAACCCGCCCCCGCCAACTATGCACAACGATTAAAATCGCGCCTACACACCCAAAAAACGATTAAAATCGCGCCTACACAAACGAAGTCCGCCTGCGCGGACTTAATAACCTGCGTAGGCAGGTTTTGTTTGTGTAGCCGCGAATTCCATTCGTCGAGGCTTTTTTGCGTAATTCCCCAGATCATAAACTCACCAATTCCTGAAAATCTTTCATAAAACCTTTAAACCGCTCATCTTTTTTTACCAATTGAGCAAACGCCCCAATTTGTCCTTTAGATCTCATACTGCGGAATAAATCAACCGCAAATAATTGTACCCATTCTGCCGTTGCTACTTGAGAAATCCAACTAAAAGCATTGTAAGCAGAAGTCGCATCATTTGCCCGCACAGCCAAACCAATAGTAGTTGCATAGCGGACAGAAGGTTCTTGTGGAAAAGGAATCTTATCCTCTCCATTTAAAATCCGAACCAAGTCGGGCAAGCTTTGATAAAGTTGCGTATAAGCACTAAATTCCGCCGTCGCTTCCATCCCTACAGCAGGAGCAATATCGAGTCCAGCTTGATGCAATTGACTTGCCATTACCCAAGAACGCGGTGAAGGCCAAGCCGGTTGTTGTGCGTCTAATTTGTGTAATAAACTGGGACGAAATGAAAGAAAAGCAATAATTTGCTCGTGGACTTTAGTCGCCAGGGCATAAGCTTTAAAACTGTCAAAATCTGCCTCTACTTGTAAGTGTAAAAAACGATTAGCTAAAGGCGAAGGCATATCAAAAACTGCTGCGCGGTCTTCTTTGCGATTTCCTGCTGCCCAAACATGCCAATATTCTGGAACTGTATAGGAACCAACGCGACGGTCTAAAATTAATTGTTGCGCTACGCCTTGCATTGCAGGTGGCGACATATTGAGTTCATCTAAAAATAAAATTCCTTTGCCAGAATGGGGGAGAAATTCTGGCGGATACCATTTAGAAATGCCATCTTCGGCGACAGGTAAACCGCGCAAATCGGTAGGTGCAAGTTGCGATAGGCGCACGTCTACAAAGTCGATTTTATGTTCTTTGGCGAGTTGGGCGACAATACTTGATTTGCCAATTCCAGGAGGCCCCCAAATCATCGTGCTGATTTGTAGGTTTTTATCAAGTAGGCTGTTTAAGTATGCTTTAAGGGCAGTAGGAGTCATGGAATTTCAGATTTTAGATTTTAGATTTCAGATTGCAGATTTTCAGTTCGCAGTAGGGGCGGGTTTTACCGATAACTTTTGGGAAAACAGATAACTCCAATAAACCCGCCCGGGCTATTTGTATTATAATGTAGCACTAAGGAAGCCTGAGCATCTAAAACCGCGATTGTAGGGGCGGGTTTTACCAATAACAGAGGCCAAAAACAAACAATTTAACTAAACCCGCCCCGCCCCGCGCATTGATGGCAAAGTGGTATAATCGCGATTTTAACGGCTTGCTTCTGGACGGGTTTGTTGATTAGCTTTAGCAGCAGCACGGACAATGCGATTGGCATCTTTAGCCAGAATTTCCAGGGTATCGGGTGGGGTATTGGGGTGCTGTGCGATCGCATAACGTTCTAGCCATGCGTCGGAACGCCTATTTTCTACTAGCAAATTAGCAGGAACTTGGGGGTGAAATAAAATCACCAAGCGGCTATAACCCGGTTGAGAATCTTTCGGGTAATGCTGGAGTACGACGGATAGTTTATCAAGATTGTGAGTTAAGAATCGGGGGACGGCAAATTTTAGCACCCGTTCATGGTCGTAGCTTAATAGCTGCTGCAAGAGGGTTATAGGTGTATTAGGATTTGCCGCAATATATTGGCAAACAGCGGCATGACTATCAGTCGCTAATTTTGACAAAATATGGACAGGCGTATTGGGATTTGCGGCAATATATTGGCGAATATAACTATGATGATCGGTCGCCAACTCTACCAAAATTTCCACAGGCGTGTTCGGATTTGACGCAACGCTGTAGCGAACTCCATAATTATTGTCAGTCGCTAACTTTGATAAAATTTCGACAGGCGTGTTGGGATTTGCGGCAACGTTGCGGCGAACTCCAGCGTCTGTATCGCTTGCTAACTCTGATAAAATACTCGCTGGTACGTTAGGATTTTTGGCAAGATCGTAGCGCACCCAAGCCTTATAATCGGTTGCCAACTGTGCCAAAATTTTGACAGGTGTGTTGGGATTCTTGGCAAGCTCATAGCGAACTTCGACGTTATTATCTATCGCTAACATCTCCAAAATATGGACAGGTGTGCTGGTATTTTTGGCAAGGTTTCGGCGTGCCAACTGTGGCAACATCTCGACAGGGGTGTGGCGATACTTACCATCCAATTCAAAACCAGATGGGTCATCTTCAGGGGCAATTTCACTCAGCAATTTTAAGCAGGGAATCAAAAACGCAGGAATTGAATTTATTTGTGCCAATTGTTCTAGGTATTGCCTATATTGTTGACCGTCGAAGGTTGTTTTACCAATTGCTTCGATTGTGCCTCGATCCCAACTTTCAGTCATCTCACCTGCGAAGTTGACGTGAAGTTGCACAACCTCTTGTACCTCAGAGTAATATGAATTTTGTAATAGTCTCTTCAATACATTTTTTCGGGTTTTGGCGTTCATTGCCAATGCTAAAGCTAATTCGCGATCGCCTCTCCAGCTATCAGATGCCCACTTCATAAAAGAATCGGGCACGATCTCGCATTTGAGCAGATTAACCAGCGTATCGTAGGGAATTACGGCTGTTAGGTTGGGATTTTCCAGCAATAGCAGCGAAAATATCGGATTTTCTAGCAATTGTTCCGGAAATTCCGCGCCTAACTTTAGCAATACCTCAGTGGGGGTGTTGGGGTTAGCGGCGACGTTTTGGCGAGTGATGCGATCGCTACTCCCCCCCAATTCTGCCAACAAAGCGGGCGCAGTGCCAGGATCGCTAGCAACCTTTCGCGTTAATTCCAAGTTTTCTGTCATCCTAATGGCTCAACTGCTACTACTTAAATATATGTCTAGCCTAATCGCACTTATGCAAGGTTGTGAGACGATTTAGATTAGCCTTTGCAGCAGCACGAACAATGCGATTACCATCTCTCGCCAAAATCTGAAGTGTCTCCAGTGGAGTATTGGGATTTTGGGCAATAGCAAAACGCTCTAGCCATATCAACGAGCGGCTGTTTTCTACTAGCAAGTTACTGGGAACTTGGGGGTGAAATAAAATAACCAGGCGGCTATAACCTGGTTGAGAATCTTTCGGGTAATGCTGGAGTACCAAGGATAGTTTTTCAGGGTTGTGAGCTAAGTATCGTGCTACGACAAATTGGAGAACTTCTTCAGAGCGATCGCCTAATAGTTGCTCCAAGTTTTCTGCCATCCCAATTGCTCAACAGCTATCAATTAAATATATGTCCAGCTTCATCGCACTGATGCAGAGTTGCCAAACGAATGCAGATTAACAATTCCCAAAACAACACCTTTTTACCTCTCTCTGATTATCAAAAACTATCTTTAAGCGAATCTCAGACCATATCAACTTATGTATTGGTCTAGCTTGAACCTCAATCCTTCTATCGCGATCGCAGGCTGATTCAGCCAGCCCTAATTAAGATAAATTTCTCATCACTCGGCAAGGGTTTCCCACAGCGATCGCATTTCCAGGAATATCTTTTACCACTACGCTACCAGCACCTATCGTAGTATTATCGCCGATGGTAACGCCGGGACAAATAATAACACCGCCCCCAATCCAAACATTATTACCAATTTTCACAGGAGCCGCTAATTCTTTACCAGAAAGACGTATTTCGGGTGAGGTAGGATGGTAAGCGGCGTAAATTTGCACGTATGGCCCGCAGAGGACGTTATCGCCGATTTCGACTCGATTGCAATCGAGAATAACGCAGCCAAAATTCATGTAAAATTTGTCACCTACATAAATATTGCTGCCGTAGTCGCAGTGGAAAGGCGGCTCAATTTCAACGTTAGATCCAACTTTGGCAAATAATTGATTGAGGAGTTGGATTCGCATCTCGCTTTCTTCCTCAGTTGTATTGTTGTAAGTTCTGACAATACGGCGTGCTTGCTGGCGAAGTGCGATTAATTCAGCATCCGCAGCCAGGTAAAGTTCGCCAGCGAGCATTTTCTGCTTTTCGGTTTTTTCCACGTTGTTGTACTCGCTCAAAGGTGCTGTATTTAGGATAAGCGATATGCCAATGGTTAGCTACGCGATCGCATTTTTTATCCTTCTGTCGGTGCAGTTATATTTCACTACCTACTTTTCCTACCTTTCCTACTCTTAAATTTGGTGACTAAAAATACATGTTATAATTGCAAAAAATATTGCCGAGCAACAGGTTTATGGTAGAGTAACTAATGTAAACCGACAGCAAAAATATATGACAAAATCCAGCATAACCCTACCCAGCGATGAACTTACCGTATATGCAAAGGAAGAAAAAAACCTTCCCAGCTTGACAAACAAAACTGACAAAACGATAAAATTGAAGATTAAAGCCGAGGGAACGTGGAGTTACGGCGGGAAAGAGGCATTCGGCAACCAAGTAGATGGTGATGGCAATACAGCACAGACGGGGCGAAACACATATATGCGCTTTCCGGACATAACCCCAGCTGCATTAGTAGCGGTAATAGATGGCAAAGCTGTGGCAAGCGGCAAAGAACAGGAGATCGAAATCCCACCAGGCAAGACCGTATCTTTTATCAACAATGACCAACCGGGCGTGTACGCTGATAACAGTGGCAGTCTCAAGATTAAGTGGTCTATTGCTGGCATCAAAAACGGTAACGGTGGCTCAAATAAAGAAGAATCTATTGTCTCTGCCCCTGACAATAAAAGCTTTCCTCTTCCCACTGGCGAACTCATCGTTATGGCGAATGAGGAACAAAACCTTCCCAGCTTGACTAACGAATCGGACAAAAAGATAACGTTAAAAATTAAAGCCGAGGGCAGCTGGAACTACGGCTGGAGCGCCAATAACGAGCCAATCGCTAACATGGTGGATGCCAATGGCAATCCCGTGGATACGGGACGACAACAATATATGCGCTTTCAAGGCATAACGCCAGCGGCACTTGTGGCAGTAAAAAATGACCAAGCTGTCGCTAGCGGCAAGGAACAAACTGTTGAACTCAATCCGGGGGAAACCGTATCTTTCATCAACAATGACCAACCGTGGATATACTTTGACAACAGCGGCAGTCAAACGGTTAAGTGGTCAATTTTGAGCGTCAATTAATCCGAGCGATCGCTCTGTTTTAATAGGGAGAAACTCCACCTTGGTCGATCTAGGGTTCTGAATTTAGGAAGAGCGATCGCTCTGCGATCGCTCTTCTTTTTCCCTAAAACACCAATTCAATAACAATCGCTGTTTCATTTTCATACAAGGGGGGAGGGATGCGATCGCTCCTACTAAAACTGTAATGATGTAAACTGATAGTATGGCAATTTTTGTACAGGAGCAGCGATTCTGCCTACCACAGCACAGGCGTTAACTTGCTTTATTCTCTGCCAGCGGTTAACCAACTTTTATCGCCCTATATTCGTGGTGCGTCTCGATAGGCGTATAGATAAAATATACATTTTGGCTGGAGAAGAAACGGAAATCTTGATTGACCGCAATGGCGAGTGGGAGTACTTATGACACAACCAAACTTTGAGCAAATGAGTCGGAAAGAACTTCGTGCCTATATGCTTGAACATCGAGATGATGAACAAGCTTTTCATGCTTATATGGATAGACTGGCTACTGAGCCTGTTTTGGCACGCGGAACCATCGAGGATTTACAAGACCCCTCGCGCTTTGGTGAAATCCTTGAAAGAGTCAACAAAATCAAACAGGAAGGTAGAGCTTCTGATGTTTAGCGCTTGATTATCTGACAAAGATACAGACCCAATTCTACGACTGGCAAGAAATCTTTGAGACTGAAAAAGTAGGGACACGGCAACCTAGATATTTTTCAATAAACCACAATGTTTATTGATGCCGTGTCCCTACGATTGGCGATTAGCAGTCAGGTGTCAAATCAGTGCGTTCTAGCGGCACATCGAAAATAATTTGATATGTGACATTGGGAATCAGACGCCGGAGGACTTGCAGATGCGCTTCAGCGTCGCTACGGCGACGAAAGCGGGCGACGATCGGGCATTGCAAGTTGGGCAATGGGCGGATGATGCACCAACGATGGAGGGAGTCGAAGTAGCTCATGGAACTTTCTCGATGATGCTTGTGGGTTGTATGGTTAATTTGCGGATCGCAGTTTGTCGTTTTGGATTTATTCATCGGTAATCTGTTAATAATGGACAGGACAACGATTGCCCAGCTGACGAAATCGCAGTAGGCAATTAGACTTTTTGTTCTGGTCAAACAACTCAATCGGGCAGCTGAATAGCCAAATAGCGGCTTTCTCAGCTGTCTTTCCTTTGTGTGTATTCCTGGTCTAGGGCTTATATACACGTACGGTGTACACGTATCTATAATATGACAGAAAAGAATGAAGATCAACAAATTAGCCACAACGACCGACTCACGCTGGCACAACTGAGACAGCGCGCTGGTCTGACGCAGCGAAAGCTAGCTGATATTCTTGACGTGACGATTAAGACTGTGAGTGCGTGGGAGAGAGGAGAACACGAGCCATGCTTGACTTTGACTCAGACTAAGAAGCTGGTGGATGGGTTGCAATGTTCTCTGGATGAACTGATTGCAGCGACGGGAAGGGAAAATCAAACAGGGGAAGATGAACCGCGCTATACCTTTGCTCAAACTAAGCGTTTAACAGAGATTCTCTCTTGCAGTCTTGATGAGTTAGTTGCGGCGATGGGGAGAAATTCTAACCAAGAGTAGGGTTAAGGTCGCGATCGCTGTTTCATTTTCATACAAGGGGGGAGAGGTGCGATCGCGACCAGTCTTTCCATAATTTAGAGATATGGGTTCACGATCTGTGTTTTATTTTCTATTAACTGGTTATGGTGCCTATCTCCAGAGTAAATAATGCTGCAATCAGCCAGTAAAGCAGTGGATATAATCAAGCTATCCCAGTAAGAATATCCATATTTAGAGTTGATATCCATTGCTTGCAAAACTTTTAATGTATCAAGTTCAACCACTGTAAAAGTGGTAATAATCTCTAAGACAATTTCCTTAGCTTCTTCTTTAGTGGTGAGATTTTTCCTCACCATTACGTGGTAAAGTTCAGCCAAAATCTGGGTACTGACAATAATTGCTTGCAGATTATCAGAGACAATTTCTCTAATTTTTAGATATTTATCTTGAGGGTTCTTTCCATAAAGATAAACCCAAAGATTTGTGTCGATAAAAATTTTATCGCTCATACTACTTGGAAGCGATCGCGCAGCGTGCGGTCGGCATATCGCTTAATTAAACAGAAACAATCCCGGATCGACGTGGAAAAATTTCCCCAAAGCCTCAGCTTGTTTCTTATCGATCTCTAGCTCACCGTTAATTACCTCAAATACCGCCTCACTCGAACCCAAAATTTCTACTAAATCGCCTGCTTCTATACTCCGAGCATCCATCAAATGAAGTAGCCTTGACTGTGGCGTTGAGATATTAAGTTGATAGTGCTTATATTCAAAATCCTCAATCAGTTTTACCAGCAGTTCTAGCAGCGCGTCTTCTTCTGGAGTCAGATTTGGACGCGAAAGTAATTCTTCAACTATCTCCAAAAATATCTCGTTTTCCTCTTCGGTTTTGATAATCCGAGGCTGATATTTAGAGAGCAAGCCACTGTAAATATTTGCATCAAAAGTAATGCTCATTTTAACTAATCTATTTTGGAGCGATCGCAATCCGATACCCCAGCGCATCCAGCAACTCAACCAAAGCGTAAATTTCAGCACCCTTAGTTTCTGAAAGCATTTTATCTAGCTTTTCATGGCGCAACTTTACTTCTTCCAGAACGGGGTTTATCTGCGCTTGCGCCTCAATTACATCTTTCAAAACAGATGATAGATATTCAAGTTCGTCACCTTCTTCTAATTCCAAAAAACTTCCTATATAGCCAGCAGCTTCTTGGGGATCTTTTAGAGATGACATCAGATATTCGCGGTAACTTCTACTCCTTGGTGCTTTAACTTCTTCCATAATCGCTCCAATATTCCTTAGCTTTTTCAATGTCTTGTTCTTGGGTACTTTTATCTCCACCGCAAAGCAGAAGTACTATTGTCGATCCGATTTGTCCAAAATATATGCGGTATCCTGGGCCATACTTAATTCTAAGCTCGCAGACTCCTTCTCCAACTGAGCGATAGTCTCCCAAATTGCCTGACTCGACTCGCCTAAGTCTGTTTCTGATTTTAGCTCTAGCTTGAGTATCTCGCAAAGCATTAAGCCATTCTTCAAAAGGGCTTCTTTCGTCTGCTGTCAGGTAGTTTTTAATTTGTCTTGGTTGAACTTCCACTACTCGATTATAAACGCATCATGGCTTAATTTACTTGAAAGCGATCGCTCTATGAAATTAATTTACTTGGGTGCGATCGCAAGCCGAAACCCCAGCACATCCAGCAACTCAACCAAAGCATAAATTTCAGCACCTTTAGTTTCTACCAAAATCTTGTCTAGCTTCTCATAAAATCCTTTGGCTTCTTCTGAGAGATTATTAGACTGGGCGCGAGCATCCATCACGTCTTTCAGCGCCGATCTTAAAAGTTCAAATGGTTCGGGTTCTTCTTCTCCTTCTTCCAATTCCAACATCACCTCAATATAAGCAGCAGCGTGTTCAGCATCTTTGAGAGAAGAAATTAGATACTCTTGGTAGCTCCTACTTGTTGGCGTTTTGACTTCTTTCATAATTGCTCCAATATTCTTTTGCTCTCAGGATATCTTGTTCTTGGGTACTTTTATCTCCACCGCAAAGCAGAAGTACTATTATCGATCCGATTTGTCCAAAATAAACTCGGTAGCCGGGGCCATAATCAATTTTAAGTTCGCAGACGCCTTCTCCAACTGAGCGATAGTCTCCCAAATTGCCTAACTTAACTCGTTGAAGCCTTTTCTCAATTTTGACTCTAGCTTTGAGATCCCTAAGAGAACCAAGCCATTCTTCAAAAGGGCTTCTTCCTTCTGCTGTCAGGTAGTTTTGAATCTGTCTTGGTTGAACTTGCACTTCTCGATTATAAACGCATCATGGCTTAGTTTACTTGAAAGCGATCGCTTACCCCACAAAAAACCGACTTTGATTCAGCGCTTCTTTATCTTCAGCTAACAAGAATGTCTCTGGATAATTGTACATTCCCAAATACATAATGCACTGACTTTCCGGCAGACTTTGATCTTCCTCGCACCCAGGCGGATGTGGTAAGCCAAATGCATGTCCTAATTCGTGTCCCAATCCTCCTATCCACCGCGAAATCGGTTCTTTACTTAATCCCATTAAACCGTGTATATCGTGTTGAGGTAATACCGCTACACCGCAAGTACCCGCACCGCCGTATTGTCCTTCATCGTTCTCAGCGTCGATATAAAAAATCCAGATAAAATTAGGGTCGTTAAAACTTGCACCCGTCAAGGCAAAAGCATCGTTTAAAACGTTATTCCAAAACCAAAGATGGTATTCGCCTGCGGGATTTTTGGCGTACCATCTAGCTTTGTGGTTTGTTCGCACTACTTCTACGATGCTATCTGTTAACCTAAATGTTTTTTGATTTCCCATCTGCGCCAAATACCATTGCTGAAGATGAGTGATGGCGTTGGCGATCGCATGTCTATAATCCTTGCGAGGACTAGCATCAGATGGTACTAAATAAACAACGCGCACTGTCTGCATAGCTTTTGTTATAGATTATTGCAGAAACCCGGTTTTTGAGAAAAACCGGGTTTCTATATCGGCTAGGTTCTCCAAAATAATTTTAACCTGGTAAATCCACTTACAACTAAAGCGATCGCCAAAGTATACCCAACTCCTTTAATCAATCCCATCACCGGATTTTGAGTATATTTATTAATAATTGCTTCCGCTCCTGTTAAATTCAAAATAGGCCAAAGCAAGTTAGCAAATCCCACATAACCAATCATCGGATTTTGCCCGTTATCGATTAATAAACTTAACCATGACTTTTTATTAAAAACATCTAAAACAATGGTAAAAGCGATTAAAATAAAAATAGACATCCCCGTCGTGACAAAGTAGTAACTCATGGTAGAAGGGTCTTTTTTGATGCCGCCTTCGTAAGGTTCAAAAAATAAGCCAATTGCCAACCATAAAATTCCCCAACTGTAAAGCTTATTGAGCAATATTTCGGTGGCAGAAGTTGGATGTTTGAATAAAAACCAACCAATCAAGCAAAGAATTGCGCTTGCTAACGTTGTTTCCACTACTAATCTAGATTGCAATCCGACCAGCAAAATCAAATTCAGCGCCAACATCAACAAAAGAATGATATCGAAACGCCAGGTTTTCCAAGATTCTTTTTGCTCGTATTCTGTTGGCTGCATCCATTCCAGAATCAAATCCCCAGCGACTGTACCAGGAATGACTATAAATAGATATTTTAAATAAGCGAATTTAAACATCCAAGGGGCGGGTGAATATGACCAAAGTTGTGCTATCCAACCATCCGTAGTAGAAGATAGCTGGATGGCGAATAATAAACTTAGCAATCCAACTCGTAAGAAGATATTTTGCCTGGTAAATAACCAGATTAATGAGCCAAAAACAGCCATATTTGCCAGAACAATCAGGATAATATCGCTGCGAGACAGTGAAAAGCCGCTGTTGTCTGGATATTGAATTATAGATAGCAGGGAAATTGCAGCCATCCAGGAACTTAAAGTAATTGCATTGCGTATCCACGGTTTCCAGGATGCCGGTAAGCGGACGAACATAAAAAATAATAGGAAAAACCCTAATAAGGCAATCTGCCATTTTTGCGTCGATGGGTTGGGATTGATGACTTGGGGTCGAAGGTGTTGCAGAATAATGGCAAATGCGCCCAAGAGAAAGCCGCGTTTAAATATAGATAAAATAATCCCGATCTTGGGCAATCCTTTGGCGAGGCGACGGGACAGCGCTAAGGGTATTGCTGCGCCCATTGAAAATAAAAATATAGGAAAAACGAGATCGACCCACGTTAATCCGGGCAATTTAGGATTAAAAACATGGTCGGGTGGCGGTACTTGGGCATGATACATCCACGCGGGTAAGATTTTGTAAGCAATGGTGCCAGATAAAACCATTGCTAAAATAGCGAAACCACGCAATGCATCGAGGGCGTAGGCGCGTTTTGAGGGGGCGATCATAGGATGTTAGATTTTAGATTTTAGATTTTAGATTTTGGATTGAGTAAACATTTGTAGGTTGGGTTTCACAAGGTTTACAGCGGATTTCAGCCGTATGAGGGAAAGCGTTATCGCTTCGTTTGTGTAGCGGCAGCATTAATGCTGCCGCTACACAAACGAAGGTGTACCTCACTCGAAAAGCAAGCCGCTATAACCCAACTTACTGTCTACAAAATAGATTACCAATATGTTCGCCAATCTCCTCTTTCGTAAAAATGCAGGCGTCCAAAACCGAGAAACTGACCCCTTGCTTTCTCGCCTGCGGGAAAGGCGGTGACGCCAAATAAATAAACGCCCCCATACCTGGGATTTCGCAGGGGTTTTAAAGCAATGGTTACTGTCTTGCCGGGAGGTACTGGCGTTGAGAATGTTAAATCTAGTGTCTGGTTATCTTTGTTTGACGTTGTTGCTAGTAGCGGGATTTCACTTTTGCGATCGCGCCGCCTCCCTTCATAGGCGCGAGTCTCTTCTAGGTCAAATTCGATCTCGTCGCTGCCTTCATGTTGCGCGATCGCTATCCTTTGCAGCGGTTCTCCCGCATCTTCCGGCACCCTAATTGTAAAATAATATGTCGCACCCCATGCCGATGCATCGTTGAACGTGGTTGACGCCCCCTCCAGACGCGGCACTCCCACAAAGTTAACCGTACCATCCGACAGCCTCACCGCCAACGCGGGTTGACCGACAACGCCCCAAATTCCTGCCGATACTGCTAAGGTTGCTGCTAACAAATTGGCAACGCTCATAACTCTAATTGCAAAATGCAGCCCTACTTATCATCTTAATGTCAAGCCAAAGAAACGGTTTTTAATAATTCTTATAATTAATTGCAGTCAAGGTTGCAAGAATAATTCATATCTCTAATTGAGTAAATTAGCTAAGCTAAAAGTAAGATATAACGCAGGTGAAATTCTATGTCTGCTGTTTCTAGCGTCCAATTACAACGGCCTGCGTGGCAAACAATTATTATTTTTTCTTTAGCTTTTTGGCTCAGCAGCAGCCTGGTGCTGGACTTGGTAATTATGCCCGGTCTTTATGCTTCAGGTATGATGGCTGGCTCTGGATTTGCCACGGCAGGTTATCTGATTTTCTGGATTTTTAACCGCATCGAGTTACTCTGCGCTGCGCTGGTATTAACGGGCACGTTAGCTCTGGCACACACGCAAAGTACAACTGAGAAAAGCCGCCGAAACGCCATAATTGTATCCATCATACTGATGTTGGTGGCTTTAGTTTATACCTATGGCTTAACGCCGCAGATGAGCGCCCTGGGACTCAATCTCAACCTGTTTGAAGAAGCAGTTGAGGTTCCCGGCACGATGAATGTTTTGCATTCAGGCTATTGGGTTTTGGAAATGCTCAAGCTAGTTGCTGGCGGTGCTGTTATCCGCTGGTGCTACCGGGGATAGAATTTAAGATTTTAGATTGCAGATTGCAGATTTAAGTAGAATTGTAGATTGGTGATTTAAAACACCAACATCTGCAATCTTAAATCTAAAATCTGCAATTATTTTATGCTTCGGGTTTGGAAAATAGCAGCCGCCAAGCCATGAAGGCAAAACCGATGGCAGCGATCGCTTTCACCCAATGCACCGGGAGGATGTGAGCAGCCCCTTCCCCGACGATCACCCCCAGCAAGCTAGTCAGCAGCAGCGCCACAGCGGTACCGAAAAACACGGCGCGGGGAGATTTAGAACTACCGCTGAGTGCGATCGCCGCTAGTTGGCTTTTGTCCCCCAACTCGGACAAAAACACCGTAATAAAACTCAATCCCAACAAATGCCAGTCCAACATATCAATTTTTGATTTGGTAATGGGTAATGGGTAATGGGTAATGGTTAATCGCTAATTTTAGATTTAACCTTCACCTGCAATTAGCAATTAGCAATTAGCAATTAGCGAGGTACTATTTCCCACAGCAGCTGTACAGCAATCAACAGCATACTCACCCCAGCAGCTTTGTTTAGCACTTGCGGAGAAATCCACTTTGCCAGCACGCGACCTAGCAGACATCCCAACAAGCTTGTCGCTACCAGTGCAGATCCAGCACCAGCAAAAACCATCCAAGGCGAATGAGACTCGGCACTCATCAGCAGCGTTGCAACTTGGGTTTTATCCCCCATTTCCGATAAAAAGATAGTTAAGAAAGTAGAGCCAAAGACTGCTAACGCACCCAGTTCCAGTTTTGTGGTTGGTTTTTCCTGCTGACAAACACCAGCATTCGGCTCTTGCGGTGTTGACTCCATTGGGGATTGCTCCCCAGAAGTAGACAAGCTTTTTGGCAACGAGGAGAGTTTCACAGTCAATTTTGCTACCCACCAGTTTTTTTCATATTTTTCTCATTTTATCTTTAATTGGTCATAGGGCAAGGGGGAGCTGAGGGAGCTGGGGGAGCTGAGGGAGCTGAGGGAGCTGGGGGAGCTGGGGGAGCTGGGGGAGCTGAGGGAGCTGGGGGAGCTGGGGGAGCTGGGGGAGAAATTAGTTTTACTTCCTTGTCTTCCTTGTCTCCCTTGTCCCCCTTGTCTCCCTTGTCCCCCTTGTCTCCCTTGTCTCCCTTGTCCCCCTTGTCTCCCTTGTCCCCCTTGTCTCCCTTGTCCC
>ERZ1066124.505-NODE-505-length-24149-cov-26.954761_pt1 | contig 24149 bp, 25 predicted proteins | sample MGYA00382771_ERZ1066124 | MGnify/ENA primary metagenome ERZ1066124 (study PRJEB33369, sample SAMEA5778354) | biofilm metagenome | biome: Industrial cooling water; feature: Water cooling tower basin; material: Biofilm | place: United Arab Emirates | collected... | reverse complement strand
TAGCCGAAGTCCCTGTTAAATTGTTAGAACCCGAATTGCCATAAATAGTAGCCATTTGATTTTTGCTCCTTGTTGTTCTGAAAAAAGCTCTACTAACACATCAGAAAAAAACGTTAATTTTATGATTTTTTTTACATTTATTTATACAATTTTAGATAGAATACGATAAGTAGTCGAAAATAAATTTAAGGGCTTAAAAAAAGTAGAATTTAAAACATATTGTCCTTTTAAGGTTAAATTAAATGATAAATTCATTAAATACTGAAGTCTTACCTCTGCCACCTTACTTTAATCCCCAAAAAGTAGCTAGTTACTGGGCTGTACCGTATCAAAAAAGAGCAGAAGAAGCTAAAGAATGGGCTAAAAAATATAGTATATTACCTGCATTTCAAGATAAAAAACGTATTTGCTTACTGATTATTGATGCTCAAAATACCTTTTGTCTACCCGAATTTGAGTTATTTGTGGGTGGTCGCTCGGGACGAGGTGCTATTGATGATAATATCCGTTTATGTGAGTTTATTTATCGAAATCTTGGAGTAATTACTAAAATTATGCCGACGCTAGATACTCACATGGCAATACAGATTTTTCATCCGATTTTTTGGGTCAATCAATCTGGAGAAAACCCACCTCCGATGACAATGATTAGTTTAAAAGATATTCTGACTCAAGTTTGGCGGGTTAATCCAGCTTTAGGCCATGATTTAGAGCATTATGCTTTACATTATGTCAAAAAACTCACTGAACAAGGACAATACCTTTTAACCATTTGGCCGTATCATTCCATGCTAGGGGGAATTGGTCATGCTTTGGTTTGGTGCTTTAGAAGAGGCGATTTTTTTTCATAGTATTGCGCGGTATAGCCAAACTCAATTTGAAATCAAAGGGGATAATCTTTTAACGGAAAATTATTCAGTATTTTTTCCAGAAGTCTTAGAAGATCACCAAGGACAACCTATTGCTCAAAAAAATAGTCGTTTATTGGAACAAGTTTTAGAGTATGATGCGGTGATTATTGCAGGACAAGCAAAAAGTCATTGTGTCGCTTGGACGATCGAGCATTTATTACAAGAAATTTTGTCTGAGGATGCTAATCTGTCCAAAAAAATCTATTTATTAAAGGATTGCACTTCGCCTGTAGTTGTTCCAAGTGTGATTGATTTTACACCCCAAGCGGATGAAGCTTTTCAACGTTTTGCGAGTTATGGAATGCACCTGGTACAATCGACTGATGCGCTCTCTGATTTTCTCAATTTGGGCTAACAAACCTCGTTAATCTGCTATCAAACACGAAAATTTAACTAACTTGTCCCAAAAATGTATATAATTTTTACAACTTCTTGCTAGATCTAAAGCAATTTGTTGATTTTCCCAATAAAGAAACCGCCCGAAGTAAATCGAGCGGAGTGTGGTGTGAGGAGTGAACGGAAACAATTGTCTCCGCTACCTCTATTCTAGATGACAATTCTCTCTATTGAGTAGACTTCTAATTTGATTGATAAAAATTTTCATCCTTAGTTTAGTTAATAAGTAAATATACTACGAAACTTGATGCAACAAAAAAAGTTGCTAGGACTACAAAAAGCTTTTACGGAGTCAATTTTAACAATTTTTATGATCCCAAAAAAAGGATTATAGTTGTTGACGAAAAGCTTGCCATTGAGATAAAAGTATTGGATCAGAAGGGGTAGCACGTTTGAGCAAAATCACCCCATCTTGATAGCCAATTAAACCGTACTCATTTTTTTCGAGAAATGCTTCAACAGTCGGGACATCTTTAGCTAAAATTCTGCGATCGCCCGACGAAATCACCTGAAACCGTTGGTTTTTCCGAAAATCTATAATCATATAATCAAGCCAAATTTTTTGACCTGCATCATTAATCAAGTCTACATTCGGAGCGCGTAGGATTTCTCGACGACTAGAAAGATGAGGGACAATATCAGGAGAAGCAGACACACTCGCATCATTCGGTATTTGCGCGATCAGTTTTTCGATAATTCTTGCATGATTCCATTGTTGTATGGGCGAAAAATACACCCAAGGTTGAAACGAGTTGGGAATAATGAACGCTAAAGCATCATTTGGACTAGAGGTGAGCGTCAAAATCAGCGATAGACTTAGACAAACTGCCCAAAACCGTTTAAAAAATCGATTTTTCTGGGCTTGAGGATGATAGAACCACCATAAAATACCACCGTAAAAAATACCAGGAACCAGAGTTAAAGAATAGCGCAAATCCAAACTTAACGCCCATTCACTTTGCCTTAACAAAATAGTCAACAATGGAAAAGCAATTAACATCCATGTTGCCCCAGAAATCAACGAAATAAACCCTAAGGGGAGAAACTGACCCATAATGTAGGTTAAGGTTGGTGAAAATGGAGTCAATAACTCTAGGAATAACCGCCAAGGATTTGTTAAAATTCCCCAAAGTACGTCTAAGCTAGAAGTCTTGTTACCCTCAACAAATTGACCAAATTCTTCAATTAAAAAGCGACTTGATACATCATGAGAAAATAGGGGCATGATATAAGTAGTAACGACAATAGCATAAACAAGACTGGCTAGACAAACTCCCAAACCTAACCAGGGATAACGCTTACTTAAAATTAAATAGAATCCAATACTAAATAATACAACGGCTGCCTCTTCTCGTATCGCTACAATTAACACCGCACAAATGCCAAACCACCACCAAAGACGTTTTTCTAGGGCGAGAAATATCCCAAATGTAAATAGGGGAAATTGACAAAAATCTTGAAAATGCCCCAAAGTTGGGCCAATTACTGCATTAGCGCAATAATAACTAATCGTAATCCATGTGGCTAGGTTTGGCTCAAGACGTTGACGCGCCAGGATATACAATACTATTCCTGCTACTGTAATTAGCGTCACATTTAAAAACAGTAGCATCGGTGCATAGGGAATAAGTGAATAGATAGGAAGCCACAACACCAAAGCAGGAGTAAAGTGCTGTCCTAGACGATGATAAGATACAAAAGGGGTTTCAACCGATACTGAGAGACTAGAAGAAAGGGAACTTTGAAAAAAACGTCCCTGATGTCCATTCCAAAAAACTTGATTAAAAATGCCTAGATCAAAAGATGTATCCGTATGATAGTAAGCATGATATCGAAAGAGAACGATCGCTAATTCAATCACAAAAAAGGTAATTGCTGCTGTAATCACTCCTCGATGATTCTTAAATTTTTCTGACATGGGTTGATTGCATTTGAGGTCTACCTATTTTACCTAGAAAGGCCTAATCAATCATAAAGTTTCCATTCGCTCATCAGTATTTTTGTATAAAGACGTTAATTATCATCAGGTCAGGTGGGTATATTAAAACTAAAAGAACCTATCAGTAGTTGTACTAAATAGTTGAATGAGTATCTATCGTATTTGGTCAATAGCCGCTAACGGATTCCGAGAAGTGATCCGCGATCGTATCCTCTATTTTATTGGCTTTTTTGCCTTATTAATGCTGATTGCAGTCAGACTTTTACCTGAAATTTCGGTTGGCACCCATCAAAAAATCTTTTTAGATTTAGGTTTAGGGGCGATTAGTCTACTGGGGGCAATTGTCGCTATTTTTGTAGGAACGGGACTGATTAATAAAGAAATCGAGAAACGAACTGTTCTTATTTTAATCCCTAAACCCCTGAGTCGTGCCGAATTTATTATTGGTAAACATCTGGGTTTGTCTGCGGTTCTTGGGGTGATGCTAACGTGTATGACTCTGGTTTATCTATTATTGCTATCTTGGACTCAAGTTAATTATCAAGCCTTTCCTCTAATTATTGCTATTGTTTTTCTCATTTTGGAATTAGCCCTATTAGTAGCTGTTGCTATTGCTTTCGGCGTTTTTACTTCATCAATTTTAGCCACTCTTTTAAGTTTTGGTATTTATTGCATGGGTCACATCAGCAAGGATTTGCTAAAATTAGGTGCAATCAGCAAAAATGAAAGCATTGCAAGCATTACTCAAACTCTTTATCTACTCTTGCCCGACTTAGAGCGATTTAACTTGAGGAATGATGCTGTGTATGGTTTGTTACCTAATGTTGACACGCTTCTAAGCAATGCTACTTACGGGATTCTTTATACGGCTTTATTGCTTGGAATTTCCATCTTAATTTTTTCAAGACGGCAATTTTAATATTGGTTAAGAGGAGTTTAATAAAACTTAATTAAATTTTAAGACTCAAGACAGTAATTTTCTTTTCATTAATTAAAATAGTAGATAAGATAAACTAAGACTTAACTTGATTTTATGAATTCTGAAAAATATTTTAGTCTTTGATCCCAATGAATCCAACTCAACAACCTTCATTATTTATAAATGCGCCAATATCGTTGAGAAAGTTCATGGGTTACCGACAGGAAGAGGATGTTTTTTTTCAAGAGTTAGTTACAATTGTTCAAAAAGTATGTGAGGTTGATTACTGTTTAGTTTTCCTGTTTGAAAAAGAAGTAATTAAAGAAGTTTATTCTACAGAATCGGCTCAAAAAAAACTAATATTAATTGAAATTGGAGAATATTTTTATCAACAAAAAAAATATTATTTAGAACGAGAGCAAATTTTATCTTTAGTCGTACAACATCCTATAATTTCATCTAAAATCAAAAAAAGAGCGCAACAATTACAGATACAGACGATTAATTTAATTCCGATACAACATCAACAAATATCGCTTGGAGTTTTTTGTATTTATTCAAAACAAAATCAGATTAAATGGAATGAAAAAAATATCGAAATTATTCAATATTTAGTTAATCAAAGTATTAAAGCTATTATACAAAAACATCAATTAATTAAAGAAAAATGTGAACAAGAATTATTAAAAAATATTAATCAACAGCTTAATAAAAATTATCTAACACCTAGTAAGTTAACCGATATTCTGCAACAAATAGCGATTATTTTTGAAGTTGAACAAATTTTAATTTTAAAAATAGCTGATAGTAAAATATCACAAATTTATACTAATGATTCAGCTTCAACTCAAGCAAAGACTTTTAGTTCATGGCAAATTGCTCAGGGTTACTCAAATATTTTAGAAACTGAGATAGACGATTATAATATTGATTATTTATGTTTACAAAATTTGTGTGAAACCCAACAAATAAAGTTTTACAGTAAGGCATCAAAAATGATTGAGCCAGAAAATTTAGTTTTTAAATATCATTTATGTAGTCTACCTATTTTGATTAAAGAAGAGTTTTTTGGCGCATTAATTTTACAAACCAAGCAGTATAATAGACAATTTAGTGAAGAAGAACTGAGTATATTAAAACAGATCACGGAGCAAATTGGCATTGCTATTTATCAAATTAAACTTCAAGAACAGTTAACAGCAAAACAAGAAAATTCTCAACAGACCAATGAATATTTCTCGAACATGACTCATGAATTACGCGCACCTTTAGCAGGAATTTTAGGATTTGCGCGGATGTTGCAAGAACAAATTTATGGTTCTTTGAATCCTAAACAAAGTCAATACATTAATGCGGTGATTTCTTCGGGTGAGCATTTAATGGCGATCGTTAATGATTTGTTAGATCTTTCTAAAATAGAAGCAAATCGAGAAGAACTCTTTTTAGAAAAATTGGCAGTAGAAGATCTATGTCTAGCTGCACTCTCAATTGTACAAGGAAAAGCCGAACAACAAAGATTAGAAATTAATTTAGAAATTGCCCAAAATGTAGATTTTTGTTTTGCCGATCAACAACGTTTCAAGCAAATTTTAATTAATCTTCTTTCTAATGCTATTAAATTTACTGAACAAGGTAGTGTGACTCTAAAAGTAGTAAGGCAAAAGAATTCGCTTATTTTCTCAGTTATTGATACAGGAATTGGGATTACATTAGCCGATCAAGAGAAACTTTTTCAACCTTTTCAACAGCTTAAAAGTTCTGTGAGTCGTAAACATAAAGGAACTGGCTTAGGGTTAGCCCTTTCTCAAAAATTAGCCCAACTTCACGGCGGAAAAATTACTATTATTTCAGAAGTAGGTCAAGGAAGTTGTTTTACTGTAGAACTTCCTCATGCTGATGAACCCATTAACCTTTAATCTGCTCCAACTTGTCGAGATTCTAACCAAATTGTAACGATAATCCAAGCGATCGCTACAATTAAAGCTAAAATTCCAAATTGAGCAAATCCTTGAATTAATTGAGGTAATGGAATCAAACGCCCTAAGAAAAAAGATACAGTCACCATGATTGTCGCCCAAAGTGTTGCACCCCCAAAATTACAAAGTAAAAATTGAGGATAAGGCATTTGAGCAATACCCGCCATCGGCCCCGCAAAAATCCTTAATAATGCAACAAATCGTCCAAAAAAGACCGCCCTTGGTGCATTTTTAATAAATTGCTGTCGCGTTGTCTCTAAACGTTTTTCAGAAATCCGAAAAAAACCACCAATTTTGAGCAGTAATGGCCATCCTCCAGCGCGTCCTATCCAATAACCTATATTATCGCCCCCCGCCGCCCCTAAGATAGCACTCACGAGGACAAACCAGTAATTTAATTCGCCACTACCTGCTAAAAAACCGCCGATGATTGTAATTGTTTCTCCAGGGATAGGAATTCCAGTATTTTCGAGGGCAATTCCGATAAAAACAGCCCAGTAGCCGTATTGTTCGGCAAGTTCTTGAAGATTTTCTAGGGATAATAGCTCTAGAGACATACAGACCCGCTTAACAAATGTTTACATTTATTTTAAATACATCTTGGCTTGATCGGGTATAAAGTGTCAATGATTATTGTTGTTTAAGTCCTGTTAGCGCGCGTTCTTTTTGTTCTTTCGTTAATTCTTTAAATTGTACTAATACACCAAACCCGCCTAAACCCGTTGGATCAAGCAATTGATGTAAGGCATCTCGACGCGATAAGATGGTTTGGAGATTGTATTGACCACTAGATAGAGAAGATAAGCGATCGCCTAATCCTAACGCCATTAAAAAGAGTCCTTGTTGAGTAAATCCTAATTTTTCGAGTCCGCACAATTTCCCGTGTTTTTCTAAAGCGGTAAAATCAACATGAGCCGTAATATCTTGTTGTCCAATATTAATATATGGATTATCGTGATGACGATGTTGATAGTAACATTTCAGAGTCCCTTGATAACGTTGTGGATGATAATATTTTTGGGCAGGATAACCGTAATCAATAGTTAATAAATAACCTTGTTTTAGCTTTTGGCTAATTGTTTCTAGCCATTTTAAAGCCGCTAAATTAACTTCTGTGCGATAACCATCTGGATAGTTTTGGCTTAAAATATCAACATCAATAAGTTTAAAATATTTTTCTAATTCAGAGGTAGATAAATTATCTATTTTTTCCTGAAAGTTTTCTGAATCAGATAAAGTGACATATATTTCTTTAAGTTTTCCTGACTCTACAATAACTTGATGAACAGGAAAAGCATCAACTAATTCATTACTAAAAAAACAACCTACTATAGAATTAGTTTCTAGATCTTCCCAACTTTTCCAAGATATTTTAGAATGATGTGCTAATTGTTCTTGTTGCTGTTTAATTAATTCTGAACTTGTTTCAATAATAATATAATTTAGGGATTGATAAAAATCGAAATAATTTTTTTTAAGATAATTTAAAATATCAGATGCTAAAACGCCTGTCCCTGCTCCCATTTCAATTAATGTAAATTCAGAAGATTTATCTAATATTTTCCACATTTCTAAAAACTGAATGGCTAATAATTCGCCAAAATCTGCTCCTAATGAAGAGGATGTAAAAAAATCACCTTGCTTGCCAATTTTGTTTGATTTAGAAGTATAATAGCCAACTTCGGGGTAATAAAGAACTGTCTTCATGTAATCAGCAAAAGTGATCTGCTGATCAGGTGAAGCAGTTATTTGTTTTTTTAGGATTGAAATGAGAGAGGAATTAGACATTATTTTAAATATCATCAAACTGTTTAAACAGTGATAAACTCAATTGCAGATCTATCTATTTTTTCTAAACTATAATTTAATTTTTCTACTCCAATAACCTGACCTTCTTTATCTTTAATTAACGCAACTTCTTCAGAAATTTCTTCTGTTAAAAATTCTTTTTGAGGATGATCAAACCAAACTGTTAAAGTTTTACCTTGTTCATCGTAATAGATTTTTATGGCTTCCATACTAATTCTCCACGTTTTATTTTATCAGTTCGGTAAATCGTAATAATAAACCCTTCGCCATTTAAGTGTCTAGCAACTATACATAAATAGTAAGGAGGATCAACTTTATAGTATAAATACACCATTGGATCACTCAAGCTACGGCGTATTTCTGTAGGATTTTGTAACGTTTCTTTAACTAAATCCTCTCGTCCTGCAATAATAGGATGTTTGAATGTGACTATTCTAGCCCAGTATGAAGGAGTTGTTCGGATCTGAATATTTAAAGGTGTCACAATTGCAAAGTAAGACGGTTCTATCGGCTCCATAGCAACACGATTATAGTAAAAATTTTATGTCTTTTTTTACTTTAATTATTAGAACAATGATTAAATTAAAGGTGGGAATTAACCCACCCTTAAATCTAGGCTCCGACAGCTTCTTTAGCGGCGTACATTACTTCTAAAGTAATTTCATTCATGCCTCTTTCACGAGCAAATTTTTCGGTATTGCGCTTGACTTTGCCTCGAACAAAACCAGGAATTTTATTAAGTTCTCCTTGTGCTTCTTTGTTCCAATTTAAGTCAGAATCAGCTGAAACAGATTTAGTGATTACTTCTTTGGTATCATGTCCACCGAAGATTTCTAATAAATGATCTTCCATGCCTAAAGTAAAAGAATTGTACACTAAATCAGCAATCTGATTCGTTCCCTCATAACCACAGAAAGGTTTATAACCGATGGGAAAGTTTTGGATGTGGATGGGTGCAGCAATGACACCACAGGGAATATCTAAGCGTTTACCGACGTGACGTTCCATCTGGGTACCAAAAATAGCAGACGGTTCTAGACGGGCGATCGCGTTACCGATTTCTGCGTTATCATCACTAATAAGAACCTCATCGCAATATTCGCTCACTTGTTCTCTAAACCAGTCTGCATCGTATTTACAGTAAGTTCCAGCTAGAACAACATGAATCCCCATTTCTCGCGCTAAAACCTTTGTTAGTGCCGCAGCATGGGTATTATCGCCAAAAACAACGGCTTTTTTACCTGTTAGGTTTTGGCAGTCAATGGAACGCGAAAACCAAGCAGCTTGGGAGACATACAGGGTTTGTTCATTGATAAAATCTTCGTAGTCTACATCAGCACCTTGAGCATTAATAATTTGTTGAATTTTGCGGATACAGCGAGCCGTTTCAACTACGCCCATCGGTGTAATATCAACATAGGGCATTCCAAATTCTTGTTCAAGATAACGTGCTGCGGTTAACCCAATTTCTCGATAGGGAACTAGATTAAACCAAGCGCGGGGTAGGTTTTTCAGGTTGTGGACTGATGCACCTTCAGGAAAAACTTCATTAACTTCTATTCCTAAGTCTTTCATCAGACGTTTTAATTCAGTGCAGTCGTGTTGATTATGGAATCCTAGTGTAGTAATTCCGATAATATTAACTGAGGGTTTTTCGGTTTTGCCTTCTGGTAGTTCGCCTTTTCTACGTGCTTTTTCGATGTAATACTGAACAATTTGTCCTAAAGTTCTGTCTGCTGCTTGAAGTTCATTAAACCGATAGTGGTTGACATCCGCAAGCATGACATCACCTTTTGCATCCATTTGAGCGCGTTCTACAAAGTTTTGTAAATCTTCTTGTAGAATGCTAGAGGTACAAGTCGGAGTCAGGACGATTAAATCTGGATTTTCTTCATGGTCTTTGCGGACAATGTTTTCGACAACTTTTTCTTGAGAACCCCGCGCTAATACATTGCGATCGACTACACTAGCTGTTACTGGGGTAAAATTTCTTTCTCTTTCTAACATGGAGCGCATGACGTTAAAGTAGTCGTCTCCTAGTGGTGCGTGCATGATAGCATGAACGTTTTTAAATGAACTCGCAATACGAAGCGTTCCAATGTGAGCAGGGCCAGCATACATCCAGTAAGCTAATTTCATAAGTTCTCCAATAAGCCCGATTGAGTAAAAAAATAATAACGTGACTGTTTTTGATTGTCTCAGGCTGATGGGTGTTTTGAGCAATCACTTTACAATGTGATATGTATGAGTTTTAAAGATACAAATCTTAATATCTGAATTGTATTGTAGTGATAGGATAGCTCATTTCTAGTTGTTAAAATCGTCGAAAAGCTTTTCTATATTTTTGCATCACGAAACTACTATGCAATTTTTTAACTTTATTAGTAACCAAATCGAAAAACAAGAGCTTCAATTACAAGACAAGGCTAATAAAACTTTTAATGAGTTAGGTGAAGATTTAATTAACTTTTCTTGGCTTTTAGTAAAGATTTCAGGTGCATTAATATTGCCATTAGCCTTGATACTACAGAGTCTATTTGAATGGAATTTTAAATTAACTTTTTCATTATTAGAAACTATGTACATAGCTTGGCCTATGCAAGGTATAATTCTATTTATTATATTTAGAGCTAAAAAAGCTCTTCAATATTTTTTGCTTGGTCTATTAGTCGTCATAGCTATTGGATTTACACCACAATTATTTGTAATATTAGACCCTTCACTTACTCAAGATTTCACGCAAGCTTTGGGTGGTTTAAAACCTTTAGAATTTTTCTTATTCAACTTTCAAACTTTTCTGATTTGGGGAATAATTGTTATTCCAAGCTTTCTATTACTTGCTTTTGCTAAGTTTCCTATAGTTTGGATACAAATAAAATTTCAAGAACTAGGTTATAAACTAAGAATAGGAAAAAAAATAAATTTGTTTCAAGCTATTTTATTAATTTATGTAATTCCTTTTTTAATTTTAAAAATTATTCACTACTTTTTAGAACCTTTAGGACTGTTTAAGTTTCTAATTTAATTCTATTAAGCTCTAAGTGAACATTTAGATCAATAAAAAACCTAGGATTTTATCTTTGCTTTTTCTTGCATTCTTTTTATTAAATAGCCTAAGTTATCACTACTGATTTTCAGATTTATTTCAGCTTTTTTAGCAAGCTCTAAAAGTTCTAGTAGTTTTTTTTGGTCTAGTTGTTGCTCTGTCATTGTAGCTCCTCCAAACGTTTTTTTATTTCAATCACTGCTAATTTAGCTTCGATTATTCGTCCTAGTTCTGCTCCTATAGTTTCTCCTATTTCTTGAATATCTTCGTCTGTAAATATATCAGTTTCTAAAAAGTTGTTAATAATGGCTTGAATTCTTCGTCTGTCAACCTCTACAAGTAGTAAGCTGCTACTTAAATAGGCGAAAAACTGAATAAGAACTTCATTACTCGGAAAACGATTAAGAGAAATTTCAGTTAAGCTAATTCCTACTCTTACTTCCTCATCAAGTCGATCTAATTCATAATTAAAACGTTTAATCAGAGAACTAATATTTGCTGGAACCAGCATTTATATTCACTTATATATATATATACTAACATATTTTGAAATTTTAGCTTACAGTTTGTTCAATATATAACACTAAACTTTATCCATTCTATCGCGAATCATTAAAGTAATCAAACAACGCAAGACAAATAAGCTGAAAAGTCCTGCTAGTCCAAAACCAATAATAGCAAATTTACTATAAGCTGTGGTTAACAATGCAAATGCAGTAAAAATACTGAAACCTGTTAGTAAAGTATAAATTAAGCCTTTAATTGCTAGATAAATCTTTTTCAAAGTTCGTTCACTTTCTAAAGAACGTACTCTAAATTCTAATTCTCCTTGTTCAATTTTATTTTGTAGTTGTCGCATTTGTTGACCTTGACTCGCAAAATTAAGAATAGATTGTTTAATTGCACTAGCTGTTTGTTTTGCTACAGTTAAAATCAGATTTCCTTTATTATCAGACATTGTAATGCTCATGACAAAAGGTTGACTAGCTGCTAATAAGTTATATTTTGGATCTAAAGCGCGTGCAATTCCATCTAAAGTAGTTATAGATTTTATAATAAATGTCATTTGAGAAGGTAAACGGAAAGGTTGTTGTTTAAACATTAGATAAACTTCTTCACTAATTCGTTCAAACGCTTTGATATCTACGGGTTTATCTCGAAATTCATCTAACAAAAATTGAATAATTCTCCTCACTCCTCTTAAATCAGAAATCGGCTCAATTAGTCCCATATAAATCAACGTTTCTAAAACTTCATCAGTATCTTTTTTTAAAACAGCCATAAAAGTTTTTATCATCTGATCTTTAGCCATTGATTTAACTTCTGCCATTGTGCCAAAGTCATAAAAAATTAACTTTCCTTGTAAATCAACCGCCATGTTACCTGGATGCGGGTCAGATTGAAAAAAACCATCAATTAACAATTGCTTTAAATAAGCACAAATTCCAGTTTGAATCACTTGATCAAGATTGATTCCATGTTCAGATAAACTTTTTCTATCATCGACTTTTATTCCAGGAAGATATTCTAATGTTAAAACTTTTCGAGTCGTATAGTCCCAATAAACAAGCGGTACTTTAACTTGCGGAGATTCTTTAAAATTTTCTCGAAAACGATCAGCATTTTTTCCTTCATTAATATAATCAATTTCGGATAATAATAATTCAAAAAATTCGATATAAATTTCTTCTAAATGATATTTGCGAATTACTGGCAAAATATTAAGCACTTGAATCAGTTGGGCAACAACAGCAAAATCTAAATTAAATAATTGCTCTAAACCTGTCCGTTGAACTTTGATAACAACTTCTTCACCTGAATATAATTTAGCTCGATGAACTTGCCCTAAACTAGCTGAAGCAAGAGGAATAGAATCAAAAGTTTGAAATAGTTCTGTAATTGATTTTCCTAATTCCGATTCTATAATATTAATTGCTTCAATACTACTAAATTCGGGAACGCGATCTTGTAATTGACTAAATGCCTGAACATATTCTAGAGGAATTAGATCCGCACGCGTTGATAAAGATTGACCAATTTTAATAAAAGTTGGCCCTAAATTTAATAACTCTCTAACGAGCCATAAGCTACGTTTTTGTCGAACTATAGTAGAATTTCTGCTAAAAAGTTTATCCCACCATAAAAAGAATAAAAATTGCGTTGCTATTAGAAAAATTTCAATTTGACGACGCAAAGGATTAGATTTAACACGTTGCCAACGTAAGGTTTGAGAGGAAGCACTTTGAGTTAGCATTATGATGCAGAAATATGATGATCAAGCTTTAAAGGAAGGATTATTGTAAAACAAGTCATATAATGATTAGAATTATTAATAGAGTTGCTAGCCATTTCTATCTTACCGCCTAAGAATTCAACTAATTCTTTAACAACTGATAAACCAACCCCAACACCTGGAATTCCTTTTTCTATCACCGCTTTGCTACGATAAAAGGGTTCATATATAGATTCTTTTTCAGTATCAGAAATACCAATACCAGTATTAGTTATACTAATACATACTGCTTCATTTTTATCAATATTTCCTTGACTCAGTTTAACAAAAATTGTTTGTTCAGATTCCGAAAAATGAATCGCATTTGTTATTAATTCTTGCAAAAGACTCTCTAAATGTTGTAAATCTGTATGAATATGACTAGGTGACTTAGAAAAATCAATATCTAAAGATAGTGCTTTCCGTTGTTCTTGACTCCATTGTTTTCTAAATGTTGATTCTAGCTTTTCAAGGATAGCGTTAAGATTAATCAGTTGCGGTTGATATGTAAATTCTTTAGATTGTAATTTTTTTAAAGTCACAATACTGTTAATCAGTTCATTTAGCTTATTCCATTCTTGTTTAAGGATATTCCAGTATGTTTCTTGACTCTGAGGAGGAAGCTTACGCAGAGGATTACTGAGTGTATCAATTGCAAGTTTCATGGTTGCTAGAGGGTTTCTCGCTTTATCGCTAATTGCCGCAATAATGTCATTTTTTTTCTCATTTAACTGTCTTTCTTGTTCTAATAAATAAATTTGCTGTTCTCGATAATCACGAGTTACATTATATAACCGTCTCATAAACGGAATTTCTGAAATCGAACTCCCTCGATTAATCTTGATAACGCTGCGATTTTCGGGTTGAGATGGGGTGAATAATGCAGATGAACCTAATGCAAGTGCCGAACCGATAGATACATATTTACTCATCTCTAACAGTTGATTAGATTCGTCCGTTGTCCAAGATTGATTAATTTTACCCAAAATCATGAAACCGTTAACGCTTCCTTGAAATTGTGTTCTGACACCTAATAAGGTTGTAACTGATAAAATCTCTGCTAAGTCATCTGATAAAGCACAGGGCTGTTCTGTTGCTAAAACTGTGTTAATTTCAGCATGAGATAAAAAAGATTCTGTTAAACTAAACTTAACCTGATTTTGATGCCAAAACCCAAGTTGTGTCGTTTCTGAAGAATCAACTCCTGCTACAATTACACAGCTATCAACTCTCAAAATGTCACCGCATTTTTCGGCGATTTCCCGAAGCATTGTCTGAGAGTCTGGACTGTTATAAATCAAGTCAAGTAGGTTTTTCTGTAATTCCGACTCGTTTGGAATCTCCATTTTAGGATGATATCAAGGGGGTAATTAGCTTCTCAATCTATATGCTCAATTGATTTTATAAGACAATCAATTGATTAAATTCTATCTACCCTAACATGATCTTAGAGGTAAATCTATCGTTCTATAGATTCAAGAGTTTATGATATTATTTTTCCCATTTTATCGACCTAAATCAACGGCTATCCGATGACTACACGCAAACCCTGAAAACGCAACCGCATTTAACCCTTGTCCTGGAAAGGTACTATCTCCAACACAATAGAGTCCAGAAATAGCAGTTTGGTTAAATGGCATGGTCAGTAAACCTGGAAGTTTACGACGTGGAATGGGGCCGTAAGTACCATCTTCTCGTCCTAAAAAGCGTCGATGAGTACGGGGTGTTCCGACTTCTTGATAGTCTAATCCATTAATTAAACCAGGGAAAATCTTTTCTAAACGGTTAATCAGATGGTTAGCTGCATCTTCTTTTTTCGTTTCGTATTCTTTGGGTGAAAGTTCCTGCCAATTATCAATCCAACTGGGGGTGAAGGTGTGAATAATGTGATGTTCTTCGGGTGCTAAACTCGGATCAAGTAGAGTGGGAATAGAAACAAAAATTGTACCTTGTTCAGATTCCATGTTGTCCCAATCTTCTAAAAGAATATGATGGCATTCTGTACCGATGGGTAACACGTCTGCTTTGACTCCAAGATGTAAACTTAGAAAACTTGGTGATTTTTGGTAGCGTTTTTGCCAACGTTTTTCTTTTGGTGGCATTGCTTCGGGCGATAATAGTTTTTCAAAGGTATCCCAACGAGTTGAATTGGAAACAATACGTCTAGCATAATATTGTTTACCGTTGGCTAACTCGACTCCAATCGCTTGACCGTTTTCTAAGATAATTTGGGTCACTCTAGCTTTATACTGAATTTCACCGCCATTTTTAAGCAGTCCTTCAACCAGTTTTTGGGCAATTTGTCCCACTCCACCTTTAGGATAATTGATCCCGCCATAATGACGATCGCTAAATACCATTCCTGCATTAATCATCGGTGTTTCATCAGCCCGCACCACTGACCAACAATAACACTCCATATCGATAAATTTCAAAAGTTGCGGATCTTTAATATAACGACGGGCTACATCTCCTGCATTTTGGGGTAAATATTTGACTAAACCTAAACAAGCCAAGGGATGTTGAAAAAACACCCGCATTAGATAACGAGGTTCTTCTAATGAAAGCAGTTCCATCGCATTGAGACAGTTAAACACCTTCCAGCATTCATCATAAAATTGCCGTATTCCTTGTGCTTCGTGGGGAAAATAGGCAATGAGTTCATCTAAAAATTTTTCGTAGTTTCGATGGGCTTTTAAATCTAAGCTATTGGGTAAATGATAGTGAATCTGGACTGGGTCTGGAATTGTTTCTAAATTAACATCAACTGCCTCTAATGCGCGGGTCAATAAATTTGTTGTTCCCTGTTTCCCAAAGCCAAAAATCATCGACGCGCCAACATCAAAACGATAGCCTTCTCGTTCAAAATATCCTGCACTACCACCAGGGATGAGATAGCGTTCTAAGACTAACACTTTGATCCCTTTGGCCGCAAGTTGAGTGGCTGTGACGAGTCCCCCAATTCCAGAACCAATGACAATTACATCGATCGCGTTTTCTCGTGTCATAGTGCCAGTCTCGTTAATGTCCTTAAAAATTAGTGGTCTAATTCTTAAGTTTATCGCGTCTTTACATCTGAAAAATTTTGAAAAAAACAGGGGAGTAGCCTACAGACTTCACTCCCACCTGCCGATCCTTGAGAGGAGAACACTTCAATTAATATAGCTTTATTAAAAATCTTTGTCAACATTATTGAGAAAAGATATCAATTATTTCTACACACTCACAAAAAAAGATAAGTCAGCCACAAATTAAGAGACTGACTTACTTCCGTAGATATTACCCATAAAAGGGAATAACACTATCCCATTGAGGTTGTTTTCCTGCTTGCCATTCTTGGTACGCGAGTTCTAATACACTAGGTACGGTGTGACCTAGATGAGTTGGTAATTCAACTAATTGATAAGCACTGGCAAAAGATTGTAAATATTCAATCCAAGCAGCTTGGTTCATGAGGACATCCGATAAATCCGATTTAATTCTGTCCTCACTCACTCGATAAATAGCCGTATACAATTGCCCTCTAGTCGCTGGCATTTGTAAAGCAAGAGCAGTTCCATTCGGATAGAGTTTCCGAATTGACCATGCAAAAGCGGCTAAACTGGAAATACCAAACAAAGGACAATTTAGCTGTTGAGCTAGGGTTCTGGCTGTGACCACACCAATACGGGTACTGGTAAAGCTACCTGGGCCTTGAGCAATAGCGATAAACTTTAGCTGATGCCAAGTTTGCGGGGCTAAAAATTCAGCCAAATATTGATGTAAATAATTCGAGAGATTACGGTCTAAGTCCCAAACTTGACAACGACTATCATCCCAAAAATTATTAATGGCTAATCCTAGTTCAGAACTGCTTGTATGCAGAGCTAAAGCATAACTCATAGGTTAACGCGCTCTTGACCTTAAAGGATTATAAGATTGTTTGACCAGGTTTCTTAGTACTTCAACCCCTGCCGCTTTCCAATGATGCCAGTTACGCGAGTCCACTAAGTAATGCGTTCCTTCGTGTAACTCTTCAGCGTATTTGCTTTTGATTCTAGAAAGGGTTTTTTGACTAATATTAAGGAGTCGGATCACTTCTGCTGTAGTTAGGGTTGTTTCCTCCTTCTCAACAGAGGTTAACTCACCTTGGTCAAGCGTCCAACATTCGGGGGCATCGGGGACAGCCGACCACATCCTTTGAGCTTCACCCTCTTCTAAAGCCGATCTAATTTCTGCTTTGAGTGATTCGAGGTTTTCGCCTTTGACTTGACCGTACAGCCTTCTAACAATGTAGTCAATATGTAGGACATGGCCTCTCTCAATGACGAGTAACGCAGCAATTCGGTTAATTAGCTGGCTATCAGAGCTTGGTTGAGAGGGGGAAAGTTGAAGGACAGATGAAGGTGAGTCGAGACGTTCTTGTGTGCTGTCAATGGTATGAGCTTCGGTTAACCAATCTTGTGACTCTAATTGAGGGTCATAACCCAATAAGACCTCTAAATGTGCTAGTTGTCTAGCGGCGGTTTGAGCGGCCTGTTGATGATAGCTGACAAGCTGCCTGTAGTAAGTGGCTAGTTCATGTAACCATTGTTCTGAACTCTGTGGGGCTTCTGGTGGTGGGGGAATTTTTAGCATGACTCTACTCTACTTTTTAAATTTGGTCTGAGGGAGTAAACGCTTGCGCTTAATATCACTGCACTCGTTACAATACATGGGGCAGGCGGTGGCGTAAGTTTCTCTCTCACAAGTCTTGTTACACAAAGAGCAGATAAACTTAAACGTTCTAGTGTGGATGGTGCGTTCATGCGCTCTAACCGTGTACTCCCGTACATGAATCTTTTTACTGGGCATTATTCCTCGCTTAACGTGACTTCACTTAATCTTAACTTGTGGAATACGAGTCACGCACAGGCACTTCAGTCTGCCTAGCTTACCTATTCGGCTTTGCGATTGTACTGAGTATCCGAAAAGCTAAGAGAAAGATAATCTCGCTTGCCCAGATATTTGACCTAAAAAGACCCAAAAAAATTCAGACAAACTTCTCAAAAAGTTCTCTAAAGGATTAAATTATCATGGCTCAGGCGAGAGTTGAACTTGCGACCTTGGGCTTATGAGTCCCCTGCTCTACCACTGAGCTACTGAGCCGTTTGTTTCCACAATATTTTATTCTACAACAAAGTTGAAACTTTTGAACAACTTTTTTCTGTAAAAAGGGAAAGCATTTAACTTTCCCCGAATTCTAACGACGCTCTTTCTTGGGTAAAAAAGCGATCGGATTGACGGCACCTTTTCCATTGGTATGTATTTCAAAATGAAGATGAGGCCCTGTACTAAATCCTGTGCTACCCATTTGAGCAATTTGTTGTCCTTGCTCGATTTGTTGTCCACGACGTACTAACAAACGGCTATTGTGAGCATACAGCGTGATACTACCATCGGCGTGTTGAACCTTAACCAAATTGCCGTAACCCCCATTATTCCAGCCCGATGAGATCACTTCTCCACTGGCGGCCGCAATTATTGGTGTTCCAACTGGAGCCGCGATATCAATTCCTCGGTGCATTCGTCCCCAACGTCTGCCAAAACCAGAGCTTAAGGTACCTTTGGCGGGCCAGATGAAGCTTGACAATGACGGTCGAGTATCGGGTAAATATTGATTAGGATTAGGCAGAGACGGAATTTCAGGGTCTACAGTGGTTCCGACGGGAATTTTTAGATCATCCATATAAGGCTCAACTTGAATGGCTGCTGTTCCTACAATCGTCGGTTCACTGCTTGTCGGTTTAGCTTCAATATTTTGAGGACGTTTAAAGGCTGAATTTCTGGAGCTATCCCACTCTGAATTACGAGATTGTGGGGTTTGGGGAACATTAGTTTCAACTGGAATACTAACCGAAACTTGATTAGATTGAGTTGATGGTTCTTCGATTTGCTCTAAATGAGCGAAATCATCGCGTAATTTCTCGGTATAGCCTGGTGTAGCTGCTTCTACATTAATCTTAGCGGGTTGAGTGGCCATAACTGTCTCGGATCGGGTCGCGATGGGAGTTGTCGTTATGGGTTTAACTGAGGGAACGGGTGGTAGTTTACTATTGAGGCTAGACTGTTGAGTATTTGAGGGAATAATCAAAGATTGATTCACTCTAATTGTATTAGGATCTGTAATCTGATTGGCTTCCTTTAATGCTTGTACTGAGATGCCATGAGATTCGGCGATCGTTATTATCGTATCTCCTGGCTGGACATGATACAGGGTTTCATAAGTCGGTGTGATCAGTTTAGGACTTTGTAAAGCAACACTGGGATGATTTGAAGTTTGTTGAGGGTCTTCTGAACTAGACTGCTCTACTTGAATTGGTTGGCTTGATATCGTTTGTGGTTCGGTAGTCGTCGTCGCTTCTGGAACTGTAATCAGCGTAGGTTCATTTTTAACTTGAGTGTTGTCTATATTTGGAGTTGGTACGGCAATTGGAATAGGACGGTTTAATTCTATAGCCAGTGAGGAAGATTCATCAATTTCACTCATCGGATCACTAGCACGTTGTATGGTAGTTTCTTCTGATGAGGTGGGAGTTTCTGCGAGTAGTGTCGGTTGTTCAACGATTTGATTAGACCGTAAAGCTGCGAGACTTTCCTGTAATTTTCGGCGACTTTCTTTAAGATTGTTGAGAGATTGATCCAGCGCGACCGATGAAATTTTTTCGGGTCGGGTCGATAATTGATTTTCAGATGTAGGAATTTTGAGCGTTTGTCCGACAACTAAATCAGTTTGCGGGGTGATGTGGTTGACTGATGCGATCGCTTCGGGTTCAATCTGATAGTTTTGAGACAGTGAAAAAAGCGTTTCACCTGGTTTAACTTCGTGTTCTTGAGGGGAAATCGACCCATTAATAATCAGTGATGGGTTTGAGTCATTTTTTTCAACTGGTGTTACCTCGGCGGCAAAAGCAGCTTGAGTTGAGTTAACCACCAAAAAGCTAGATGCTCCCATCGAAATAGCTAGACCCAGGAGTAGTGAACAGCGAATGCGGTTTGCTCCCTCATTAATGACGATCGTTTCTTCTGACGATTGTGTCAAAAAATCGGTGGTGTAGTCGATAGATTCTGTTACAGATGAGGGAGTTGTTACCATTTTTTTCATACGTGCCTCTTTCAAAATAAACCTTGAGCGCGTGTCATTAACCCATAAGTGTTTAATATGACTCGATGAGTGTGTTTCTACGATAATTACGCTTTTTTAATCGAATTTTTGCTTGAGTTTGTTTTAATAACCGTGTTCAACACCTCACTTAAAAATCAACTATTGCAATGATATCTATGAAAGGTTAGCTTAGTTTTACAATTTAGACAAGCCTGTTTAATGATTCCACCAAATCCAATACCTCGTGCTGGGGATAGATTTTTAGAATGAATTGTCAGACGATCTTGATTGAATAATGTTTCTGTCAATCCTACAAAACGACTGTTTTAAGGGTGCTAATCCTCAAATATGACGTTCTATTTTTTAAGCAATTTTATAAGTTAAATTGATGGTTTTAAGCATTTGTATCGATTATTTATACAAATTTCTTATTATTGCCATCACGCATAACTTGGCTGATCACTAATTTAAGCCATGCTCAGATTGATTGCTCAAATCAGCGTCTTAGATTCATTATTCCCAATTCGTTGCTTGATGTAACAACAACTTTCCAAAATCGGCTTAATGATAGCTGCCTGAATCGCAAAACTTTGATTATGATAAGAAGTGGTCTATTTTCTCTAACTCCATCCCTACCAAAGAAAAGAAAAAAATGATTTCTACAGAAGTTATAGAGAAACGTTCAACCTCAACCGTTCGTAAACTAGCACCCCGTTATCGGGTTCTACTCCATAATGATGACTATAATTCGATGGAACACGTTGTTCAAACTCTCATGCAAACGATCGCAGGTATGACTCAACCTCAAGCGGTTGATATTATGATGGAAGCTCACACCAATGGGTTAGCTTTAGTAATTACCTGCGCTTTAGAACACGCAGAGTTTTACAGCGAAACGTTAAAAGCACATGGTTTAAGCAGTACCATTGAACCTGATGAGTAATTAATAAGTATTCTCAAAAATTGTGTTTAATAAACGTTTTGCTACTTACCCAGCACCCTTGAGGCTGGGCATTTTCATCATAATCCTTGTCTCTCTATGGCTCCCTTTTGCCATTCCGATTTACTTTTTTTTCCGTTCTGATCCCAATTTAGTCACTATCTTGACAATGGTGATCTTATATGCAGAGTTTCTTTGGTTACTGCGTCATTGGAGTCTTCAAGTACATCAACATCCCAAAGGTTTAACACATTACGGTACGGGGTGGACATACAATAATCGAGTTGAGTTAATTAATGGTTTAAATATTGGTTTTCTTTTAGTTTGGCTGTTATTCATTGTTGAAGCGATTTTTGGCTGGGTAACGTTTAAAAACCCGACTGCATCGATTGGACGGATTATTTTAGAAGGGTTACTGATTTCTTTAGGGATTGGTTTTGCTGAAGAACTGTTTTTTCGAGGTTGGATTTTAGATGAACTAGAAAAAGATTATTCACCAACAGCAGCAACCTGGGGCAATACAATACTCTATGCGTCGTTGCATTTTCTCAAACCCCTGACAGAAATTATTCGTACGTTTCCTCAGTTTCCCGCTTTAATTTTACTCGGATTAACGTTTAGTTGGGCAAAACAGAGCCACCGAGGTAGATTAGGCATGAGTATCGGATTACATGGCGGGTTAGTTTGGGGCTATTATGTGATTCAGGTAGGGCAGTTAATTACTTATACAAATACCATCTCTCCTTTAATTACAGGAGTTGATAAAAATCCTTTAGCGGGTGTGATGGGGATATTGTTTCTCAGTATTCTTAGCTTGGCAACGTTTTTAAAAATGAACAGCAAGAATAAAAAAATGATTTGAGATGTAGATAAGGTGTCTCTTTGCCGCTTTTGAGGGTGTAGTACGAGTCTAATAAGTCCAATTCTGCTTTGTTTGCAAGCTATAAGTTCCATCTTTGACATTTACCCGCTTAGGAATCAGTTTAAGATCTCTAAACGTATTTGCTTGATGCTGTAGAGCAGTCAGGGTTAAATCATTGATCGAGATGATGGCGCGTTCAATACTCCGTTTTTCCATATTGTATACAATAGATGGCTCAATTTTATAGTGTTCTGCTAATCGTTTAGCCGCTTCTAATTCCTGTCTTTTGGCTAAGGCTCCTGCTTCATTAACTTCTTCTAAAATCACCTTAAGCAAATCAGGATAATCACGTACCAACTCTGGAACTGCATAGTATAGAGTCGGAACTTCATTAGAAACGTTGTCACCGAAGATACTTTCTAGATCTGCGATCGAGCGTCCTGGATATGCGCTTCGAGTTTGAGTTGCCGCATAGGGAACCCAATTCACCCAGGCATCGATCTCACCTCGGCGGAATAGGGGTAGTGCTTCTGGCTGTGTCAGATAGACGGGTTCAACATCGCTCAAATCGAGTCCAACTTTGGCCAAGGCTTAAATTAGCACGTAATGGGCACTCGATCCCAAATCAAAAGCAATCTTCTTACGCTTCAAGTCAGCTAATGTCTGAATCGGTGAATTTTCTAAAACTAGAATCGCCTGACCTTTGGGATCGGTATACTTTTCTTTAGCCACTCGTACAAACAAATGATCCGCCGCTTGAGAGAAGATACTAGCTGTACCACCACCACAGAAATCGATTGTCCCATTGCTGAGTGCTTCAATTAAAGAAGATGCCGATAAAAAACTTGTCCAAGTAACTGTCAGTCCAAACGGTCGTAAACGCTTTTCGAGTAACCCTTGAGTACGAAGAACTTCTAAATTTGTCATTCCTTCTGGATACCCGATTTTAGTTGCTTGAGTCGCCGCGCTTGTTCAGCTAACGGTGTATTACCAGAAAGAGCCGCTTGTTTAGAAAACCAGCGATCTAACGCTATACAGAACAGGATACCACTGACAAATAATCCCACAGTTTCTAAAACGCGAGTCGTGATCCTACTGGGAAAATTAAACTGCTCCATCAGTGAAGAAAGCATATTACCCGATTGAGAAGCAGCAACCGCATAACCATCAAAAGCCAAACTGAAGACAATACCAATGACAAATAGAACGGCAAATTTATATGCAGTCGAGCGAAAAGTCACTAATTTGAGTCACTGAAAAGTTTTTTGTCCTGTGGTTTTAAGCAAACGGTCAATCAAACGGCTATTCATACTGACTCCTTTGATAAACTCAGGTGATGGATATTGCCAAATGAATAGAGAAGAGCGATTAAAATCAAAGCGCAGCCTTATTTAACTCTGACAAACTTTTTACTACTTGAATTGCTTGGATTATGAGTATACCGCTATTTTGTTTAACTTGGAAGGTTGATTTACTAAATTATTATAGTCGTTCTATAAAAATAATTGATGCTCTCTTTATAAATAATCATTTATGATTTGGTTGCATCAAGAGTTACACCCACAAATGCAGATAAAGTGTTAAACTTTTTTGAAAATTAATATGAATTGAAAAAAGAGGTCTTGAGTCATAGTCAGGACGCAAAACTCACATTTTTGATATTTACATTGCTTGATATTGCTTTGATTAATTCAGCGCTCGTTAGTTTCGGTCATGAGACAAGAGTTGTATGAGGAAGATTGATGGATTGGTTAACAGAAACATTTAAGATTGGGTTAGCTGATGCTGTGGCAACAACATTCGATGACAATATTTATCTGACGGCTTTTTTGATGTTAATCGTACTTTTCGCCCTAAACACGTTGCAGTTGGTGAGCTTATTGGATTCACAGCATTGGTTTTAGTGGTTAGTCAAGATAGAAATAATGAGTAAAAGTAGAATTTTGCTATTCTAAA
>ERZ1066124.504-NODE-504-length-24153-cov-25.772637_pt1 | contig 24153 bp, 21 predicted proteins | sample MGYA00382771_ERZ1066124 | MGnify/ENA primary metagenome ERZ1066124 (study PRJEB33369, sample SAMEA5778354) | biofilm metagenome | biome: Industrial cooling water; feature: Water cooling tower basin; material: Biofilm | place: United Arab Emirates | collected... | reverse complement strand
CGGTAATATACAAGAATTATCAGCTGATTTGGTTGTCGATGCCAGTGGACGCGCGTCTAATGCTCCGCAGTGGTTGAATACATTAGGTTTTGCCGTCCCTACTGAAACTTTTATTAATCCATTTTTGGGTTATGCAACTCGACGCTACAAGCAACCTCATAATTTTACTGATGATTGGAAAGTTATGCTAATTGCCCAAGAGGCGCCTTCTCATAAACGCTTGGGATATTTAGCTAAAATTGAAAATGGAGAATGGATAGCAACACTTGGTGGTTATGGACATGACTATCCACCACTGGATGATGCAGGGTTTTTGGAATTTGCTCGTTCTTTGGCAAGTCCAGAATTTTATGAAGCGATAAAAAACGCGCTTACCAACTTCACCTATATATGCTCACCGTGCTACCGCTAACCGTTGGCGCCATTATGAGAAAATTGAAATGCCATCTGGTTTTGTTGCTTTGGGTGACGCTGTTTGTGCGTTATGTCCTGTTTACGGACAGGGGATGACAGTTGGTGCTGTATCGGCTATGGTATTACGAGATTGGTTGCAAGCTAAGAAGTTGGTAAGTTCACGTTTTCAACGACGGTTAGCCAAAAGTAACCAGTTGCATTGGATGTTGGCTACTCGGCAAGATTCTCAGTTTCCCACAACTACAGGCGCCAAAGCTAGTAAAAGCAATTTTGTTCAAGATTTTATTGGATGGTACAACCGTAAGCTTATTGCGAATATCGGTGTTGACCCAAGTTTATACAGCTTGTTTACTGAGGTTTCGCATTTATTAAAGTCACCACTTGCTCTTTATCATCCAAAAATTATTTTAAAGATTTTGGGAAATTCTATTTTACCACAGAGACACGGAGGGCACAGAGAGGAGAGAATTTACAGTTGACACTTTTTAGGGAAGGCGAAATATACTCGAAGTGTACTCCTAATCAATGATGTATGAACTGGATTCCGTTACGAGAACGAATTAATACATTACCCTTGGTTCTCGCTGGGCCTATTCTACGACGAACTGACAACTATTCGGTGACTGTGTGGATTGCTTTAAAAGAAAGTCGCACAGTGACTTTAGTAATTTTAGATACTAATAAAAATGCTTTAATTACTGCTAGACAAAAGACTACGCAAGTTGGCGATAATTTACATATTGTCGCGATTACTGCACAATCTAATTATTCCATACTTAGAGACGGTGAAAATTATCTATATAATATAGCTTTTAATCCAGGTGAAAGTTTAAATACTCCTGGGGTGCTAAATTCTGAAGGTTCTATTTTAGAAATTGCCTATCCAGATGTACATTCTGAATATAATTTACCTTCTTTTGCGCTTCCTCCTAATGATATAAATAATTTACGTATTGTTCATGGTTCTTGTCGCAAGCTGCACGGTGAAAGCTTGGATGCAATGGCGAGTTTGGATAAAATGATACGTGAAGCTTTAGCAGTATCAGTAGAACAGCGTCCACATCAGCTTTTTCTTACAGGTGACCAAATTTATGTAGATGATGTTGCCGATGCGTTGTTGTTTATGCTAATGGATGCAGCAGAAACGCTTTTAGGATGGTCAGAACCTTTACCAGGTGTAACAAATTTAGATGAGCTTAAACCTGGTCAACGTAATAATTTAGCTACAAATGTTGCTGGGTTGACAGCTAGTTTAGATAAATTGAATAGAATTACTGATATTGCTAAAAGCCATTTGTTTACATTTGGCGAATTTATGGCAATGTATTTGTTTGCTTGGAGTGATGTACTTTGGGTAAACGAAGAAGATGTTCCACATTATAATGATATTTATCCCCAAGAAGCAACAAGTCAGGATAAACAAAAAGAATCAGATTTTGATAAAGAAGTTACTTATCTCAAGGAATTTATTTCGACTATTAAACAAGTGCGACGTGCGTTAGCGAATATCCCTACATACATGATATTCGATGACCATGAAATTACTGACGACTGGAATTTGAATATGGCATGGTGCGACCGTGTTCTTTCTAAACCACTTGGGCGCCGTGTCATTCAAAATGGTTTACTAGGATATAGTATTTGCCAAGCTTGGGGTAACACTCCATTGGAGTTTAGTAACGATAAACCTGGTGCAGCACTTCTTTCAGCTTTACAAACTTGGTCGAAAAGTAAAGGTAATGACCCTGACTCCGAAACCGAAATTTCCAAACGACTTGGTTTACCCACTGTTACAGAAATTAGAAAAACTAACCCCAGGCGCCTGCCAAATTTAGATAATAGTATAAATTGGAATTACACAGTTACAGGCCCAGGTTACGAAGTCGTATTTCTCGACACCCGCACTTTAAGAGGTTTTCCTGGTGAAGACTTTGACTTTCCAGAACTTTTAAGCGACGAAGCTTTAGAAAAACAACTAAGAGAAATATCCGACGACAATAAAGTTACAATAGTTATCTCACCTAGCCCCGTTGTCGGTTTACCTTTTCTCGAAGGTATTCAAAAGTCAGCGAAAGCAGTTGCTGAAAAATTAGGCACTGCTGCTTGGGGGTTTGACCCAGAAGCGTGGGGACTACAAGCTTCTTCATTTGAAAAATTTATCGCACGTTTAGCACTGCGAACACCAAGACAAAGTAGTCGCATCGTTATGCTTAGTGGTGATGTTCACTATAGTTTCTCCGCACGCTTACAATATTCAGCAAATCAACCATTCGAGTTTCCACTACCCGCAAACCCACAATTAGTTATTGCCCAGTTTACCAGTAGTTCATTGCGAAACGAGAAACGCGAACCAGGTGGAAGCTACTCGTTACACCTCAAAGGTTTTGTGCCATTCCAATTAATAGACTATCATCCCAAAGCTGAAATTTTAGGATGGTCTAACCCAGAAGCGAAGAAGCAAGAAGTTGGAGTCGTATGTACATACGCTGATGCTTTTATGCAATGTCTACCTTTGCACATCGAAAAAAGTCCCGCACTAATTAATATAGTTGAAGAACGTAGTTGGTTTAGACTGCCTGATATTACTAAAAAACCTGAATGGTGGTATCGTGTAGATTTTTTGCCAGCACTTTTAGAGAATCTTCATTATTCATCTAATCCTAACTTACATAACACGCAATCAATTGTAGCTCCCTTACCTCGACAAGACCGTTTAAAACCATTAAACCATTATTTATCAATGGCAAAAAATCATCACGAATATAAAGGACTATGGGGACATGGTAAAGAAGTTGTCGGTGTTAACAATCTTGCCGAAATCACCTTTGAATTCGATGATACCAAACAAATAGCTGTCCAAACGTTATGGTGGCGCCTGGAAAGTCACGAAAAAGGTAAACTTCTAGAACCGTTCCCACTAACTCGCTATGAAGTTTCATTAAGTTTTGATGACAAAGACTGTCCAATAACTGATGTGTTAAAGGAAGTGAGGATGAAAGGAAAATGAAACAACAATATTCGCTCACTTCAATATGGTACTGGAGTTTAAACAGTGTTGCCTTTATCGTTGCCACCTTTGGTACTGTACAAGCAATTATACTTACCCAAGCTCCATCACCTGTTAAAATACCCCAACCTGATAAAGAGCCATTTAATTTATCTTTTAATCCATATAAACTAAATATTCCCAATAATCTCAATAAACCTAACTTTAAACTCAGCTTACTTCCCATTCCCAACGCTGAAACTCAAAAGTGTGAGGTATTTAGCTGTTTACCTCCTAACCCGTTTCAAAATGATGATTCGCAACCAGAAGACTTACCTGAGTTAAACTTACAACAAGATAATTATCGTTATACTAGTTATAATAAAGTATGTCATTCTCAGCGCAGCGTAATGCGGAGCATTTGCCGAAGGCTAGAATCTTCAAAATTTAAAAATTTACAAGATGCTTCACTCCGCTGTACTCCGTTCAGCATGACAATTTTTAATTCTCCCAGTTCTAATATTGAGTCTTATAACTTAAATATAAATATTAGTTCTTCCTTAAACCGAACCGAGATTTTTATACCAATAACACCAGTAGAGAAAAAAAATACCTCTATTACATCTCAACGAAATAAACCTCAAACCATTGCTTCTGGAATATTTCAAGGTACATACGAACTTTATAGTCAATTATCTCATAAAACTAATACACCAGAAACAAAGCCAATTCAACAAATTTCCATGACAGTAGGAGATGCTGTATACTTAGCATTAGCTCAAGGCGCCGATAAAAATGCTTACTTAGTAAATATTAAAACAAAACCAAGTAAATTAAAGCCAAGATATAAATGGAATGATGTAAGTAATATTAATCAATCTAAGCAATTAGATATAAAATTATCTTTAACCAAAGACACAGATAAAAAAATCGCGCGTTTGAACGAACTCATTAACAAACAAGACTCAAGAAACGCATTGAACAGTAAAATTACAAACGTAGTTTTAACGTACAATAAATTACTTCAATCGCAACAAAAAGTCAAAATAGCTGAATTATCATTGAAAAATGTCGAAGGGTTACAAAATAGAAATTATCGCATTCCTTTATTAGCTGCCCAAAATGAAGTAAAAGCAAGACGCTTAGAATTAGCATCTATATTAGAAATAAATAATATAGAAATAATAGCAGGTGAAATTCCTGTGATTGAGCCAATATCTTTAGAATTCGAGAATTTACAAAAAATTGCCTTTACTTATCAGCCAAACTACTTGCGTAACCTATTTAACTTTGAAATAAGCCAACTTGTAAATAAAAATAAAGAACTTAAAGCTGAAACACTAAAAAATACCACATTGCAATTAGATACGCACTTACAAAACAGTATAAACTATATTAATTCTATTTACTCACAGGTAGAAGGCGCCAGACAAGCCGTCAAACAATCAGAACAGCAACTCAATGTAGAACAACAAAAGTTTAAACTCGGTAAAGCTACTCAATCTGAATTAATTAGTAGAATAAATGAACTAGCACAAGCACAGAATAATGAAGTTGAAATAAATATAAGATATTTAAACGCTTTGGCTAATTTAGACCAACTACTAGGTACTACATTTAAAACTTGGCAAGTAAGTATACTGTAAATTATGTCATGCTGAGAAACAAAGCATCTCTATCGTGTCATGCTGAGGAACGAAGCATCTCTATCGTGTCATGCTGAGGAACGTAAACGGAGTTTTCCCGCAGGGTAGCATCTTAAAGATTTTAAAACTAAACCCCTGACCAATTCTTAGTATATATATGATTATAGAATCTACAAAAGAAGCGCGCTTAACTCGCGCAATAAATTCATTACAAGGATTATCAGTAGGAGATGCATTTGGAGAAAAATTCTTCGTGCATCCAGATGTAGCAGAAAACTTAATTAACTTACGCGCGTTGCCAAGTGGAGTATGGTATTACACAGACGATACTCAAATGGCATTATCAATTGTTTCTATATTGCAACAATATCAAGAAATAAATCAAGACGCCCTAGCAAGAGATTTTGCAGAACGCTATGATACAGAACGCGGGTACGGCGCCGCAATGCATAAGTTACTTACAGATATTCGTGATAATAATAAAAACTGGCGCCAGCTAGCAACAAGTTTATTTAATGGACAAGGTTCATATGGCAATGGTGCTGCAATGCGAGTGGCGCCATTAGGAGCATATTTTGCTGATAATATGGATTTATTAGTTGACCAAGCTATAAAAAGTGCAGAAATTACTCATGCACATCCTGAAGCTTCTTCTGGTGCAGTTGCAGTTGCAGTAGCTGCTGGTATTGCTTCTAATTCTATAGTTACAAAACAACAGTTTTTTAACCAAGTAATTAAATATATTCCTGATAGCGAAGTCAAATCAAAAATTCAGCACGCGAGTAATTTGAGTGAAAATATATCTATAGAAAATGCTGCGGCAATACTTGGGAATGGCGCCAAAGTTTCTGCACAAGATACTGTACCATTTGCATTATGGTGTGCAGCACAACATCTTGATAATTATACAGAGGCAATTTGGACAACCGTTAGGGGATTGGGTGATAGAGATACAACTTGTGCAATTGTTGGTGGAATTGTAGCATGTTCTGCGGGCGCCGAAAGTATACCTACCGAGTGGTTGCAAGCACGCGAAACTTTACCAAATGTAGAGACGTGATATATCACGTCTCCTCCCTGATTTAGAATTTGATAAAAATGTTAATATAAGAATATATGAAAATGACGTTTATTTAACGAACCGCAAAGTACGCAAAGTACGCAAAGGAAAGAAGAGAAAAACCTTAAGCTACTATATGAAAGTTCAATCTGTTCAGCTAAAACACTTCAAAAAATTTCGCTCCTCACCAGAGTTTGATTTTACTGACCCAGAAACTGGGTTGGCAAGAGATATGATTATTTTAGTGGGAATGAACGGTGCTGGAAAAACAAGTCTTTTACAAGCTATCGCTGCAACGTTAGCTACTGCAACTGGACGATTACAAAAAATTTCTGATTTACAATGGACAGGGTTTAATTATGAACTGCTTAGTAGTAACTGGGGAAACTTTGAACCAGAAGTAACTGTGAAAGTACAGTTTTCTTCTCTCGAACTTCAAGCTGTACATAATCTACAGCATAAACTATTAGAATTGGGACGTAATATAGAGAGTGCTGCTAAAAATCATATTGTCACTCTCAAATGGCATGATGGAAAAGTGCAAGCAACAAGTAATGCTGAGTTACTGCAATTTAGAGGACGAGAATACGCGAAACAACTTCGTCGTACTGAAGGGTTTGAAGTTTTTGAGCAGGTGAGTACAATTCTTTGGTACACAGAACAAAGAACTTCTACAAGTTTAACGACCGAAGACCCAGGATTAAAGTTGGAAATTACAGAAGACCTTTTACGTGACCGTCTGTCAAAATGGCGCCTGTTTCATCAAGATGTAGAAAGTGGTAAAATTCACTCCGAAGCGTAATGGACGAAAGGATTTATACGCTGAAATTGAACGTACTTACAAAACGGTATTTCCAGAACGCAGCTTCTCTGGGCCAGTTTTACGAGAAAATGCAGATGATATCCTTAGCGAACCTTGGTTTTATTTACATGATAGTAAAAATCAGTATGAAATATCTGAGATGTCTGGAGGTGAGCGTGCGATATTTCCGATGTTGATGGATTTTGCGAGTTGGAATATTCATAACTCAGTAATTTTAATTGATGAGATTGAATTACATTTACATCCACCGATGCAACAAGGTTTTTTACGCGCTTTGCCTAAACTAGGAAATAATAATCAGTTTATCATTACAACCCACTCTGATTATATAGAGCAGTTAGTACCAGAAGGTTATATTATACGGTTAGGGGTGTAGTTGTGAGCGTCGTTGGTGATAAAGTTATTTTTTGTGAAGGTAAGCGAACAAGTTTAGATTTTATATTAATAAATTTAGAGTTGATAAATGCTCAAGGAATATTATATAATAAATAAATACGAATTAATTTTTTGATATGTTATGCTAGAATCAGAAATTTCAAACATGACTATTGAGACACTGAAAGAATTTGTAATAGAAGTGGTGAATGACCAGTTAAATCGTAGAACACAGCCTCAAAAAGATGGACGTTCTCGCGAAGAAGCTCTTGCAGCAATGGATAGAATTCGTTGGACACCACCAGCTGGTTCACCTACAACATTAGAATTGCTACGAGAGGAACGTGACCGCTAATGTCTGCTTATGTTGTTGATGCCAGTATAATTATCCAATATGCTGTTACCCAGACATATACAGCAGAAGCAAGGGTTTTAGTTGCTCAAATGTATGGAGGGGAAATACTTCATATTCCTGAGTTTTGTTTACTAGAGTGTACAAATGTTCTTTGGAAAGAAGTGCGTTTCCAGGGATTACCTCAAGATAATGCAGAGCAAATTATTCAAGAGCTACTTCGTTTACCCTTTCAAGTGGAATCTGTTAGCCAACTTTTACCAGAAGCGTTGCAAATTGGTTTAAGTTATCAACTCGCTATTTATGATTCTTTGTATATTGCTTTAGCTCAACATTTAGATTTGCCACTAATTACTGTTGATCAGCGTCAATCAGTTGCGGCTTCTTCATATGGCATTATTGTAAAACCGATTAGTGATTTTTCTTCTGTAAGCTAAATAATTATATGCACAGTTCGTGATGCCTGTGCTACAATTACGGTGCCGGATTAGGATAACGGGTATGAACTGCGTCGATTTCTGCTAAAATTTCTGGAGTTAAGTTAATATCAACGCTTGCTAGATTTTCTTTTAGTTGTTTTAATGTGGTGGCGCCTATAATTGTACTGCTAACGAACCAGCGATTACGTACAAAGGCTAATGCTAAATTGATGGGAGTTAAATTATACTTTTTCGCTATCTTTATATATTCGTTTACTGCCTCTTTGACATTTGGTTTGTTGTAACGCTGTCCAAACCCTTCAAATAAAGCAAGACGAGAATTTTCAGGTTTTTTATTTATATATTTACCTGATAGCATTCCAAAACCAAGTGGACTATACGCAAGTAAGCCGATGTTTTCACGGTAACATGCTTCGGCTAATGCTGAATCAAATACTCGGTTGATAAGATTATAAGCGTTTTGTATAGAAACTACTTTGGGTAAATTGAGTTGTTTGGCTGCATGACTAAATTCGCATACTCCCCAAGGAGTTTCGTTACTCAAACCGACAGAGCGTATTTTACCTTGTTTAATCATTTCGGCAAAAACTTCTAACTGTTCTGCAATTGGAGTAGAGTCACGCTCTTGTTTATAATCAAATACAGTTTGTCCAAATGTAGGTACATAACGGTCGGGCCAGTGGATTTGGTAAAGGTCGATGTAATCGGTTTGCAGTCTTTTGAGACTTGCTTCAATAGCTTCGGTGATATTTTTACGGTCTACACCAACATTACCATCGCGCACCCACTTACGCCTTCCTCTTCCGACCATTTTTGTGGCAATAATAAGTTTGTCACGTTGTTGATTTTTTAACCACTCCCCAATGTAAGTTTCTGTCTTACTATAAGTTTCTGCACGAGGTGGAACTGGGTACATCTCAGCAGTATCAATAAAGTTTACACCTTGTGAAACTGCAACATCTAACTGCTGATGTGCTTCTTCTAAAGTATTCTGTTGCCCAAAGGTCATTGTACCGAGGCAAATTTCAGAAACCTTCAGGTCGCTGTCACCCAGTTGGTTATACTTCATAAGTGTTTTAGATAATCGACGGTAAATGTAACCATCGCTCATCTTAACCCAATACCACTTATGCAAGTGCAGGCGCCTGCATAAATGACTTGATTATTTCTGGATTTGTTACAAACGCTAAATATTGAGATGCCATTTCTGGAGTCAAAAATTCTATCATTAATCGATTTTCTACCCAAAACTCGATAACATCAAAAATACCATCTCTATTACAACGTACTACACGCCAACCTTCGCGTTCTGCAATCTGCTCAATTTCTGCTTGACTCGTAGGTACAGAAATTGCTGCATGAGTAGCAGTAAATTGAGAAGCGTTATCATTTATTGCAAACTGACATGATAAATTTCCTTCACCTGGCAAAAGCTCAGAACCAATAGGATAAACTTCAATTGCCGTTCCATAATTATCTTGTGGTAAAACAAAATAACTACCTGGATGAGGTGGGAACGGTGCAACTATTGCTTTCATTACCTCAGCTAAAGCTTGTGCCACACGTTCAGGGTTGCGAGCGGAAATCGAAATATGATGAATCATAATGTACCTCTATGTTTAGTAGCTTTGACTACAGTTTCACAAAGAGGTATTTCAGATTATTTCAAACTTTTCTTGTGGAACGGGCATCGCAAGCCCCGTCCTAGTACTATTCTATTATTAAGGCGGGCAAGGATGCCCACTTCACAAGACACTCCACAAGATTAACTCGCGTATAGCGCATAATACAAATGTATAGAAGTTAGAATATACGGTGCAGGGTAGAGTAAACAACCATGAATAACATAACTGCGGTAGAACAAGCTCTTATACAACGACAACAAATACCAGAAGCACTGGCGCCTAATATGTTAAAGCCTAGTTACGATGGACTAGGACTTTCTAATATTGCAGCTTTAACGCTTGAATGGTTGTGTGAACCTTATGTACTAAACGCACACAAAACTGTAACACCTTTTAATCCTGAACTCTTAGCGATTAAATCATTAACAGATGCTTGGCATAGCTGGCAACAACAGGCGCCTATCAATCATGTAGTGTTAATTATCTTAGATGCTTTTGGTTACGAACAGTTCCGAACGTTAAGCAGTGAAGGTGTAATACCAAGCTTAACCCAAGCCTGCAATTCACCGCAGGCTTTTTTTATGCCCGCTACTTCTGTGTTTCCAAGTACAACTGTTACAGCATTAACTTCTGCTGCTACCGCACAGGCGCCTGCTCTACATGGTTTAATTAATACTCATATATACTTTCAAGAAGTTGGTAGTTTAGTAAATTTAATTGGTTTTCGTCCTAGCTTTACACCAACATCGGCGCCTTATTTAGATTCTCAACTTAACCCTGATACACTTTTACCAATGCCTAATATCTACGTGTTGATGGAAAAGTCAGGTGTAGATGTTGAAATTATTAATTTCCATAAATTTCAAAACACAAGTATTAGTCGTTTTACCAGTGCTGGTAGTAATGCTCTGCTCAATAGCTTTTTTGGCTATCGAACTCCTGCTGATGCTTTTTCTCAGTTGCGTCAGCGTTTAACAAGCAAAACACCTAATGTCAAAAGCTTTACTTATTTATATATTCCTGAAATTGATACTTTTGCCCATTGTTATCAACCGCTAAGTCAAAACTACCGGGCAGAAGTAGCTAGTATTGATTTTTCACTTTACCGTGAAGTATTGGCGCCGTTAGCAGGACGTAATGATACTGTATTACTTATTACAGCAGACCACGGACAGCGCGTGGTTCATCCAGATAAAATAACTTGGTTGAACCATCACCCAATTTTAAATAAAAACTTGTCTGCTCCGTTTACAGGAGGAACTCAAGCACGCTATTTGTATATTCACAAAGGTAAAGAAAAAGAAGTTTATGATTATGTGCAAGAAAATTTAGCTGAAGAATTTTTACTTTTGTCGAAAGCTGAAGCTATAGAATTAGGTTTATTGGGATTACCAGGAAATGAGTTAAGTGAATTAAGTTATAACCGTTTGGGTGATGCGATAATTATTCCCAAAGGTGATTGGGTTAGTTTTGAGAATGATACACAACATTATCCTGTTGGAATTCATGGTGGTTTGAGTCATGCGGAAATGTTGATTCCATTTTTGGCTTATAGATGTTAAAATCCCCCCTAACCCCCCTTAATAAGGGGGGAAAAAGAGGATTTAAAGCCCCCCTTATTAAGGGGGGTTGGGGGGATCACATTTTAAATATTTAATCCAACAATATCTAAATTTGGTGGATACTCGATAATGAATTGGTAATATAATTCTTGCTTAGATTGCGGCGCCATTCTGAGTTCCCATTCTAATATACCCATTTCACCAAGCTGAATTTGTGGGTTACAACGGTTAAGATAAATTTTAATTTGTTCGTGTTTACTTTTTGGAATTTGCTCACTTAGTTTTAAATTTGCTTCTTGACTAAGTAAGTTAGTCAGAATTAGCCGATATGCATAAGTAATTTTACGGTTACTGCCAATTAGCTTTTTATCTACTTGTCGTTCTACCAAGTCACGCTCTATTTTTATGCTTTCGTCAATACCTAAGTTGACTTGAAATTCTTGTCCCGGCGCCACATTCGTTAATTGCGCTGTGCCTACAAATACATTATCACGAAAGATATTGGCTTTACCTGGTAACAAGGTGGCGCCTCCCGTAGGATTTTTGACGGTAGCTTGTAAATAAGCAAAGCTGACCAAACGTGGCATTGCTATATAACTAAAATGAATGGGAAAATCATTGTTAAAAATTGTTGCTTTATGCGGCGCCCCATCATTGGGTATATTAGTACTGGTATTTAATTTAAACGAAACAACGCTTCCTTCTGTAGAAACTTCAGCTTTTTCTATTTCTGCTTCTATATAATTATCTTCTTGCTCCGAGTCGTCATCATCTTTGAACTCTAAATTATACGCGCGGCGCCTTACCATTCTGGCATTCTCTGGTGCTAACATTGCTGGACTTGGCATTATTCGTGGTTCACGTATTCCTACATACCAGGGTTCTAATTTTGGTGGCAGTGTTCCTAGTCCTGGTTTAGCTGTTGATAAAGTTAGTGCGACATTATTCCAATCTTCACCTGTGTTTTGTGTAACTTCGGCGATGTAATTAAGACTAAGGGTTTTATTTGTACTGTTAACACGCATATCGTACAATGGTGCCCATGCAGCGCGTTTAACTACATAAGTTACTTCTAACTCAAATTCTCCTGCACCCGCAGGTTCAACATCTACTGTTAATTTAAAACTTTCTTTTGGTAGTGGGGTTTGAATTTGACGAAGTTGTTGCTTTAATGCTTGTAATTCTTTGTCAATTTCTTGTTTGCGGTTTTGGCTGTCTCTTGTAGCAATACCATATTCGGTATATTGACTACCAAGAAAATTCACAAAATCTAGGGTTTCGCTTAAACTTAGATTTTTTCGCGATAGACTTTGGGCAAATGGTTCTTCGGTTTTTTCGCGTAATCCTTCAATAAAGCGCGTTTGCAGTGCTAAACCATCGAGTTGCGCTTGTACATAACTCAATTCTGATTCTAATTGCTCAATATGAGTGGTAATTTGGGCAACGCGCGCAACTAATGGTTCAGTCGCGTAAACACGCTCTACATTCACATTGCCAACTTTTACGACTATTCGACCTCTACCTCCAACTCGTACCGATTCGGTGTCGAGCGTAACTGGTACATTATTAATAACTAATTCTCGCTCTTTTCCGAATAGTTCAATTCTCCCTTGACGTGTTACCAGAGCTTGGTCTGTGTAAACTGTAACTGCTATAATTTCAGTGTCGATAATTTGGCTTGGGCATAGCGCCTCAGAATTAACCACAACTAATAAATCCTTATGGGTTACTGACTATAGCATTTTATTCCGCGCATCGAAATTTAGCTCTTCGGTAAAATTAGATTAAACGGTTGGATGGCGTTTTTCTGTGTACTTCAGGCAATTATTGCTTTTATAGTACAAAAAGACGGCGCCATCCGCATGGCGATATATAGCGACATGTGTACCATTACAAGCAGTGCCAATTAAAGTTTATCTTTCGGCTTCGGCATAAACTCCAATAGTTTTTTGACCAAATTGCTTGGCTGCATCCAAAAGGTACTCGCAATAAGTGCGCGCGACAATTGACAGTTGTTTGCCATTGGGATAAACCATATACCAATCGCGTTTAATAGGGAAATGCTCAACATCCAAAATCGTCAAGTCTGCTAGGTCTGGTAGCAAGGTGTGACGCGAGAGTACTGAGATTCCTAAACCACCTGCAATTGCTTGTTTTATCGCTTCGTTACTTCCCAACTCTAATTTGACTTTCACGCTAATATTGTGTTCGTCAAATAATTTTTGGATAGAACGACGAGTTCCCGAACCTGGTTCACGCATAATAAACGGTTCGTCTTCTAGCTGCTGGATGGAAATGTTTTTCTCCTTCGCTAGTCGATGATTTATTGGCGCCACAACAACCATTGGATTTTCTAGGAATGGTTGGTAGTTAACGTCCATATGCTCAGGCACTTGGCTCAAGATGTATAAATCATCGAGGTTCGCGCTCATGCGTTCGAGAATACCCTCGTGATTTGTTACCTGTAATGCAATATCTATACCTGGGTATAATTGACAAAATGGACCAAGAAGGCGGGGGATAAAATACTTTGCAGTAGTAATTACAGCCAAGCGCAATTGCCCTTGTTTCAGACCTTTTAAGTCCGCAACCTTCATCTCAAATTGAGCTATAGTATCAAAAATTTGACGGCAAGTCGCAAATAACTCTCTTCCTGCCTCAGTCAAATACAAGCGTTTGCCAACCTGCTCAAATAAAGGCAACCCAACCGATTTGGTAAGTTGTTTTATTTGCATCGAAACAGTCGGTTGCGTCAAAAATAGTTCTTCAGCAGCACGGGTAAAGCTACCGTGACGTGCCGCTGCCTCGAACACCTTTAACTGGTGTAGAGTGGCTTGGTTCAAAGGTGATTCTCCTCTAATAGCAGTTCATACGGCATAGCAATTAGCGATTCTTTTTGAGAAAGCATTATTACACGCATGTTATTAACTGTTTATTACACAAAAGACTACTTTTTTGCCAGATGCTCGGATGGTGCGAACCGTTTCCTGTGTTCTAGCTCGTTTTTAAAGGGTCTTTTCTTTGAAAAGCTATAAATAAACGAATAGTCCTTTGATTAACCATTTAACAACTATATCGAGCAATATTACACCTCAATTGACATCACTATATAACTCTAGTATCACAGAACACTAAGAAATAGTGCAGAAAATAATGGGTAAAACCTAAAATTTTTTTCGCACCATAGATTAGAGTCTATGAACTTAATCATAAATTAAATTAGAACGATAGTAAAATGCCTATATAAGATTAACTTTTTGCTTCATCAAGTTTCGGCGCAATTTTAAAATTCCAGTAAAATCTCAGTAATATTCCGCAGTTGAAGACAAATGTAATCGCATGTTTATGTGTAGAGTAAATTGCGTTCACGGAGTGTACCGCAGGTAATTAGTTTAATAGGTATTTATCTATCCTGTTTATCAGAATATTCGTCTTTTCTTTATGAGCTAGAACGGCTATCATCAAAAAAACAAGCAAAGCGTAAGATGCCTTCCAGCCACAGCACTAGGAAATCAAAGTCTCACTACTATCGATTTGTTATGAGTATAAAGAGGCTTATAGTGAACTTTGTTCATAGCGCTGACACCGCGTTACACACCTTAAAGAAATAAATCTTGGGGGATAGTATTTAGCGTTGTACTAACCTCTAATCTATTAGGTGTGTACAACGTTTTTTTTTAATAGTAAATTACTGAAGTAATTTATTACAGTTCTTCTGTAATTTTCATTGGGAGTTTTGCTAAATCTGGTAATTCTTGAGTTTCTGCAACTGGTTGTCTAATATTGAGTGGTATATTCAACGGTTGACGTTCTTCTACCCAACAGCTTGCGACAGGCAATGTTTGTTCGAGTTCGTCAAGTGGTCGTGGAATAACCATTACAGCATTAAGTTCACCAATACGTTCAGCTTCATTCATTCCAGCTTCGACTGCAACAGCGACATTTGCTACTGAACCGCGAATTATTGCGGTACACAAACCCGCTCCTATTTTTTCATAAGCTGCTAATTGTACATCGGCAGCTTTGAGCATAGCATCAGCGGCGCCGACCAATGCGGGAAAACCCCGTGTTTCTATTAAGCCGATAGCTAAATTGCTTAAACGACTATAAGAACCATCCTCAGCAAGTTGACTTAAACGGCTATTAATAGGCAATATAACTTCTAGGTTGGGAAATGGGCGAGGAATTACTAAACTTGAGACGAACTCATTAAATTGTTTAGCAGTATCTTCACCAGTTTGAACAGCCAAACGAATATCGGCAATTCCACCGCGTATAACAGCAGTGCAATAGCCATCACCTATTTTTTCATAGCCGATTAAGTGTACACCTGCCGACTTGAGCATCATATCCGCCGTGCCAACTATTGCAGGAAAACTGCGTGTTGATACCATTCCCAAGGCTGTATCCTTGAGTATATTTCGTCGAGGCTGATTCGCGCCAATCGAGCGTTGATTGTATGCGTCCATTCTCTTAACTCCTGGATACTCGACTTGATAATACCGTACTTAAGGATTAACACTTATTTTGGCTCACCGTCATCTAACAAAGGTTTATCTAACGCTTGTCGATGGGGGAATAAAGTTACTAATAGTCGCTGGATACTCGTTTGTCCAGAAATATGAGTACCAAAAGTATTTTGTTCAACGTTGGCTTGAGGTTGGATAGAACTTGATGGTGGTTGGGGAATTAAACTAGAGCTATTGGAAGTATCAGACTGTGATGGAACCGCATCAGGGTCGTTCGCTGTTGGCGTTGAACTCAAGCTCGCAGTCTCGTGCTTTATTGTACTCGCAGAATAATATCCATTCTTAAACTTATATCTATTGTTGCTGTAAGTGCTGTTACTATTACTACCTTCTGACCATACATCCTCTAGTTCTTGCTGTGTATTTTGAGTTGAATTCAAAGCATCTTGACTTGAACTATCTTGACTTGTAGGTTGACTTGTAGGTTGATTCTCTAAGCCCTTTTCAATATCAATAGTATTACGACTTTTATCTCCTAGTATTGAACCAGGCGCCACAACTTGGAATGCTTCTACCGAACATCTAAAAACAGTCGTAGCTGCACCAATACAAGAATTTGCTCCAATTTTACCTTCACCAACCATCAAAAATCCGGCGCCTAAACTTGCTCCAGCTTCGATTTCCAGGGTACCTGTATCAACTTGAATTACTGAACCCATACCAATACATACCCCAGCACCAATTATAATCTTGCTGTTTGGAGCTGCGTTTAAAATTACACCGGGTGCAATTACTGCACTTTCGTGAATTATCACCTCGCCACCAATATAAGATTCAAAGCTACTACCAAGTCGCAGCAGTGGCGGCACTGACATAATAAAACGTTACCAAAATAATGAGTGACGAGTGCTGAGTGCTGAGTGTTGAGTGCTGAGTTTTGAGTGCTGAGTGCTGAGTGTTGAGTGCTGAGTGTTGAGTGTTGAGTTTTGAGTGCTGAGTGCTGAGTGATGAGTAATACTTCTAACTCCTTACTCCTTACTCCTTACTCCTAATTCCTTACTCCTAACTCCTAACTCCTAACTCCTAACTCCTAACTCTACTCAGCACTCAGCACTTTCAACTCAGCACTATTTAAGGACGTTGGATGATTAATTCTAAGATGCGACGCTTGGCTTTGGGGTCAATACCAATTAAACGCACGTATTCACCTTGATATTCCGAGAGGAATCCTTCGAGTGCAGCAACAGCGTCACGTTCAGAGTTTGCCTGAATTTGCCCGCAGCTTTGCCACGAACCAGTGCGGAAACGGCGTTCGTCTACGTGTTCTGCGCTAATTTTATACCCTCCAGCAGTGAGTTGGCGCAGATGATCGATGACCTCTGGACTTAAGCGTGAACTAGAAGAGGAGTAACTCGAAGATTTGCTCGACGAATAGCTAGAAGAATAACTTGTAGCAGGCGCCGATACTGGAGGTGCTGCAAACGATTTTGAGCCACCATTGCTACTTGGTGCAACTGCACCACCTGGACGTTGAATTATTGTTTCGAGAACGCGACGCTTGGCTTTCGGGTCGATACCAATTAAACGCACATAATCGCCTTGGTGATTTAACATACAATCTTCCAAAGCGGAAATTACGTCATTTGCGGAGGTTGATTCGATTGGTTGACAGCTTTGCCATGAACCTGTACGGAAGCGTCTTTCGTCTACGTGTTCCGTACCAATTCTGTATCCACTACTAAGTAAGGAGCGAATTTGCTCTACTGTTTCGCTGTTGATGCGACCGCTACCGTTACCATTACTGTAGCTGGCACCTGCATTTCCATAAGTACTACTAACATTGCTATGGCTACCACCATTGCTACCGTAACTTGTAGCTGGCGCCTTGAATCCAACTGTTGTAGCTGATGGAGCAGCGGCGCCATCAGGACGTTGAATAATTGTTTCGAGAACGCGACGTCTACCTTTATCAATACCAAACAAACGGACGTACTCGCCACTATGTTCAATTAAACACGATTCTAACGCTGCAATAGCATCTTGTATTGAGCGCGCTTCAATTGGAGAACAGCTAGCCCATGAACCAGTGCGGAATCGACGCTGGTCAACATGTTCGGTTCCAATTTTGAATCCTTGCTCTAACAAATAGCGTAATTGCTCTACTGTTTCGGCGCCTAACTTATTACCTAACACCTCGTTGTCCCTCTCAAAAGCAAAACTAAAACCGTTATTTTGAATCTGACTTGACGATTTAGACTCATTCCGAATCGTCGTAATACATTTTGTGTCCGCAGCACAGAGATAACCAGCACGAAGAGATTGATTGATACCAACTACGTGGTGAGCAAACTCTTTGTCCGAACCTTGCACATCTGGCAAACGGTCGGCTTGTTGCTGGCTAGTAATTATTGCTCCTGATGGTATGTACTTACCTGGCGGAATTTCTACATCCTGAATAAGCGCGTGCATCATTACAATACAACCGTCACCGATTCTGGCATTAAATACCGTCGAGCGAAAGCCGATAAAACAATTATTTCCCACATAACAAGGACCATGAATCAAAGCCATGTGAGTGATACAGGTGTCTTTACCTACCCATACCGAATATTCTTTCTTATTGTCGCCAATTACGCGACCTTGCTCCAAGCCGTGCATTACTACACCATCTTGGAGATTAGTATTTTCACCTATATAAAACGGCGTACCTTCGTCAGCTCGCACTGAAGTACCCGGTGCAATAATTACATTGGCGCCAATTTCTACATCCCCGATGATATGGGAAAATGAGTGTACAAACGCCGTTGCATCGATGTTTGGTTCAGCCAAATTCTTTGACCACGGGGTTGGGGGCGCCGCCTCCACCGCGCTACGGACTGCCATTACTTTCTGCCTCCTGGATTAAAGTTACACTCAGCACTCAGCACTTAGCACTCAGCACTTAGCACTCAGTACTCAGCACTTAGCACTTAGCACTCGTAACTTGATTTATCGATATTGATCTTTTTTGCTGTAAATCATGCGGTCTTCGACATAAACTGTGTCGATAATCGCTATAACTGCTGCATCTAAAGGACGTTGTTCAGAACCCTGAACTTGACGTGCGGCACTACCACGACTTACTAGCACCCACTCATCAACTCCTGCACCCACGCTATCAGCAGCCACTTCATACGATTGCAAGAGTTGTCCTTCTTCATCAACAAATTGTAATAGAAGCAGTTTTACACCTCGAAGACTTGGGTCTTTTTGAGTGCTAACTACTGTTCCGCGAACCTTGGCAATTTGCATTATTCCGGACGCTATTGTAAGAAATTAGGTTTTAATTACGGTCTTCTACCAAAAGGACGAATAGCGTTAACGTTTTCGCGGAACTGTTCTACATCTTCGGTGTAGCGAATAGGTAAAACGTACTCTAAGTTTTCGTGAGGACGAGCAATAATGTGTGTGGATAAAACTTGTCCACCATTAACGCGCTTCACGTTTTCAACACCAGCTGCTACAGAGGCTTGCACTTCTGACACATCTCCACGGACTATTACTGTTACACGTCCGCTTCCAATTTTCTCATATCCAACCAAAGTTACACGCGCAGCTTTGACCATTGCATCCGCAGCTTCTACAACTGCTGGAAAGCCCAATGTTTCTACCATTCCGACTGCAATCGACATTTTTTTATCCTTAATGGGGGTTAGGAAAACGTTTTTGATCTTTAAAGGTGAAGTCGGATTTCAAATTCTGAATTTTAATTGTACTTGTATCAAATATTTACCAAGTTTAGTTTATACTTAGAAACAGCTACAGACTCCATCCAAAATCTAAAACCCAAGCATCACAAGTGAGCACTGAAGTGCTTATTTACGTTATGTCCGGAATTGTTCCACCGCTTCGGTATATCGAATTGGTAGTACATACTCTAGGTTCTCATGTGGACGTGCAATAATGTGTGTAGATACGACTTCACCACCATTAACACGACGCGCAGCTTCAATTCCAGCAGCTACCGAAGCTTGTACTTCTGATACGTCACCTCGGACAATAACGGTAACGCGAGCGCTACCGATTTTTTCATATCCAACTAAGGTTACACGTGCAGCCTTAACCATCGCATCCGCAGCTTCTACAACTGCCGGAAAACCCTTAGTCTCAATCATTCCAACTGCAATTGGCACTTCTAGACTCCTACAAAAATTTACGCGACACTTTGCTTACTGAATTTTTTGACGGGGATGCTCATCTTAGTCCAACTCAAAAAGCACTCTCGTTCTTAAGCATAGAAAAGGTTGGCACCCCTGGCAAGATAAATTACTATAATACTTTATAATAAAATGGTTTTGAAAAACTTAACCAACTTAATATCAGTGTATTTCCGCTTCTCACAGACTACGGATTCCTTCTCTATGCCATATGATTTATAATTTCTTTATACTGTCAGTTTATAAATAAACGTGACAGTGACATATCTACCGTGTGGGAGTAGTCGAGCGAGAGCGTATATGGCGCCTCTCTGCCAGTGTTTTGCTGCAAACGTGCGCTAACCACTTATTTTTCTCAGAATATAAGTTTTTGTTATAAATCGTATAAGCTGGATTTTTGAGACAACGAAAATCTTAGCAGGTAGGAGCTTGGGCTTGAAAAGATAAATGTTTATTTATGCGAAGCAGAGTAGTATTTTTGACATATTTCCGAGAAAATTTAAGTAATAAAAAGCTATTCCATGCAATTCATACATTGAACACAATTTTAGGACATAGCTTTTAGTTAACTTAGTTTCATCGTTAATAATTTCTTTAAATTACGGCAAATCGGGAAGTTTAAATGAATCAGTTTCTGCTATCAACGAGTTGGTGGGTTCCTTTCTATGGCTTAATTGGAGCGATATTGACGCTACCTTGGGCGATAGGACTAATAAGACAAACGGGTCCCAGACCAGCGGCGTACTTGAATTTGTCAACCACAGTATTAGCTTTTGTTCACAGCTTACTTATATTTAGAGTGATTTGGAACAGTGAACAACAAAGTTTACTTCTAACTTGGTTTAAAGCTGCCGATTTTGATTTATCATTTGCAATTGAAATTTCAACTGTTAGTGTTGGAGCATCAGTATTAATAACTGGTTTGAGTTTGCTCGCTCAAATTTATGCCTTGGGATATATGGAAAAAGACTGGGCATTAGCTCGCTTTTTCGCCTTAATGGGATTTTTTGAAGCAGCGTTAAGCGGTTTAGCAATTAGTGATTCGTTGTTTTTAAGTTACGCGCTTTTGGAAGTTTTGACATTATCAACGTATTTACTCGTTGGTTTTTGGTACGCGCAACCTTTAGTTGTAACTGCCGCGCGTGATGCGTTTTGGACGAAGCGCGTTGGTGACTTGTTACTTTTAATGGCTGTTGTTGCGCTTTCTGTGATAGCAGGTAGTTTGAATTTTTCAGACTTGTACGAGTGGGCACAGACGGCGGAACTTTCTCCTGTAGTATCAACTTTATTAGGACTTGCTTTAATTGCTGGACCTGCGGGTAAGTGCGCCCAGTTTCCGTTCCACCTATGGTTAGATGAAGCAATGGAGGGTCCCAACCCAGCGTCGATATTACGAAACTCGATGGTAGTAGCTGGTGGCGCCTATTTACTTTACAAACTTCAGCCAGTACTAGCACTTTCACCCGTAGCATTAAACGCATTAGTAGTGATGGGTTTGGTGACAGCCATTGGTGCAACACTAGTTTCAATAGCCCAAACTGATATTAAGCGCGCGTTATCTCATTCAACGAGTGCGTATATGGGCTTGGTATTCTTAGCTGTCGGTATGGAACAGGGTGGTGTTGCGCTGATGCTGCTGTTAACTCATGCCATAGCCAAAGCACTGTTATTTATGAGTTCTGGCTCAGTCATTTTTACAACCAGCAGCCAAGACTTAACCGAAATGGGTGGACTATGGTCGCGGATGCCAGCAACAACCACTGCATTTGTAGTGGGTGCGGCAAGTATGGTGACAATGTTACCGCTTGGTAGTTTTTGGGCAATGCTATCTTGGGCAGATGGTTTAGCGAATATTTCACCGTGGGTAGTTGTTGTACTAGTACTAGTCAACGGGTTAACGGCATTAAATTTGACCAGAGTGTTTCGGTTAGTTTTTTGGGGTAAACCACAGCAAAAAACTCGACGGGCGCCGGAAGTTGGTTGGCAAATGTCAGTACCAATGGTTTCATTAACAATTGTGAACTTGTTAGTACCATTAATGCTTCAACAGTGGTATTTACTACCGACTTGGGAAAGTATAAATTTAACAGTATTATCCCTACTAGTGTCATCTACAGCATTCGGGGTATTACTCGGTTCAACAATTCATCTACACAAAGCATGGTCACGTTCAACTGTACTGGCATGGCGATTCGTACAAGACTTATTAGGATATGACTTTTACATCGACCGTATATACAAATCAACGGTAGTAAGTATAGTCGCAATACTTTCTAAAATATCAGCATGGAGTGACCGCTACATTATTGACGGGTTAGTTAACTTAGTTGGGTTTGCGGCAATATTCAGCGGACAAAGCTTGAAATACAGTGTATCAGGACAATCACAAGGTTACATGCTAACCATCGTTATTGGTATTAGCATACTAGGTTTCTTTATTAGTTGGTCATTAGGTCTTCTTAATAACCTCCCATTCTAGTAGGGTGGGCACTGCCCACCTTACGAGGCGCTTTACTCTCCCACTCTTAACTTAAAAAATGCTTACTGTATTACTTCTGTTGCCGTTTTTTGGCGCCGCATTGATAGGGTTTTTGCCCGTCGAAATAACGCCAAAGCTAACACGTAAAATTGCTTTGGGTTTTGCTAGCGTTGCTTTTGTATGGACGATTGTTTTGGCATTTTTATTTAATCCAAGCAACGTCTCACAACAATTTACAGAATTCTTACCCTGGATAGATGTATTGGGGTTGAATTACAATCTTGGAATTGATGGATTATCATTACCATTGTTGGTACTAAATGCGCTGTTGACTTGTATTGCGATTTACAGTTCAGATGAATCTATAAATCGACCGCGATTTTATTATTCATTATTACTGCTGTTAAATATCGGGGTAACAGGCGCCTTTCTATCGCAGGACTTGCTATTATTTTTCCTGTTTTACGAAATCGAATTGATTCCCCTGTACTTACTAATCGCGATTTGGGGTGGTGAACGTCGAGGTTATGCAGCAACAAAATTTTTGATATACACAGCAGTATCAGGATTCTTGATATTAGCAAGTTTCCTTGGCATGGTACTGCTAAGTGGTTCACATAACTTTGCGCTCGAAAATTTGAATACCGAAAGTCTACCACTGGTTACACAAATCATCTTACTGCTAGGAATTTTAATTGGTTTTGGCATCAAAATGCCTTTAGTACCTTTTCATACATGGCTACCCGATGCTCACGTTGAAGCTTCCACACCAATATCGGTATTATTAGCAGGGGTACTGTTGAAACTAGGTACTTATGGTTTATTGCGGTTTGGCATGGATTTATTCCCTGATGCTTGGGCAACATTGGCGCCGTTTTTAGCAACATGGTCAGTAATAAGCGTACTATATGGTTCATCTTGTGCCATCGCTCAAAAAGACATGAAGAAAATGGTGGCATATAGTTCAGTTGGACACATGGGTTATGTACTACTTGCCGCTGCTGCTGCAACACCATTGAGCGTGTTAGGAGCAGTACTACAAATGATTAGCCACGGTTTAATATCAGCGTTACTGTTCTTGCTAGTAGGTGTCGTGTATAAAAAGGCAGGCAGTCGCGACTTAGACGTAGTTCAAGGACTCTTCAACCCCGAACGCGGAATGCCAGTAATTGGTAGCTTAATGGTAGTTGGGATAATGGCAAGTGCTGGAATACCCGGAATGGTTGGGTTTATTTCTGAATTTATCGTCTTTCGGGGCAGCTTCGCCGCTTTCCCAGTGCAAACCCTAATATCAATGATAGGAACAGGGCTAACAGCAGTTTACTTCCTAATTTTAATGAACCGAGCATTCTTCGGTAGATTATCCACACAGGTAATGAATTTACCAAGGGTGTACTGGAGTGACCGTCTTCCAGCTTTTGCCCTAGCAATGTTGATTATCATTTTCGGTATTCAACCCGCATGGTTAATACACTGGACAGAACCAACTACTACCGCAATGGTTCACATTGAAAACGTAGTTGCAACCAAATAATTATGTAGGTTGGGTGGAGCTACAGCGGAACCCAACATAAATATTCGCGCTCTTGTTGGGTTCCGCAAAGCCTCCACCCAACCTACCCCTACTACAAAAATATGGTAACAAAAGCAAAAACACTTGATAACTATCCCTTAATAGAATACCTAAAAAGATTACAAAATGGTGATTCACTACTTCCAGATACAC
>ERZ1066124.500-NODE-500-length-24245-cov-23.338115_pt1 | contig 24245 bp, 23 predicted proteins | sample MGYA00382771_ERZ1066124 | MGnify/ENA primary metagenome ERZ1066124 (study PRJEB33369, sample SAMEA5778354) | biofilm metagenome | biome: Industrial cooling water; feature: Water cooling tower basin; material: Biofilm | place: United Arab Emirates | collected... | reverse complement strand
AGCTTACTCAAGCTTCTTACAATTTTCCAGTCAACTTTGCTGCCCTAGTTTTTTTGCGATTAGTAATGTCTCGGAACAAGATTGCAACCTTGTGCTTTTCTGGCTCTTCAAACCGAAACGCATACACATCAAACCAGCGACGATCCATCGCTTCAACCACATTCTCAAACCGAACTGGCTCTCCAGTTTTCACCACATTTCCATAGGTCTCATACCAACGCTCTTCAAGCTCCGGAACAATCTCGCGCATCGTTTTCCCAACGGCTTGCCTAAATCCAGTTTGCTGCTCGAACATCGAATTCACTTCTAAGAAACGGTAATCGAAGGGTTTTCCAGTCGAATCAAACAGCACTTCAATCACACAAAAGCCTTCATCGATCGAGTTAAACAGCGATCGATATCGTTCCTCAGAGCGTTTCAAGGCTGCATTTGCCGCTTTCCGTTCTGCTTCTCGCTGTTTCAACTCGGTGATTTCCTGCACCACCACATTCACACCCAAAACGCGATCGTCTTCATTTTTGAGCGGATAGTAGCTCGATAACCAAGTTCGCACCACTCCGGGCTGTGCTGGATTCGTCCCGCTGACTTCTAAGTTGATGATCGGTTCACCCGAATCAATCACCCGTTGATAAATCGGTTCTAGCTGATCGGCAAGTTCTGGCAACAATTCGCGCACCGTACGCCCGATGTGTTGTTCGACCGGAGCGCCATTGATTGCTGCTAATTGTTGATTGATTCGCACATACCGCAATTCAGTATCGTTGAAGCACAATCCCACTGGAGCCGTCGTGTAAATGGCTTCAATTTCGGCTCTTCGACGCTTTGAAGTTTGTTGCTGCTCCAGAATTGCGGCTTGTTCTACTTTTTGTGCAGTGACATCTTGAAAATAAACCGCAAGCCCTGACTCGATCGGATAAGCGCGGACTGAAAACCAAGCATTCAGCGGCGGATAAAATGACTCTACGTTGATAGTGACTTGTTGGGCGATCGCGCGTCGATACTCCTGCCCAAAAATACTGTCATAAGCCTCCGGAAATACTTTCCAAACATTTTTTCCGATTAGTTCTTCTCTGGTGCGGTTCAGAACTCGTGTCGCTTGAGAATTGACGTAAGTGAAGCGCCAGTCTCGATCGAGCGAGAAGAACGCATCAGAAATGCTCTCAAGAATGTCGAAGACTTGTTGCGAAGTTTGTCGATCGAGTGAGTTCAATCCAAATCGTTGTTGAATCCGATGAATGAGTTTGGACAAAGTGGACTGCGATCGAGTGGGCATGACAAAGAACAGACGCAATACGACTCACGATAGATATACCATCAAACTCGATCGCGCTTGGTCGCTCTTAGGGTAGATCTCGTGCCTGAAACCCGCTTCACGGCTTGCGAATTGACTTTATCCTATTCATTTCATTTGTTGCATCCTATCTTTTACTCTGCTTAATCTTCGCATTGATAATTTCTATATTTAGAAGTTTGTAGAACGGCGTAATCATTAAAACTTTCTGTAAACTACTAAGTATAGAAAAGATTGTCGTTGTCGATTTTCGATCGATAGAATTGCATCGATAACTAACAGTCATTTTTCAATTAGAAGCTTCATTTAAGTTTCTGAGTCTTCTCTTGTCATTTCTCAATCTCATTATTGTTCTAATCCCGAAGTTTATTAGAAACACTTCGGGAAAATTAAGCGTCGAAATCAACCTGTTTCTGAGAGTTTTGTGTGATGAATGACCTATTTTCGAGACTTTCGCGTCGAAAATTTATTCTACTCGCAGGTACAACCGCATTAGCCACGACAGCGCTAAAAGGATGTGCTTCTTCTGATTCGGCATCCCAATCAGGAAGCGCATCTTCTGGTGCGATCGCCCAACCCGTCGTGGATGGAAACAACGAATCTGCGCTCTATGAAGCAGCAAAAAAAGAAGGAAAACTGGTCTATTACACCGTCTTCTTCAATCAAGATATTGTGAATGAAATTGGTGCTGCTTTTACTAAGAAATATCCCGGTATTCAATTTGAAGGAACGCGCAAAGTCGCTGGCACATTATTTCAGCAATTGAATCAGGAATTGCAATCCGGCGTGAAGAATTGCGATGTGTTTGGCACAACGGATATGGGTCAAATGCTGCAACTTCAATCCGAAGGCAAGCTCTCCCAATATGAACCCATTGGTAAAGACAAAATGATGTCTGAGTTCCGTAATTTGAATGCAGAAAACTTTTACCAAACTGGAGCATTAATCCCGATCGTCATCGGCTACAACACGCAGAAAATTAAATCGGATCAGGCTCCAAAAGGCTGGAAAGAATTGCTCGATCCAAAATTCCGTGATCAGATTGCGACCGGAAGCGGTGTTGCAAGCGGACAGGTCGGAACTTGGGCACTTGCAATGGATCAAAAATTCGGCTGGGATAACTATTTCCAGCAGTTTAATCAACTCAATCCGAAACTGGGTCGATCGATTAATGATGCGGTCACCGATATTGTCTCTGGAGAGCGTGCGATCGGGATTGTCACGTTAGGGCAAACTTTGACCGCGAAAGCGAAAGGCAATCCGGTAGAGGTCGTTTATCCGAGCGAAGGAACCGTGATTGTCGTCGGACCGATCGGCATTCTCAAAGATGCTCCCCGTCCAAATGCGGCTCGATTGTTCATGAACTTTCTACTGAGCCAAGAATATTCAGAACTCGTTGCGAAATACAACGAACAACCGCTGCGATCGGATGTGAAAGTTGCAGGCGCGAGAACGATCAGCGAAATGAGTCCGTTGATTCCGACTCCAGCACAAATTCAAGCTGGAATCCCCCAAATTCGCAACAAATGGCGCGATAAATTCGGCGCTTAGAGGATGTTTTAAAGGTATCAAAAGGCTCTTCGCTTCGTTGTCGTACCGCCCCGGAATGAAATTCGGGGCTAATCGAACGAAGTCCACTGAAGGGACTAAAAGCCTCTCATAATCGACTTCTTAGTCTGTTTCAACAGACTTTCCACTGTTAGCCCCGAATTCATTCCGGGGCGGGTGATGCGAACAACGACTACTCTTCAATCACCCTCTTAGAAAACTTGATCAAACAAAGGAGCGATCGACGTTGACCAATCCAACTCTTCTTGCACCCGGTTCGCCGCCCCGCAAAATCGGCAAACTCAAAGGCAAACGGAACTATTCCCCGATCTTTTGGGCAATCATGATCGGCATTTTGATTATCCTAATCGGCTTGCCGCTGTTCTGGCTGATTGTGCGGAGTCTTTCGATTCCCGAAGTCGGAGGTTGGACGCTGCAAAACTATCTCAAAGTGCTTCAGAGTCCTCGATTGCTGCAAGCCGTTGGTAATTCGCTGATTCTGGCAACTGGAACCGGGATTATGAGTGTTGCGATCGGGGTTCCGATGGCATGGATGATTACCCGCACCAACATTCCAGCCCGTGGTTTGATGCGAACGTTATTGTTAGTTGCATTCACGACCCCGCATTTTCTCGGCGGGATTGCTTGGATTCTGTTAGCGGCTCCGAATTCAGGATGGCTCAATCGAGTCTTTGTCGGCATCACAGGGGCTTCCCAAGGTCCGTTTAACATCTATTCGATGTGGGGCGCGATCTTTGTGGTGGGCATTTATAGCTATCCGTATGCGTTTTTGCTCACCAGTTCTGCACTCGAATTTGTGTCTTCTGAGCTAGAAGATGCGGCAACCATTCTGGGTGCAGGAAAGTTCACAACGATGTTTCGGATTACTTTGCCGTTGGTGTTACCTTCGATTTTGTCGGGCTTCCTGCTGTCGTTTCTAGAAGCGATCGCGCTTTTCGGCTCTCCAACCTTGATCTTAGTTCCAGCTAGAGTTCCAATCATTACCACCGAAATCTGGCAACAGTTCCAGTTCCCTCCGAATGTTGAGTTAGCGTCTGCATTCTCAATGTTGCTGATTGTGATTACGCTTGCTCTATTGTGGGTGCAGCGTCGATTGTTAGCAAACAAAGGCTATACAACACTGACCGGAAAAGGCGGGCGAAAACGCTTGATCGATGTCGGACGCTGGCGTTGGGCATTTCTAGGATTTTGCCTCTTCGTCTCTACGCTGTCATTGTTCTTGCCGTTTTATATGTTGCTGAGAACATCGCTCTCGAAAGCTTGGGGACAGCCATTTGTATTCTCGAATATGACCTTGCAATGGTATGAGGATGTATTGTTTCGATTACCGTTTACGCGATTGTCGATCGTCAATACGTTGACTTATTCCGCTGCTGCCGCGTTGTTCACAATGGTGATTGGAATTGCGATCGCATACATTGTCACGCATCGATTAGTTAAAGGCTGGCGCGTTCTCGGCTTTCTCCCGATGATTCCGTTAGCAATTCCCGGAATCGTGATTGCAGTCGGAATTTTTGCCGCTTACTCTCGTCCGCCGATCGTGCTATTTGGAACGGGACTCATTTTGATTGTGGCGTACACCACGCGATTTGTTCCGATCGCATTTTCCAATGCCAGCGACATCTTCAAAAGCATCAATCCCGAAATGGAGCTTGCCGCCCGTAATCTCGGAGCAACGCAAATTCAAACGGTGCAACAGATCACAGTCCCGTTAGTCAAACGTGGCTTAATTGGTGGATTCATTCTCGTGTTCATCTTGTCAGTGCGTGAACTGAGTTGTGCAATTCTGCTATTTAGTAACCGTACTCAAGTGATGGCAACTGTGTTGTTTGACTTAGTAACTGAAGGCAGTTTTGAACGAGTCGCAGCACTAGGAGTGGTGATGTTAGTGCTGGTATTTGGTGCAGTTGGACTGGCGTATCGCCTACTCGGCGAAGATTTCATGCTGGAAAAATCTTAGCTCTCAACAATCAATTTCTATTGAGGTGAACTTTATGGCATCCATTACACTTGACTATCTGACAAAGTACTTCGGTCACAATACTGCGGTCGATCGCATTAATTTAGATGTCGCTGATGGTGAATTGATTGCGTTACTCGGTCCGTCAGGCTGTGGGAAAACAACCACGCTGCGAATGTTAGCAGGCTTTGTTTCTCCTGATGATGGACAGATTTTAGTCGATGGTCGTGCAATTTCCACCAAGCAGCGCACCGTTCCTCCAGAGCGGCGCAACATGTCGATGATTTTTCAGAGCTATGCGATTTGGTCACACAAAACCGTGTTTGAAAATGTCGCATTCGGGTTACAACTCCGACACATGAGCCGCGACGAAATTCGATCGAGAGTGATGCGTGCTCTAGAAATTACTCATCTCCACCGACTTGCCGATCGCTATCCTTCACAACTCTCTGGCGGACAACAGCAACGAGTCGCCCTCGCACGAGCGATCGTGATTGAACCGCAGATTCTACTACTTGATGAACCGTTGTCAAACCTAGATGCGAGTCTGCGCGATGAGATGCGAAACGAAATTCGACGAATTCACGATGAAACCGGATTAACGACGGTTTATGTCACACACGACCAAGGCGAAGCACTCGTATTATCCGATCGCATTGTGGTGATGTCAGATGGCAAGATTCAGCAAGCTGGAACCCCCGAAGAAATCTATGAAACGCCTGCGACCGAGTTTGTGGCACGGTTTATCGGGCGCTGTAATGTCTTACCTGGAACTTTAATGCGATCGCATCAAGTCGATGTGGGCGGAGTGTTCATTGCTGCCGACGATCTGGCTCCAGGCGTAAGTGTCGGTCATGATGTTGCTTTGAGTGTTCGACCGCATTCGATCGTGCTTGATCCGATCGAGTGTCCGACCGATGATGTGCGAATGAATTGCTTTATTGCTTCGGTCGAACATCAAGATTACTTTGGCGAGTTTCGAGAGTACCAAGTCCGGATTGCCAATAGCGATGTGCGATTGAGTGTGGTCACTCCACCGAATGTTCGCCATCGCGTTGGTGATGAAATGTATCTTTCAATTCCAAAAGAGCATTGTCGCGTTGTGCCGTTAACCGTACGATCGAGTGAACGATCTCCGATTTTCGCAATGACAGCTTAAGCTTGATCTACATCTCCAAACTATGAATATTTTTGATCTACTCACTGGCGAATCCGATCGACCTGCTTTAATTGCTCCCGATCGCGCAACTCTGACTCACCAACAACTGCGAGACAATCTCACTCACTTAGTCGCACAATTGCAGCAATTCGGCTTACAAACCGGAGATCGAATCGCGATCGCAATGCCGAATGGTGCTCCGATGGTTCTAACCTTCCTCGCTGCAACCTTGTGTGCTACTGCTGCCCCGCTCAATCCAAAGTACAAAACCGAAGAATTCACCTTTTACTACGAAGATACGCAAGCCAAAGCTTTGATCACCTTACCGGACACCGTTGAAGATGCGATCGCGGCAGCTTCACCAGACCTGATGTTAATTCATGCGATCGTTCAATCCGACGGAACGCTGACTTTTGAACGAGTCCGGGGCGAAACCACTCCAGCAATGTCTTCTACCCCAACCGAAGACGACGTTGCGATGATTTTGCACACGAGCGGAACAACCAGCCGCCCGAAACGAGTCCCGATTCGACATCGCAATCTGATTGCTTCTGCCCGCAACATTATCAAAGCCTATCAACTGACTCCCGAAGATACTACCCTCTGTCTAATGCCGTTGTTCCACATTCACGGCTTAGTGGGCTGTCTATTATCGACATTGGCATCTGGTGGTACTTTAATCTGTCCGAATGGCTTCAACGCGCTGGAATTCTGGCAACTCGTCGATCGCTTTCATCCGACTTGGTATTCTGCGGCTCCAACCATGCACCAGATGATTTTGTCCCGCGCGAACCGCAATCTGGAAATCGTCAAAGCAAATCCGTTTCGATTTATTCGATCGAGCAGTGCGCCCTTACCTCCGGTGATCATCGAACAATTAGAAGCAACTCTAAATGCTCCGGTCATCGAATCTTACAGCATGACCGAAGCCGCCCACTTAATGACCACAAATCCATTACCGCCCAATATACGTAAACCTGGAACAGTCGGAATTGGCTACGGAGTTGCAGTCGGAATCATGGATGAATCGGGGAACTTATTACCTCAAGGTGAATTAGGAGAGGTCGTCGTCAAAGGTGCGAATGTAATCGACGGGTATGAAAACAATCCGACTGCGAATGCGATGGCGTTTGTTGACGGATGGTTTCGGACTGGAGATCAAGGCACGATCGATAAAGATGGCTATCTTCGCTTAACCGGACGACTGAAAGAATTAATCAATCGTGGTGGGGAGAAAATTTCGCCGCTCGAAGTGGATGATATTCTATTGCGCCATCCTGCGGTCGTGGAGGCGCTGGCGTTCGCTGTCCCTCACAAATCGCTAGGAGAAGATATTCATGCAGCGGTCGTACTCAAGAGTGATGCTACTGAGAAAGAATTAAAGTTGCACTGTGCGGAAACGCTGAGTGACTTCAAAGTGCCACATCAAATTCACATTCTTGATCAGCTTCCACGCGGTGCGACCGGAAAACTCCAGCGATTATCGATGGCGAAGCTCCTGAAAATTGAGGCGTGATAGTGATGAAAATTTGCATTGTTGGGGCTGGCGCGATCGGCGGATTTCTCGGCGCAAAGTTAGCGATCGCAGGTGAACAAGTGACACTGATCGCACGCGGAACTCATCTCGAAGCAATTCAACAGCATGGCTTGAAGTTAATCATGGCGGACGGCTCCGCTCAGATGGCGACTCCCTTTCTTGCCACGAGCGACATCACCCAGGTCGAGCCGCAAGATGTCGTGATTTTGGCATTAAAAGCCCATAGTGTTCCTGCGATCGCGCCCTTCCTTCCCAAGCTCTATCACTCAGAAACAATGGTGATGACGGCTCAAAATGGGATTCCGTGGTGGTATTTCCGCAAACATGGGGGAACTTATGAAGGGACTTGCATTCGATCGGTTGATCCAGATGGAACGGTCGAAGCGAACATCGGTGCGGATCGGGTAATCGGTTCGGTCGTATATCCAGCAGCGGAGATTGTTCAACCGGGTGTGGTTCAACAGATCGAAGGCGATCGCTTTACGCTCGGTGAAATCGACGGACAGAAAAGCGATCGTCTTCAAACTCTCGCGCAAACCTTGAAGCGAGCGGGATTCAAAGCCCCGATTCGCAATCAGATTCGCACTGAAATCTGGGTCAAGCTTTGGGGAAATCTTGCGTTTAATCCGATTAGTGCTTTGACTCGTGCTACTTTAGTCGAGATTTGTCAAAATCCACTAACTCGCGATCTGGCTCGACAAATGATGCTTGAAGCGCAATCGATCGCGGATCATCTCGGCGTTGAATTTGGGATTACCTTAGAGCAGCGGATCGATGGGGCTGAAAAGGTCGGTGCTCATAAGACTTCGATGTTGCAGGATATCGAAGCAAAACGCATGACCGAGATTGATGCGATCGTTGGATCAGTGGCGGAACTAGGACGACTCACCGGAATTCCGACCCCTCATATCGATGCGATTTATGCGGCGACGAAATTGCTAGAGAAGACAGTCGTTCGCTGATAAAACGTCAATTCGTCACTCTAGAAGTCTGAAAATTTTTCTGACTCAAAGTTCCCCAACCTTGGGGGATTTAGGGGGCATTAGCCGACCAAAACGAAGCGAAACGTTCTCATCGAACTTACCTCAATAAAAAAAGCGATCGAACTCTAATCCGATCGCTTTTATTTTCTCTAAATCATACCTATAGACTCTTCACTTTCGCGCTCACAGGCGCAACCAGGATTTCTTGAAGAATCGATCGTAGCTCCTCGCGCCTTTGATAGCTATCCAAGCGATGCAACACTTGACCTCCTTCAAACAGCAACACGGTTGGCAGAGTTTGAATCCGATACCGACTTGCCAGTTTCAAATTGTCATCTGCGTTAATGCCCACGAGCTTTAATCGATCGCCATATTCTTTGAGAAGTAAATTCAGCGATGGCTCGATCAGCCGACAGATGCTACACCAAGGTGCCCAGAAATGTACGAGAACGGGGGTCGTCGATTCAAGAACTTCTTGCTTAAACGCCCCTTCGCTAATTCCTGCTTGCATAGTTCTCCAAAATTATTATTTGTCTTTTACTAAGGCTTGGGATCATGCTACCAGGGTACGCTCCCGGATGCACGAATTACAAGAGGGTGAAGCCACCAAAACAACAGCGTAAATGCCGCCACACCGAGGTATGCAGGACGTAAAAATTCTTTGAGTTCTAGCGTCTGTTTGCCTTGTGCGATCGCGCCAAATGGAACGATCGAGGTTCTAGCTTTCACGGCTTCAAACGCCTCACCAAATCTTAGGGTCAATCGTCGATCGCCATTCCACACCCCAAATAAGTGATGCAAAATCAGCGCGATCGAGGTGACAACCATAAAACTTGTCCCAATCCATACTGTATGAGCGATGCACCAAATAATCTGTCCGACCATTTGCGGATGTCGCGTAATCCGAATAATTCCAGTTTCGTACAAATGCACTTGCGGTTTTTGCACTGCTGCGATCTCTAACAGATTAAAAGTCGCTGGGTAGAGAAACAGAAATGAAATTGCCGACAGAATCCAAACAAATTCCGATACGCCTGGAACGCCCTGGACATTCCAAAGCTGTAAACCGTCGTATCGATGATTAAAGAAATAGATCAGCATCGGAACCGCAATCCCAAGACTTACCAGCGCAAAAACGACCCGATACAGCCTTGCCCCGATTCGTTTCTCTGCCGCCATTCGCAACGATGCCAGACCACTATGCGCGATTGCAAACCCCACAAGCCACCCAAACATAATGAAGTGGCTCGGAGTCAACCAGTCAAAACCCATATCTAACCAACTCTGAAGACTAGATCTAGATTACAAGTTGGCGGCGCGGATCGACTCAAGATTCAGCGTATAGAGCTTGCTTTGTTCCTGATGCCAGGTCGCGATCGCGAGTCCATTTTCTCCATAAGCCGCGATCGCGATCGGATGAAGCGGAATGCTCGATCGTCCAATCTGCTGCCCTTCGTAATCGATCGCAATCAATTGATTTTCATTACAGAGCACCACACCCCAAGAAAATGGGGCGAAGAATTTGGGAGAAATGGCGATCGCGATCCGAATCAGTCGATAGGGTTTGAGATGAATCAATAAGAGCGATCGTTCTCGGTCAATTCCAACCAGACAGAACGGCTTAGAAGTGGAAAAAACTTGCTCCAGTTGAACAGGTAGATCGAGTGTTCCGAATGCCTGTCCTCGACGGTTGAACAAATCGAGTCGGGTTGCTCGATCGCCTTCTGACATTAGCGCAACGTGTCGAGAATTGAGCGCAACGATTGCAATTAACTCTCCTAAATTAGATTCACAAAGCGTTGGACGCTGTAATAATTTTGGCTGTGGAAGTGTCCAAAAACTCAGAAGTTTCGCGCTCATCTGGCTTCCAAGAGTCGCAACAGCCATCCATCGTCCGTTGGGTGCGATCGCGATTCGAGAAGTCTGATGCAATCGGGTTAATAACTGTGGAGCTTGTTCTGTGAGCTTGTAAATTGATCGCTCTGTCAAAGCAAAACAAGCTTGCGACCGCACGACCAATTCTCGAATCGGCTCTGAAACGGTCATAGTCGGGAGTTCTTTTCCGTCACGTCGGTCGAAAAATCCCATCGGATACGATCGCGTTGTGAGGGTCTGATTTTGAGCAAGAAAAATCGACATCGACCGACGCAAATAGCGATCGTATTTCGGTAAAGGAGTCGTGTCTGTGATGCCGATGTGTTCGATCGGATAGAGCGATCGTTCTTCGCGTAAGACAATCGAGGAATGCACTTTAGGTACGATCGCGATCGCTAACGCTTCCGACTGAAATTCCAATCGATCTTGCACCGCTAATAAGAGCGCTTCTCGCATCTGAGTCGCAGACTGGAATCTCCGAGCCTTCAACTTTTCAAGCGATTTCAAAATCACATTCTGAATCGGAGTCGGAATATGCGCCGGAATCTTCACAGGCTGATTCAGATGTGCCGCCATCAATTCCGCTGGCAATCCTGAAAACGGACGATACCCGACCAGCAGTTCAAACAGCAGAATCCCCACTGCATATAGATCGGTCGAATGTGAGTACTGTCCATAAAACCGCTCTGGAGCCATATACGCAGGCGATCCAGTCAAATTTGCGGGTTCGGGTGAAATATCTTGACTCAGCCGTGAGATCCCAAAATCCGAAATTCTCGCTGTCCACCCTTCCGCACTCAAACTCAGCAAAATATTCTCTGGCTTGATATCACAATGGACAACGCCTTGACTGTGTGCGTGTTCCAATCCTGCCAACACATCACAGACTAATCTCACACTCAGAGCAGGATGCAGCCGTTGATGATTTTCCATCAACTGTCTAAGCGTTCCACCCTCGCAATAATCCATCACGAGAAAACGCTTTCCGTGTAAATGTTCGATCGCTTGACACATCACAATATTGGGATGCTGAAGCGTCACCAGAAAGCGCAATTCTCGTAGAAACTGATTCGTTGGCAACACTGCCGGATCAAGAGCTTTGAGGGCAACAAATCCACCAGATTGTCGATCGAGTGCACAGTAAACCCGCCCAAATTGCCCTCGACCGACCAATCCCAGAATTCGATAATTCGATGGCTTCGCCGCACTTCGCGTTCGTTTAACTTCAGAACCGATCAGGGTAGACACATCCGCGATTCACCCCGCACTAAACAAATAACCGAGGCAAAATCGATTCATGGTCAAGCTGTTTTTCGACCAAAACTTCCGCAGGTTCTAACCGCTTCTGTAAGCCAATCACGAATAAATTGCTTTCGGCTCCCATCGATTCACATCGGGTTTGCACACAATGAAGTTCTCGCCCTGCAAGCTGACTAAAGACTGAAGCGAAAATTCCCGCCTCTAGATGACAGGAAGGCAGCGTTGCATCCGTTGCTAATCGAGCAAACGGCGAATGGTGCGTTTCAACGATGAGAAATCCTCGATCGTGATAACTCTGATCCAAGCTCAATTTCCCCAGCCCGTATGTAATCCAGCATTGCTTGAGAGCTTGAAGAAAGTCCGCCATCTGCATTTCGACGAGCGGCGTTCCATAATAATCGCTGACTTCATCGCGGAACCGATTAAAGAAATTCTTGCCCCACCAGCGACCGCAATTAAACAGAACTAATCGGGAAGCCTGTCCCGTCTCTTTGTTCAGCCCTGCGTAAATCGCTTGAATCAGCGTTTCAGGTAGAGACAGTAATCGATCGCCCCGACGACTTTCGAGCAATCCCATCTCCAAATCGCCCCGCACATAGACATCGCTGGCGTAATAGTTTGCGGGGAGTCGATCGTGAATGAATAAATCGCTAACAGAAATCATAATCCTAGAAAATTCCTGCGACGGTGAGCATTTCTTCTTCTTCCTGGGCTGGAATTACAGTTTCAACCAGATTGAAGAACGGTTCTAAAAGTGCCATTTGCTGAGCATTCAGAGAAAGACGGACTCGCTGTTTCATCAATCCGAAGAAAGCCCCGTCCGCACCATGAGTCTGATGAAGCTCGATCGAGTCTTTTAACCAGTTTAAAAGTCGCTTCTGTACGAAGTTCTGATCATCCAACAGCATCGCCATTCCGCAGTGTCGGAGCGTCAACATTCCGTTTTTCACGGCGCGTTCTAATACAGCAGTTTCGATTCCGGGCATCTCTAGCTGAAGTTGGTCAGCGGCTTGCTGGATTAGTTCGAGTTCTTGATCGCGCAGTGCCCGATATGCGCTCATGCGTTCTGCGATCGAGGCAACATACTGCCCAATGCTTTGAAGTTCTTCGGGTTTGAGGTAGCGGTTTTCGGCTTCGTCAAAAATGCCGTCGATGGGAGATTGCATAAGCGGTTTAAGGGAATTAGAACAAATCAGAGAAATCAGTCAAGGTAAAGCCGTCACCCGGTTCCGGTGTGGGTTCTTCGATCACGGGAGAAGGCGCGATCTCGATTCCATCCCAGTTGACAGCGGCGAAAAATTGACGAACTCGCAGATCGAAAGACAGTTCGGTGATGGATTCGATCGCGGCTGCCTGTTCAAGTTGTTCGATCGCGCTTGTCGTCGATCGGGGTGCAATCGTTTTGTTTTCCCAATTGCACGTTGTGAAAAAAGATTGAACCGAGGAATGAAGCCAATTCTGAGTATCTTCGGGGGCAACAGTCGAAATCATTTCAGTTCTCCTGCTCTGAGCCGTTTTTCGATGTCTCTTGCCGTTGCACCTTCATTCAGCCAAAAGGATGCTGCATCGATTCTTTCCTGTCCGCCCAGGAGAAACTTGCAGTAGGTTTCGCCCATCGAATAGCACTGGATTTCAATGCAGCTAAGCTGTTTTTTCACCAATTCGGTAAAGAATCCTGCAAACAGTCCAGCGTATAAGAAACAGACAGGTTTACCGACATCGCCCAACGTCCGAGCCACAGCGGAATCGAAGACATTGATGAACATGAAACCTTGTTTACGATCGCCTAAATCGACTTCCCAACGTCCCCAGCCTTGAGCGGTAAACGACCACCACCAGGTTTCGAGCAGAAACATTAGATTGGTTTGACGCATCGGTCGATCGTATTCTTTCTCAAACCAATTCTCGAAGAAGAAAGCATCCTTCTGCCCCCACTCACAACCGATCGTATACATCGTGGCGGCAGAAGCATCTCCGACTTCCTCTTCGAGTCCTTCGACGAGTCCGATGATGAAATCTTCAGAAGTCAGAACGTTTTGGCTGTTATTCCAATCAACGATCGTGCCTTTGTCTGGATCGAATTGGTAGAAGTCTCGGAATCCGTAGTGATTGTGCTTCTTCGGATTCTTTAGTTTCGCGGAAGTTTGGTGAGAAAGTGTAAACGCCATAAGTTTTACCAGGGAGTCGATCGAATAAGACAAAGTGAAGCGACAACGGTTGCGCTGATTGGTCTCAGTATGCCCAGATTGGAAATTCGGATTTAGACCGTTCCAAGCATTCGACGGTTTACTTCTAAAATTGGTAGAATCAAATTCGCTTCACTCGGAGTGAGGACTTGTTTGATCACGTCTTGCATCACGGTGTAAGTAACTCCGCAGCTTTTCTGAGCATTAAATGCCCGCATAATCGTTTGGAACCAAAAGAGAAATCGTTCCCGTAAAGATTCTGGGTCATCGATCAACATCGCTGCCGCAGAATAGCGCAGAACTCGCAACGTATCGCGCTTCCATTTGTTCGTTAAATCCTCGTTGCCTTGACGGAACAACATCGGATCGATCGCTCTCATCTTGGCTTGTACCTGCTGGATGATCATCATTTCGCAGGTCTGCAATTTCTGGTAGGTTTGGACGCGCAACTCATACGATCGAGCATAGTCCGCTAAAAAACGAAGCTCCTCATCGGTGGCATAGCGTCCTTCGGTTTCTTGGGCTAACCGCTGGATCTGGCTCAACATAATACTTCTGGAATGAATTTAATTGCAGCGTTCCCCGAATTGACTGGATCTAAACTCCAGAGGAATTTGAGAAATAATTCGACATATTGAAACTGGTCGTGTCCTCGATTTTCTTCAGCATCGATCGAGTAATTAATTTCCCAGATTCGACCAAAACTTGTCCGGTTAACGGGTGCAATAAATCCTGTTCTGCTCTACGCCCGATCAACGCCTCGATATCTTTAATCGAGTTGATGTACATCCCCGGCGGCAGTTCCACAACCACTCCACTGCCGATCACTCTTGCTTGACAGGCTAAGCGGGAATTCGATTTACACGAGGTAATGACTTCTAAGGTGCGCTGCTCTCGACGGTTAATCGGGGTGAGAGAATCCATCCCGTCCTGGACATAGACGTGACAGGTCGCACACATTCCGCGCCCACCACATTCTTTTAGAACATCTAAATCTTTATTGATTAGAACCGAGAGGAGATTCCCCATTGTTTCGATCGCGCTTTCTTGGGCGATCGGTTCGAGGCGTACCGTTTTCACCATGATGGATTAGGGCAATAAGAGGGCTTTTTGGGTGTCGGTGAGCGCGTTTTGCTCAACGAGTGCGGCATAATCGCGCACCGCTTGAGAACAACGGCGAATAAATTGAGCGACCCAACGCCGAAATAATTCGTGCTCTTGAGCGCTGACCGTTTGTTCTAACCCTGAGAGTTCCCCAATCAGTTGAATTTGTCCCGATCGATTCACTTGAAATTGTTCCATCCACTCGATCGCAGGACGGCTTGACTTTAAGTAATTAGTAATAACCGCAACGCCTAAATAATTAGTAGTGAATTGACTTAACTGGTTAAACGCTTCGATTAAATCTTTTAGTCTCGGTAATGGTGCAGTCGGTAGCGCTTGAAATTGTTCTAGCGCGATCGCTGGATTTTGCTCGATCCAAGCTCTTAATCTTTGAAACGCATCGACAAACGTTTCATCAATTCGAGATTCATCTTTGATCACCAAAACAATCAAATTTCTTGCGAATCGATGCAGCACAATTTGATTTTTAGAAAAGCGAAACTCCAGCACCTCATATTCAGGTGGAATCGTTTCGACAACTTGTAGAATGCCTTGAGAAAGCAATTCTGGCTGTCCCTGACTGAACGCAGGATCGTGACTATAAAAAACTGGCTGAGACTGTCCACTCAGCAGGGCGATCCCTACGATTCCTGGTACATTCAGAAAGTCCCGAATCACTTCCTGGTTCATCTTCTAATCCGCTCATCGTTCTGTACAATATTTGCCACATCTATTATTCATGGAGATTTGTCTTTGTGCGATGCTTCTGGCGCAGGCGAGCGTGTTCGCGCATCGTCTTTTCAGATTTTCTTAATAATTGTTCACAGTCTCTAACTGGGTTCCCAGTTTAGAGTAAACGCATTCGACTTCCCGGTGTAATTTTTCTTCGGCTCCTCACACATTTAGGCTTATCCGTATGTCTGACCTTCCTTTTACTCTCGATCAGTTACGTATTCTAAAAGCGATCGCGTCTGAGGGTAGCTTTAAACGGGCTGCTGATAGTTTATATGTGTCTCAGCCAGCGGTGAGTCTGCAAGTCCAAAATCTAGAACGACAACTCGATGTGCCATTGTTCGATCGAGGGGGAAGACGGGCGCAATTAACTGAGGCGGGTCATCTGCTTTTAAGTTATGGCGAGAAGATTCTCACACTGTGCCAGGAAACTTGCCGAGCGATCGAAGATCTCCAAAATCTCCAAGGTGGCACATTGATTATAGGGGCAAGCCAAACGACCGGAACGTATTTATTACCTCGAATGATCGGCTTGTTTCGCCAACAGTATCCAGATGTGGCAGTTCAGCTACACGTTCACTCGACTCGCAGAACCTCTTGGAGCGTGGCGAACGGTCAGATTGATCTAGCCATTATCGGTGGCGAAATCTCCCCAGAGCTTCAGGACTCTCTCGAAATTATTCCCTACGCAGAAGATGAACTCGCATTGATTCTGCCTCCCGCTCATGCGCTGTCACGCCTAGAAACGATTCAAAAAGATGATTTGTATCGGTTGCAGTTCATCGCCCTCGATTCCCAATCGACGATTCGCAAGGTAATCGATCAGGTGCTGGGACGCTGCGGAATCGAAACTCGTCGGCTCAAGATTGAAATGGAACTGAATTCGATCGAAGCGATTAAGAACGCGGTTCAGTCCGGATTGGGGGCTTCGTTTGTGTCGGTTTCAGCGATCGAGAAAGAATTACAAATGGGAATGCTGCACCGCGCCAAAATCGATGATGTCGTTGTGAAGCGCAATTTGTCGGTGATTATCAATCCGACAAGATATCGATCGAAGGCGGCGGATGCGTTCTGCCGTGAGATTTTGCCGAAATTCACGAATTTACCGCTGAAGTTTGAGCGACCGACTCCCGCATATCCGGAACCTCAGAGCTTAAAAGCAATGTTGCAGGCGGCAAGTAATCGGGCGATCTCGGAACTCGAATAAAAAATTCCCAAGACGTGCGATCGACCCTTGGGAATTCAAAACTTGAGAAGTGAATCGAAACTAACGACGCGACATCGACATCACGACTTGCAGCACGTACCAGAAGAGCAATGCGACCGAAGCAAATAGCTCTAGGGACGCTGCGACATGTTGATGAGTCGCGTAATGGTGCATGACTTTTGAGGTGTCATACAAAATCGCGATCGACGCAAACGCAACCATCACCACTGAGAAGATCAAACCAAGCGTAAAGCCGAAAATCACGCTACAGAGAATCAGACCGAGCGCAATGAATCCGCCGATCGTCAAGATGCCACCCAGAAACGAGAAATCCTTCTTTGTGGTAAATGCAACCGTTGTCAGTCCAGCAAACAGCAGCAGAGTCAAAATTCCAGCCGTCGGAATCACTGATGGGTCAGAAAAGACCGCTGCAATATAAAGTAATGGGGCAAAAATTAGTGCCTGTGCGACGACGTAGATCGCGAGTCCGGTGTATTGCGTTTGAACCGAGTCTGCTTTGGCAGCCAGCGATCGAGCTAACCATCCAAGTAGCGTGAACCCTCCCAGAATCGCCAGCCAAGTAAATCGACTGGAGGCAACAAAGCCAGTAATCGCTTCGGCAATTCCTGTAAAGAACAGCAGAAATTCGATCGCGATAAACGCGCCAACTGCTCCAGCCAAATGCAAATAAGTCTTTTGGATGAACTGAGCGCGTTCTGTCGGGCGAGATTGAGCAACAGTGAGCATAATCGTTTCCTAAATTGAGCTTGACGGATCAATCTCTCTTAGCGTAGCGAACTCTACTTGAAATCCGATGAGTATAAATGCGATTTCTATCAAATTGGGGACGTTTCTTGAGCTTCACTCGATAAGGTGAAGAGGTAAGTATCTGAAATTTTTGGGTGCGATCGTCATCAGAATGTCACTGCATTTTCATATTCAAAAATTAGAGTTAGATTCCGTCGATCTATCTCATACAAATTTACCCAAAACTATCACAATTTCCGATGTCTCAAATTCGCGCAAGCCTTATGGAAAGCAATTTTCAGAACATCGAAACTTTTAGCAAATTGGATAGTCAGAGATCCTCACTCTTTCTACTAAAAATAGTACGGTTATCCCCCAAGAGAGCATCTGTTCACCGCCTCACAAACCCGCCATCATAGGAGAGTGATTAAGAAGTCTTCTTGTATTGTTTCGGACGATTCCATCATGTCTCGCCTTCTGCGCCACCCTAACCTCTCTTGCCAAAGATTTAGCCAGAAAATTCCGCGAGACTCTTTACTTTTGTTTGAGTCCGTCCTATCATTAAGTTAAAGTCGATGTGACTTCGAGATAGGAACTCATCATCCTCCTTGATCGTCAGGTTTATTAATAGACCTTCACCTCACCCCCTTCAGTTCAGGTTGACCGTTATTCAGTGGGCATTGCTTTTCCAGAGATTGGTTCAAGCGCCCCCAAGTTTTCCGCTCTGAATCGATAGATTTCGCCGCCCCCATCGTTTTCATTTCACGGAGTTGACTGCACATGGCTACTGCCAACACCAAATCCAAACCCGCTCCCTCCTACAGCGCCGACATGGTGCGTACCTACCTGCACGAGATTGGTCGTGTGCCGATGCTGACCCACGAGCAGGAGATTCTTTACGGTAAGCAAGTCCAGCAGATGATGACGCTGGAAGAGAAGAAGCAGAAGCTTGCGAAGAAGCTGGGTCACGAGCCGACACAGCAAGAGTTTTCTGAGCATGTCCATCTCAGCGATTCTGAGTTGAATGGCATCTACCAGCGGGGTCGTCGCGCCAAGCAGAAGATGATCGAAGCCAATCTTCGGTTAGTTGTGTCGATCGCGAAGAAGTATCAGAAGCGGAATCTTGAGTTCTTGGATCTGATTCAAGAAGGTTCACTGGGCTTAGAGCGCGGCGTTGAGAAGTTCGACCCGACTCGTGGGTATAAGTTCTCGACCTACGCTTACTGGTGGATTCGTCAGGCGATCACAAGAGCGATCGCACAACAGGCTCGGACGATCCGCTTACCGATTCACATTACCGAGAAGCTCAATAAGATCAAGCGCGTTCAGCGTGAGTTGGCACAGAAGCTCGGTCGGGCTGCGACGGCTGCTGAGATTGCGACTGAGTTGGAGCTTGAGCCGGATCAGATTCGTGAGTTTCTGATGATGTCTCGCCAGCCTGTCTCGCTCGATCTGCGGGTTGGCGATAATCAGGACACTGAGCTTCAGGAGTTGCTTGAAGATGACGGTCCTTCGCCGGATGCGACTTTGACTCAGGATCTGTTGCGTCAAGATCTCGAAACGTTGATGACTGATTTGACTCCGCAGCAGCGTGAAGTCTTGAGCCTGCGATATGGCTTGCGAGATGGGCATGAGTTGTCGCTTGCCAAGGTGGGCGATCGATTGAATCTCAGTCGTGAGCGTGTTCGTCAGCTTGAGCGTCAAGCGTTAGATCATCTGCGTCGTCGTAAGGCGAATGTACGTGAGTATATCGCCAGCTAGATTTTGTTTCTCACATCAGTGTTGGGGATCTCGATCGAGATCCCTTTTTTCATGGCTAACTGCTGTAGAACATTCCTTATACCCAATCAATTTGTTGCTGCGACAGATCCTTCGCCCCCTAAATCCCCCAGAGTTGGGGGACTTTGATTCTTGTTCCCCCAAACTTGGGGGCTAGGGGGCTTTCCATATCTGTAGCACTTAAAAATCAATCTGGTATTAACCGAATCGTCCTTCAACATAGTCGCGCGTCCGAGAATTCGTTGCACTGCTGAAAATCTTCTGAGTGTCATCGAGTTCGACGAGTTGACCGATGCGGCTTTCGTCAGTGCTAAAGAATGCAGTCCGATCGCTAATTCGTGCCGCTTGCTGCATATTGTGGGTCACAATTACGATCGTAAATTCCTGACGCAATGAGTTAATCAATTCCTCGATCTTCATCGTCGCGATCGGGTCAAGTGCCGAACAGGGTTCATCCATCAGCAAGACTCTCGGTTTCACCGCCAAGGCACGAGCAATACACAATCGTTGCTGTTGTCCACCGGATAAGCTGAGGGCTGATTTTTTGAGATTGTCTTTGACTTCATCCCAAAGTGCTGCATCTGCGAGGGCTTTCTCGACCATTTCATCGAGCAGCGATCGAGAAACGCGACTAAACACCCGCACACCATAAGCGACATTATCGTAAATGCTCATGGGAAAGGGATTCGGCTTTTGAAACACCATTCCAATCTGTCGCCGCAAGCGATTGAGATTCACACGCGGACTGTAGATATTTTGACCAAAAAATTCTAGTTGTCCCTGGACTCGCATCTCGCTTTCGAGTTCACCAATGCGATTCAGGGCTTTGATAAACGTCGATTTACCACAGCCTGAAGGACCGATAATCGCGGTCACTTGTCCAAGGTAGATGTCCATTGAGATCGAAGAGAGTGCTTTACGATCGCCATAAAACACATCGACGTTTTGAGCGGACAGAGCGAGTTCAGACTGTGAAATAGAATGCAACATAGGTCAGCGTTTCTGGGTGATCAGGCGAGATAAAAGATTCGTAATCGTAACTAGACCAAGCAGGACGAGTGAAGCTGTCCAAGCCATCTGAGTTTGTTCTGGAAAGGCAGAACTCGAATAGTTGTAGATCATCACAGACAGCGAAGGGGTCGGATTCAAAATCTGCTCGACCCAAGTTTGGCTAAACAATGCAGTGAAGATCAAAGGAGCCGTTTCGCCGGATGCTCGTGCGATCGCTAACAACACTCCGGTTGTGATACTGGGTAATGCTGCTTTTAGAACAATCTTGAACACGGTTTGCATCGAATTGGCTCCGAGTGCCGCAGATGCAAGCCGCTGATGTTTTGGAACAAGCTTTAAGGCTTCTTCGGTAGAGAGAACCACGATCGGTAACATAATCACCGCTAAAGCGAACGATCCCGCCAATGCAGAAAATCCTCGATAGCCAAAGATAGTAGAAAGAACAATCACCGCATACGCGAACACACCGACGACGATCGAAGGAACAGCACTGAGAATCGAGAGAACAAAGCGAACGGTTTGAGCAATTGCGCCTGATTTACCAATTTCGGATAGATAAACTGCGATCGCGATTCCAAATGGAACACTAAAAAGTGCTGCCATGCTCACCATTAGAACTGTTCCTTGAATTGCATTGGCAAATCCACCGACGACGCTTGTATCACCCGCAGGAGCAGGTAGATTCGTGAACACTTCCCATTTCAGATTCGGTAAGCCTTGGCGTAGGATCTCGAACAGAACGGATAGTAAGGGAAGAAGTGCGAGTCCGGTGAACAGAACTGCGATCGCGCTCATGAAATAGCTGAAAATTCGTCGATCGAGAGACAGTGGTCTAGTTAATTGTTGTTCTAAAGTCATTGTTTCAATCCGAATGTTTTCACGATCGAGTTTGCAATCATATTAATCACTAGCGTTAAGGCAAATAGAATCAGTGCTAGATACATCAATGCTCCGATATGCAGTTCATCTAATGCTTCAGGAAACTGATTGGCAAGAATTGATGGAATCGTATTACCCGGATCGAGTAGCGATAAACTGACTTGATCAGAGTTACCGATTACCATCGTGACTGCCATCGTTTCCCCTAATGCTCGTCCTAATGCCAGCATGATTGCACCGATGATTCCAGAGAGACTTGCTGGAATTAATACAGTCGTGATCATTTCCCAACGAGTTGCACCAAGTGAAAGTGATGCTGTTCGTAAGTCTTGGGGAATTGCTAACATCACATCTCGACTGATAGCAGCGATCGTAGGCAAAATCATCACCGCGAGAATCGTTCCAGCGACGAGCAAACTCGGTCCAAACGTTTCAGTTCCGAATAAAGGAATCCAACTAAATTGTTGATGTAGCGCGGATTGGATCGGTTTCATGAATGGAATCAGCACAAAGATTCCCCAGAAGCCAATGATCACGCTAGGAATGGATGCAATGAGTTCGATCAAAAAGCCGAGTGTCGATCGTAGCCAACCGGGTAGAAATTTTTCGCTTGTGACGATCGCAATCATCACCCCGATCGGGACTGCAAATAAAAGCGCGATCGCTGAAGTCACGATCGTGCCATACAAATATGTTTTTGCTCCAAATTGAAGCTGATTAACATCCCATTCTTGTCGCGTGATAAAGCCTAATCCGAAAGAGCGAATTGCAGGTAACGCTTGATTAAAAATAATCCAACCCATCCAAAGCAAAATTGCGATCGTGCTAATCGCCAAAATTCGCAACCCCCAAGCAAAGCCTAAATCGATCCAGGCTGTATTCCCTCCTTCGATGGAATCTGAAACAGTCGTCTCTCTAAATCGGGATGTTGTCATGATCAGATAAAAGGGACACTCAAGCTAAAAGTGTCCCTGCTAGAGGTGTGAGATTTAGAACGTGAACGTCGTCCGCACTGTGCCAACGTAGATCGCGTTGTTTGTAGAATTGCCTTCTGGATTGAAGATCACAAAAGCTCCGGGTGTGATCGAAATGTTGTCGCTCAGGCGATAACGGTAGAAGACCTCTAGATGATACGAAGAACTCCGATCTTCTCGGCGTGCAGAAATCGCCGTTGGAGTGGCTAAGCCAAAATCACTGCTCGTGACCTTCGGAGGCATTCCAAAAATGATTCCGCCTAAGCTACCTTCGGTAAACAAATCGGGGAACGCCAAGCCAACTGCCCAATTAAAAATCGTTGCTCGATCGCCTTCTCGAACGGTTCGAGTGGCTGCGGTTGCTCCGATCGTTCGGGTTGCTTTCGCATCTGTCAAACCCGCCCAGCCTGCCAAAACCAATCCAGGACTAAAACGAATATTTGCTTGCAGACCGAACTGATTCGTGATCGTCGGAACATTCCCGGCAGAGTTCAATGTTTGGTTACTGCCAAAAGGATTGTTCGCAAATGCACTTCCAGTACTGCCTGTGATTCCAGATCCAGTGCTGTAGTATGCATTCGCGTATGTGAAACCAATGCCTAAGTTGGGAGTGGGTTGATAGACTAATTGCCCGATCGCAGCATAGCTACCACTGAACAATCCGCGATCGAGACTCGGATCAGCCGCATCTCCAGTCGGAACTAAGTATCCTACCGAAAGCGTGAACTTGTTTCCAGCCGTGAATTCCCGTCCTAAGCGCTGGTTGATAATAATCCCTGTTCCACTGCTAGAACGGTAGATCGGGTTAAATCGTCCAAATCGAGAAATCGAACCGCTTCCGCTCGATTCAAACGGACTGAGCGTCGGAATCGAATCGTTAAACTCTAACCCATCATTGGTTCCCGTTCCCACAAATACGGTCGTCTGATCACCCAGAGGAAAGCGATACTCTAAGCGACGAAGCTCGATCGCGTTATTATTCGTGCCGTCATATCCCAGGCGCGTCATGTTCGTGCCTGTAATTCCGTTCGCACCTGTACCGCTAAAGGCAGTAATGTTTCTCGCTTGCAATTGAGTTCTTAAGCGATCGCGTCCACTAAAACTCGTATCAAATGCAAGCCGAACCCGACTTGCAAAGATTGCATTTTCGCGAACGTCTCGATCGCTGTTGGTCGCCGATCCGGTCGTAGCAGTATTTCGGGCTGCGGTTCGTGCGGCTGGGGTCGCTGCTGCATCAACGACGCGCTGCTGGTCAGAGGTGATTGCTCGATCTGCTCCGAATGCTTGGCTAACTGAGAGAATGATTTCCCCAGTTAACTTAGAAGTGGTCGAAAACTGTTGTTTTTCAAGCGTTGTGGTTCGAGCTTCTAAGCTATCGACCATGCCGCGAATCGTAGCTAATTCGGCTGCAAATTCTTCTTGTAGTTTTTGCAGTGCGGCTAAGTCTTCTTTCTTGACTAAATCAGCGGTCGAAGCGGCGATCAGTTCGTTGACTCGATCGAGACAAGCATTTAATCCCGCTGCAAACTCATAACGAGTTAATGCCCGATTGCCGCGATAAGTTCGATCGGGATATCCCGCAATACAGCCATAGCGCTCAACTAAGGATTGCAAGGCTTGAAACGCCCAATCGGTTGGACGAACATCAGATAATTGAGAAACAGAGGTGACTTGACCTTTGATCGTCGAATTTGAAATTTCATCGATCGAGGTCAAACGCTCTTGAGCCGAGGCGGAAAGGGCAAGTGATCCTGCAATCACAGGTGCTAACACAAGGGAATGCCAAAGGCGGTACATGAAAAAATCCTCACATCACAGATGAAATAAATAGCTATGCTTTAGTCAGTCTGAGGAACTAGAATCTCAAAGACGGTCAGAGAATGTTTTAGAAGTTTTAAAAGGCTCTTCGCTTCGTTGTCGTTCCGCCCCCGGACTGAAAGTCTACCGTGTACACACATCTTGAGCCAGCTTCCATCCAGCAAAAATAGACTC
>ERZ1066124.496-NODE-496-length-24441-cov-21.858156_pt1 | contig 24441 bp, 28 predicted proteins | sample MGYA00382771_ERZ1066124 | MGnify/ENA primary metagenome ERZ1066124 (study PRJEB33369, sample SAMEA5778354) | biofilm metagenome | biome: Industrial cooling water; feature: Water cooling tower basin; material: Biofilm | place: United Arab Emirates | collected... | reverse complement strand
CAAGTCACATCGTAGATCAAAGAATCCCCGTCTCTTTAGAGCGGGGAGTGTCAAAATTTTGCGCTTTGAAGGCTTTATACAGCGCGGTTTCTCCTTGTAAATCCGCAACATCAATCACATTAATATCCGTTGTCCGTTCGATCAAACACTCTGCAACCGCATAATTTTCTCGCCAGATCGCCACCATTAAAGGAGTAAACCCATCCTCACTACACAAATTAATATCTACCCCTTGCTGCTCTAATGTGCGGATAATTGCAGGATTATTGGAACCAAAGGCTGCTTCATAAACAGTAGTTGCACACATATTCGTGAGCGCTTTTGGATCAGCACCACAATTGATCAACGTTTGTACCAAAATAATTGAACCAATATTCGAGGCTTTGTGTAGTGGAGTACACCCATAATGGTCTCTAGAATTGACATCAATATTGGGTTGCTCTAAGAGAAATTCTACAACAGGTCTACGGTTCATCTTTACGGCTAGAAAGAGTAGAGTGCAGCCGTCAGCGTCTTTTTCATTAATATTAACTCCTTGATTAATTGCCTCTCGTAATCGTTCAATCACAGCATCATCATTGTAGTCTCTTGATCTAATAATCGTGTGTAAATTAATCGGTGTAATTGAATCGCTTGCGAGTCTAGCAACGGCTTGAATTTCCGCGATGATTTGTTCTCGAAGGCGCGAGAGTTGTAGCCGAAACTGTTGATTACGCCCGTCTAAGTGTTCCCGACCGGAAAAGAATCTTAGATAAACATCTGACAAATGCTTTCTGACTGTTGCTTCAGTAATGGTTAAGGCTTGACTGATTCGTTGATCATCACATCCATCCCAAAATAAACGCAGCACTTCTTTCTGTCTATCCGATAACTGTTGATAGATTGCGTTTAATTCTTCGCTAGTCATTGCTTCACAACTGTGTATTTGAGCCACAACCCTGATCTAAAAATCCACTCGTGTTTATTGAGTTACTGACTTGTTATTGCAACTATGGTGTTTAAGTCATCTCGGATTTAGCAGATTTGAGATTGGCATTAGTGTATCAATTTCATCTTTCTACAGCAATGAGACGGGGTTAGAGGAGTGTTCTCTATTCATTAATCCGGAGGCAGTTCCATGTTTGATTCAGTTACAGATTTCAATCAGCGATCGATTCGCAATCGAATTCAGAACCCGGAACGTCCAACAGAGGTTAAGGCTCCAGATCAGTTCGCTCAACCGTATCTTTTTAATCTAGAAACGGATGGAGTCGTCACTGAGGCGATCGCTCCTGGACAAATGGGTCGGATCGAGTATCGTGGCTCTTGGTGGCTGGCGCAATCTTACTCGCCGCTGGTACTTCCTGTGGGTGCGATCGTTCGCGTAACCAGTGAGCTTGCACTTCCACTCCGAGTCGAGCTGATTTATATCCCATTTCAGAACTAATGAGCTAAATCTGGGCGACGGTTCCAGCTTGGAATACTCGCCCAATTACTTCTTCGATCGGGGGATCAGTGACCGACAAATCCGCCACTTGCAATTCCGCGAGAATTTTCGCGATCGCCTGCGTCAAATCTTCCTGCTGCACCAAGAATCGAGCCGATTGCTTATCCACTTCCTGAACATAACCATAAGCCGATAGCTCTAATTCGGTGTAAATTCGATTGAATTCGACTTTCACTTCACGACACGGCGAGAACCGATCCACCAACCCAGCGAGACTACCATCATAAATAAGTTGCCCGTGGTGGATCATCAAAACCCGTTCACACAACGCCGTAATATCTGCCATGTAGTGACTTGTAAGCAGAACTGTCGCTTTATATCGATCGTTATATTCTTTCAAAAATTCGCGCACTGCCACCTGAGCATTCACATCCAATCCCAAAGTTGGCTCATCTAAGAATAAAACTTGTGGTTCATGGAGCAATGCTGCGAGTAATTCAGCTTTCATCCGTTCACCGAGTGAGAGTTTGCGAACAGGCTGATTAAGTTTGCCTTGAAGGGAAAGCATTTCAGACAGTTCACCGACACGGGCTTGCAAAGTACGATCGCTAATTCCATAAACCGCTGCATTGATCTTGAAAGAATCTGCGGCAGGCAGATCCCAAATTAATTGTTGTTTTTGCCCCATCACAAGCGTGATTTTTCTCAAGAATGTCGATCGACGTTCAAACGGAATTTGTCCCGCGACCGTGATTTTTCCAGACGACGGATGAATCAATCCGGTTAACATCTTCAGCGTCGTTGTTTTCCCCGCCCCATTCGCGCCCAAGAAACCCACCACTTCGCCCGGTTCAATCTGAAATGAGACATCCTGAACAGCTTTTACTTGTCGATAATTCCGCTTAAAAAAGTGCGTCACAGTGCCTTTAAAGCCTGCTTCTTTGACGGCGACAGGATAAATTTTGGTGAGGCGATCGACGGTAATAGTAGACATGAGGAGCCTGAGCGCAATAACTCTAATTGTAGTTAAGCGTAGGTTCGAGATGCGATCCTCACATCTGTCTGAAGAAATTTTGCATTGCACTGTGGATTTTGAGGTATAAGATCCCACAGTGTTTACGCAAATTGCTTCAGGCAGTATCCTCGATGTCTAAGTCAATTCCAGGCTGGGTCTATTTGTCCGTGGTCACGAATGTTGTATTAGGTACAACGTTGGGATTGTGGTTTTTGGGCGATCGCTATTTCACCGAGCATTTGATTAATCCGCCTGCAAAAGAATCGATGGCTGCCAAAGCGGTCGAGAAACCTGAAATTGTCGCTCAAGCCGCATCAATGTCACTCGGTCGATCTCTGACGTATCAAGATTGGGTGGATCTGCTCGGCAAAGAAGCGAACGCAATGATCAAGAAAAAGCCCGATCGCTTAATTGTGTTGGCTGGCGATTCTCTCACGCTCTGGTTTCCCCAAGATTTGTTACCGACTGACTACAATTGGCTGAATCAAGGGATTTCCGGTGAGACGACTTCGGGACTTGCGAAACGATTAAAGCTATTTGATCAAGCGAAACCGAAAGCAATTTTTGTCATGGTCGGGATCAATGATTTGCTGCGGGGTCGATCGGATCAAGAAGTTTTAGACGCTCAGGAAGACATCATTAATCGGTTGAAGAAATCGCATCCGAAAGCCAAGATCGTGATTCAGTCTCTGTTGCCTCGTGCGAAGGAATCGATTACAGCGGCGAACGCAACTCAAGTCGAGGCATTGTCTAACGATCGTATTTTTCAGTTCAATCGCCGTCTCGCTGGTTTGGCAGATCAAACGGGTGTGGAATTTCTCGATTTGCAGTCGCTCTTTTCTGACAATGAGGGATTTCTACGCTCAGAACTGACAACAGATGGATTGCACTTGAGTACACAGGGCTATCTCGTTTGGCGATCGGCGATTCAAACTTTCAATCAATTCGCGCTCCGTTAGTTTTATGATCAAAATCGTAGGCGCGAGGAATGGCGAATGGATACCAAGGCGTTTAAGCGATCGTTAAATAGTTCTGAAAATTACCACCGCAAAGGATTTGGTCACGATGCAGAAGTGGCAGACACGATGCAGTCTGAATATCAGAGCAATTTGATTCAGGAAATTCGCGATCGAGCTTACACGCTAAAACGCGGTGATGTCACGATTCGACTGGCGCAAGCGTTCGGATTTTGTTGGGGTGTAGAACGTGCGGTCGCGATGGCGTATGAAACTCGTCAACATTTCCCAACTGAACGAATTTGGATTACAAACGAGATTATTCACAATCCGTCTGTGAATCAGCGATTACGGGAAATGAATGTTTTATTTACTCCGGTAATCGATGGGCAAAAGGACTTTTCAGGCGTGGAAAAAGGCGATGTTGTAATCTTGCCTGCGTTTGGTGCGAGTGTTCAGGAAATGCAGTTGTTGAACGATCGAGGATGTACGATCGTGGACACGACTTGCCCTTGGGTTTCTAAAGTTTGGAACACGGTTGAGAAGCACAAAAAAGGCGATTACACCTCGATTATTCACGGTAAATACAATCACGAAGAAACACTCGCGACGAGTTCTTTCGCTGGAAAGTATCTGATCGTTCTGAATCTGGCTGAAGCTCAATATGTGGCGGATTACATTTTGAATGGTGGAAACCGAGAAGAATTTCTCACCAAATTCCGTAAAGCTTGTTCGGCTGGATTTGATCCCGATCGCGATTTAGTTCAAATTGGAATCGCCAATCAAACGACGATGCTCAAAGGTGAAACTGAGCAAATCGGTAAATTGTTTGAACATACAATGCTGAAGAAGTATCCGCCGAATGAATTGAATCAACATTTCCTCAGCTTCAATACGATCTGTGATGCAACCCAAGAGCGTCAAGATGCAATGTTTGATCTGGTTAAAGAAAAGATCGATTTAATGATCGTAATCGGTGGCTATAACTCCTCGAACACGACTCATTTACAGGAAATTGCGATCGACTATAAAATCCCCTCTTATCACATTGATTGCGTAGAGCGGATTAAGTCGAGAACTGCGATCGAACATAAGCCGTTACATCAAGATTTGACCATTGTAGAAAACTGGCTTCCCGATGGCGAAATTGTAGTTGGGATTACTTCGGGCGCATCCACTCCCGATAAAGTCGTCGCTGATATCATCGAGCGAATCTTTGAACTCAAAGCCGCTGTCCCCGCATGAAGAGACTGATTTGGGGCTTGGTTTTAATCTTGAGTGTTTGGTGTGCGAATCCAGTCTGGGCGGGTGCATTGTTCGATCGCGTTTCGACCTTTCCCGATTGGCACACCAAACCCCCTGTCGATCGAGCCACAAGCGATCTGATTTACCCAAATTGGATCGCTGGAACCTGGCGCGTCAAAAGCACTTTAGTCGATCTCGTCGCTCCACTGGCTCCTGAGATTGTTACACCTGGATTTGAGAGCAATCGTGACTATGTGAACCAGCCGATCGAGTTTAATGTTCGATTCACAGCGCAACCAGATGGAGTCATTGCCGATCGCGCTTTCAACGGTTTGAATATTGCTCGTGCATATTTAGGCGATCGTGCTGTTCTCTCTGTCAAAGTCGATCCCAATTCTCCAAATAAACAAATTACTCAATTAAAGAGCGAACCCTCCGGGAAGCAAAGCTACCGTATTCTCACTTCTACAATTACTGGAAGAGCAACAGAAACTCCTGCCCTAAATCAATTCATTACCAGCGAAATTTTCCAGCAAATATTTCGCGGAACTGCCCAACCCTATTTAAATCAAGTTGAAACAACAACTGCGTACAATTACTCATCAAATCAAATCACCGCTGATCAAATTACTGCAATCTATCTTTCGCCTCAAGATCCAGATTATTTTAAGGCTGGAAATACGCCTGTTGCGTTATATCGATATCGCTTAGAATTCTCACCATTGAATGAGTAATTCAACTCAAAATTATCTTATTTTTGTCGTAAATATTACAGTTAATTGCTGTTATCAGACAAAGTAAACTTTGATTTCTTAAGCTAGAAAGACATGAGTGACTTTGCTATTCTCACGATAGAGCAGTGGATGGGCTGTCAACCCGTACAGCACTTGAATTTCTGACCCTTTTCACAAAAAATCCGTTGCGCGATCGTGAGTGCTGTTGAGCCAAGTGCGGCTCCCTCACCGATTTAAGAAATGCTTAAGGTTGCTGATTTTTTAATCATCAACTTTTTTTCAACTTCATTTTTGAACCCACTCGATTTTTTGACTAAGTATGAATCACTATTGCGAACAATGGATTGCGGACTGGTGTCAGACAAATGGCTGGACAGATTGGTTTAGAGATCGATCGAGCTACTGGGCTTTCCCCCCAAATTCCGTAATGCCTGTACCGATCCCCTCCTCTGTCTTACGATCGATTAAAGCCGAGAAAGGATTGAGCAATCAAGAACGCGCTTGGACATTAGGCGCGATCGCTGGAACCGTTCTCGCTGCCGCTTGGGGTTATGCCGCTGCGTCTCCGATGCCCTTGATGTTGGCGTTTGTCGGTTGTGCGATCGTCTTTGCTCAGTTAGATTCTGAAGAGGCTTAAAACTCATTTAATTGAATGCTTTGAGGTGGAGGTTCATCGCTTCCACCTTTTTGCGTATTAAGATCCTTAAAGAATTCGTTTGAGGAAGAACGATTATGCAAGACATTGTGAGAACAGATGAAAATCACGGCGAAGAGTCGATTGCGCGATCGCAAGCGAAAGAGTTACAAACGCAAATCAATACTTATTTGAATCAACTGTCTCTTAATGGCTTACAAACCGTTTTAGACTTTGCTGCATTTCTACTCGACAAAGAAAGTGAAAAAGCGACTCAAGAACTACTAGAAATTCCAGGATTTGCTGAAAGATTTGCCCAAGCTCAAGAAGAAATCTCCAAAGGTCAGACGAAGACCTTCGTTCAACTCAAGAGAAAAACTGTTTAGGGTGAGCTTTCAGATTGAACCGAGGAAACGACATTGTACGAGTTAGAATTTAGCGATTCAGCAGCGACATTTTTTGAGAATGCAACTGCCAAACTACAAAGGCGATTAGAGCGCTGCTTTGAGCAAATTCAAGAAAATCCTCGATCGCATCCCAATATAAAACCGCTCAAAGGCGAATATGCTGGCTATTATCGTTATCGACTCGGTGACTATCGAATTGTATATTCGATCAACGATGAGACGATTCGAGTTCTAATTCTGACGATCGATCATCGCAGCAAAGTTTATGAGTCTTAAGCGATCGCGAATCGGTAACTGTAATGCTTGTTTTTGCAAGTCCTGTAATGTCATTCGCCTTGCTCCAGAGCGGTCTATGGTTATTCTAAGATTTATAGTTTTAGCGATCGCAATTTTCGTTCATCACTCTAACGGCTTTTCGAGCCACAACTGCCGACCTTCTCGCCATCGAGATCGTTCAGCCTTAAAACCCAATCTTGTGTAGAGCCGTAATCCTTCCGTATTGCGCTCGTTAGTGTTTAAAGCAAGGAGGTGACAATCACGATCGCGGGCACGATCAATCACAGTTTGAACTAACCTTGATCCGATGCCTTGTTCTCTTTCACTAGGTAATACAAATAAGTCTTCGATTTGCGCTTCAAAACCTGTAGACCAGAGGGAATAAAAGTATCGAGTTTGTGTGTAACCTACCGCTTTTCCAGTTGATGTGTAAGCGATCATAAACTCGAAGTTGTCTTCGGTTAATAGCTTTTCCAATGAATTGAAAATCTCAGTGTTGCAAGGAGATGTTTGTTTGAGATGATCTCGAAAAGCTGCGATTAATTCAGCTAACTTGTCTATATCGAATTTTGTAGCAACTCGGATTTGGTCTGACATATTCGTGAAAAAAACGATTCACGCAGGATACATGAAAACTCGATCGAGCTTTCACCCAATCGAGTCCCTACTGTTTAAATATTTCCACTTAATCATCGATAACTTGTGCTGCAACTTCGACTGCTTCGACATCGATCGTACCTGAAGGAGTCATCCGCTTAAACTTCCCTTTCTCAGCTTGTAGCGGCTCTCCACAATTCGAGCATTGCACCTGCGCTTGATTAAATCCAGTCAATTCTGCGCCACACACCGGACAAGCCGCCTGAACGATATTTTTTCTCACCCACCATTGGAAGACAACTATTCCGATGATTGGTGCAATGATTAGCAGCGCCAATACGAATAGGAATGATTTCACCAACCAGCCTAGACCCACCGCGCTTAATAGCAGTGCAAATCCTATAATCGTTAACAGTCGTCCGAATCCATTCAGACCGAGTTGTAAGTTATAAAGTTGATTCTGATTCACAGCGGTTTCCTCTGTTGGTGCGTATCTTTATTGGAGCAGATTTCGCTTAAATCCCAGGACGGCTTTCTCGACTCACAATAGATCTGGTATCCGTATAGAATGCCCCTGTGTGCAGCTTATTCTTAAGCATAATTGATCCATTCGTAGGCTGTTTTAAAATGCTGGAAAGTTTAACCAATCCAAACCTTCAGACGATTTTGGTGGCGGGTGCAAGTCGCGGTGTTGGTCGCGAAATTGCTCGATTATTGCAGCCACATTTTACGGCGATCGCGTTGTTGCGATCGGATGCTGCGGTGACTGAACTCGAAGCGTTAGGAATTCAAATCGTGATGGGCGATGCGATGGAACTAGACCAACTCGAAGCGGCGTTTGAAGGTCGATCGATAGATGCCGTGATTAGTACGATCGGAGGTTTACCTGCTGAAGGCAAACGCGCCGATTTCGAGGGCAATCGTAATCTGATCGATGCTGCGAAAAAAGCTGGCGTGAAGAAGTTTGTGTTGGTGACTTCGATCGGTGCGGGTGAAAGTGTTGTTGCTCTCCCGTCTCGTGCTTTAGAAGCGTTAGGAGCGGTTCTGAAAGAGAAGGAAAAAGCTGAACAGCATTTAATCGAAAGTGGTCTGACTTATACGATCGTACGTCCCGGTGGTTTGAAGTCCGAACCTGCAACCGGAACTGCAATCCTCACAGAAAATCCGAAAATCTCTGGCTCAATTCATCGTGCAGATGTGGCTGAATTGGTGTGTCGATGTCTGGTGAGCGATCGAGCAAATCAAAAGATCCTTTCCGCCCTCGATTCCAATCAATTATTCACCCCGACCGAGATCGCAGAGTTCACCCCTTAAACCGTTGAATCTTACCCAGCATCATTCCGCCATCGAGAACTAATCGGGCAACGGTAAACAGCACAACACTTTCGATCGCATAACTCACGATCGGAACCCAATCACTCTGAGCGGCGATGCTCATTTCGACCTGAGCTAGTCCCCGCACCAATCCGAATGCGAGAACCGCGCCTGATTTGAGGTGAGAATTTTGATCTTCGCGAACGATGTATCGGTAGGTCACACCGAACAGAAAGCCTGCGAAAATTGCGATCGCGCCACTCACCCAATAATTCATCACCGGGCTGGAATACTGACTTGCCAAAAAATCATTAAACAATGCGATCAACGGAAACACGAGCATCACCGAAGCTGCCGATAACACTCCTGCCTTCAGCGATTCAACTCGCTCTTCCCAACTCAATCTCAGGTGCTGCATAACTTTGTTCAGTCCTAGCCCCTAACCCGTTTTGCCTTATTATTAGATTTATCATCGTTTGTACCGATCGTTTTTATCATGGATATTTTGTCACTAGGTTGGGTCGCGCTTTTGTCCGTTTTTACCTTCTCGATCGCAATGGTCGTCTGGGGTCGAAACGGCTTCTAATGCTAGGTTTCACGCCCGTGGCTTAATCGCTTCGGGCACTAAAAATTTCATTCTTTGAGATCATCGTGGAATTTACAGTTTTTAATACTCTGGTTCTTCTTGCGTTTGGTCTGCTCCTCGCCGTAACCGGAGGAGTTGTTTATCTGACGCTGGCAGATTGGCGCGATCGTCGTCGCCGCGATCAAGAAAAACTAGAAGCCAGAACCCCTAGACCGCTCTCGACTAAATCCACCAAACGCCGCTAAATTAAAAGGCTCCAAGGTTAATCTCCTGGAGCCTTTTAAGATAGATTTACCGTTTTTAGATTATTCAACTCTGGTCATCGTAAATCCAGCCGCAAGCTCTTCCCCGTAACCTTCTTCACCGTGTTCGTTCACATCCACACCTTGGAACTCTGCATCTGGATCAACCCGCAGCGTACCAAAGACGGCTTGAAGAATTTTCAGAATCGCGTAAGTCCCGATCACTGCAATCACATAAGTAATCGCGACCGCTTCAATCTGCGTAATCAACTGGCTCGGATTGCCATACAAAACCATCTGCACCCGCTGCATTCACGGTCTTGGTTGCAAAAACTCCAGTAATAATTGCGCCGACGGTTCCGCCCACACCATGAACTGGGAACGTATCGAGCGAATCATCAAACTGAAGTTTTGCTTTCAAACTCACTGCAAAGAAGCAAACCGTCGCCGTAATTGCACCAATCAGAAGTGCAGCGATCGGAGTAACAAATCCTGCTGCTGGCGTAATTCCAACCAGTCCAGCGACTGCGCCCGTTGCAATTCCAACTGCCGTCGGCTTACCCCGCAGTACCCATTCCAAAATCACCCACATTAAACCTGCTGCCGAAGCAGAAGTTGTCGTCGTCACAAAAGTAACTGTAGCCAACGATCCAGACGCTAAGGCACTTCCGCCATTAAATCCAAACCAACCGAACCACAGCAAACCCGCACCTAACAGAATGTAAGGAACGTTATGCGGTGCAGCAGGCTGATTCGGGTAAGTCTTCCGAGCACCCAACACCCAAGCTGCGACCAGTGCAGACACACCGGAGCTGATGTGCACGACCGTTCCGCCTGCGAAGTCCAGCGCACCCAAACCGCCATACAGCCCCAACAATCCGCCTTTCGCCCAAACCATGTGAGCAAAAATCGGATAGAGAATGCTCGACCACAGCACGATAAACCAGAAGTATGCCTTAAAGCTCATTCGTTCCACGATCGCGCCCGAAATCAGTGCAGGCGTAATGATCGCGAACATTGCCTGATAAATCATGAACAACTGGTGCGGAATCGTTGCAGCGTAAGAAACAACCGCTTCGGGCTGACTGCCTTTTAGATAATCAGTTGTCTCTAGTCCAACCCCGTTCAAGAATAGCCACTGCAAGCCACCAATAAACGGAGTTCCTGGAGCAAACGAAAGGCTATATCCCCACAAAACCCACGATACGCCGACAATTCCCATGAGGATGAAGCTCATCATCATCGTATTGAGGACGTTTCTCGATCGAACAAACCCACCATAAAAGAACGCTAACCCCGGAGTCATCAACAATACCAAAGCCGCTGATACAAGCATCCACGCCGTATCACCTTGGATTGTTGCTTGATCCGCGGCTGCTTTCGCTGATTCTGCCGTAACCGGATCACCTAAAGCGCTACCCATAACCGGAACACTTAAGAGCGCCAACGTCGTAAGCGCCGCCCACATCGTTTTTCTAAACACTGACTTTTGACCCTTGCTAAGCATAGAGGTAACAAATTCAGACCCCAACTGGATTGGATAATCTGATGAATGCTATCGAATTGCACCAATTCTGCGATTCAGGTTTTGTAGTCAGGAACACCGTTTCAAATTGGCGATCGCTCTCCGCATATTTTGATACTAGTGAAGTACCGACATCCCCATTGGGACAGATGGTTATTAAAAGAATGTATCGGTTATCCATTTCTCCTGCCCTTCGTAACATTCCGAAAAAAAGAGCACTCCTAAATTGCTAGGAATGCTCTCCGTGAAGTTGAAAATTAAGGTATCAGAAAGATCAGATTTGACTACTGATACTTCGCTGCTTCAGAACTGCTGCTCGGATAGCTGCTTGCTGCACCAAAGGAGCTTTCTTTCGCAAATCCGGCATAAGCTTCCATGCCGTGTTCGCCAATATCCAAGCCTTCGATTTCTTCTTCAGCCGTCACACGAATACCAAGCGTAGACTTCAGAATGATCCAGAAGATGCTGGAAACGAGAACCGTGAAACCGCCCACGGTGATTGTTCCGATGAACTGAATCCAAAGCTGATTGATGCCACCTCCGAAGAACAATCCAGCCAACGGACCTGCGGCATACAATGCACCAGGCTGATCGCTCGGACCCACTGCAAACAGACCGAGTGCCAAGGTTCCCCAGATTCCGTTTACCAAGTGAACCGAAACCGCACCGACCGGATCGTCAATGTTCAACTTATCAAAGAAGCCTACTGCGAACACGACCAAGATACCGCCGATCGCGCCAATGATTGCCGCAGATGGAACGTTGATGAACGCACAAGGAGCCGTAACTGCAACCAGACCTGCTAGTAAGCCGTTGATGATCATCGAGAGATCGGGCTTACCGAGAACTGCCCAAGCCGTAATCGTTGCCGCGATCGCACCAAACGCACCTGCTGTATTTGTGGTTAATGCAATGTGAGCAATCAAAGAACCATTGCCAATTCCCATCGTCGAGCCAGGATTAAATCCGAACCAGCCCAACCATAGAATCAAACAGCCCAAGGTTGCGATACTCATGTTGTGGGGAGGAATGGCGTTCGCCGAGCGATCGGCGTTGTACTTGCCAAGTCTCGGACCTAGGAAGGCTGCACCCATGAGCGCTGCCCATCCCCCAACTGCGTGAACCACCGTCGAACCTGCAAAGTCAAAGAATCCAAAATCGTACAGCCAGCCGCCGCCCCAAATCCAGTGACCCGTGATCGGATAAGCAATTCCGACTAAGAGCAAACTGAAGATCAAGAAGTCGATAAACTTGATTCGTTCAGCCACTGCTCCAGAAACGATCGTTGCTGCGGTTCCAGCAAAAACGAGTTGAAAAAAGAATTTTGCTGCGAGGGGAACACCTGCCCAATTCAAGGCTGAGAAAATTCCCTGATAACTGTCAGCAAGAGCGGGGCTATTGTCTGCACCCGTGAGGAGAAATCCGCCACTGGTTCCAATCCAGCCGTTCCCATCGCTGAACATGAGACCGAAACCGATCACCCAGTAGGCAACGGTGGAGATTGCGAACACGACTAGGTTCTTGGCGAGAATATTTACCGCGTTTTTCTGGCGGCACATCCCGGTTTCAAGCATTCCAAAGCCCGCGTTCATAAAGAACACGAGGAAGCCTGCGATCATCACCCACATTGTGTCTAGACCCACTCTGAGTTCTGACGCTGTTGTTGCAACACTTTCAACCGTGGGTGGGGTTTGGGCAACAGCCGCGTAGCTCCAAAGCCCGACGATCGCGACTGTCAGTGGAATTGACATTTGCCAACTTGGGGTAAGCTGACCGATTGTACGAATCAGTGCTTCCCAAGATTTCAGAAGCGCAGGTTTTTTCCTGCGGACTTGCGCTTTTTGCTTCAACGATGTTTTCAACACCATGACAGAAGTTTCCTAAGATTACGTGAGACAAATTGAGAGCTGCTAACGAACGTGTGAGCGTTACACCGTCTGTTGAGCAGGAGAACTTTTCTGAAGCTGGGCATGTCATTCCTGAATCCCAATACCCCTCAAATTCGATGCTCATTCTCGCAGAAGAGCCAAACCACAGGATCACATCACTTACACCAAAGCCGCAGAATAAACAACAGCTAAGATATGAAATGAGCTACCTGTCGAAAGGAATAGAACATTTATGTTGTTGTTAAATTTCGTTGATTGAGTAGGTCTATTCTGTATACCAAATTACAAAAATGCGGTTTATGCGGACAAAACGATCGAGATTCTCGATCAGTAGTCTGGAGTATCCCGTATACATTGAACTTTATCTATGGATCTATTGTTTGAATAGATTGAATTCGATTTGCTATCGAGAATAATTGGCTATATAGTACTTCTGTATTAAAACTTCGTCTCCTTGAGTTTCTCGTCTCGCTTCTTTATCGGAGGTGGGGCGATTTTTTTCGTTTGTGAATCGTTCCCTGCGCTAAAGTGAAATCATGAGCGACAAGAAAACCGAAGGCATCAAAATTGTTAGCGATAACCGTCAGGCGCGGTTCCAGTACGAGATTCTGGAAACTTACGAGACGGGGATTGAACTGGTGGGAACCGAAGTGAAGTCGATCCGTGAGGGTCGAGTGAACTTACGAGATGGGTTCGCACTGGTTCGCAATAGCGAGGTTTTTCTACACAACGTCCACATTTCGCCGCACAAAACCGCAAGTCTTGTGTTTAATCATGACCCGACTCGAACGCGGAAATTGTTGCTGAAAAAAGATGAGATTCGGAAGTTAGTTGGCAAAGTGGAACAGCAAGGTTTAACGCTGGTTCCGCTGAAGATGTACATGAAACGCGGATGGGTCAAAGTTGATCTAGCACTGGTTCGCGGTAAGAAGCTGTACGACAAGCGAGAAGATTCTAAACGCCGGGATGATCAGCGAGACATGCAACGGGCAATGAAGAATCGATAGCGCGATCGAGACTTTCCTGAACGCAGAAAAATCAGATCGGGAATAATATCGGTACTACCATTCTCTGCCCTTATGCCACCGTCACCCGATTTCCAATCCTCGATCGACGAGTCTGTCTCGACCTGGTTAGAACGAGGCGACGAACTGTTTCAACTCCAGCGCTACCGAGAAGCGATCTCCGCTTACGATAAAGCGATCGAGTTTCAGCCGACCTATTCTGCGTGGTTTAAGCGCGGGATTGCGTCTGAGAATTTGCAGCGATTTGAGGATGCACTGGAGTGTTACAACAAAGTCGTTGAACTTCAACCGGATGATTATTTGGCGTGGTTCAAACGGGGCGCGGTTTTAGAGAATTTGAATCAGCCGAAAGCGGCGTTGGTTTGCTATCAGCGAGTGATCGAACTTCAGCCTGAAAATTATTGGGCGTGGCATGACACGGGGAAAGTATTGGAAACGTTGAAACGGTATGAAGAAGCGGTCGAAGCATACGATCGAGCCGTTCAACTGAAGCCAAGTTTCCAGTTAGCAGTCGAAAGTCGGCGGCGAATTCTGTCGCAGATTCAGCAAGTCGATTCACTGTACGATTTGCCGCCAGATGATTTAGAAGATTGTGGTGAGACCGTTTCAGAGGATGCCGATGAGGCATCAGCGTGGTTATTACGTGGGATGGCGTTTGAGGGTCAATCGCAATTTGAGGCGGCGTTAGATGCTTATACTCATGCGGTGGATTTGCAGCCGAATGATCATCTGGCTTGGTTCAAGCGGGCGACGGTTCTACAGAGTTTGCAGCGATTTGAAGACGCGATCGCAGCGTACGACAAAGTGATCGAATTTCAGCCTGAGAATTATTGGGGTTGGCACGATCGCGCAAAAGCTCTCGAAGCGATGGAGCAATACGAAGAGGCGCTACTTTCGTACATTCGTGCGATTCAAATCCGAGCCGACTGGAAAGCCGCGATCGAGGGAAGACAGCGCGTTCTTGCCAAACTCAATTCAGGCGCACAACCTCAGAAACAATCGACCCCAGCAGAAAACTACGGTGCTTGGTTCCAAAAAGGTCAGGTTTTAGAAAAACTCCAACATCATGCAGGAACGACGATCGCAGCGAAGCAATCGGTCAAACTGAATCCGTCTGATCCAGAGGTCTTGCGGTGGCGGGGAAATATGATGTACACCTTGGCACGATACGAAGAAGCGATCGCGTTTTACGACAAAGCGATTCAACTCCAGCCCGAAAACGCGAATTTATGGTGCTGCTCTGCAAGTTCGCTGATTAAATTACGGCGATTTCGAGAAGCGATCGCTTGTTTTGATAAAGCGCTCCAACTTCAGCCGAATCATCATGGCGCTTGGTATTGGCGCGGTCGTGTGATGGCGGAACTGAAACGCGATCGAGATGCAATGTATTCCTACGATCAGGCACTGAAATACAATCCGAGTTTTCAACCTGCCATTCGCGATCGCGCCAAACTTCAGAAAGAATCTGTAGAGTAATACACAAGTTACTGATGCCATGACTGAACCAGCAACCGCAGAGATTCTTTCTCGTATGACCAATAGTGGAATCGTTCAGATGCCAGGACGAAAATTTCCAGGCGTTGTGATTCAAGGTGATTCGCTCTCGACTCTGTTTGACCAAGTTTGTGTCTGTCTTGAGCAAGCAAAGCAGCACCAAGACGAAGAAGTTTATTACGACATTCTCATGCTGGCTGAAACGCTTCAAGGTCAGTTGATCAATTACGAAACGACCCTAAATGAGTTGGGATTAGAGCGCCCGTATTTTCCATCGATTCACGATCGACTAATTCGAGATGAGTTTAGTGCTTTGTAAGATTGGCTGATTTCTTTAATCGACGTTTGAAGCGACGGTGACACGCCCACGAAAGCGCGATCGCGATCGGAACTCCTGCGATCGTTTCGGGTTCAGGAATCGCTTCAGCCGGAGTGAAAGACACTACGCCAGACGCGATCGTTTCGTAAGCAAAATAACTGTTTGCAACCGCGATTCCGGGTCTTACTGGGTCAGTGGTTCCGAACGAAAAGGAATTCATCTGATAGCCGCCTGTCCCAGTTCGACCGAATTCAAAAATTGGACCAAACCGAGAAATTCCAGCGCCGAGTGGAAGATTGGTGTAGCGCCTATTGAAGAAATCGAGTGAGAAACTCGTCGGTTGGCGCGTGAAATAGCCGACCCGACTCGGATCATAGAAAGGAGCAGTCTGACCGAACTGAATTTGCTCAGTGTCGATCGTAAATCTGCCCTGTCCTCTGGTTCCAATTGGCGGAACATCGGATTCTGGAAAACCTGGAAAAACACGATCGACAACAATTTCAAAATCCTGGGTCAGAGTGGCAGCTTGGAGCGATGAAGAGAAGCCAAGCCAACTCAATCCGGTGAGGAATGCAACCGCAGAAATATTTTTCATAATAGTGAAATTGAATGGCGTTGGCTAATTGTAGGGAATTGCACCAGATTGATCCTGAGTACAAATCAACTCGATCGTGAACGAGAGCGATAGAATCGTTAAGGACTATTTCTTTGCCCTCCGAATGCCAAAGCGTGTTACCAAATCTAAAAGCTCCGATGTTCCGGTTTTAAGTCCCGATTTGGGAGCCGAAGTTGAATCGAACGGCTCGAAACATAGAAAGATCGTTTCGCTGAACTCGATTCGGATTCGAGGCGCACGCCAGCATAATTTGAAGAATGTCGATCTGGAATTGCCACGCGATCGATTAATCGTATTCACTGGCGTTTCCGGTTCAGGAAAGTCTTCTCTGGCATTCGATACGATTTTTGCAGAGGGACAGCGGCGATATGTTGAATCGCTGAGTGCTTATGCCCGTCAGTTTTTAGGGCAAGTGGATAAGCCCGATGTGGATGCGATCGAAGGTCTCAGTCCAGCCATTTCGATTGATCAAAAATCGACTTCTCACAACCCTCGATCGACGGTTGGAACAGTCACAGAAATTTACGACTATATGCGTTTGCTATATGGTCGAGCGGGTGATCCTCATTGTCCGATTTGCGATCGATCAATTTCGCCGCAAACGATCGATCAAATGGTTGATCGCGTGATGGAATTACCTGATCGGACTCGCTTCCAAATTCTTGCGCCTGTAGTTCGGGGCAAAAAAGGAACACATCGGAAGTTAATTTCGGGACTGGCAGCCGAAGGATTTGTGCGAGTTCGGATCGATGGAGAAGTTCGCGAATTAAGTGACTCGATCGAGCTTGATAAAAATCAACTGCATACGATCGAAGTGGTCGTCGATCGCTTAGTGAAAAAAGACGATATGCAAGAGCGATTGAGCGATTCTTTGACGACTTGTTTAAAGCGATCGGGTGGAATTGCTGTAATTGATCTGATGCAAGAAGCCTCAGAAGATCAACCTTCGGAACTCGTTTTTTCTGAGAATTTCGCTTGTCCAGAACATGGCGCAGTGATGGAAGAACTTTCGCCGCGATTGTTCTCGTTTAACTCGCCGTATGGAGCTTGTCCAAACTGTCATGGAATCGGCAGCCATCGTACCTTTTCACCGGAACTAATCATTCCGAATCCGAATCTTCCGGTTTATGCGTCGATCGCGCCTTGGTCAGACAAAGACAATACTTATTACTTGTCACTAATTTGCAGTGTCGCGGAAGCGTACGGTTTCGATATTCAAACGCCTTGGAATCAACTGACTCCAGAACAACAGCACGTTATGTTGTACGGTTCCAAAGATCCGATCTGGATCGAGGTCGATTCGCGATATCGGGAAAACAAGGGCTATCACCGTCGATATGAAGGGGCGATTCCATTGCTCGATCGACAATATCAAGAAGCCAGTTCCGACCTGTACAAACAGAAGTTAGAACAATACTTGATCGATCAGGCTTGTGATGTTTGTAACGGAAGACGCTTGAAACCTGAATCGCTCGCAGTTCGATTAGGACAATATCGAATTCATGAATTCACGGGCGTTTCGATTCGTGAATGTTTGGATCGCGTTGAGAACTTGAAATTAAGCGATCGACAAGCGCAAATTGGCGATTTAGTTCTCAGAGAAATCAAAGCGAGATTGCAGTTCCTTCTCGATGTGGGATTGGATTATTTGACGCTCGATCGCACTGCGATGACGCTTTCTGGTGGTGAAGCGCAACGAATTCGATTAGCGACTCAAATTGGCGCAGGGCTGACAGGCGTTCTGTATGTTCTAGATGAACCGAGTATCGGACTACATCAACGCGATAATACTCGATTGCTTAATACGTTGACCAAGCTGCGTGATCTGGGCAATACCTTGATCGTCGTTGAACACGATGAAGAAACGATTCGAGCGGCAGATCATTTAGTTGATATCGGACCCGGTGCGGGTGTTCACGGTGGGCGAATTGTGGCTCAAGGTGATTTAGACACGCTCTTGAATGCAGAAGAATCGCTGACTGGAGCTTATCTTTCGGGTCGTCGATCGATTCAAACTCCCGCAGAACGTCGAGAGGGAAATGGTCGATCGCTAATCATCCGTGATGCAGTCCGTAACAATCTCAAAAAAGTCGATGTCGAATTCCCACTTGGTAAATTAGTCTGCGTGACAGGCGTTTCTGGTTCTGGAAAATCAACGCTGATCAACGAACTACTTTACCCTGCAATTCAGCATCACTTTGGGCAAAAGGTTCCGCAACCGAAAGAAATGAAGCCCGTAAAAGGATTGGATGCGCTCGATAAAGCGATCGTGATTGATCAATCTCCAATTGGTCGCACTCCTCGATCGAATCCCGCGACTTATACAGGCGTTTTCGATTGCATTCGAGATGTTTTCTCTGAAACGATCGAAGCCAAAGCCAGAGGTTACAAACCCGGACAATTCTCATTCAATGTCAAAGGCGGACGTTGCGAAGCTTGTAGCGGTCAAGGCGTGAACGTGATCGAAATGAACTTCCTACCCGATGTGTATGTGCAATGCGACGTATGCAAAGGGGCACGCTACAACCGCGAAACATTGCAGGTGAAATTCAAAGGGAAATCGATCGCGGATGTTTTAAGTATGACCGTTGAAGAAGGAGCCGAATTCTTCCAGAACATTCCCCAAGCTGCGAATCGTCTCCAAACTCTAGTCGATGTGGGTCTTGGTTATATGCGACTTGGGCAAACGGCTCCGACGCTTTCTGGTGGAGAAGCGCAACGGGTCAAGCTGGCGACCGAACTGTCTCGACGTGCCACGGGCAAAACACTCTATCTAATTGATGAACCCACGACCGGATTATCGTTCTACGATGTTCACAAACTTCTCGATGTGATTCAGCGATTAGTCGATAAAGGTAATTCAGTTCTGGTAATTGAGCACAATTTAGATGTGATTCGATGTTCAGATTGGATTATTGATTTAGGTCCTGAAGGCGGCGATCGAGGCGGCGAAATTGTCGCAGTTGGAACACCCGAAGAAGTTGCAAAAAATCCCCGTTCTTACACGGGTCAATATCTTCAGCAAGTTCTAAAACAATACCCATCGGGATCATGATCGAAACTTGGAAACACGATCGCATTTTCACAAACGGAATCAATCTGCATTACGTCACTCAAGGCGAAGGGGATTTAATTCTTTTTCTGCATGGCTTTCCTGAATTCTGGTATTCCTGGCGCAAACAAATTCCAGAATTCGCCAAAGATCACAAAGCCGTTGCGCTCGATCTTCGTGGCTACAATGACAGCGATAAACCTGCGGGAAGCGATGCCTACAGAATGTCCGAATTCGTGGCAGACGTGAAAGGCGTAATCGAAGGATTAGGCTATCAACGCTGTACGCTGGTCGGGCACGATTGGGGCGGTGCGATCGCGTGGAATTTCGCCTATACCTATCCGCACATGTTGGATAAGTTGGTAATTCTAAATCTGCCTCATCCTGCTAAGTTCTCTCAGGGATTGACCACGCCTCAACAACTTCTGAAAAGCTGGTATATTTTCTTTTTCCAAATTCCTGGGCTGCCAGAATTCCTAATTCAGCAAAACGACTATAAGATTCTAGAGTCTGCGTTTCTGGGAATGGCAGTGAAGAAAGATGCGTTTACGATCGAAGACATCGAACAGTATAAGAATGCGATCGCAAAAAGAGGCGCTTTAACTTCAACGATCAACTATTACCGCAATGCTTTCCAGTCTGGAATTGTTGGAAAAAATTGGGGTGTTTTAGATGTACCGACCCTGATGGTTTGGGGAGAAAAAGATACTGCGCTTGGTAAAGAATTGACTTACGGAACTGAGCAATACGTTAGAGATTTTCGGATTCACTACATTCCGAATTGCAGCCATTGGGTACAACAAGAACAGCCGGAATTAGTTAATCAATACATTCGCGAATTTATCTAATAAAAAACCGGATCGAGTTCAGATCCGGTTTTCGCTTTATTTGGAAGTTGTGAGAACGAGTTCGCTTTCCTCAACTGGGCTTTCCATTATTTCAAATACTTTGTCCATTCCTGTAAGTTCCAGGAGCATTCTGATTTGCTCATTAATCCCTTGCAGAAGCATCGGTTTACCTGCTTCCCGCGATCGCTTAAATGCAATCACCAACGCCATCAAACCTGGGCTACTCATAAATTCAACTTTCTCAAAATCTACGAGTATCACAGCCGTATCAGAGTTGATTGCTGTTTCTGCTTGCTCGTGAAATTGAGCGATCGCCATATCATCTAACGTCTCTGGGAACTGAATCGATCGAGTTAATAATTCCATACCCCACAACCTGACTACTAAACAATGATAGAAAACCCCAGCGTAATAGATGCTAGGCAAAAGAGAATTCGCTACGAAATATTAATTAAGCTTATAGTAATGTAGCGCTTCGCCATTACCCTCACCTCTATCTCAGGATGTAGCCGAAAGTTCTCCGCTTCAATACCTGAACTGCAATCGTAGACTTCACTTTACATTCATTTAGAAAAAGCGATCGTAGTGCTGAATACGATCTATGTCTAAATCAAAAAAGTTCGAGAATTTTGAATGAAACCTAGCAATAAAATTGCATTCAATCTAACAATTTCTAGGTAGCTTAGATCACTCGATCGCGATTGATTAAAGCCCTAACTTTATCTCTACCTACAGAAAGAGAAATATCTTGCTTCTATAGATAGACAGCAGACTCTAAAGTGAGCAGTACTATAAGAATCATGAAGCGTTTGGAACTTTGATATGCAAACTCCTCCTACCACGACCACGACCGATTTACCGCTTTCTACCGCATACAACGGCAAAGACCGCAACGCATTCTTGTTCGGTTGGACTCCCCAAGCTGAACTTTGGAATGGACGTTTTGCAATGATTGGTTTTCTTGCATATCTCCTTTGGGATTTGGCAGGTTACAGTGTTGTTCGCGACTTGCTCCACTTAGTTGGCTAATTAGAATTAAGCGAATCATTTGGGTGTGAAGGATTAGTCTTTCACACCCATTTTTATATGAAAAAGCTGCATCTTGAGAATGCAGCGTGATAGAAATTATTCAACTTGTCCGATCGCTTTATTCACGTCTGTCGGCTTTTCAAATTCGCCCTCCGGCAATTCTTGAAGCAGCGCCTTTAATGTGTCATCAGCTCCATTTTTTTCTGCATGTTTGATCAAGTCCTCTTTGGTCACTGGGTAATCAATTCCCTTCAGATGCTTTTGAACATCGATCGGATTTACTTTTGCCATAACGCTTCTCCAAAATTGCGAGACACCAAAAGCATAAGTTCAACTGATATCAAATACTTCGATCTAGAGTGCCGTTTCTGTTTCCCTCTTTTTACAGACGGCAAAACAAAAACCCTGCCAATCTGACAGGGTTTGAATGAGGCTTACCAAACTGGAGCAAACATGAAACTGTTTGCTTAGCAGATTTGAAGCATAAAATAATCGATTGTTCCCAAAACTAAAAACCTCACCCAGCAATTTGAGTGAGGTTTACAGCTAATCCTAGAACGTGAAGGTCGTTCTAATCGTACCGATCACAGCATCATCGTTCGCTTCGTTTTGACCCGGATTCACAACCCAGATCACACCCGGAGTTACCGAGATATTGTCGGTCAATTGGTACTTGTAGAAGCCTTCAAAGTGGAACGGAACATCATTCCGCAAACCAGCACCAGGATTACCGACGTAAGGCTCTGCACCTGCCACAAATCCGAGCAAGTTGCCCTTCTTACCAAAATCAGGGAATGCCAAGCCAACACCATAAGTCCAGATGTTCTTCACGCCTTCGCCATCATCCACGAAGTTCGCGTTGATGTAAGAACCGAATGCGTTCAGGACAATGTTCGGGCTGAGTTTGAATGCAACCGAAGCACCGTAAGCGCTCACTTGAGAAGCACCCGATCCCAAAATGTTACGGTTTGCCAAGAAGGTTCCCGAAGAAGCCAATGCCGAACCACCATCAAAGATCGCACCACGACGGTAAGCGTTGACGTAGGTTAAACCAATTTGCAGCGCGTCGCTGGCATTGAATGTCAATTGAGCGAGGGCACTGTAACTACCGTTGAACAAACCGCCTCCTGCCGCAGGACTGTTTGCTCCGAAGGTGAGTTGGCTTCCGTCTGAGTTGTCAGCCAAGTAACCTGCACTGATTTGGAAGGTGTTGTTGAGGTTGAAGTTTGCGCCGATTCCAGTACCACCACCAATCAAGTAGATTGGGTTGCGTTGCGCGAAGATGGAGAGCGGACCAGTACCACCATCAGCAGCATCCAGAGCAGGGCTAATGGTCGGAGCATAGTCATAGTGCAAACCGCTGACTGCCGGAATGTAGAATCTCAGGTTTTCGCCAACCGGGAAGTAGTAAGCCACCCAATCAATGAAGGCACGGTTGCCAATAGTGTTACCGAAGTTAAAGGTTTGAATCCCTTCAGCACCACTTCCTGGGGGAAGGGTGAACAAGTCAGCGTTACCCGCAGCAATCCGGGTGACTAATAGGTCTCTTCCGGTGAAGCTGGTATTCAACGCTAAACGAACGCGGTTTTGGAAGACGGTGTTGTTTCCGCCAGTTCCACGAACACCGAATTCATCGGTAACAGCAAAAATCGCTTCTCCTGCGAGTTTCGTGGTGGTCGAGAACTGTTGCTTCTCTAAGGTTGTCGTGCGGGCTTCCAATGCGTCCACTCGTCCCCGAATCGTTGCCAGTTCTGCTGCGAATTGCTCTTGCAGTTTTTGCAGGGTAGCGAGGTCTTCTTTCTTCACCAAGTCGGCGGTCGATGCCGCGATCAGTTCGTTGACACGATCGAGACAAGCGTTCAGACCCGCAGCGAACTCGAAACGGGTGAGGGCACGATTACCACGGTAAGTACGATCGGGATAACCTGCGATACAGCCATAGCGCTCCACAAGGGATTGGAGAGCTTGGAACGCCCAATCGGTGGGACGAACATCAGAAAGCTGAGAAACAGAGGTAACTTGAGCGTTTGCGCCAGTTGCACCTTGTCCTTCACGGCTGTAGCGGTTGATTTGAGTCAAAGAATCAACGCTGGTGGTTGCCGGAGTTTCAGTTGCAGCTTGGGCAACTTTTACAGGCTCATTTACGACTACAGATTTAGCAGGGCTGAATTCTGCTGCGGTTTGAGTTTGGGGCTTGACGGTCTCAGCGGTTTTCTCGGTGCTGAGCGATTTCACATCAGCCAAAGCCTTCACTTCAGTCAGCGGTGCAACGGCTTTCGTTTGAGTGCTGACTTCGAGCGAGGGCAATCCAGCCACTTCGGTTTTCACTTCTGCCTTCGGAGCCGCGATCGCGGAGGAAGACATCATCAAAGCTGCGCCCAAGACAGCAGGACTTGTGAACAGAGAGTTCAATAAGATCTTACGCATTGTGTTTAGTTTTCCTCACACCTTCAGATAGAACGACTAGCGGAGCCTTCTATATCAAAATTACAAAGTTGGCAAGACTACTGCACAACTTCACCACTGCAAATTAGTTTACCTGCTATGACCGATTTGTGACACTCCGAAAGTGTGACAATTCTCCAACTGTCAGGATTCGATTACAGGGATTCTTCGGTAGGATAACCCAATTTTGTTCTAGAGTGCCTCAGTCGAAATTCTGACTCCTCTGTCTAAAGACGTACATCTTTAGATCGATCGATAAAGATTTGCTTTAAAAAACTATCCGCTCTTGTTCGGAGAGGCGGACGCATCCAAACCTCATGAACAAGAGCGGTGTAGCGGGTCTTCAGTTTAGAAACCAGACTGCCGGAAGGAAACTCCGAGTTAGTCCAGTATTGAAGAATTGTACGGACAATACTTACAAAGGTCTGAAATAACTGTTAGAGAACAGCCCCGGCGCACAGCCGACTAACTCTAACCTGACGACCCAAGCGTTTACTACTATCAGGCATGGGCATCACCTCCTATTTCCTAAGTGGACACATTTCAAAGGGTTTACAGACTCGGAATTCATCGAATCCCTTCATCTGTAATTCAATGTAGCATACCCATTCTCGAATGTGTCAAGCATTAAAAAAGCTCCCACCATAGAGGTAGGAGCCAATGGAATCAGAAAGACTTTGTAGCTTAGAGAGCGTTACCGCGAGGTAGCACTTCTTCAGGGAATACAAAGTGTTCATGCGGCTGATCCTGAGATGCCATCCACGCCC
>ERZ1066124.493-NODE-493-length-24495-cov-28.005483_pt1 | contig 24495 bp, 21 predicted proteins | sample MGYA00382771_ERZ1066124 | MGnify/ENA primary metagenome ERZ1066124 (study PRJEB33369, sample SAMEA5778354) | biofilm metagenome | biome: Industrial cooling water; feature: Water cooling tower basin; material: Biofilm | place: United Arab Emirates | collected... | reverse complement strand
AGTTGATAGTTGATAGTTGATAGTTGATAGTTGATAGTTGATAGTTGATAGTTGATAGTTATCTCTGCCTCAAGCTTATAGGATTGCTGTGGAAATTAATTTTTCCTTTCCCTCTTAAAGGGAGGGGCTAACAACCCATTTTTTATGGTAACTTAATGTACTAAACGGGTTTAGTTATTCTTTGATTTGACTTTAATTATGTTTTGTAAAACCCGCTACTACAGGAGCGAAAAATCTATGCGATCGCAAGCTTTACGACCTTTACAACCGGAGATAATATCCACTTTATCCGAGAAAAGTAGATACTTTTTTATATTCTCAGAAAGACTGTATTTACCTGAAAATTTACGCTTTAAGGCATAGGCGATCTCTACCTTAAGATAGTCGAATGGTAAGGATTTAGGATTGTACTATAATATGTAATTGTTCGGAAAACCGCGAACAAGTTAGCGTTCAAACCCATTTAGAACCGCAGAATGAATTGATTGAAATCAGTTTGAAAACAGCCAGTAGCAACTTCAGATTCTTTCAGTTTTTAGGAGATTATTATGCGGATTGCACAGATCGCACCTTTATGGGAGAGAGTCCCACCTCCTGCATATGGCGGTATTGAGTTAGTAGTGAGTCTGCTAACCGATGAATTAGTGCGACGTGGGCATGAAGTTACCCTTTTTGCATCAGGAGATTCTATCACTTTAGCGAAACTGGAATCGGTTCATCCCCGCGCTTTACGACTCGATCCCAGTGTGAAAGAGTTCGGCATCTATGAGATGCTACAACTGAGTCGAGTCTACGAACAAGCGTCAGAATTTGACATCATTCATTCGCATATGGGTTGCGCGGCGCTACCTTATGCCAATCTAGTCAAAACCCCGACGGTTCACACGCTGCATGGCATTTTTACGCCTGACAATGAAAAAATGTTTACCTATGCGAAAAAGCAGCCATACGTAAGCATTTCCAACACGCAGCGCGAGGCTAGATTGGGGTTAAATTGCGTGGCAACGGTTTACAATGGCATTGATGTAGAGAGTTACGAATTTTACCCCCAACCCGATGAACCTCCCTATCTGGCGTTTTTAGGTCGGATATCGCCGGAAAAAGGAACGCACCACGCCATAGAAATTGCCAAACAAACCGGGTTGCCGTTAAAAATAGCGGGTAAGGTGGATGTGGTTGATGTCGAGTATTACGAAAGCGAAATCAAACCCCACATTGACGGCGAGCAAATTCAGTATTTGGGTGAAGCAAATCATGCCCAGAAAAATGAATTGATGGGGCGGGCGATCGCAACTTTATTCCCAATTACTTGGCGCGAACCTTTCGGCTTAGTAATGATTGAATCAATGGCATCGGGAACCCCAGTAATTGCCATGAAACTAGGCTCTACTTCCGAAGTCATTGCTGATGAAAAAACCGGCTTTTTATGTAACTCGATTGAAGAGTGCGTCAGCGCGGTGCAAAGAGTGGAGGAAATCAGCCGCAATGATTGTCGAGAGCATGTAGTAAATCGCTTCAGCGTCCAGAAAATGACCGAGGGTTATGAAGCGGTTTATCACCAAATTCTGGGAGAAAAGTTTGCCCAGAATGGACACCTACGCCGGTTATTCTCATCCCGCTAGAAGGTTACCTAATTCTTCTTTTCTGTTCCTGGTTGTCCTTCGCGGTTGATCGAATACCAATTCTTCTGGCGGCAAGGGAATAGTTAGTTAAAACAGCAGAGGTTTGAGCAATGCGATCGCATACCGAATTTGGAATGCGATCGCTTTCTCATTTCTGAAATAATCGGGTAACGGGTGGGAGGAATATCATGGCTAATGCAAACTTGGATGAGGCAGCGTTGCTTCACGCGAAGCGTGCGGTCAGCATATCGCTTTTTTACATGTCTCCTAAATTAGCAGATTCAATAGAAAAATTTATAATCCACTTCAAATGAGATCTGTCACCTTGTATATAAGCAGAAATAGCTTCAGCTACATCAGATGCTCTGTTAAGAGGTACGACGTAATCAAACACCTTTGCCATAACTTTCAGCGTCTCTGCTGTCCAAGCACCATCAACCACTATCACGGCAAGCATTTCGTGATTTTTGCCTTTCCAATTGATAGCTGAAAACATTTTATCTTTTGCATAGAGCGATGCGTGTCTTGAAGATGACTTTCTCACCTCTATAAAAGCTTTCGGGGATATTTCATCCGGAATCACGAAATCTGCTCGGAAATTGTAAACCACTCCTTCAAGGTAGCTGTATTCAGACTCTAACTTATAAGGAACATTAGCATCATCAAGCGCATTAGCAACAATACTCTCAAGCAGAACTCTTCCTACCAAATCTCGAACAATACCCTATAGAGTCGGTTCAATACTCTGCAAAATCTGTCCGCGATTCATATTCTGACCGGGTTTTCTTTGGTTCAAAAGCTCGGACATTTTCCTTGCTGCTGAAGCTGAAATCCCATTGTCTGAAACATTGCCAATTCGCTTTTTTAGCTCAGCCTTACTCGAAATATTTGCTAGCCGCTGAAGAATTGGCAGCATATAGGGATGAGATTGAATATAACTAGAGTGAAACTCTAGAAATCCTTTTGTTGCTTGTTCAAGTTCGTCTAAAAGATTTTCAACTCGGTTTCGTAACTGAATGTATACACCCTTTGTAATAGCAGACTCTACATCAAAAGGTACAGCCTGTCTGCGTCGCCACTCCTGTACAACTTGTTCCGCACTACTAGAAACTGGCTCCAGTGAACTATCAATCCCACTAAGAACAACCAGTTTTTGAGCAAATTCTTGAACGTGTTCTGGCAGAATATTTGCTAAGCCGCTGGTATTACGAGTTAGCTCCAAGTAAACTTGCACGTAATCTTTCATGGCCTCTTTTGCCAGACCATAAAGTGTCCCTATGTTCGCTTCTTCTGCTTCCTTGCCTAAATCAAACTCTTCTAGCATAGATGTGAAACTCCCCAAGACCTTTCTCTGTACCCTGTCGTTTTTCTAGCAGCCAGCGGCTACCTCTAGTCCGCAAAGTTTCAATTTTCAAAACCTGAAATCCATTTTCTTGCATCAGTTGTGCCAATAGTTTCTCAGTCTGGATATGAACTCCGTAAAGAGCAGCATCTGCTACAACTAAATGCACGGAACTTTTAGGTTTGAGTACCCTTTTTAGCTCTCGAAATACTGACTGCATTTGTGCAAAGTAGGGATATACCAGCAGGTAATAATCTTTCTTTCCTTTCCTCACCAGCCTTTGTTGCTTCAGCGCTTCTATAACAGGTTCTATCTGATAACGAAAGCACTCAGATAAAGCATCTGAAAATAGTTGTTGATTGCGCTTTAAATTAGTCGGTGCAGTGGTTGTATTAACAATCATCTTGCGCCGTACTCGCTCAGTAATATCTTTCCAAGAGTTAGCGTAACGCCAGAAATAAAGTTGCATTCGCGTCATCTCTGCGAAATCAAAGTTATTTAAATAAGGCGGAGATGTAACGCATAGCGAACAACTTTCATCTTCCAGAGTTACCATTTTTTCAGAAGTCATTAAATGCAATTTAGCTCTGGTTTTTAAGTTATTTCCTATCTCAGATATGTCATTTTTAATTTCAACACAGACTTTCTTGAAAGCTTCATGATAGGGTATAGATTTTTTCTGTGTAGTAGGAGCTTTATATATCCCATCTGTTTGCGACTGGGATGTTAGATCAAGCACGCGGGATAAAATCAGACGATATAATAGGCGTTCCTCTGGTGCAATCTGATTTTCTACCAGAAGAGCTGATGCTAGAAACTTAAGCTCTGATACTGGGATAAGTTTTGTTAAAAAAGTAGCGGCATCTTTTGTCCAAATTGTTGTAAATTCTTCATTATATGGTTTGACAGCTTGGCACAGATTTTCGATAGCGTTCACCTGTTGCTGGCTTGTTGGTGGGAAAAGTTTAGCCAACGAAATATCATAAAAGAAAGGGTGAACTTCAAATCCAACAGCTTGGAAACCTGCCAAATTTGCTTGCACAAGCGTGGTTGAAAGACCTGCAAATGGATCGATAATTATTTCATCTGCTTTTAAGTCAGCGTCTTTGATGCACCTGCTAACAAATTCTGGAGAAAAACCAGCGATAAAATTATACCACTTATGGATAGGGTGGCGGTTGGATGTAAGGTTAGTGGGTAGCTTTTCTTTTGCGAGTACATCTTCAAATTCAAATAAGCTAAGTTCTTTCATTTTTTGAGTATCCGACCAGATTGCATTCTGCCTTATTTTAGGATACATCCATCTGGCATTTTTGTATCCTTTAACTTAGTATCGCTCAACTCAGCACGCTCAAGGTTTGCATTTGTCAAATCAGCACCAGTCAGATCGGCAGCGCTCAAATTAGCACCCACTAATTTAGCTCCAACTAACTTGGCATTTCGCAAATCTGCATCGCTTAAATCGGCATAACTTAAATCCGCATCGCTCAAATTGGCATCGCGTAAAATTGCACCCATTAACTTTGCTTTCCGCAAACTGGCATCGCTTAAATCTGCATTGCTTAAATCTGCGATTACGAATTTTACGCCATCTAACTGAGCCTTCCTAAAATCGGCATTAGTTAGCAAACAACCGATTAAATTAGCATTTCGTAAGTTAGTACCTGCTAGTTCGATTCCCCTTAAATCTGCATTTTGAAAATCTCTCCCGCCTGCGGCATAGCGCTTGAGCAATTCTCCCGCATCGGTGACGCTGATTTCTACTTTCGGGCGATGATGGAAGGTAAAACTAAAAGTGTCGCCGCTGTCAAGCACTTTTTTAATTTCTTCATACATGGGATACTCGCCAATCCCGCTGAGTTTTACCCAACCTTTGGCTCTGGTTAATGCAATAAATAACTGATTCCGAAGTGCGAGATTGCTTTCATCTTTGGCTACATTATCGCAGCCAACTATATAAACCATATCCGCTTCATTCCCTTTGGCGCGGTGGATGCGAGAAACCGTAACTGCGCCTTCACACCAAAACTTATTGGGATTGCGATTTTCTGGGTTTGTGTTTAAGATATTGCATTCGATATTACCGGGAATAAAAATATTGATACCTTGGGATATTAAAAACTCGGCTACGTGTGATTCTAGTTCTATGGCATCGAAGAATTCACCTAAAACAATCACTAAAATTTCGCGACTGGGGTTGAGATAATCTTGGGTGAGATTGTGCCAAATATGGGCGGATAAAGCAGAGAGTTCGGAAATGCGATCGCTAAACACTTCAAATTCTATCACCGACCCCGACCAAAGTTGCGGCACCACATTAGGAGAGTTATCAGATAACCGCCGCAAAGTAATATTTTGACCGCGAGTAAAACGCCCCATCACTTGATAACCAATTGCTTGCCAATCGGGCGTTCTAGTAATACCTGAAAGCATTCCCCTCGGACGCAATAAACCCATACCAATGCCATGCGCTGCTGTCAGAATCGGGCCAGGAGTGCGGTAACATTTATGCATAATTTCGCTTTTTTTAATTCCACCTGGATGGAAACCCGTTACCAAATGCGTTAATTCATCCCCAAATAACTCACCCGCTGTGGGCATATTTAAACTTGACAAATTTTGCGCTTCATCGTATGCCCAAATTAAGCGCCGCTGTTCGGGATGTTGCATATCAACTGGACGCAACGATTGATAAACCATCCAGTAAAAAGGTTGTTTACCGGCAAATTTGAATTCATCATCGACGATTAAATCTTGTCCTTCGTCAATCAGAATCGCATCAAATATTTGGGGTATTGTCGCTGTTTTCAATAACAAATTACAAACTTCCGCCAGACTTTCGTGGGGTTTCTTGCTATCGGTATCGTAGGCGGTGAGACGTTGAACTCCAGATGCTTCGCAAATAATGCTGTAAAGTCCGGGTTGATTTTTTGCACCCCAGGCGTGAAGCACTCGTAATTTTTGATTGTGCGAATCGTATTGCACCTCACCGCTGCTGAAGCGACGCAACCATTTATCTAATTGTGCAATGATGGGGTCGTATAAACTGCGACTGAAAAATACTAAGGCAATATCCCAATGGGGGTATTTTAAATGCATATGTGCGGCTTTTTGACACAGCAGGACGGTTTTACCAGACCCTGCAATACCCCGAATTCGTTGCGCGCCAGGGGGAATTTGTTTGCCGATGAGTTCTTGCTGTAAGTCGAATTCGGATAACCAATTTCGCGCTTGTTGTAAGACACCAGCGCGGGTGTGCAAACTTAATTTCCCTTCCTTGTTAGCGTCGGGGGGAAAGGTTAACTGAGGTTTGCGAAATACTGGAGTGCCACTCAAAATTGCTAGTATTAACTTCCACTGTTCTTCATTCAACTTTTTACCTTTGATGGCAGGGGAAGTTGCCTCGATTTGTTGCAGTAAAGGATTGACAGAAGTAGCAACCGGCAAAAGACAATCTTGAAATAAAATGGGAGGACAACTTGGGAGTTGGTCGAAACCTTTTTCTTGCCATTCTGCTTGGGTAATCAAAGGTAAGGCGACAATGGCTCTACCTGTAACTTTACTGCGGAGAGTGGGTTCGCGATCGCAATACCCCAATAAAGCAAATAACTGATTCTCCGCCTGTTGGTAAGGACGCCCATAATTAGTATAAAAGTTGCGGAATTCCCACCGATGACCGTTGATAGAAACTATCTTGTCAATTGTAATAGATTTGACTTCAATAACAATTAAACCGAGTTCAACATCGGCGATTAAAATATCTGGTTCTTTCCTAATGTTTCCAACTCTGGAAAATATGGGATAGCGCCAATAGGCGATGCAGTTTCTATCTGTAAAAGCCTGCTCGATCGCTTCCCATACCTTACTTTCTCCTCTCTCTCCACTTTTGCCCAGTGGTTCAGTCGTAATAAATTTACTCTTTGAATTTAGGCAAAACCACGCCATAGGCAATTTCTGTATTTAACATATCTGGTCACTCCTCAAAAACCAGATATTTTTAGTTGGATCTGTTTCGTTTTTCTTGTTGTTTTTTTCTCACAATCCAAACGATAAAAGAAACCACTAATAAGGCTGCTACAATCTTGGAAACCGGGCCGAGGTATTCATCTACCAATTCATAATTTGCACCGAGCAGATACCCAGCCATTGTGAGAAAAGTTACCCACAATATAGTACCGATAGTCGAGTAAATTAAGAATGGTACTAACGCCATTTCGTTGAGTCCGGCTGGCAGGGAAATCAAGGTACGAATCCCCGGCACGAGACGACCAAAAAACACGGCTTTTTGACCATGTTTGTTGAACCAATTGTTCACCTTATCGATATCGTCTCCGGTGACGCTAATCCACTTGCCGTATTTGTTGGCTAGCCGCTTGATGTTTTCTTCACCGATCAGTTTGCCTACATAGTACCAAGGCAATGCGCCGACAACTGTACCGATGACTCCAGCTGCAATGCTAATAGGTATTGATGGGATCTTCGTACCTGCTAAAGTTGCTGAATATCCTGCCAGGGGCATGATCAATTCTGAGGGTATGGGAGGAAATAGATTTTCCAAAAACATCAGTATGCCAATTCCCCAATACCCCAGGGAATTCATCATGGCATTGATCCATTCATTCATAGCTTTGGTGATTGCTAATTGCTAATTGCTAATCGGTAATTGGGAATTGGTAATTGGTGATGGGTAATTGCTAATTGCTAATAAAATCTTTTACCTATTACCTATTACCCTTTGACAAAGTTGGTAATGTTAATGGGTAACTGGTAATAGAAAGTTTTCTTTCCCATTACCAATTACCCATTACCAATTACCAAAGATTATGTTCCCGATGTCCAGGAATTGATGTACTCGATTTGATCTGGTGTCAAGCTATCGATGGTAATGCCCATTGCTTGCAACTTCAACCGGGCAATTTCTTTATCCACTTCGACGGGGATAGAGTGAATGCCTGGTTCTAATTTGCCTTTATTTTTCACCAGGTATTCAGCGGCTAAAGCTTGGTTGGCAAAGCTCATATCCATTACCGCGCTGGGGTGTCCTTCGGCTGCGGCTAAGTTAATTAAACGCCCTTCGCCTAATACCACTACGGACTTACCATTTTGCAAGCGATATTCTTGGGTAAAGTTCCGTACTTGTTTGATTTCTGTTGATTTTTCTGCTAAAGCTTTGAGGTCAATTTCGATGTCAAAGTGACCGGAATTGCAAACCATTGCGCCGTCTTTCATCACGTCGAAATGTTCGCTGCGAATGACGTGTTTGTTGCCAGTTACGGTGATAAACAAATCGCCTTGGGGTGCAGCTTCTGCCATTGGCATGACGCGGAAGCCGTCCATTACTGCTTCAATGGCTTTGGTGGGGTCGATTTCGGTGACGATGACGTTGGCACCGAGTCCCCGCGCGCGGAGGGCGGTACCTTTACCGCACCAACCATAGCCGACGACAACAATCGTTTTACCTGCTAACAATACGTTGGTGGCGCGGATAATCCCATCCAGGGTAGATTGTCCGGTGCCGTAGCGGTTATCAAAGAAGTGCTTGGTGTCGGCGTCGTTGACGTTCATTGCGGGGAAAGAAAGTACGCCATCGCGGAACATCGCCCGCAAACGCACAATGCCCGTTGTGGTTTCTTCGGTGGTGCCGATGATATCGGCTAGTTGGTGTTGCCGTTCTTGTACCAGGGTGGCGACGACATCGCAACCATCATCGATGATGATGTTGGGTTTGTGATCTAGCGCAATTTGCACGTGGCGGACATAGGTTTCCGCGTCTTCGCCTTTGATGGCAAATACGGGGATGTCATAATCGGCGACGAGGCAAGCAGCAACGTCATCTTGGGTAGAAAGGGGGTTGCTGGCAATTAAAACCGCGTCTGCACCTGCGGCTTTGAGAGCGATCGCTAAATTAGCGGTTTCGGTGGTAACGTGACAGCAGGCAGCCAGACGAATACCAGCGAGGGGTTTTTCAGCGGCGAAGCGATCGCGTATCTGCTTCAATACGGGCATTTCCCGCCCCGCCCATTCAATCCGCTGTTTACCAATCGGCGCGAGGGATAGATCTTTAACTTCGTGCTTTACCTGGGTTGCAACCATGAATCTATTTCTCAGAATTATTCTGCGTGCGTTTCTAGTCTAGATTACTCGATCTAAAGGCTGTTGGCTCTTCACAGTAGCTTCTAAAATCGTAGTGCCAGCCGTTTTAGCTTTGTGAGTCCTTCAAAATGGTCGCTTCCATCACCCCACCCGATGCAGTTGAACTCGTCTCCCTGGAAGAATTTTTGAGCCATCCCCGCGATCGCACAGAATGGGTAGACGGCAAACTAATTGAGAAAACAGGTATGACATACAAACATGGTCTGGCTCAAGGTAAGCTAATTCGTCAGTGGGGAGATAACATCATCTCTAACGGACTAGGAGGAGAGATCTGTGTAGAAACTCTTTGCCGCACTACAAAACAGGTGCGTCGTCCCGATCTTGCTTATATTAGTCCCCAACTGCTAGAACAATTTGGCAATAACTTTACTGTCTTACCCCAAAGTTTTCCTCTAATTGCTGAAGTTGCCTCACCCGATGACCGTGCTGAAGAATTATTTGCTAAATCGAAGGAATATTTAGAATCTGGTTGCTTAGAAGTTTGGCTGTTGTTTCCTGAAACTCGAATTGTGTTAATTAATGCTCAAAATCGATGGCTGTTATTTAATGCCGATGAAGTTGTCAACACTCAGAATGTTTTGAATGGCTTTAGCGTTGCTGTGAGCGATTTACTAATTTAAGTTTCATACCTAATAAAGTTGCATTTAATATCTATTCATTTTTCACGGTTGTGAATAGGATATTTTCACATTTGTGCAGGCTGTATATCCGAAAAGCTCAGTTTTAATCTTGTATATTTATAGCGAATTGCAGTCGGTGATGGTACACCTTCGTTTGTGTAGCGGCAGCATTAATGCTGCCGCTACACAAACGAAGCGATAACGCTTTCCCTCATCCACTTGCAATCCGCTGTAATTGAACACTTTCTGGGAATCTACCGAAGATGCAGCTAAAGCAATTGACTCCATTCCAAGCCTTGCGACGCAGTCTTTTGATGGTAATTCAGGCGGCACCCTATGAGCTTCGCAATATCGCTTTACTAAATTTAGTGACGGGTACAGCGCCATCGGTATCGCTGTTTTTAAGTAAGGTGGTGATTGATGAATCCTCGCGTATTTTGGGGCAAGGGACAGTAGAAAATGTCATCGCCGCGATCTTATCTGAACCCAAATTTCTTTGGAGTATTTCGGGGGTGGTGCTGCTGAATTTGATGGTTGATTCGATCGATTCGGTTGGGACTGTTTTATTTGGAGCGTTGCGCGATCGCGTTCAGGGTTATGTCCAAGGAAAAGTACTGCACAAAGTGGCAAATTTTGACGATATTGCTCTGTTTGAAACACCTGAATTACTGAACCTTCTAGAACTGACTGATAAAGGTATGCAGCGCCTCCAGCGCCTCTCGTTTATTGTCGCAGCAATGCTGATGGGTGTGTTTATATTTGTTCCTTCAGTGTTACTCTCATCTTCGATTGCTTGGTGGGTGCCTCTAATTTTATTAGCCTGTTCTATTCCCTCGATCTTTGTGGAAATGAAGCATCGCAAAAAAAGCTGGCGTTTAGAAGAAACCCAAGCAGGTATTACCCGCGAAATGGATATTTATGCCAAGCTATTGACGGGGGAAACCTATGCTAAAGAATTGCGTTTGTTTTCGCTGCAATCTATCTTATTAGAACGGTGGCGAGGAATGTATGGTCGCATGTTTGGTTCGATGCAAAAGATCCGACAAGAAGGTGCTGTGGCGGTAATTATTTGGTCGCTAGTTAGCGGTATAGGGGCAGCGTTTACTTATATTTATGTCGTCATCGGAGTGCTGCGGGGTAGCTATACTTTGGGAGATTTAGCCCTTTACACTGGCATTATTTTGCAAATGCGTCGCAGTCTCTACATCATGATTGGCAATAGTGGAGATGTTTACGATGCGGCACTGGCAACTAGCCCGATTTTTCAATTACTAGATTTAGAACCTCAGTTGCACAGCGGTTATCTAAAACTTTCTGCTGCTGGCGAAAAAGGTATCGAGTTGCAGGATTTATCTTTTGCTTATCCCGGTAGCGACAAACAGATTTTAAAACAGATCAACCTGAAGATCCAACCGGGAGAAATGGTGGCGTTGGTGGGAGAGAATGGAGCAGGTAAAACAACCCTGGCGAAGCTGTTGTGTCGCCTCTACGATCCAACTTCTGGGACGATTTATTGGCATCAGCAAGATTTGCGAAGTCTTGACTTAAACGAGTTGCGATCGCGCATTGCGGTTGTGATGCAAGATTATGCCCGCTTCCCGGCAACTTTGCGGGAAAATGTGGGCTGGGGTTATCAACTCAAATTATCAGAAGATCTCGCCATCCAAACTGTATTGCAAGATGCGGGAATTTCCCACTTAATCGAAGAGTTAAACCAAGGGTTAGAAACGCCCCTCGGCAAGCAATTAGAAAATGGCGTTGATTTATCAGGAGGACAGTGGCAGCGAATTGCGATCGCGCGGGCTTTAATCCGCTTATCCGAAGTAGAATTGCTAGTATTTGATGAACCCACTGCCGCCCTCGATCCGAAAAACGAACACGACATTTACCGCATTTTTAAAACCATTTCTCAGGGACGAATGGCAGTTGTAGTTAGTCATCGCCTCGCATTAGCAAAAATGGCAGATCGCATCGTAGTTTTAGAACATGGGAAAATTGTAGAAGAGGGCACTCACGATCAATTAATGGAATTGGGCGATCGCTATTACACCATGTTTACTCGTCAAGCTAGTAGCTATCTCTAATCTTGTTTCTTGCTAATGGCTAATTGCTAATTGGGTTTATAGGGAGTAATATGTTCTACAGCCCCTAGCCCCTAGCTATGTTCATGCAGATCAAATCATGTTCAGATGGATTCTGGCTAGCTAGTAATGTAGCCTTATTGTGTTTGGCGATCGCATCTCCTATCCAAGCACAAATTACCCCCGATACAACTCTACCTGTTAATTCCACCATCACCCCCGCAGGCAATACGTTTACCATCGAAGGCGGCACGACGGCAGGTAGCAATTTATTCCACAGCTTTCGTGAATTTTCGGTGCCTACGGGTGCTGAAGCTTTTTTTAACAATGCTGCGAATATTCAAAATATCTTTAGCCGCGTCACGGGTGGAAATCTTTCTAATATTGATGGCTTGATTCGCGCTAATGGCACGGCGAATTTATTTTTACTCAATCCCAACGGCATTATTTTTGGTTCAAATGCAAGGCTAAATATTGGCGGTTCATTTTTAGCCACGACTGCCAGTAGTTTCCGGTTTGCTGATGGGACGGAATTTAGCGCTAACAATCCTCAAAATTCACCATTGCTAACGATTAGCGTACCAATTGGTTTGCAATATGGCTCGAAGTCGGGAGAAATTCGGGTTGAAGGTTTAGGTCAAAACTTCGCCGCGACGGGTGCTATAACAAAATTCCCTAGTTCCTTGAATCCTTTAGAAGTTAAGGCAGGAAATACTCTAACCTTTGTAGGTGGCAATGTAATTATAGATGGTGGGATTTTACAAGCTGAGGGCGGTCGAATTGAATTAGGTGGATTGGTGGGCGAGGGAACAGTTAATATCAATAGCGATCGCAGCTTGAGTTTCCCCGATGGCGTAGCCAGAGGCGATGTTTTTATTATTAATCAAGCCGGGATTAATGCGATCGCAGCCAAGGGCGGTAGCATTGCCATTACTGCCAAAAATATTGATATTCAAGACAGTCTCTTGATGACTGGAATTGCCCAAGGTTTGGGTTCAACTGGCAGCATGGCAGGAGATTTAACCCTGAATGCAACTGAAACAATTAATATTGCTTCTAGTTCGATTCGGGACGTTGTCGGCGTTAATGGCATTGGCAACAGTGGCGATATTAATATCCAAACAGGTAGCCTTTCTGTAACCGATGGTTCCGTATTAGTTGCTAGTACCGTCGGCAAAGGCGATGCAGGCGATATAAATATTTTGGCTCGCGATACTGTCTCTTTTAAAGGCACTGATGCCGCTAGTTTAGTGCTGGGAGTTGCAACGGGAAAGGGAGGTAATATCAACATTACAACTGGATCTTTATTTGTTACCGATGGCGGTCAAATTAATGCCAGTACGAGTGGAAAAGGAGATGCGGGTAATGTCACAATTGTGGCGCGCGATCGCGTTTCCTTTGATGGCGCGTTTCAGGACTTCTCTAGCGGCACCAATAGCATTGTTGGCTCAAAAGCACAAGGTAATGGCGGTAAAATTACCATTTCTACCGGGACTTTAAGCCTCACTAATGGTGCTATTTTAGCCGTCGATACCAATGGCAAAGGTAATGCAGGTACTATCAGCATAACCGCTCGCGATACGGTTACCGTTGATGGATTTGGGATGATTAACAGCGAGATCAGAAGCATTTTAGGCGCGACGGCAATCGGTAAGGGAGGCAACATCAATATCACTGCAAGTTCGGTATCTGTAACAGGTGGCGGTCAATTGCTTGCCGAAACGCGCGGCAAAGGCGATGCAGGTAGTATAACTATCGCAGCTAGCGATCGCGTTGCTTTTGATGGAGTCGATAGCGAGGGTTTATTTCGCAGCGCTGCTTTCACTACAGTATCAAGTGTTGATGCCGAGGGTAATGGAGGCAATATTTACATTGAAACGGGTTCTCTTTCTATTACCAATGGCGCTCAATTGCTTGCCAATACTCGCGGTAAGGGAAATGCAGGTAATGTGACAATTATTGCCCGCGATCGCATCACTTTAGATGGTACGGGATTGGCTCTCAGTGGAGACATTCTCACCAGCATCTCTGGAATACTCAGCAATGTTGGCCCCTTTGCTGAAGGCGAGGGAGGGGATATTAGGATCGAAACAAATTCGCTTTTCGTTACTAATGGCGCTGGATTGCGATCGCTTACCGAAGGCGTAGGAAATGCAGGCAATGTCACAATTATTGCCAGCGATACCGTTGTATTTGATGGCGTCGGTTTATTAATTCCCACTTCAATTGCCAGTTCAGTATTCAAAGCCGACGCAGGCAACGGAGGCGATATTTATATCGAAACCAAATCGCTTTCCGTCACAAATGGCGCTCAACTAATTGCCGATACTCAAGGAAAAGGAGATGCCGGTAACATCACCATAATTGCACGCGATCGCGTTACTTTTGATGGCACAGCCGGGAATGGAAATGTCGTCAGTGCCGCCTTCACCACAGTCGAAGAAACCGCCGCAGGTAACGGAGGTGATATCAATATAACTACCAACTTGCTAACCCTAAGCAATGACGCCGGACTGTTCGCCAGCAGTAGATCCGATCAACGCACAGCAGGCAATATCAACATTACTGCTGATGCAATCCGATTAGATAATCAAGCTAATATCGCCGCCAACACCAAAGGCGGAGAAGGTAATATAAACTTGCGATCGCCAACCATCACCTTACGCCGCAACAGCAGCATCACCACCGACGCCACAGGAGGGAAATTTGGTGGGGATGTGGTAGTGCGATCGCAATTTCTCCAGTTGCGCGAAGGCAGCTTTATCACCACCAACGCCATCGGAGAAGAAATTACAGGCGGCAACATTCGCATCGACAGCGATATCATCGCCGCCTTAGAAAATAGCGACATCAGCGCCAATTCAGAAAACTTCCGTGGCGGTACAGTTACTATCAATACCCAAGGAATCTTCGGCACAGAATTTAGACAGCAACAAACCTCATTCAGCGACATCACCGCCACCGGAGCCAACTCAGAATTAAGCGGAGAAGTAACAATTAATACCCCCGAAGTTGACCCCAGTTCCGGTTTAATAGAATTGCCAGATAATGTAGTAGATATTACCGGACTTGTAGATCAACAATGTTCGCGCCAAGCAAGGCGAAGTTCATTTGTAGTAATTGGACGCGGCGGCATTCCAGAAGGCCCAGACGACCCCCTTAGTCCGGAAGGATATTTAGTAGATTTAGTGACAATTAATACAGCAGAACGCAGAGAGGGAGAGAACGTGCGATCTGATGCACAACATTTACCGAGAACGCAACTTCCTACAGAGATTGTAGAAGCAACTGGTTGGTACACCAACGAAAAAGGCGAAGTTGTTCTCACCGCCTCGACACCGAGCATCATTCTCTACCGTTCTTGGCAAACTCAACCTCTGTGCCGATAAAACATATCAAACATGCTAGTAGGGAAAATCAATCAGCTTTGCCATCAACGAAAAGATTTTCTCCTGCCGTGCCCCTGCAATCAAACCATATTCTACGGGATCGGGTAAACTACTGAAAACCATTTTAACTCGGTTAAATCTTGATGCTTCCTCTCTCGCTCATCAAAGCATTTACCTCTAGATATTGGTTAACAGGTGAAATCGTTTTATTATGTTTTGTAACAAATTCTACCACCCTGGCGCAAATTGTCCCGGATGCAACCTTACCCGTTAATTCCACCGTCACGCCTTCTGGCAATACCAACATCATCGAAGGCGGAACCACAGCAGGTGGCAATCTATTCCACAGCTTTCGCGAGTTTTCGATTCCCACGGGTGCAGCAGCATTCTTTAATAATGCTGTGGAGATTCAAAACATTTTCACCCGCGTCACGGGTGGAAATATCTCTAATATTGATGGATTGATTCGAGCCAACGGCACGGCTAATTTATTTTTACTCAATCCCAACGGGATTATTTTTGGGCCAAATGCCAGGTTAAATATTGGCGGTTCGTTTTTTGGCAGTACCGCAAGTAGTATCAGATTTGCCGATGGCAAAAAGGAGCAATAACTATCGCCAATGACAGCTTTATCGCCAATTTGGTGCTACCTGGGGGAATGGGCGATGCGGGTGACATCGAGATTAGCACAGGGTCGCTTGCGGTTACAGGCAACGCTCTACTGACTGCCAGCACTTTTGGACAAGGGGATGCTGGCAGTGTGAAAATTACTGCCAGCGATATCGTCTCTTTTGATGGAAGCAGTGGAGCCTTCAGCTCGGTGGAAGAGGGAGCAGTTGGCAAAGCTGGCGGTATCGAGATTACTACCGGGTCGCTTAAAGTCACAGGCGGCGCTCAACTAATTGCCAGCTCGAAGGGACAGGGGAATGCTGGCAGTGTGAAGATTACTGCCAGCGATATGGTCTCCTTTGATGGAGTGGATAGCAATGGATTCTCTAGTGGAGCAGGCAGCACGGTGGAACAGGGAGCTGTTGGCAAAGCTGGCGGCATCGAGATTACTACCGGGTCGCTTAAAGTCACAGGCGGCGCTGCACTGTCTGTCAGTACGAGGGGAGAGGGGGATGCTGGCAGTGTGAAAATTACTGCTATCGATATCGTCTCCTTTGATGGAGTAGATAGCAATGGATTGTCCAGTGGAGCCTACAGCACGGTGGCAGCGGGAGCAGTTGGCAAAGCTGGCAGCATCGAGATTACTACCGGGTCGCTTAGAGTCACCAATGGTGCTCAACTGGCTGCTGCCACGAAAGGACAGGGGGATGCTGGCAGTGTGAAAATTACTGCCAGCGATAGCGTCTCCTTTGATGGAGGCAGTGGAGCCTTCAGCACAGTGGAAAAGAGGGCGGTTGGTAAAGGTGGCGGTATAGAGATTACTACCGGGTCGCTTAGAGTCACTGGCGGCGCTCAACTGCTTGCCTTAACTCGTGGTCAGGGGGATGCTGGAAATGTGAAGATTACTGCTATCGATATCGTCTCCTTTGATGGGGTGGATAGCAATGGACTCCCCAGCGCAGTAGGCAGCACGGTGGAACAGGGAGCTGTTGGTCAAGGTGGCGGCATCGAGATTATTACTGGGTCGCTTAGAGTCACCAATGGTGCTGGACTGACAGTCAGAACTCTTGGACAGGGGGATGCTGGCAGCATCAAGATTACTGCTGGCGATATCGTCTCCTTTGATGGAGTCAGCACCAATGGACTCCCCAGTGGAATAGGTAGCACCCTAGAACAGGGAGCTGTTGGCAAAGGTGGCAGCATCGAGATTACTACCGATTCGCTTAGAGTCACAGGGGGCGCTGAACTGAATGCCAGCACTTTTGGACAGGGAGATGCCGGAAGTGTAAAGATTACTGCCAGCGATACGGTCTTATTTGATGGCGTGAGTAGCAAGGGATTCCCCAGTGGAGCAGTCAGCACGGTGGAACAGGGAGCTGTTGGCCAAGGTGGCGGCATTGAGATTACCACCTATTCGCTTAGAGTTATCAACGGTGCTGTACTGACAGCCACCAGTCTAGGGGATGGCAAGGCAGGCGACATAGTAATCAATGCCGACTCTATCCGTCTGGACAACCAAGCAGTTCTCGAATCTAATACCACAGGAGGCCAAGGCAATATCACCCTGAGAGCGCAATCTTTACAATTAACCCGTGACAGTAGCATCACGACTGACGCCACAGGAGGAGAAAGCGGCGGCAATATAGACGTGCAAGTATCTTCCTTGATATTGCGCCAAAACAGTAGGATTGAAGCGAGCGCAGGGGGAAGCAAAGTTCAAGGCGGCAACATCACCCTCGATACCGATGTCATTGCTGCTTTAGAAAATAGCGATATTAGTGCCAATTCTAATAAGTTCCTTGGAGGTCGAGTCATCATCAATGCCCAAAGCGTTTTTGGCACTCAGTTCCGCACGGCACCAACGCCAGAAAGTGACATTACTGCCACTGGGGGAACTCCCGAACAAAGCGGCACTGTGCAAATCAATACTCCCGATGTTGACCCCAGTTCCGGCTTAATAGAATTGCCCGCTAATGTCGTCGATGTTACAGCGTTAGTCGTTGACCCCTGCGCCGCCGCGCGGGGAGGCAGCCGCTTCTCAGTTACCGGACGCGGCGGCATTCCGCCCAGCCCTGATGAAGCCCTCGGCGGTGACGCCTATTTGGTCGATTTGGTGACAATCGATCCCAAGGTGCAGGGGGGCAGAGGACTCCAGGAGCAGAGGACTCTGGGAGAAATACGCAGTGACAATGTTAATTCGGATACGCCTATAACTGATATTGTGGAGGCAACTGGGTGGTACACCAATGAAAAAGGCGAGGTGGTTCTGATTGCTTCTACACCTACTCGCTACCGCCTTTGGCAAAATCCATATCTGTGCAAATAGTCCAGGATTTATCGCAAATTGCAGCTCTATGAGGTATCACAGCAGTGTGCGGGCACCCTTAAGGGTGCGCGTTTGACAAACGAAGCGATCGCGCTTTCCCTCATCCACTTGCAATCCGCTGTACGCCCAGAAACCCGGTTTTTCGCAAAAACCGGGTTTCTTACACTCGAACGCAACTGGGCAAAACAATACACCTGTACTATAATATATCTAAAGGGTCATCGAGCTAGAGCGGCTTCTCAATGGCTCAAAGTCTTTTTAGAGAATAGATTCAGGTTTTTGCCCTATGACCAAGCACTACATTCTTACCCTCAATCCTAACGCCAAGCATGAATGGGATCGTTCTGCTTTACGCGAGCCACTGACAGCCAAGCGTCCAGATTTAGCCAAAATTATTGCTGATGCGATTGGCGAAGTGTCTGGCTCATACTTAGTTTCGGTGAATATTGAAGTCACGGTTTTGGATCAAGTACCTTTGCCCCAAGGCGAACAGCTTACTCTCAATCTTCCCGAAATTTCCATCCCTAAAGAACCACAGGAAATTGCTGCTTAAATAGCAGTCAACGCAGCAAACATCTTCCCTTTTGTAAGGGACTGACGCAGCAATGCCATATATATGGGTTGCGGTGCGTTACTACGTCTACTCAGATCTTGCACCTTGGATAAACCTTAGTTTCTTGCAAATAGCTCAGCTTGAAAGCCTAGATTTTTCGTCAAGAAACCCGGTTTTTGACGGCTTGTTGATAGTGGTGCAAGATGTGAGTCTAGAAACTTGGCGTCGGTTGCGGTGCGTTACGCTTCGCTAACGCACCCTACGTCTGGAAACTTGGCGTCGGTTGCGGTGCGTTACGCTTCGCTAACGCACCCTACGTCTAATAGCTCTGTGGAAACTGTCAACTGTCAACTGTCAACTGTCAACTGTTACCCACAGTATTTTCGGAGACAATTATACATGTTAAAACTAAGTCACTATCCGGTTGCGATCGCACAAGCAGCCCAAAAGGTCGTGGAATTAGATTATCAGCTGGCTAAACTGAAAGACCAAATGACCATTTTTGAAGGTCAAGCGGATCTCACCGTTGCCCAAGATCAAACTCTCAAAAACGACGCTCAACGCAAAGCTTATCGCTTTGAATTGCTCCAAGCCAATCAAGAATACCAACAAGTCGAAGAGCAGTTCGTGCGATTAACCGCTGAAAAAGCCAATTCCGTAGCACACCTAGAATACATCCGCAACCAATTCAGCGTTGCCAAACTCGAAGCTCGGTTAATGATTGCTCAACAAATTTCTGGATTAGAAGCGCGCGAGTTAGTAGGCTTCTAACCCGGATTTGGTATCATATCATGTCCGGTGGCATCGGTTGCGTAAAGTCAGGGCGAAGCATTCGGATATAAAACCTTGAGTTAATTGCAGAAGTTATCGCCCGAATGCTTCGCCCCTACAAAATCTAAAAAGATACACTACCGATGCTAACGGACACGATATCATATCATGTCCGGTCGATTAGCCATAATTAGAAGCCGGGACACGGCAAGATAAAAGTTATCTGTTTATCCGAGATATCTCTGATGCCGTGTCCCTACGCAACCACTCTATGAGGTTTTTTATTATGAGCAATTCAACGGACATGATATGACTTGTTTCAATACTAAATCTGCTTTAATCGCCCATTTTATGCCGAACGACTCGCATTCGCGGCTAAACTAGAACCCAGATTTGGTATCCACTGTCCACTGTCCACTGTCCACTGTCCACTATCCACTGTCCACTGTCCACTGTCCACTGTCCACTGTCCACTGTCCACTGTCCACTGTCAACTGTCCACTGTCCACTGTCCACTGTCCACTGTCCACTGTCCACTGTCAACAAATTTTCTCTAAAATTTCTTCTCCCAAGGGTGACTTGCCAAAACGTGCCCAGCGACCTTGTGCTTTATAACCTTGAAGTTCGTAAGCGAGAGCGAACTGGTTGCCTAGTCCCCAGCAGGCAATCAGCCAATCGTTGACACGCAAACCTACACCTTGATATTCGCTTCCTACCGACCAGGTAACCTCATATGTTTCGTCCAACTGAATAATTGTTAGATTGCCTTGGTAATTGTCATTTTTTAAACCCATGCCCTTGATTTTGTAAGTTCCTTCAAGTTGTCCAGGAATGCCGTTAACAGCTTGTTCTGAGTTGATTGCACCTGGATTTGAAGCACTAATCCACTTGCCGTCTAAAGTACCGTCAGGGTTGATTTTATACAGAGTAACTCCGTAGTTATTATCAAAGGCACAGCCAGCAAAAATATAATTATCCTCAACAAATGCCAAACCACAGTAATCGCCGATAGTGGTTAACCAAGACATGGTATAAATTTTGCCCATTGGATGAATTTGCACCGTACCGAAGTAGGGAGTTTCAGAGGTGCTTTTTGCTGATGCGATCGTCCAAGTTCCTGCTGGGCTAGTTTTCACTTGAGAAATGTTTGCTTGTGCGAGCATTTGAATAATTGTTTAGGGGTAGTTCTATTTCTAACGTACCCATTTGCTGAAAAATCCAATCAACGGCGATCGCTAAATCTGGGGCAATATAATCGGGGCGGGTGTGGTGCTGATATGCACCGGAGAGTACGCTCGAGCCATACCCGGTTTGAACTAAAATTCCCACACAGCCTGCGTTGTGTGCCATATCGACATCGGTTGCTTTATCGCCAACCATAAAACTTTGGTGCAAGTCCAGGTCGTGTTCCCAAGCTGCTGCTACTAACATTCCGGTGTTGGGTTTGCGCCAAGTACTCCAACGGGTAAATTCTGGATCGGTTCCGCCTTCGGGTGGACTGAGGTAGGGGCAGTAATAGAGGGCGTCTAACTTTGCACCTGCTTCGGCTTGTAGCAAATCGCACAGACGCCGATGCAGGGCTTGTACGTGACTATCTCCGTAGTAACCCCGCGCCGGTCCCGATTGGTTAGAAACCAGACAGCAAAATATTTCTTGGTCATTTAACTTACGCACCGCTTGGGCGACACCCGGTATTAAATGCAGGTCTTCAACGCGGTGAATGTAACCTGCTTCGATATTGAGGACGCCATCGCGGTCTAGGAATACAGCTGGTTTGGTCATTGGTAATTGGTAATTGGTAATTGGTGATTGGTAATTGGTAATTGGTGATTGGTAATTGGCGATCGTTGTTTCTATTAGCGATTAGCCAAATTCTTGTTTCTATTACCCATTACCCATTACCCATTACCCATTACCTATTGTTAAATCTAAACTTCAGGTGCCGCCCCAAACTTTTTCTAGAATCGTTTCGGGTGAGATATCTGACATTTTCCCAGTGGGGGATTTGATGGCGATCGCGCGATCGCTCTTGGGCATCAATTTTTCTGGGTCGGTGGGACCAAACAGGGCGATGGTATAAGTTTCTACCGCGATTGCTAGGTGCATGGGTGCGCTATCGGTACACAGCATCAAACTCGCACCACCGATGATGGCGGCTAATTTGCCGATATCCTCTGGGGCGGTGTATTTCAGGTTGGGGAATGCTTCCAGCAGCTTGTTAACCAATTCCACATCTTCTGGGCCAGCGATCGCTACGATGGAAACATCGGGCTGTCGTTGTTGGAAATCTTGAATAATTTTGATCCAATTTTCGACAGGATAGATTTTATCGATGCCTTTGGATTGGGCTAGTTTACTAGAACCGCCGTGGATCAAAACATAGCCGCTGTCGGTAATACCCAGCCGTTTTTGTTCGGCTTCCGCCCAGAGAATATCTTGTTTGGGCAGGTTGATCGCTAACTGGGGACAGGGGCTAGTAATACCCATCCCTTTTAGCAGGTCGTGGTACATCGCTGCGGCATACTGGTCTTTATTGAGGGGAACCGGATCGGTCAGAAACGGCGAACCACCACCTGCATAGCCAACTCGCTTGTTAATGCCAGTTAACCACAGCAGTAGACCGACGAGCCAAGTTTGACCCAAAGAAATGGCAACATCGTACTCGCGATCGCGCAATCTCCCCAATAAATTACCCCAATCTGCTGGACTGTTGCGATCCTTGTAATCGTACAGCAACACATCGTTGACCGATTTGCAAACTCTATATGCACCAGCAGATCTAGGTTCGACTACCACATCAATGTCGGCGTCGGGGTAAGACCGCTTTAAGTCGTCCAGGGTTGGAAAGAACAGGATTTGATCGCCAATCCCGCCAGGAACTAGGGCTACTACTCGCATAATTCTCCAGACAGGCTTTTCCGCTCCTCATTTTAAGGGAAGATATCTCTAGTTCAACCATTGTTAGACAAGACCGTGTATTTATTAATTCCAGCAGCCGGGATGGGGCGTCGCATGGGTAGCGATCGCAACAAGCTTTTGTTGAGTTTGTTGGGTAAACCCCTAATTGCCTGGACGCTTCTGGCGGCGGAAGCTTCGCGCCGCATCGGTTGGATTGGCATTGTCTCCCAACCCGACGACTGGGCAGATTTAAAGCAAATTCTGGCTGAACTATCTTTAACCAAGCCAGTACAGCTAATCCAGGGCGGCGCTACCCGTCAAGAATCGGTATATAACGGGTTACAAGCACTACCCGCCCAAGCGCAACAAGTGCTAATCCACGACGGTGCTAGGTGTTTGGCAACGCCCGATTTACTCGACCGATGTGCCGAAGCGATTCTTTCCTGTGCGGGTTTAATTGCCGCCGTGCCGGTAAAGGATACGATTAAAATTGTCGATGGTTCTGGTTTGATTAAAGATACGCCCGATAGAAGCTTTCTGTGGGCAGCGCAGACACCCCAAGCGTTTGATGTCCAACAACTGAAACAATGTCACGCCCAAGGACGCGAGGCGGGTTGGGAAGTCACCGACGATGCGGCTTTGTTTGAAAAATGCGGTCTGCCGGTGCGAATTGTCGAAGGGGAAGAGACAAATTTAAAGATTACAACGCCGCAGGATTTAGCGATCGCAGAATTTATCCTCCGCCAGCGCCAGTAGTTTGATACCAGGACAAGGGAGACAAGGAGGACAAGGAGGACAAGGAGGACAAGGAGGATAAGGGAGACAAGGAGGACAAGGAGGATAAGGGAGACAAGGAGGACAAGGAGGACAAGGTAGATAAATTTTTTTGTCGTCCTTGTCCCGCTTGAGACTAACTCGAAATCATTGATACAGCAGATTGCAAATGAATGAGGTACAACATCTTGAAGATGAGGAAGATAGGAAAGAACTTTCTTCTACTCCCTTGTCTTCCTTGTCTTCCTTGTCTTCCTTGTCCTCCTTGTCTCTCTCATATGACTTCTCCTACAGCAACCCTACTGATTTCTTGTCCCGACCAAAGAGGATTGGTAGCAAAATTTGCCAATTTCATCTATACCTATGGGGGCAACATCGTTCATGCGGATCAGCATACAGACTTCGCTGCCGGACTGTTTCTGACGCGCCTGGAATGGCAGTTAGAGGGGTTTGGTTTGTCCCGCGAATTGATTGGCGCTGCTTTCGATGCGATCGCTCAACCTTTACAAGCAACCTGGCAACTTCACTTCTCTGACACTGTGCGGCGAATCGCGATTTGGGTAAGTCGTCAGGAACATTGTTTGTTAGATTTGATCTGGAGACAGCGCGCGGGCGAGTTACCAGCGGAAATTAATCTGATTATTAGCAATCATGAAGATTTACGCGCGATCGCCGAACAATTTAACATCGACTATCACCACATTCCAATTACCAAAGAAAACAAACTCGACCAGGAAGCCAAACAGTTAGAACTGCTGCGGCATTATAACATAGATTTGGTAGTTTTGGCTAAATACATGCAGATTCTTAGCCCTAGTTTTATTGAACAATTTCCCAACGCGATCAACATTCACCATTCATTTTTACCGGCATTTGTGGGAGCAAATCCTTACCAACAAGCGTATAAACGGGGAGTGAAAATTATTGGCGCCACCGCTCATTATGTCACTGCTAACTTAGACCAAGGGCCGATTATCGAGCAAGAAGTAGTCCGCGTCAGCCATCGAGATGAAGTAGCAGATTTGATTCGCAAAGGCAAAGATCTAGAACGAATGGTACTATCAAGAGCCGTGCGATCGCATTTACAAAACCGAGTCTTGGTTTACGGCGATCGCACGGTGGTGTTTGAGTAACAGCTATTAACGCAAGTGGCTAGTTATAAACTACGGTGTTGCTAATTGCTAATTGCTAATAACGTAAGTTGCTAGTTACAAATATTGTCGGTTCGATCCCCCCTAACCCCCCAAAACAGCGGGGGGAACCAGATTCAAAGTCCCCCTTATTAAGGGGGATTTAGGGGGATCTTGGACTTTGGACAAAAGAAAGCTGATTCGCGAGATGATAACGCGAATTAGTA
>ERZ1066124.475-NODE-475-length-25938-cov-38.574315_pt1 | contig 25938 bp, 23 predicted proteins | sample MGYA00382771_ERZ1066124 | MGnify/ENA primary metagenome ERZ1066124 (study PRJEB33369, sample SAMEA5778354) | biofilm metagenome | biome: Industrial cooling water; feature: Water cooling tower basin; material: Biofilm | place: United Arab Emirates | collected... | reverse complement strand
CGGTGTGCCCCGATTGTCCTGCTTCCCAGCAGTATTTCTGTCTCGAATCCCCAGAGCTAACTAACGATGCGATCGCATCGACATAACGCTTCGATTTGTCCCGCACCAACGTTCCTTCGTTGCAAATCAGCAGTGTTTTTTCAGGACGGGCGTTGAAGTCATCAAGCACGGCATCAATCCAAGCTGCAACGGTTGAATTGCTTGACACTTCTAAGTTCGAGCGGTAGACCTTCACTTGTGGCAGATTGGCAAAGTAACCGTACTCCTTCGAGTCATCCTTGCAGTCCATCATGATCACGCTGAACTGTGGGTAGAGCGCTAAGAACTTGCGGACCGCATTCGACAACAGGAAATCCTTGCCTCCACCTGAAACTGACACAATTAGCGAAGTTCTCAGACGATCACCAATCAAATAATCGACAGGATGAGTTACTACCGCATTTTTTGCAGTTTCTGATTTAGTAACCGAATCCGGTGTGGTTACTTCTCTGGATTCAACAGGAATTGCGCCAAGCCGCGTTGTGTTGCCGACAGCCGCTAATTCTTTCGGTTCAGTTTGGGGTGTAAATGCCTTTCTCACTTCCTCAAACGTCGTCGGGGTCAGTTCTCCCTCGATCATTTCCACTAGCCCGATCGCGGCGGGTGTGAGCCGCATCCCGTCGATGTGTGCCTGTACTGCTTGGTCAATGATGAATTTGCGCCCTGTGAATCGAATCAGTTGCGCGATTTCGTATCGGTTCAGCAGATGACAGAAGATTCCAGTCTTCATCACATACTCAGCTTGATGCCCGTTCTTGATGGCTTTCTTCACTGCATTCACCAGAAACGGCAGCGCGATCGCGCAACTCGCTGGAAGACCACACGGGATAACCAATGCACCAAAGATGCCAGCAGCAATCAAGAAGCGTCCGGTCGGGGCGTTGGTTAGCTTGCCTGAAACTTGTTCTTCAAAGTCTTCAATTTTGTCTGCAATCTGATCTGGGCTGAATTTGCCCTCGGATTCGTCGTAACGACTGAGCATGATGAAATCCTCTACTGAGTGTGGGAAAAGGAACAGAAGCCCAGTAGGTTGCGCTACCAGGCTCTCATGTGATTACGCTTCGCTGTCAGATTGCCGCGCTCGAATCCAGAACACCACAATCACAAATGGAACGAGCAAGGCTTCAAAGCTGAACATCATGATGAGCAATTTCCAGAGGTTGCCCCAGTCGATGCGGCTGGTAATCCCAGAAGCGATCGCCACAAAAAAGACTTGCAGATTTCGAGCAGGCGGATACTTGTGAATCCCAACGGTGAAATCAAACGCATACGCAGCAAGCGCTAACAGTGCAGACCATCGAATAAAGAAGAACGGAATGCCGTTCAGTCCCTTAGCAACTTTGCGACTTCTACGATCGCTAAAACTGTTCGGATCAACTCCATTTCGACGGGCATCTTTGAGCGCTCCCCGCTTTGCTTTGCGGTCGAGTGCAATCAGAATCCAAAGGACTTGGAAGATTTGCACGACTGCCCACACGAGAATTGCACCGATCGCGCTGATTGTGGTGTTCCATTGCGTGATGAACCAGCCGAGAACGGGCAGGTTTTTCACCCACGGAGCATCATTGCTTGCACCCTGGAATAAGCTGTAATACGGCTCGATATTGGTGATTGCAACTCGCACCAGTGCCACACCCAGCCCGATCGCAAGCGTCCAAGCGATGAAGCTGAATAGCGGGTTATCCATCGCATCCCGCGCTTCTCTGCCTGCTCGATGTGCAAACCCTTTCGCGTTGTCTTTCCAATTTGTATCTGTGCTTGTATTTGCGCCTTTCATTGCTGTACCTCTGGACTATTTGACTGGGTTGGAAAAGATGCCACGGGCGCGATCCATTGCATTCTTGATGAGTGCCTGATCACCTGTGTTTGCTAAATCTCGCGCCACTGCTAACCCGTTCAGGTTCGGGTCAGTCACTAACTTTGCCGTGTTGCCGTAAGCATCACAGACGGTCATCCCCGCAGGTAGAAACGCGCTTTTTGGCATCTTGCGAAGATTGAGTTTTTTACCGCGATAGAGCGATGCCAGCTCTCCTTTAAGAATTGGGTCGCCTTCAGAAATTGCGGTGTAGTGCCCTGCCTGATTCAGCGAGAAAATCACAGTGCAGTTGTTGCGATAGCGCTCGTCAGCCACTTCTTTCCGTTGCTCTGATACCAACTGTTCAACCTGCAAGCGTTGGTTATCGGCTTGCTCTGCCTTCATCGATTCGCGCAATTGATTGTTTTCCCCAATGAATTGCTTGATGCTGCCAAGGTTGGTGAGTAAAACAACGATCGCGATCGCGCCACAAACACACTCGGCTTTGTGTTCGTTGAAGAAGTTTTGAAGGTCTTTCATTTCTGTTGCTCCTGGAAGTCATGTTGAATGGCGGTTTTGATCACATCGGAGGCAATCGGAAGAATTGGAATCAGTTGCAGAATTGCGAGTCCGATTAGAATTCCGCCAATGATGTTTCTCGTCAGTCTTTCTGGGGTCATTGTGTAAACACCTTGTCTCTGAGTTGTGCTGTCAGTGCTGCAATCAATCCAAGCGCATCATCGGGAGTGAGGAGACATTCTTGGCTTCCCAGAATTGAAACATAGACATAGAAAGCTTCAGAGCAAGACAGTGAACAGTCTTCTACGGCTTGCGGGATGCTGTAATCCTCGTCATCTTCAGACAGCCAACCCGCGAGGACTGCAATCAAAGCAAGCTTATCGCCGCTCGAAATCTTCTCCAGTACATCGCCCCAGATTTCAGTAAGTTTGTAGGCTGGACTGTTAAAATTCACGCCGTAGTATCCGACAGACATTGATGGAGGCATAATTTGCAAATCTCCTAAATGTGCAAGATATTGGGAGGTAGAGCCGAACGCTACGCACTACGCAGTGTTCTCGAAGCTTGGTAGACAGAGCAGATCGGCTTCTAATTAGCCAAGCGAGTAAGCACTAATATCAATTCCAAAATCATTTACAGATGAATGCTCGATCGTGCTTAGATTCTGCGTCTCTAGCTGTGTCGAGGGCATCGCCTGAAGCGTTGTCGTTCCCATTGACGCTATCGGGCATTCACCTCTGACCGATAGCGCTGCATTCGCCACGAGCAGATTCACTACTTCTCCGAGGTCTTCATAGCCCCATCGGGCGGCTAAGGCTTCAAGATGCGGAACAATGGGCTTTCTGATGACAACGCGAGTCACGGTCATGAGTTGCCCTCCTTGGTACTTTGCGCTGCAAGTTTGAACAATCCCCGCGCATTCGCCCACAATCCGTCTTGAGCCAGAATGAAGCCGTGTTTCTGCAACAGCTCAGAGATCAAAGGCAAGTGAACACCACCGCCGATCGCGACTAATGTTGCAGCCTCCGAATAGTTGCGGGACTGCCGTAGAACATCGCTGATCGTGGAATCAAGCCAGGGTTTAAGCTCAGTTCCATAAATCTGCTTCAAATCGAATCTGGTTGATCCATAGCGGAAGGTTCGATCCTCGATCGCCCGTCGAATCAAATCGCGGGAACCTTCTTTTAACAGTGCTTTGCGCGTTTCTGCATTAATGGCGATCGCATCAATCAACGCATCGCAACCAGAATGACTCACCCAACGCTTACCCGCTTTACCCGTAGCATCAAACATCGTTGCAGCGACCGTGCCCGATCCTAAATCGAGAACAAGCGCTTCACGTCCAGCGGGAATGTCTGCGCGGCATTCTGCAATTGCGCCTAAACCTTCTGGTAGCACTGCCAGCACATTGATTCGCACAGTCGAATATTTTTGTTCAGTTCCGAGCCGAACTAAATGCGTTCCATTCAGCGCGGCTGCAACCGCATCTTTGAAGGTTTCAGCGTCGTGAACACTCGCAACGATCGACAATTGCCAATCCTCTCGGTAGGGCACTAATGCGATCGCGCTGAGTAACAGTTGCAGACAGAAACGCGGTTTTCCATCTAAATGCTTGCTGACTCGCTCACAACTTGGATTTAGAAATATTGCATCTTGACCGCTCACCCAGGATTGATTCTCTAGATCGTGCCGACTACCAGAAACATAAGAAACTTGCGTTTCAAATGTGGACAGGGCGTTACGAACTGGCTCCACGTAGCTCGAAAATCGCTTTTCAGTACCGCCGATCACAACTTTCTGCGACCCGTTACCGATGTCAAAACCGATCGGATATTTCGTGAGCGCTTTTGGCTCATTCGTGGCGGTTAGTGCCACTGAATTAAAAGGAGAAAACATAAGTCGAATTCCTTGAGATTCTTTTCTGCACAAGTCTTGAGACGTTTTGGAAGATTCGACGGCGGGTTGCTATTCGTGGCAGTTCTGCCCGCTTCGTGTTCGCTTTTGTTCGTCCTATGCCTAAAGTTAACGCATATTTCTGTATTAAAAACAGACAGAACGATTGGCATTAATTATTACTCTGTCTGTATGAATAAGTATTTTCTGTATTTAGAACAGATAAAAGCGTTATTATGCAATGACTAAAACAAATCAATGTAGCCTTGAGGTGTAAATGTGACAGCTAATATCGTGGGACGACCGAAGCGCAGCAGACCGACTACCAGAAAAAACTACGTACTAGACTCAGCGATCGCAGATCTGATCATTGAGCAGGCAGACATTGACGGTCGCACTGAAGGAAGTCAGGTTGAATATTTAGCGCTTGTATATGAAGCTATTAAGCAAATGACACCAGACAACGAGCCTTTCACTTTTGCTGCGATTGTGGCGAAGGCAAGCACTATCAAAGCTGAATTGACGAAGAATGAAGGAGTTGAGACATGAAAACTCTTTCCACACGATCGGAGGTAAAAGCTATGACTCAACTACTCACAAAGACCAGCGAACAACGCATTGTCTTAGGTAGAGAGTGAAAGCTACAAGCGAATTCGCCAGAGTCAATTCATGCCGAGCTTGAATACTAAGCATTTAGCAATGTGTTTAGATCGTGCCTCGTTCTGAAGCCGTGCGCTAATTTAGAGCCAAGAAATAGCCAGATCAGCCTCAATTAGTTGAGAGATTCATTTCTGAAATATTAAACAGATTGATTAAAGAACCATTTCAGAAGGGTTTTATCGGCTCAAAACTGTCATTAACCCTGGTTAATGAATCACTCAGCTAAATGATTGTTTAATGCCGCAGTAGTACAGAATTAAGGCTGATCCATATATCCTGGTAGCAGTTGAAAAAATATCGCCATGAATCGATCGTCCATCAGAGAAAATGACCTGGTACACTTAGACTCACTTCAGTGTGAGCGATCGTTCGTGGCGCACCGAATTTTCATTTTTGTAAATCGCGAGGTTCAACCGATGTTCTAGACCCCTAGAAGCCAAAAACCCCCAATGCTGCAAACAGAGGAGGCTTTGAAGGCTTGATATTCACTTTTAATTAACGGGAGGCGGGGACGCTAACTTGAATGCTTTGGTCGGCTGGATAGTTAGAGTCACCTGTGATGCCACGTGCCATGCTTTTTATTATGCCTCATTCGTCGCACATGGCAATAGATTTTGTCGTGCATTTTTAGCGCAAATCTGAGCATGGTTCTCTCCCTTCGCTTCATTTCAAGGCGGAGAGTGACGGAAATTCGATGTCATTGATCATTTGACTGACTCAACCAAATCATTTCCTGCTCTCTGTCTCTGCCCCATTCAGACAGAGAACCATGCTAATTTCTCACGCTTTATCTGCTCACCACGGCAGATTCTCCTCAACAAATCGCAGTAATTCCTGCGAAATTTGCGGCAAAGATTGCCAAATTGATCGCTGCGTGAATCTTACCGATGCCGTAGATGCGCCCTCCAGCTTCAAGCTTATCGGTCTAACAAAAGACTCATTCAAAGACAGAATTCAGCGCGAATTCATTCGTGAAAGCGCGATCGCGCCTGACCTGTTCGCTGCCGCAATTCAACTCGCCAAAGACACCGAAATTCTTCCCGGTGGCGACGTAGCCTATCCGATTCACGAAGCGCTCAACTGGCACGTCACTCGCTTTGGCGCAAAAGCTAGAGAGAACCTAGAAGCAGCATTGTTTAAGAACGAAGACGATTCAACCTGGCAAGCGAAATTATCGCGCTCCCTAGAGGAAGATAAGAAGCCGTACTTCGCTCCCACTGGCAACGGCTCCCGCGCCTTTCTCCCTGCGGTTACGATCGGAATTTGGTATGACATCGCCAAACGACACAAATTAATTGATCGCCTGCCCGAATGGGTCACGGTTGCCTACCAGAATGGAGATCGCACTCTCAAAAGTGACTCCAGAGGTTTCGGGGCAAGGGCGCAAGGACTGAGCTTCTGGCAGTGGGTTGAGGAATTTGACATTCCGATCGTCCTCACCGAAGGCGGCAAAAAAGCGCTCTGTCTACTTTCCCACGGGTACGCGGCGATCTCGCTCTACGGCTGTACGAGCGGCATATCCAAATACGATTGGATTGCCGGGGAAAAGATCCGCAAACTCAAACCTGAACTCATTCCCGACCTACAACGGTTCGCAATGTCAGGACGGAAATTTATTCTTGCCTTTGACCAAGACACCAAGATCACCACTCGTTACAAAGTCACCGCTGCTCTGGGTGAATTGGGCAGAATGCTCGTTCACTCTGGGTGTGACGTGACGATCTCTGCTTGGGAGAGACACGACGGCAAGGGCATCGATGACTTAATCTCTAACTGCGGTATCGAGGCTTGGGAGAAATCGCACTCTGAAGCCGAAACTTATAGTCAGTGGTCAATCGCGAATCAATTAGCGCGTGAGATTCACCGCACTCCAGACCGCAATATTGGCGATCGCGAATTCATCGACATCGCCTCAGAACTACCGACATCGGGAATTGTCGCGCTCCACGGTGGCAAAGGTTCAGGTAAATCCAAAGCGATCGGAGAATGTCTGAAGTTGTCCCGCTGGCTCTCGATCACCCATCTCACCAGTTTGGGGCGCGACCAGGCGGCAGGATGGGACGGTGCATTTATCAATGACGGAGATCGCCACGGCTCGAAGCTGCTCCGCGACGGAACGCCCGTAAACGGCGGATCGGTCTGTGTGCCTTCGCTGCTGAAGGTTCAGCCGATTGATGCCGAAATTTTCATCTTGGATGAAGTGACAGCGACCCTTAATTTTCTGCTCGGCTCCAGGCTTGCCAACAAAGACGGCATTCGACCGCTGCTGCTGCAAGAATTCATTCGACGAGTGCAAGAAGCGCGATTAGTGCTGATTGCCGATGCGGACCTAACCGAAGAAGCCTTGCAATACATCGAGTCAATTCGGGGTGAACGTGCCTATCTAGTGAGATCCGAGCGCAAAGCACTCACCTACGATGCCACCATCATCGACGCTTCAGAAAATGCCGCGATCGCACTTCTGCAACAACACGTCGATCAACTCCCTGACGGCAAAATTATCTATATCAACACCGATTCAAAAGCCCTCGCTAATTCACTTGCAGAACTTTTAGGACAGCACCAAACCTTGCTCATCACTGGCGATACCAGTGGTGGCGAAATTGAAACCAGTTTTCTTAGCAGCAAAGGGCGCGACCTGCCGGGTTTAATTCTGCAAGGCATCCGATTTATTATTTCGTCGCCGTCCGTGGTTCAAGGCTTCTCGATCGAGCGGCACACCGACTTAATCGACAGTGTGTGGGGCATTTATCGCGGCTGCTCAATCTCAGCACACCAAATCGCCCAAGCGCCGGACCGGGTTCGGGATAGCCTCGTGCCGCGATATTTCTGGATTGCCCACAAAGGGAGCGCGTACAGTAAGCACAGCAGGGCTTTTACTACTTCTGAGTTCCTCAAAGAATTTCGCCAACTCAACACGACAGCCGCGCGGCTGGTGACACATTCACTCACCCCCGAAGCTGCGACCGCTGCCGAATCGATCGACTGGCAGAGTGAGAATCTCAAGATGTTTGCGGCTTTAGAGACCCGCCGCAATCGCGGCATGGTGGCATTGCGTGAAACCCTGATCGCTCTACTGCGTAAGGAAGGCAAGCAGGTCAATCTGCTGCGCCCCAATTTCTCGAAATCTGACCTCCAAACGGCTAAGGACGCAATCACCAAAGCCCGACACGCGACAGACGATCGCTACTGTGAGTCCGTGGCAAGTGCCTTTGACCTCACGCCTGAAGCCGCGAAAGCGCTGGAAAATCAGACTGAAGCACTCATGCCGGATGAAGCGCTCTCGCTGACCAAATACTACTTGAAAGAATTCTACGAACTCGAAACCGTGACCCGTGAGGATGTGAAATTCGATCGCAAGGGGCGGACACGGGGCGAAATCAAAGCGCTCGAATCCGTTTTGTACCCGGACTTAGCCGCTCAGCGAACCGCACGATCGATCAACCAAAACCCCGAAACGCCGCAAGACTGGAAGCCGGATGTCGTGCGCGTGTGGTTGCTTGAACAATCGGGAGCTGCGGAGATGATTCGCAAGATTGCAGCCGGAGAGATTGAGCGGCTCCCCTCCGACCAGGTGCAATCGATCGCTATCTTTGTGCGATCGCATTCAACCGAGTTCCGAATCGCCTTCGGCTTTAGAAGTGTGCAACTTCTTTCCGATCAGCAGATCCTTGGCGAAATTCTGTCGCGACACGGTATTCGTACAGTGCGATGTGGCAATCGCAATAATCGGCGTTACGAAGTCTTAAAGCCAGAGCTAGAAACATTTCTAGCGATTATCAAACGCCGCAGAAATGAAGTCCCATCCCCCGATAAAGAACAAGTAGATCTAAAGGGCGCGATCGCAAAAAATCCTTGCAATTCCGAGGATCTTGCAGACATTCGAGGACTGTACGAGAGCAATTCCGACCCAGAAGCGCGAAGGATGCTGCAAGAAAGCATCCCACCCGACCTGTGGATGAGGGCAATTCATCAAATTGCCTAATCGATCGTGGGTTGCTCCGGCTCAAAATTACTTATCAATCTCCCTGCACCTGGTTGTGGGCGTTGCGTCGATCACTCCTATTCACGATCGACCCTTTTGCTTCAATTAATGTTCGTCGCAATGCAGGACTTATAAGCGAGGTGCAGCACGTTGGATATCGAAGCGATCGCGTCAACCTTCTGGGTTGCACAACCGAGACGAATGACGAATACGCCTGGTACAAAGTGTAGTTTCAAAAGTCGAAGGCAGAAGGTTGGGTCCGTGCAGATTATATTGAACTCGATTTTGGAGAATGAGCGTCGCAACATTTTCAGACGTTCTGAATTTTTGTCTAAATGGCAAATCCGCCCCAATTTGAGGCTGAAGTCTTTCAGCAGTTCATCGCTGTCTTTTTGCAGTCTTTCAACAGTCTTTCAGAAGTCGAGTTCTTCAAATTTGAGGCAAATTGCCCTGCCTAAATGGATTCTTCATGTCGCTTTGCAGTCAAACACAGTCATCTCGCAGTCATTTCGCAGTTTTTTTTCAGCTATTTCTTGCATGGTCGCGCTCAGACCATTTACTACGATAAAAACGTAAGGTCTGGTTGAGCAAATTCTGCAAGGCGAAGTACCTCAATCTAACCCTGTGTTTTGCAACCACTTCGGTAGCCTGTGACTGACTAGAGCCTTTGCCTAAACTGCTTAGTCGATCTCAAATTGCTTTGGTGCAAAAACGCTGATTAATCGCCTTACTTTGGATGAGATGAAAAATTGACCACAACTCTCATTCCTTGGTTTTTGCGATCGCTTCATATTGCTCTTTGAGGTCTTTGATCGAAATTTGCACACCGCGATTGCTAAAAACCTTGCGGATGTCCGTGTAGCTGTAGCCCTGCTTAATCGCCGTCTCAATTTGATCAAAGCCCTGCCTCACCACTTCCTCTGGCGCGATCTTCTTCGGCTTCTCTGCCAGTTTCTTCAAATCTTCAAGTGCCCCATTCAAATCAGGTTCCTTCGGCTCCTTTGGTTCGTTTGAAGAACCGTTATTTTTAGACTGCGCCATGTTGAGTAGTATTTTAGTGCTGATACCTCAATCGTAGCGACTGTTTTTCTTCATGAACAGAGCCGTTACAGATTGTTGCGATCACCGCCAAACCGCGCCGAACTTCGCTTTTACGCGCTAGTCTAAGCGTACTCAACGAAGCTTTGCGAAGTTGGCAAGCTGTGTTTTGTCTTACGCAGCTACGCTGCTTCAGACAAATCTAGCTTGCCCAAGGGGGCGACCCCCTTGGAGAACCCCCACTGAACCGAGCAACGGAAATGAGCGAATTCGATCGCGATCTGAAACACCTTGAGAAACTACTCGATCCGGTGCTGCCAGGAGCGAAAAAGGAGAATGAAACTAAACTCACGATTCGCCTGCCAGATTCGTTAAAAGAATCGCTGAAAGCCGAAGCAGAAGCGCGAGGAATCAATTTCTCCGACTACGTTCGATCAAAGCTGTCTGGTGAATCCACTCCAGTTCGTCGCCGCGCTCAACGGCAAGTGAGCGGAATTGATCGCAGCATTTTAGTTGAACTGAGTCGTATCGGCATCAACCTCAATCAAGCGGTGAGAAAGCTGAACAGTCAAACTCAGCCGAGAATCAATCAAGCCGAGCGACAACTCCTCACTCAACTGCTCGAAAAGCTGCAAGCAGTGGAATTCGCGCTAATTTCAGGAGTAAACGAACAGGAAGAGGAATCGTGAGTACCGCCAAACTCAAACTCAACAATTCCGCTCGCGCTACCCTCTTCTACGCAATTAGCAAAGAGGGCGCACGGGTGATTGGCGGCAGTGCAGCCCCTTGGGTTGAGCGCGATCAACTTTCTCACAATCAACTGCAAGCAATCGTGAGAAACGCCACCCAGAAAATGATGGTGTCGATCGATCTCAACGATCGCGTCAAGCGCTCGGTGGGTCACATATCGATTTCGTTTCCGCCTGGTGAAGAGCTTGATGATCAGCAACTCTCCGAGTACTGCGAGAAATATCTTGCCGCAATGATTCTGTCCTCAGAGCGTCCAGAATTGCTAAAGGAGTTTAACGAGCCAGAATTTAGAAAAGCAGTCGAAGATTTTCGAGAGACTGAATTACACAAATACACGTACTCGATCGTTCGTCATACGGATGAACCCCATCCACACGCGCACATCGTTTACAGCCGGATCAATCTGGAAACCGAACGATCGATCAGCACCTCGTTTGAGCGTTATCGATCGCAACAAATTCTGCGCGATTTGGAGCGACAGTATGAACTCACAGCCGTTCCGAATAGCTGGGATGTTGGGCGACGATCGCAAACGATCAGCCAACTTCAGAAAGAGGAAGCGACTGGAGTTGTCAGCGTTCAAAAACGGTTGCAAGACCTTTTAGAGAATGTTGGACAACGCAGCGCGACGGTGACTGAGTTTATCGAGAATGCCCAAGCCGAAGGGATTGAAGTGCGAATGGGATTCACTCGAACCGGGAAATCGAAAGGGATTTCTTATAGCTTGGATGGAGTCGCGTTTTCAGGCAATTCACTCGGCACACGCTACAGCTTTAAGCACTCCGACCCAGGACTCTGTAAAACCTTTGAGCTTGCCTACTCGGAGCGCGACAACCCAAAAATACAGGAACTCTGTCAACGGAAACCTTTAACTCATGAGCAACGCCAGCAGAACGCCCTCGGAAACGATATTACTTCAAGCCTTGGCGGAACAGCAGCAGCAGTTCAGCAACTTGATTTCCGCACTCCAACCCTTGCCTCAACGCCTCGACCAACTAGAGCGCCAGGTCGCAGCGCTGACCGCATCAACGACACAATCTCAGGAAGTCGCCCAGGGACTCCAGCAGTTACGGACGGAAGTGGAGGAATCGATCGACGATTTGTTCGCCGAATTCAGCCGCCACACTTCGCAAGTGATGACGAAAATCGACCAGCGATTGAACGAAACCGAAGCCAAACTTCCCTCGGTCGCACCGCTGGAGAATCAAATCACCGCCGCGAATCGACACTTGGAGCGATTGACCAGCAGCTTCGCGACCTTGAATCAGTTACTCACGCTGAAATTCAACGGATTAATCAGCAGCTTGCAGACCTTAATCGCGCTCTTGAAGAAAAACGGGTCAGCCGACTAAAACGCCAAGAGCAAAGCCGTTATGCCGCGCAAATTCTGCCGCTGGCTGAGGCAATTTTTGAATATTACGTTGAGATCGGCGCGACATTCAGTAAAGAGTCGGAAGAGAGTACCGAGTATCAGCTTCAGGTTGACTTTGGAAATAAGACTTACCTGCTCAGTCGCGATGATATCGGCTTCGTCTACAACGTGCGGTGTGCAGCGACGGGAATGGATGTTCAGGCTCAAGAAAATATCGCGATCGCGGATGTTCAACTTTGGCAAGATTTTCACCGATGGCTCGTTGTCAGCACTCAAACGGCTGAAACTCTCTTCCAGGAGCAGGACACCGAAGATCTGCCCCTACTAGAGCCAGTTTTACCGGAAACAATTGAACTTCCACCCGATCCACCTCCGATTCAAGATATTCCTGCTGCACCAGAGCCGGATGCTCAACTCGAAGCCCATCGGCAGCACTACCGTCAAATCTATGAGCGTTTATCAGTCGGACTCACGCATTTAGAGCCGCTCGATCGGGATGTGCGCGTCTCTCTAATGGCTTTACGCGAATACAAAACTTCTGATGATCCGATGCAGGAGGCGATGTACATCGTTTCTCAGGGCACTGAGGCACAGGCGATCGTGCAGCGCGATCGTGCTGAGGCAGAAGCTTACATTCATAGTGTTGCCGATCAAGTCGAGGCGGTATTAGCACGGGCGAAATCACTTCAACAAGAGCGTTGAATTTATGACCGAGTAAGGCTTGCTGTCTCCGGATCATATCGGAACTGGTCGAGGGTTCCTTCCTTGATTTTTTCAATGACCTCCTCGATCACCTCCAATGGCACAAGGAACCACTCCCTCGGCTTCACTGGAGCGCCGAAGCGATCCTTCAATTCCAACTCCAATCGAGCGCTGCTGAAGAATTTCTGAAGTAGCATCTCAAGTTTCTTTCGATCGATATTTGCCAGTTTGAATGTTGCGACAGTTTCTACATCCGCCAGCAGATAAGTTGGGTCTTTCTTTGCGTTGGCAATTCTCTTTTTCACATCTCCTCCAGTCACGCCGATCTTATGAATGACAGACCGATGCTCTGCAATAAAGGGATGATCTGATTTACTTCTAAGCACGTAAATGGAGCCAGTCGGCAAGTCGTCTACATCTTCAATATGCGAAAACAGTGGTCCGAAATCTGGGTTGGTAATGCGGCGGCTGAACTTATCTTTGTTCAAAGCCCGCTGGAGCGATCGCAACAAAAGGTCACTCTCAGTCGCATTGTCATAAATCACCCTTAGCCTGCGGTCTGAACGTCCGTAGTCGCTGATGAACGGTTCATCCATATCGGCGACCAGAACCTTGTGCCCATCGAGGATGAACAAATCTCCTTGATTGACGGCTGCATTGTCTTGGTATTTCAGGGTTTGCCGTTCGCCTGTCTTTAACTGGAGCTGCACCTGGTCGAAGATGGGTTTGAAATTATCGAAGTCCAGGCAGGGTGTTCGCTGGGCGATTTCCTCTGCGGCTTTGATTTCTTGGCGCGATCTCACATTCACAAGTTGAGTAATGTCATCGTCTGGGGTCACATCAACGCCCAGAGAGGCTAGTAGTGCTTCATCGTCGAGGTCTGCCTCCAGAGTTGAAGTGATATCAGCCTCGGCATTTAATAGTCCGTGTGAATCTAGCGGTTCCAAAACGGTGCGGCATTCCTCCGATTCTCGCAAGCGATCAAGCCGCACTGCATAGAGCCGCTCAAAGATGTCGCGATCCTCTCCATGCTGAGGTAGTCTACCCTGTGCTTCGACGAATTGCGCGATCTCCTCAAAGCCTGCGATAATCCGCTCTTCCTTGGCGGAGCGCTGACTGGATTGATCGGGCGCTATTTCTACGCCCAATTCTTCGAGCAACTCCAGATCTGCGTCTGTTGTGTACTTAGGCATTGTTATCCTCTTTCACTTTGCGTTGTAGGAAAGCAACCCCTTCTGCCATTCGTTTTTCCCAAGGGTCTACCGCCGTTAAAGAAGGCAGTCGTCCTTTCTCTTGCTTGAAACGCACTGCTCGTTTCGCTAAGTCTCGCGCTTCTTCCATGCTGAGGTTGACTCGCTTGGCGGCAATCACTGCTGCTACCTGCTTCAACCGTTCTTCGCTCATGGATTTCGCGAGAATAGCGTAGGCTTCACCAAAGGGATTGATGTGGTCGATCAAATCCATATCGAGTTCTGTAACAGATAAGGCAAACTGCCGTACTCCGTCAATGAGAGCGGTGTTTTTGGCTGTCTCGCCACTGTCTAAGTCTAAAGTTGTTCCCGTTGGAGTGTTATCGAGTTTCTCGTCCAGGGTTTTCTTAGCCTGTTGAACGAGGTTGAGAGTCGCGATCGCGTGCTGACGGACGGCTTCTTGGTCTTCTTCGTCAAGGTTTGGGAACTTCTCTTTGACAATTTTGCCCATGCGAACCTGCGTCAGTTCCTCTGGCACCAGTTCTTCGTCGAACAGTCCGCGCTCGACCGTCGGCTTGTCCTGGACAAAAGCGGTCACTAGCTCGGTCAAGTCTTCACGACAGATGCGCTCGGCTTCTGAGCTTTTGGGTGTCGCCAAACCATTGATCTCCAATTGGATTTGCCCCGTCTCTGGATTGAAGCCGACATTACACTGTCCCGGATCGTATCCGCCTTCTCCGTAGTCGAAGCCAGGGGTAGGTTGATTGTTAGGGTTTTTGGGTTTGAACTCAAATCGTGGCGCGAGTACCTGTTCCATTAGCAGGCTGGCAGCGATCGCTTTGAGGGTGTCGTTCACGGCTTCGGTGACGGCAGCTTCAGTCGCATCCGGTTCTGCAATGAGGTTGGTGAACCGAGCGCGAGTCTTACCAGGTGCATCGCGGGTGGCGCGTCCGATGATCTGGACGATTTCTGTCAAGCTGGCGCGATAGCCGATCGTCAGGGCGTGTTCGCACCAAATCCAGTCGAAACCTTCCTTTGCCATGCCGAGCGCGATGATGATATCGACATGATCGCGGTTGTTTTTCTGGGTGGAGTCTTTGAGGGCAGCAGCGACCTTATCGCGCTTGGGGGTGTCATCGTCTACGAGGTCGGCAACCTTGAGGATTGTGCCGTCAGCAGTTTTCACAAGTTGGAATCCAGTCTGGGGATCAGTGCCTTGCCATTCACCGAGTTCCTCGATGATGTGTTCGACCTCGCGGATTTTATCCTTGGTACTCTCGCGGGAGTTGACGTTGGGAATGTGAAGGATGGTTTTCTCTTTTGGATTAAGCACCTGCATGATTTCGTCGGTGTAGCTGCCTGCATAGAAGTAGTACCCGATGTCGAGTTGCTTGAGGTACTGGTAGCCGTTGAGTTGTTCGTAGTAGGTGTAAGTAACGGTCTCAAATCGGGATTCGTCGTCTGGGTGCAGTACAGCTTCGGCATCGCCGCGAAAGTAGGAGCCTGTCATGGCGACGATGTGAGTTTTGTCGCGGGATATGAACTGACGAATATAATCGCCCAGCTTATTGTCTGGGTTGGCAGAAACGTGGTGAAACTCGTCCACGGCAATCAAGCAATGATCGAAGGCTTCTACGCCAAACTTATCTACAGCGAAGCGAAATGTAGCATGGGTGCAGACTAGCACTTTGTCATTGCTATCGAGAAACTTCTTCACCGCAGCCACTTTGCCGCCGTTGTCACCGCCAGGTGCGTCACAGAGATTCCATTTCGGTTCAACGTGCCAATCGCTCCAAAAACCAAACTGACTCAGCGGCTCATTGTGGAAGCTGGAGCCGATCGATTTTTCTGGCACGACGATGATCGCCTGCTTAATGTTTTGGTTTTCTAGCTTGTCTAGGGCAATGAACATGAGTGCCCGACTTTTGCCGGACGCGGGAGGCGATTTGATTAAGAGATATTGTTCACCGCGCTTCTGATAGACTCGTTCCTGCATTGGACGCATACCGAGCGCGTTCGATCGAGTGGAAGTTCCATCATTGGCGTAAGTGACGGAGACAGAGGGAATAGTAACGGGATTGCTCATCTGTTGGACTCTCTGATTTAGCGTTTGGCAGATCTTTTCGACGAAGTTTGTCGCGTAGTCATCTTGGTATACATCTCGAAGAGCTTTTCTAAGCGTTCCGTGTCGTTTTTGAAGCGGCGACCGATGTAGATGCGCTCTAGGATTTCGTCGTTACGATCGTGGGCTTCACGCACGAGGGGAAATTCGCTGTCCATACGATTGGGATCGTACATATCAGCGATCGTGGCGGGGAAGTAGTGTTCGCGGGCGAGAAGGATGTCTTCGGCGCAGCGGGTAAGGTCGGCTTTGTTTTGCTCGGTAAGGATGGGAACGGGGAAGGTGTTCCAGCCGAGGGTGTTGGAGTAGGAGAACCGCATTTCGAGCCGGACGCAAACAGTGCCAATCCAGACCCAGTGAAGGCGGGAGGCGATTAGTGCCATGTTCCAAAGAGGAGCATCGTAGAGGGCAAAGCACTTATTCGAGACAACACTTTCCTTATCCAAAAACTCGATTGGCAGATATTCTCGATTTTCAGAGGAAACAACCGGAATCGCAAAAAACTTATCAATCGCACTGTTCATCTCCCGAAACTGATGAGGTCGCCTAACCATACCGTTTGAGATTGCATCTCTCGACTTGGATCTCTTTTCTACTCCGGCTAAAATTCGGCTCCGTAGATCTGAGATAGACAAAACATCATCAACAGGTTCATTTTCAAACCAGAAACAATATCTTGGTCGTGCATTTATAACTTCAATAGACCCATAAAACTTGCGAATAAATTCTCGACTTAACCCTGCTTGCAAGTAGGCATCTCTAGCTACTCTATTGAAAATAAGATGTTCCGAAAGTCCGTAGTAGTTACCTTTGACCATATTTGAAATTAGTGAAATAGATTTATTGACAGGAGCCACCCAAAAGTCAGCTTGTGGTAACAAATACGCATTTATATTGGGCGCACTAATTTGTATCTCTCTATCAAATATTATTGGACTTCCTGTGGCATGACCTGCGCCGATAACAACAACAGTTACTCCAGCATCATTTGCTGCCAAATTACTCCACTTAAATGATCTGACTGCAAAAGCAAATTTCAAACCTTTCTCGAAAAGAGGTTTCCAAAAATTTGAAACGTGCTGACCTTGAGCAATGCTATTCGTTGCAACAAATGCAAACCGAGTTTTGGTATGCGTAGAATATTCAAAAGATTTAAAGAACCAGCCACATACGTAGTCTAACAAGCCCCACTTATCGACTTCTCCACCCAAAAGACTCTTCAGATCTTCCTTCTGTTCTGTAGTCTTTCTAGCATTACCCTTATATGGTGGATTCCCACAGATATAAGTCTCTCCACCTTCATTCTCAAAGTCAATCTCCGTTTGCTCTAGTGGCGTACTAAACAAATCCTCCGCCACTAACTTTACGCCTGTCCCTGTCGGCGGACAAAGACTCAACCAATCCAGCCGCAACGCATTCCCACAAGTAATCCAGTTGTCATTCTTCAGCGGCAAAAACTCTAATAGTGCCAACTGCGGACCCCGATACAACACATCACACTGGTACTCTGCAATAATCAACGCCAAACGCGCAATCTCCACCGCAAAATGCCGAATCTCAATCCCTCGAAAATTCGTCAACGGAATCTCTGACTTGCGATCCGGCTCCTCTCGACGACGATTGATTTCCGCCTCGATCGCTCTCATCTCCTTGTAAGCAATCACCAAAAAATTCCCCGACCCACAAGCCGGATCAAACACCCGAATCCGAGCGAGACGCGATCGCAAATTCAGCAACTTCCGCCCATTCTCTCCCGCCTCATCCAACTGCGATCTCAACTCATCCAGAAACAACGGATTCAACACCTTGAGGATATTCGGCACACTCGTATAGTGCATCCCCAATGCCCCACGCTCTGCCTCGTCCGCCACCGCCTGAATCATCGACCCAAAGATATCCGGATTGATTTGTTTCCAGTCCAGATTGCTCACATGAAGCAGATACGATCGAGCAATCTTGCTAAAACGCGGCACATCCACACTGCCAGAAAACAGTCCTCCATTCACGTAGGGAAAGCTATCTGCCCAATTACGAATTCCCACCGTTGACCGCTCTGGGAGCGGCGTACACATCGCCCGAAACACCTCCGACAATACCTCATGAGTATTCGAGGAATCACTCGCACTCATCTGCGCGATCGTCTGCGTGAACAACCCATCACTATGAAAAATATTCGTATCTTCCGCAAAAAAGCAGAAGATCAGCCGTGCCATGAAGTGATTCATCTCCTCACGTCGATCGTCCGTGTCCCAGTCTGGATTCTCCTTGAGCAATTCCACATAAAGCCGATTCAACCGCCCCGTTGCCTTAATATCAAACGCATTCTCACGAATCTGCTTGACCGTTGTAATGCCCGCTAACGCCAGAAAAAAACCAAAATGGTCAGGGAATCTGGAATACTCGCAAGCGATCGTCTCTCCATCTGCTAGATTTTCCGCCTCAAAGCTTCTGCCATCTGTCGCCAAAATAAACTTTGCTTTATGCCGAGCCGTCGCTGGACTCTGCCTCAAAGCTGTGAGGGCAGTAGTTACCTCGCCTTCCGAACAGACCAGCAAATGGATGTTGTTGCGCTGGAGGACACCATCAGGCAGGTCAGATTGATTCGAGCTATTGTTTTTGCTTTGGAGCCGCTTGAGAGTCGTTGGCTTGTTGCCAAAAGCTTCGAGAAAGGCGAACGGAAAGCCTTCTGGGTCAAAAGGTGCTTCAGCGAGTCTGGAAACGGCTTCTTCGATTTCAACTGCATTCATACTCTGACCATAAATAGCTCAGGCGTTCGATTATCACCCAATAATGCAATTTTGGAATTTTATCCTGATTTTCGATTATGGCGGTTGAGCTAGAAATCCAGCACTGCGATCGCATTTTCCACGCTTTCCTAAAAAGCTGATCCTTGATCTCGTGAACTTCTGTTCATAGGTGTAGTCAACTCATTTGCTCTAAGTTGCGTTCAATTTCCTATCTTATTGGAGTATTTCCCGTCAGTCGAAGCATCTGCTAAAACTTGACCCAGCACATTTGCAAAAAGTTCTGACGGTAAACCACAACTACGCGCAGCATTCACACACAAGCTAATCCATAACTCTCTTCCAGCATCAACGATGTATCCTTTCCCTTTTTGAGGTGGAAAGTAAACGTGGTTTTCCATAAGTACAGGCAAACCTAAGTGTTCGACGTGGCTTCCCCAAGAGTCAAAATCATAAAATGGGATATAGCGCCATACATTATCAAGCTCCAAAGAGACCTGAAACCCGGTTAGAGATAGTGGATTGCTGAGCCGCCTTAAGTAATAGTTTGTTAAAACAGCAATTACAAGACACACCCTACCAATGTCAAAACAATACAGATGAGTACTACGTCCATTGGGTTGTGCTTCAAGTCGATTAGAGAGCTGTTGATGTGCTATGGATGAACGAATGCTTGATAAGTCGTAATCCTCAAGTCGAACCTTTTGCAATGGTATAAACATTTTTGCTCTACCAAATACATCAAGCTCGATAGATAGAGAATTAAACGCTTCATTCTGAATGTTAGTTTGACGCAGAACTACCGAATTAGGAGTTAAATAAGCTGCATTGAATTCAATATTTCCTGAAATATCTATTCCAGAATCATTGAATGGAAACTGAACTGATTGTTTACTAGCCGTAATTAGATTTGCAATACCTGATGTTGAAAGAACTTCCCACTGCTCAATCAAACCAAAGGGATATGGTGAGACATAAATTTTTAGCCATCCATCCTCCTCAGCCTTGCTAAAACTACGCTTATCTTCTGCAAATCTTGCAAATCGCTTTGAGACCTCTTTTCCTCTTTCTACGAGTTGGTCTAAAGCATAACGATTTGTCTCTGGCACAGGCTCAGAGGAGTCGCAAGTGCGACGGTACAAGCGACCGTCCTTTGTAATAAATGGAGTTTCTTGATTCTCAGGTACATACACAGCAAGCACTAAATGTCCATCATCCAGTGTAATGACCTGCGGAAAAAATATAGGAACTGGGTCAATGTGATGCCTTACTACATCTCGAACGATCGCGATAGGATCGGGGTGAGATGCTGGATTAAAACCAGAAATTTGTGTCGCAACGTTGTGTTCATTTGTTTCAACACCCACTATGTACCACCCACCGTAAGTATTAGCAAATGATGCCAAGCTATGAGCTATTTTCTTCGCAGTTGGCAACTCCCGTTTGTACTCAATGTAATAACCCTCCGCTACTTGCTGAGTAACTAGAATTTTGAGATCTTCAGGTTGAAGTGTTTCTCCAAGTGGCGTTTCAAAAGGGTTATATGGCATACAGCGGATAAGACAGAGGATAGTACAAGGGTTTCGGTCTTGATACTAACAGATAATCTTCTACTTCTCTCGCTGACAAATTAGCAATTTAACGTGTAAAGCCGAGTTCAGATTTGGTTAACTGCATAAACCGCAGAACTCCCAGCTCCGTAAGAATTGCTCAATTTTTCTCTCTGCTTGAGCTTGAGTGATTTTGTGTTGAACTAGATGGCGCGATCAATGGGAACGAAAGAATGCGGGTTTGAGCCGTGTTGTAGTAAGTCGGCTAAGCCAACTTTAGTCCAGAGTTTGTAACACATCTGTATTATGAGTTGCTTGGGTAATCGCAAAAACGTGAGCGATCGCCTCAGTCGAACGGCTGCACTCATGCTTAAGCCGTGATCAACGATAATGAAGTATCGAGTTTGGTCACTGCCCATGACTCAACAACTTCTCAACACTGATGAAATTGTCAACGAGCTAGACATTAGCCACTTGACGATCGAGGACGATACGCCCGTGGACAATATTCAATCGGAGAAACAGCAACGGCTATTAGTGGAACCGCTCTACAGTTCCAAGCCGATTCCGTTGCCGTTTCTTGCGGCAGCGAACGTGGGGCTGTTCTACAAATTAAAGGGCGATCCGGTCGTGCCCGACATGATGCTGAGTCTAGAAGTGCAGTGCGCGGAAGACTTTTCTCAGAAACGCAACCGCTCTTACTATGCGTGGGAGTTTGGTAAGCTGCCCGATGTGTGCATTGAGATTGTCTCGAATGATGAAGGCGACGAACTCCAGTTGTGCCGCAAGTCGCAGCAGAAGGGGAAAACGATCGCAAAGAAAGATTTGTATGCCCAAATCCGGATTCCGTACTATGTGGTGTTTGACCCATTGCGGCAAATTCAGGGAGAGAGCGAGATGAACGGGGCTTTATTGCGAGTTTGGTCAATCTCAGGCAGACGATATGAGGAAGTGACACCAACCGAGGGTGTCAGCGAGATTGGGCAGCAGGTGTGGCTAGAAGAAGTGGGGTTAGGGCTAACGCTGTGGTCAGGGCAGTTTGAGGAGGCAGTGATGCGGCTGTGGTTGCGGTGGTGCGATCGCAATGGAAATGTAATTTCGACGGGTGCAGAGCGGGCAAACCAAGCAGAAGAACGGGTAGACCAGGCAGAAGAACGAGCAGGCGAAGCGGAAGAACGGGCGAATGAAGCAGAGCAGAAAGCCCAAAGACTCGCTGAACGATTACGAGCGATGGGAATCGATCCAGACGAAATCTAGTGTTAGGCTGGAACCAATATAAATCTGAATTGCCCCATTCCTTGCTGAGTGGGGCTTTTTATGTGATTGCAGAGTTCCGTACTTACAGAGTTTAGGAGTTTGTTAATACGAAACTCTGTATCATATTGACTCATTCAAACGAGGTTAGGGTTCAAACTTACAGAGTTTGAGAGTTTGCAATTAACAAACTCCGTGACATACTGACCCCATTCAGATTTATATCCAAGCGGAAACATGAAAATTGTGACGATCGCATCCGGAAAGGGGGGAAGTTGCAAATCGACAACAGCGCTTAGTCTTGCAGCCATTCTCTCGGAGAAGCATAAGGTTTTGGTTGCCGATACCGATCCACAAGGCAGTTTGGGATGGGTTGCCGATCGCTCCGAAGCTGCATTCGATGTAGTGAGTGAAACGGATCAAAAGATTTTGGCGCGATTTCGTGAAATTGGCGGGTACGATTTTTTGTTGTGCGACACTCCCCCCGCTTTAGCATCAGCAGCTCTTGAGATTACGGTAAAGCTGTCTGATTTTGCCGTTCTCCCCAGTCCCACCTCCCCGCTCGACATTCGAGAACTGACCCGAACGATCAAAGAAGTGATCGCACCGCTCAAGACTCCCTATCGAGTGTTACTGGCACGAGTAGATTCTAGGCGCATTAATGAAGCGCTAACTATTCAGAGTCAGTTGATGACGGCTGGCATTCCGGTCTTCAATGCGATCGCTCGCAATTTTGTCGCTCATGAGAGAGCGATCATCGAGGGGAAATTAATCACTCAATATAAAGGCAGCGGGGCGAAAGATGCAGCCGACGATTACCGCCGAGTTGCGAATGAACTCCTACGCGAAATGGGAGTATAGGTTATGCCCCGAAAGAAAATTACAGATCTGCTGGGATCTGAGCTTGCAAACTTACAGCGCGTGGAAGAAACAGAAACACCCGCGCCGGAGCAGAATCAAATACAGAGTGACGGACAAACAGACTTACAGAGTTCAAGATTAACAGAAATCGAAACTCCGAAAGAATTAGAAGTCTCAGAAGTGCCGAAGTACCTACAGTTGGAGCGTAAAGAGGTTCGATTGCGACTCGATCAGTTAGATGAATTAACCAGTTTAGTTCGTCGTTTGAACCGAGCAAGAAAGGGAAAGGGGGAACGACTAACAGAGAATACGCTGATTCGAGTTGCGATCGATCTACTTCTCAAAAATGCTGACCAGCTTCAGGGATTCACCGAAGATGAATTGCTGGCATCTTTAGGGTTGGCAGAACGTGATTGATGATCTCTGTCCTGTTTAAGCAAGAGATATAAACCAAGCTTATGAATCGACGACAGAATGGGCGTTTCAGCGATTCTAATCGATAAGCTTTGATAAACTCGCTCGTTTAATTGCGCCTTCACGATCAGTCAGTACGAAATATCAACACTTCTAGCCCTCAACCTTACAAATTGTTGTTTGGTCAGGTTAGGATGTGGGCAGCGATTTGGGATGCGATCGTGATTAGTTTTGAGATTGATTTGGGCGATTTGGAAGCGAGTGCCAAAGTCGATGGGCACGGACAGGCGAAGATTTTGACGGATGAAGAATTGGGGCGGTTGTTTGAGTCGGGGTTTCAGTCGTGGCGCGATCGCGCTTTGTTTGCGATTTGTATGTTTACCGGATGCCGCATTAGTGAGGCACTACAGCTTAAAGCGGAGATGATTCGAGGAAACTTCATCACCTTTACCCGTGAGACTCGTAAGGGGAAAACAGGCACTCAGCAAGTGGAAATCGTGCCAGGATTGCGAGCGCTGTTAGACGACTGGCAACGGTTGGGAGAAATGCCCACATCCGGCTATTTGTTCAGATCGCGTCCAGATAGTAAGCAACCGTTTCTAAGTCGAATGCAAGCCCACGAAATTCTGAAGACGGCTTGCGATCGTATTGGGATCGAGGGAGTTAGTACCCACAGCTTCAGACGGACCTACATTACCAAGCTCCGCGCTAAAGGGTATTCACCTGCTCAAATTCAGCGTCGGACTGGGCATAAGCGGCGTGAGAATTTGATGCACTATTTCGATCAGGTGTGATTCGTCTGTGAAATTCAAGTTGCAGGCTACCTAACCTTAGCCACAAGCTCTAAAAATTCGCGCACTACATTGTCAGGCTGACTGTAGCAGCGTTCAGCATCAAAACGCTCCACAATTAAAACTTGATGATGGCGAAAGAAGCGCTCTCGCTCTTGCTCCTCAACCCTTCTGGTAGGGGTGTGATAAATTCCATCCACTTCGAGAATTCCCCACTTTCCTTCATAGCAGATGAGAAAGTCGGCTTCTAAATTTCTACGTCCAGTAGAGGTATTGAGCCGAGCAACACAGTTTGGAAAATAAAGAACGCCAGCTCTATCAAGTGCTTCCGCAATCCTTATCTCTGTTTTAGAACGAAATCGTAGTCCCTTCCAAACAAAAACTTGATGGTCAGGAGAGTACTGCAAGCCCTGATTATCAACTTTCTCACTTTCTTGCTTACTATTTCGCGGAGGTTGAATTTGAGTGTTTGAATCGATTAACTCGAAGTCGATCACATCGCGAGGCACTTTTGCACCAGTTAGTTCAGCGCAGAGAATATTTGTTCCGTGTAGGTTTGCTCTTGTTAAATCTGTATTGACGAAACACGCAGAATATAAACTTGCTTCAAAGAAGTTAACCCCCTTTAGATTCGCATTCTCAAAGGCAGCGTAATCAAGGATTGAGGCTTGAAATTTAGCGCCTTGAAGATCTGCTTCACTAAAGTCTGCTGCTTCAAGCATTGCTCCAGATAAATCTGCATTTCTCAGATTCACTTGGCTAAGGTCAATCCATTCCTCACGCTCATGCAGAATCTGAAGATTTATTCCTCTGAGGTTAGCGCCACTCAAATCAGGAATCAGGCTAGGGTTATCCTTTCTCCACTGGTTCCAAATGATAATTCCCTGCTTCAGCATTTCAAGATGTTGCCTGTTTGCCATATCTACTAGGTATCAAAGTGACAAGGTTAGGATTGACAAACAGCAAGCAGACTAACAACCGCCAGGCTTGATTAGAGAGGATCTGTCGCCACAAGCTCGATTTAGCCTATCAACCTGCCAGGATTCGACACATGGAGCAAATCTTAAGTATCTACATTTCGTTAGCGCTTGAAAAGTATCTGTTTTCCCTGCAAGCCTCGGTATTCCACAAAAGTAGCCTTTTGAATTTCTCGTAGAAGCTTGCATACCTGCTAATCTCGCAGCCATAAAATTCTCCTTATTTGGATTTTGGAGAATTCTAACTGAGAATTAGTGATGCGATCGTGCTTTTTCCTATCCCTGCTCCTATTTCAGACAATTTCCGTTAAGTGCGCCATTTGTTAGGAACTTTCCTAAAACCCCTACAAAGAGAACGTTTTATTTATATTCATTGCTGAGACAATTGAAACATGAGTACGACGTAGTGCGATTGTGATGTTCAATCGAATTGGATCAGTTACGCTCTTTCAGACTAATCATTCCTTTTCTACCAAACAACTGCTCTATTGATGAGTTCGATCGAATGCAATAAACCAGGAATTGAATACATAAGAAATTAAACATATGAGTGGAGTACTTGTGTTTTCTTCTAATATTTTGTAGACGAGATCGTAGCGCTCTCTAATTTATCAATTCATTTCTACCCAGTTACCCATCTACCCAATTACCCACTCTACCCGCCAATGGGTAAAGCTTCTGAAGCAGATGGGTAGGTGGGTAACGATTATGGTGTCGATTCAATTAATGTGAGAAAATAGCGAATTTCAGGACGTGAGAAACCGTGCTTTCGACTCTGCCACTTCGAGTAGACTTCTGAAGCGTCAGTGATGCCAGTTTGCTCGATCCATTCTGCCAATTCAGCCGCAATTAACATTATCTCTTTTCGAGACATTTCAGGTTTCTTGACGTTCGGTTTCGAGTCGGTCTGAACTGTTTCTTTACTGTTTAAAATCTGCTCGTTCTGGTCTGACTGCTCCACTTTCTGAGCCGAAACAAACGATCGAGAATCGCGATCGTATCCCGCATAGTTCTCAAGCTCAGGCATGGCATACCAGCGCTGCCCGTCCGACCAGGCACGACCGATCCCAGAACGCCGCATCTCAGAGCGGCAGGCTTGCATATCATTCGCAGAATCCGCCAACCATTTCGCTCTTAAAATTGCCTCCACCTGCATTTCTTCATTGGACATCGCAATCACCATCGGACGAAAGCGCGATCGCGCAGCTCCGTTGATTTTCAAATCGTCGGTGTGCCCCGATTGTCCTGCTTCCCAGCAGTATTTCTGTCTCGAATCCCCAGA
>ERZ1066124.473-NODE-473-length-26014-cov-25.771409_pt1 | contig 26014 bp, 19 predicted proteins | sample MGYA00382771_ERZ1066124 | MGnify/ENA primary metagenome ERZ1066124 (study PRJEB33369, sample SAMEA5778354) | biofilm metagenome | biome: Industrial cooling water; feature: Water cooling tower basin; material: Biofilm | place: United Arab Emirates | collected... | reverse complement strand
TACTCAGCACTCAATACTCAGCACTTTTAACTTTTGATTATGGCTATTTGGTTAAGTTTGTGTGTAACTGTTCTGTTTGTTACTTATCTATTAGGTTCAATACCTACGGGTTATACAGCAGTAAAAATTTTAAAGGGTATTGATATTCGAGAGGTTGGTTCTGGTTCGACTGGTGCCACTAATGTGCTAAGAGCTTTGGGTAAGGGACCTGGGGCTTTTGTTTTGTTGGTGGATTGTTTGAAGGGAGTTGTATCAATATTACTAGTGCATTGGTTTTTTGAATTTGCCAATATTCATAATTTAATTCCCCCAAATGTATCTGGGTGGGAAGCTTGGATGGTGACGCTCGCAGGAATGTGCGCTGTGCTTGGTCACAGTAAATCTATATTTCTGGGTTTCACTGGAGGTAAATCTGTTGCCACAAGTTTGGGTATCTTGTTAGCGATGAATTGGCAAGTTGGTTTGGCAACGTTTGGTGTTTTCGCTATTGTTGTGGCAATATCGCGTATTGTCTCACTTAGTTCGATTAGTGGCGCCGTTGCAGTATCTATATTAATGGTCTTATTCCATCAACCGCTAGCTTATATATTGTTTGGTGTGGCTGGTGGACTGTATGTAATTATTCGCCATCGTAGTAATATACAACGTATATTAGCGGGTACTGAACCCAAGTTAGGACAGAAAAGTATTGAAGTAAGTGAGGCACCAACTTCTACAGCTACTTGATACATCCTTCCTGTGGTAAAGAATATATCTATGACTGCACAGGCTTTTTAGCCTGTGCTATAAATTATCAATTACAAATTAAGTTTTGGGAAGAGAGTATGAGGCGCCATAATTAAGTAAAATAACAAAAAGCATTACATATTCTTGTACTATTATATTAAAATGGATGAAAAAGATAAAAAAATAGTAGAAATAGAAAACTATAATAAAATTTTACTAGATGGTTTTAAATCCTGGTTACAAAAGTCTAATCTTTCTCTTAAAACTATCAAACAGCACAGTAGTAATATTGAATTCTTTGCTGAATACCTATATTACTATGAACAAGTACGTAAGCTTGACGAAGCTGAAGAAAACGATGTCTCGTCATTCTTAACTGATTGGTATCCTAGAAAAGCGCTTTGGGCTTCAGAAAGCAATACCAAATCTTATATAGCTTCATTCAAGAAGTTTTTTAAATATCTTGTTGAAAGCAATCGTATTAGCCCAAATATAGAAGTAGAAGTGCGAGAAACACTAAAAGAATATAAAGAAGAATTTTTGGAAAGTTAGAAGGCGCCTGCTTAATTTGTTACATTTTTTAAAGGCGCACTTTTAAACTCACATACGACAAAGAAGCAATCGCAACGGCGGCGGGTTATAAAGTGAAATACTCGGTTTTGTTTTAGATTCGGGTGCCGTTCATACTTGGATATTTTGCAAGAACTATAGAGTGATTTGATAACTTGTGTATACCGTAGCAACGTTTCCTAAGAGCGAATATATTTGCTAAAAACATCACTAAAGTCACGTTTTGTATAATTTACCAACATGATAGAATTGAGGTTTGTAAGAATATCATTGAATTGAGTTGTTATCGCTTCCCCAGAGGCTACATTACTAATTTTGTACATAGATGCGATGGCATCTAGCGTTTTTAGTGCATTATTTCTACAAATATTATCGGTATACTGACGCTTACTAATACTAATCAAGGTTTTATAGATATCCTTCAATTGTTCGATAAAGTCTTTTCGCACATTTACAATAAATGAGTTTGCTCCAATATTAAACTTCAATTCGATATCCATATCTATGTTTCCGGCTGTTTCTAATATTACGCCTGAAATTATCTCCGATGCATATTCGTATCTTTTGATAGACCGCTTTGAGGAAGCAGCAGTAACACCGTCTACGTGAATTAATGCAAAGTTGGTAAAACAGTACTCGTCTTTCTTTGACTTAATTAGGAAAAATATCTTTTCACCATCTTCGTGAAACAAATAATCATCAGCATCAACCTTATTAAAATCTTGGGGCTGAATTATGGAGCCGATGTCACTCAAACCAAGCGCTTCCGAAGCAATTGCTCTAAACATTTTAGTAGTCTCCGATTAATAGTTATTTTCTTCTCGTCAGGTGATAAAAAATCAAAGCATGTGAATTTATTGTCAGAACACTTCCCAAATTTTAACAAGTTCAAAGCTAATGTCAATATAATAGATACAGATATGTTTGAAGCATTATCCGCCAAAGTATAAGAAGCTATAAACGGCGCCTTTGATATATTAGAACGCCCTGATGATGAAGCGCGCGTTCTATATTTCCCTGTCGTTTGAACAAGATTTAAATTTTAATATATTAAACAGGCAGGGATGCCTGTTCCACAAGAGATTACAAGAGATTACAAGAAAATACAAGAAAATACAAGAGATTACAAGAGATTACAAATTGTCTATTTTGACTGTTTGTACATTTTCTGCTAGTTCAAATTTAAAGACGCGGGAGTAAAAATAGATTTCTCCTTCTAGCGCGGTTTTAATGTTTTCTGCACTGCGAAACCCGTGTTGCTCTCCGGGAAAAGCGACGTATGCAACGGGTAAACCTTTTTGCTGTAATGCTTCTACCATAATTTCGGCTTGGTTAGGAGGTACAATTTTATCTTCTAAACCTTGGAAGAAAATTACAGGACAGGCAAGTTTTTCTGTAAAGTGGACGGGAGAACGCTCAATATATAGGTCTTTTCTTTCTGGATAGGCGCCTATCAAACCGTCTAAATAGCGTGACTCAAATTTATGTGTATCTCTGGCTAATGCTTCTAAGTCGCTTACACCATAATAACTGGCGCCTGCTTTGAAAGTATCGCGAAAAGTCAACGCGCATAAAGTAGTATACCCACCAGCACTTCCACCAGCAATAGCCAAACGGTTTCCATCTACTAACCCTTGGTCAACTAGATATTTCGCACCATTTGCACAATCATCAACATCAACAATACCCCAAGTACCTTCTAAACGCTGACGATATTCGCGACCATATCCTGTACTACCACCATAATTTACATCGAGAACTGCTATTCCCCGACTAGTCCAATATTGAATACTTAAACTTAAACTTGTGGAAGTTGCTGCGGTTGGCCCACCATGACTTTTTACTAATAATGGTGGTTTTTCACCTTCAGGCGCCGTGTAATCTTGGTTTTGCGGTGGGTAAAATATTGCAAACGCAGTTTTTCCGTTAGTTGTAGGAAATTCAATTCCTTTTACTTGTGAAAGATAACCACTCTCAACATTAACTTCGCTGGCACGTCGTAGAACAGTGCGTTGAAGAGTAGCTAAATCTAATACAACAAGTTCTGTAGGTTGAGTTGGGGCACCTCCGTTAAACACTACCTTACCAGGCACCACTTGTAACGAGCTAATTTCTGTATAAGGCAAATCAAAAGTTTCTAGTTGACGTGAAGTGATATCAAGACTAGCTAACTTCCAAGTTCCCTGCTCGGTATAACTACAAATAATTCGATTATTAGACTCAATACCATATGTACAAGTACCTAAAATCCATTGTGGCTTACCAAATTCTGCGGATATAGGGGTTAAGTTTTCAATACTATCATCTGTAGTACGGTAAATATTCCACCAACCAGTTCTATCTAAAATAAAGTATAACCTTCCCGAAGCCGACCATTCTGGCTGACATACAGATTCATTGGCGCCACCTGCAATTTTTTTCGCATTACCTATCGAACCATCACTTTGTACATCTCCAACCCATAACTCAGCACTATCCCAAGGCATTTTAGGGTGATTCCAAGTTAACCAAGCCAACTGTGAACCATTAGGACTAAGACGAGGCGATGTATAAAAATCATTACCAGATACTAAAGTTTGTGTATTCCCATTATCTAAATTAATAGCTACAAGCTTATTAACAGGCTCATGCTCACCTGCGGTATGGTCTTCACATACGCAAATAATTCTGTTTTTCTGGGCATCTAATATACCATCACCATAACGCATGGCAACATCAGGAGTTAAAGCAACAGCATTTTCACCACTTTGATAATATAAACGCTGGTCGGCAAAATTGGAAAAATATACTGTTCCGTTTGCGACAAAATAGGCGCCTCCACCATACTCATGAACACGAGTACGCACATTAAAACCATCTGGAGTAACATCGTGAATCGTACCATTGGGCGCCTGTTTTACAATCACATTGCGTCCCTTCTCAGTCGGTCGTAACTCAGTCCAGTAAATATCCTCACCATCAAGTGTTATTTGCCCTAGTCCAATAGTTGCCCCCGTAATCAAATCAGTAGTAATAGGTGATTTCCAAGACCCGTATGGCGCTACTTTAGGTGTCATCGCTTTTTATGCATCCCTAGATTTTGACCTTTATATTCTAAACTGCAATTGTAGAATCCAATTGTAGGATCCAATTGTGGAATGGGCATCCTTGCCCGTTCCAGACATAAGAGTGGGCAGTTCTAGATATAAGGGCGGGCAGTTCTATATCTAAGGGCGGGCAGGGATGCCCGCTCCACAAGAGAATTTTAAATATTTTTTATTTGTAAGTTACTGATTTGCTTTCTTACATTTGATTTAAATCTTTATATAGTTTAAACAGATATTAAATAATTCTGTTTTAACTCACTTTTTGCCTGCTTCAAGTTATTTTTTTGCCAGTTAAGCTTATGAATTTCCCATGCTTGAGGCATTTGCTCCCAAACACGCTCGTCCAGCAAATTTCCACTTGCCTTTGGGTGGTTGCCTCCCCATTGTTTGAAAAAGAAAGCAACTTCTTGCTCTTGGGTTTGCTGTAAAATATCTCTAACCCAATCTGGGTTTACAGGACGATGGTTAAAACCAGATTCTCCACCAACAATTACCCAATCAATACCTTCTAAATTTAATTGCAAAGAACCTAAAAGTGGTTCGCAAGAAAGAAAACGCACTCTTGAAGGCACTTGTCGCAGCGCATCAATTCTGTGAGTGTACGCTTGGTTTTCTACAGAGACTCCCATCCAGATATTTTCAGCCCATTGAAGTTTAGGCGCCAGTTCGACTAAACGTTTGTCACGCTTGGTTAAAATTTGATAGATATGCCAAGGAGTTTGCTGCATAATGCGAAAAATTTCTTGTAGATAGGAGAATGGCACATCATCGTGAAATAAATCACTCATCGAATTGACAAAAATCCGGCTTGGTGTACGCCACCGTAATGGTTGCTCTAATCTTTCAGGATGTAAGGTTAACTCGAAACCATTAGGAAAGGTTTTAGAAAAACGCTTGGTCAAAACTTCTGCATAACAGTGAAGGCAACCTGGACTTACCTTATTGCAGCCTGTTGTGGGATTCCAGGTTTTATCTGTCCATTCAATACCAGTGTAACTACTTGACATAATATTTGTGTACACCTCTAATGAACTGGTAATGTTAAGTATAGTACTAAAGCTCTATAACATTGTAAGTCAGCCAGTCTATAAACTGTCACAATCTTATATACATTGCTTAAAATATTTATTAGCGATTAATTGCAAAAAGAATAAAAATTGAATTCTATATTTTCAACCTTTAGATACATTTTTGGAAATTCTATCATCTGTAAAATAATACAGATTTTAAATCCCCCCTAGCCCCCCTTAATAAGGGGGGAAAAGAGTAATTTTTTAACTTACTTAATTAGGGGGAAAAACAAAGATTTTAAGCCCCCCTTATCAAGGGGGGTTGGGGGGATTAACATGCAATTAGACACAATTACTAAATTTCTCAACACATTCTTCCAGGTTGAGCGCTACAACGAAGAAGAACAAGGTGGTATATACCTACCCTCCACACGCTCCATCAAACGTTTGGGTTTGGCACTAGAACCTTGGGATGGTTTATATAACTGGGTAAAAAGCCAACATATTGATGCATTATTTTTACATCGACCTTGGAAGCTTGATGTCGAACAACTCCCACCTGATATAGGAGTAATTTCTTATCATTTGCCGTTTGATGAATCTTTAACACTAGGATTTAATACTCGCTTGGCTGATGTATTAAGCTTGTCTAATTTAGAAGTATTTGGAGAAAAGCAAAATAGACCAATTGGAATGATTGGACAGGCGCCTAATCAGTCTTTTACTAACATATGTAATTGTATCAAAGAAATATTTAATGGGTACGAGCAAATAAGGGCGGCAAGTGAAAACGAAGTCAAAAAAGTTGCGGTGGTTGGCGCCATGACAGATTTGCTGGTACGAGAAGCCGCATCACACGGTGTTAATGTTTACATAACAGGACAACTTAGACAACCAGCAACACAGGCAGTTATTGATACTCAAATGTCTGTAATTGCTGTTGGGCACTATCGCTGTGAAATTTGGGGTTTACATACCCTAGCTAGCATCCTACAACAAAGGTGGTCAAAGTTATATTTAGTTGTTCGCTAATTGTATATTGGCTAATCGGTATTAAATACGCGCAATTATAAATAATTTTGATTTGACTCACACCCACTTTATGCGTAATAACAAACGCGCTTATAATACCGTCTAGCATTTGTGGCTAGCACTTGAGTAGAGCTTGAAAGCGTTCGTCTTGACGTAATGAGTCAAATTGAGCGTCTGTTTGGATAATTTGTAAATATTTACGTGGATGAATGCTTATCGCTTGACGGAAGTTTTCTACCGCACGGTCGATATTTTTTAGTACCATGTAGCAACGACCTCTGTTGTACCATACAGCGTCATCACTAGGCGCCAGTTCCAAAGCTTGGTTGTAAGATGCAATCGCATTTTCGTAGTTTTTCAACTGTTCCCAAGCAAAGCCTTTGTGTAACCAAGCCTTATAATATTGAGGCTGAATTGTTAACGCACGGTCAAAGCTAAGAATAGCTTTTTCATGGCATCCCCATTCAATCAAATTTACACCTCGATAGTACCAAGCCAACAAGTTTTTAGGACTGAACTCAATAGCACGGTCATAGCTATTTAGCGCTTCTTCGTAACGTTCGAGTTGTTTAAGCGCATTTCCTCGGTTATACCATGCCCAATAAGCATCTGGCTGCAACTTGATAGCGCGGTCAAAGCTGAGAACAGCTTTCTCATACTTCCCTAAATCACATAACGTCAAACCACGATTGTGCCACGCGGTTGTTCCGTTTGGATTAAACTCGATTGCACGCTCAAAACTATTGAGTGCTTCGTTATAACGTTCTAACTTACCAAGAGCTATCGCTCGGTTATGCCAAACCCAGCAATCATCGCTTTTGAAAGTTAACATTTGATCAAAACAAACAATAGCTAGTTCGTGTTTACCTAAAGACCCTAATGCAAAGCCCTTTTGGAATAAGGCTTCGGGATATTCTGGCTTGCATCGCAGCGCTTTGTCAAAACTTGCTATAGCTGCTTCAAACTTTTCAGTCTTGTTACGGCGCAGTCCTTGCTGGAAAAAAAATTCTGCTTCCAGGTTTAGGGACAACTTAAAAGAATTTGGCATCATACCTTAGGATGATTTTTCAACTCACATTCCCCAAACAATAACACGTCTTTATGGGTAAATTGTTAACCTTCGATAAAAAATCTTAAATTATATCTGTTTTTGGTAGTAATAAATACATTTACAAGAGTTAAGAGTGATGGATATTACCAGTTCCATGAAACAAGGCTAATGTGATGTAAAGATATATAAAGTAAAATAAGTGTAAATTCTCAGTATAACCAAAACTACTCATGGCAAAAGCAACTTGGAACGGCGCCGTTCTTGCGGAAAGCGACAAAACTGTAGTCGTCGAAAACAACCATTATTTTCCTGCTGACGCAATTAACAAAGAATATTTTAAAGACAGCGATACTCACACAACTTGTCCGTGGAAAGGTGTTGCGAGCTATTACAGCATTGAAGTTGACGGCCAAGTTAACAAAGATGCTGCCTGGTACTACCCCAGTGCAAAAGATAAAGCCAAACAAATAGAAGGATATGTAGCTTTCTGGCGTGGTGTCAAAGTCGAAGCTTAAAAGTGCTGAGTTGAAAGTGCTGAGTGCTGAGTATAGTTAGGAGTTAGGAGTTAGGAGTTAGGAGTTAGAAATAAAAACTTAGCACTCAGCACTCAGCACTCAGCACTCAGAACTCAGCACTCAGAACTCAGTACTCAGCACTCAGCACTCAGAACTCAGCACTCAGAACTCAGCACTCAGAACTCAGTACTCAGCACTCAGCACTCTTAACTAATTTTAAAAGCGCCTACTGTTTTCTGTAGTTGTTGCGAAATTGCTACTGTTTGTTGTAATGAGTGTGATACTTTTTGCGATGATGCCGTTGTACGCTGCGATGTTAAGGCGATTTGTTTGACTAGTGTACTTACTATTTGTGATGTTTGTAATTGCGAATCTGTAGCATTAGAGATTGAGTTTACTAGTAAGTCTACTTGACGCGATACTTCCAAAATCTGAGCAAGACTGTATTTTGCGTCTTCTACTACTCGCGTACCCTCTACTACTTGAGTTGTTTCTAGTTCGATAACCTGCACTAGTTCGGTTGCTTCTCTTTGAACGTTTTCTAAAATGTTCTCTATTTCTTTTGTCGCAGACGATGAACGTGCAGCAAGTTCACTGACTTCTTCTGCTACCACCGCAAAACCTTGTCCTTCTTCACCTGCACGTGCTGCTTCAATACCCGCATTAATGGCTAAAAGATTTGTTTGGACGGCAATTTGATTGATTAATGATACTACACGTGAGATTTGCTGCGTTGATTCTCCTAAAAGCTTCACTTTTTTAGCTGTCTCACCTACTGTTTCTCGTAAGTGCATTATTTTTTGAACTGTACGGTCAATTGCTTTTTCGCTTTCTTCTGCGTTTTGCGCTGCTAATGAAGCTACTGTTGATGCTTGACGTGCTGAAACAGCAACATTTTGCATTTCTATCGTCATGCTATCAACTGTTTCAAGTGTGATATTAATTTCTGCTGTTTGTTCGAGTGCTTCTTCTGCAAGCTGCCGAATTTCTCCTGAGTTGGAACCTATTGCTTCATTGACTTGGGTTGCTGTTGCTTTTACTTTCGTGACAATATCACGTAAACTTTCGACGATAGAGTTAAAAAAGTCAGCGACAGTTCCAATTTCACCTTCGCTAACATCAGCACGCACGGTTAAATCTCCACTGACTGCACCTTCAACATCTTGCAGAAGTTCCATAAGCTGCATTTGAAGATTTTCTTTTTGTCGTCGTTCTTCAACAGAAACTGTTTCTGCTATTATTCGTCCTTGCTGAACTTGTTGTAGTAGTTGAGATTGCTCTAACGCATAACCAATTTGAACCGCAACTTGTTTAAATAGATTTATTTCGCTGTCTTGCCACGGGTGTGCATCTTCACATTGGTGTGCTATGAATAAACCATATAGCTCTTTATTTACAAATACTGGCGCCAATAAGTATGCTTGGACATTAAATTGTTGTAAGTGCTTGATACAAGTTTGGCTCAAACGCGGTGTATTGGAAACAATATCTACATTATTAACGGTCTTAATGCTACCAATTGGTAAATCTTCTATATTCTCCTTAATATCATAAGGATTTTTTATACTTATTCCTAAAAGTGTGTTGGATTTCTGGTCAACTGACTCTGCAACCACTCGACTTTGCCATTCATTTAAACTATAAAACAGCGTTCTTGCAACTTGCATTGCTTTACGTGTATTTATTACAGCGACTTTTAGAATTTTCTCACTGTCGAGTGATTCGCGTATTACTGCTGTAATAGCGTTAAGTTGTAACGCTAAATGTGCTTCGTTTTCTCTTTGTTGAATTTGTGTATAAATTGTGTCAGCCATTGTGTTGAAGCTGACTGCTAATTCGCCAATTTCATCTTTTGCGAAAATTTGCGCTCGCGATGTTTGAATATCTTTATGATTTCCAGTAGTTACACTATCTGCAAATTTTTGAGCAGCAGTTTTAAGGTTATCAACTGGCTTCACTATTGAGCGTCGTAATATTATTATACAGGCGCCAACTAGTATTAAAGCAATAAATACTGTTAGCAATTGCTGGAATAAACTTTGCATTAGCAAGTTATTCAGTGATGACTCTGGTGTTCCTCTAACTAAAATAGCTGTTGAATTATCGTAAATAGCTTGCTGATCGTCTGTATTTTCAATAATTTTACTAGGAATCGCTTTAAAAGCCATTGTATAACTTTGGGCGCCTATATTCATTCTTCCAGTTATAACTTGACCATTAGGAGATTTTGCAGCAGCAGTAAGTAATGACTTGCTCTCAATAGGCAGTTCAACATTCGATAAAGCTTGGTTAATATCTTGAGACTCTCCTTGATGAAGCGAACTAGCTAAAGTAAAGTCTCCATTTTGTTTTTGAAAATAAACTGCACTATAACCACCTCTAGTTGCTTGTAGAGTTTGTTTAGCAATTACACTTTTACCGTTGACAATATCTCCTGATACTAAAGCACCAATGACAGTTTGATTCACTGGGTCTTTTACGGGTGTGACTGTGTAACGAATGAGAGCGCCTTGATTACGAAACCCCGTTGGTAAGGGTGGTGCTTCTTTACTTAGTTCGCTCCAACTCACAACACGAGATGCTTTAATCTGTTTAGAATTATTTAAAACTTCGCTAACTAAATTATCTGGATTAAATTCTTCACCTGTTCGGTCAGTATTGGCATTTGCAATAATCTTTAAATCTTTACCTACCAAGGTTGCGTATTCAATTTGTCTAGCTTTGACTTCATTTCTTAAAATTTGCTTTACTTCCGACTGAGAACTTAGATTTAGTAATCTACCGGAATTATGAAATTTAGTCGCACGAATTAATGCTTGGTTATCTGATTGTCCACGAAACCCAAGCCCCATTTGATTAACTTTGATATTATAGTTGATATCGGTAACAGCAATTTCTGATTTTGCTTGCTCGAGTATTTGACTTCGTAAGCCTTGAGTAATAATTAGCGTGGCGCCCATTCCTATACCTAGGATAGATACCATTTCGCAAGCGATTAACGCTATCATTTGCTTACGGCTAATTGGTAAGTTATAGAAATATTCTAAAATGGGTGACCTTTTTTTATTTAATGATTGTTCTGTTTTGTACATATTATAATAGTATTAATTACGCGAAGAAACCGGGTTTCTAATGTTGACTACTAATTTACCGTAATTACCACAAAAATGATGTATTGATGATAACCCATACAAACAAAAATGTAGAGACGCGATATATCGCGTCTCTACACAATTTGGGATGTTATTAACTATTTAGTTGCACCTGCCATTGGAAAAATAATTTCTTCCAAAGTTCTTAGTAACTCTTGCTCGTTGTATGGTTTTGAAAAGTAAGCACGGGCGCCTAATTGAATTGCTAGTTGACGGTGTTTATCGCTACTTCGCGATGTCAACATGGCTACAGGTATGCCTTTAAAATCAGTATTGGCTTTTACACGTCCTAAGAACCCATAACCGTCAACACGTGGCATTTCAATGTCGCAAATTACAGCTTGAACTCTTAAACCTGTTTGAAGTTTTTCAATTGCATCTTGCCCGTCTTTTGCTTGTTCTACTTTGTATCCAGCTTTTTCAAGAGTTAAGGCAAGGAAACGACGCACGTTTATTGAGTCATCAACAATTAAAATTGTACCTTTTTGGTTTTTTGGTGGTGCGGGTTTTTCTTCAACTGAGTTCAAGAAAGGAGTTTTTAACCGTGCAGATGGTAACTGTTGGTTCCGAGGTGTACGCTCACTCGCCGCAATGGCATATAATAGCTCACTGGCGTTAACTAAAGGTACTACTCTTCCATCACCTAAAATTGTACAGTTGTTGAAACCTGGAGGTAATGGAATATTTCCTTCAACTAAACGTATCGCAACTTCTTGTTCTCCCCACGTTTTGTCTAGCTGTACAGCTACAGGTTGGTTGTTACCCCGAATAATTAATACTGACTCGGCATTAATTGCAGGCGCCGTTTCTAAGTTAGGGTTATCAAAGCGAGGACAGTTAAACTCTAAATATCTACCTAGACGCACTAATGGCAGCATATTACCCTGCCAGTTAAGAACTTCTCCATTTCCCATTGGATATACTAAGTCTTCTTGTGACAAGAAAATTTCTTCTACTACATCGGTAGGAAATGCTAATAACATGCGGTTACTTTCTACAAGCAGCACTCGCGCGACGGAAAGGGTAAATGGAACAGAGAGACTAAAAGTAGTTCCCTCACCCAAACTTGTATTAACTTTAACATCGCCTCGAACTTGCTTTAGGTTGTTTCTAACTACATCCATGCCAACACCGCGACCCGAAAGAGCGGTAACTTGCTCGGAAGTACTAAAACCAGGTTCAAAAATTAATGATAGTAACTCTTCTTCTGTGGCAGCAGTAAGTAATGCTTCATCTAACCCCATCGCTAAAGCACGGTTGCGAATTTTAGCGAGTGGAATGCCACGACCATCATCACGTATTGTAATAATAGTACGGTTGCCTTGGTGTGTAGCTTTAATTTCGATTGTTCCCTGCTCAGATTTTCCAGCTGCTACCCTCGAAGCGGGGTCTTCAATACCGTGGTCGAAAGCGTTTCTAACTAAGTGCATTAAGGGGTCGTTTAACGCTTCTAGTATGCTACGCTCGATTAAAGTATTTCCACCTTCTATTTTTAATTGAACGTTTTTGCCATATTCAATACACAAGTCCCGCAACGCACGCGGAAAACGGTCTAATACGTCCGAAAGTGGACGCATTCGCACTTGAGTTAGTTTACGTTGGAGTTGTTTAGAAGTTTTATTGAGTTTACGAGAAATATTATCTGTATCATCAAGACTTAACTGTAAGTCAGTTGTTACTTCTTGCACCTGAACTATGGTTTCCATTACCTCTTGCGATAATAGATTAAGCTCGTTGTAACGATCCATTTCCAAAGCATCAAAGCGATGTTCAATACTTTGCACCTCTGTACCATCTGCAAATTCCAAACTTTCTTCGAGTTCTTGGCTGGCAACAAAGTAAGAAGGAACTTCGGATATTACTGTTGGTGATGTATTAAAGTACTCAGATGCTCTTGTGGAAATTTTATCGTATGCTGCACGTAAGTACTGGTTTTCACGCTCTAGTACTTGAACTCGTTGGTTAAGGTTACGAACTAATTTACGTAAACGTTCGAGTTGTAAATTTAAACCATTTCTTTGAATAACTAGTTCCCCAAACAAATCGTTGATTTGTTCAAGCTGCTTACTAGGAACACGCACTGTGTTTTCTTGGTCACGTTCTCTAGCTTTTTCGGGTTGCTCAACTTTACGCTCTGTACTCTCACCGAGGTTTTGTAGCTGGTAATCTTGATATTCGTCACCTATAATGCTAGATGCATCTGCGGTTTCGATTAATTGCACTTCCTCAAATTCTGCTGCTGCACTTTCAATTGCAAATGCTGCTTCTAATGCTTCAAAATCAGTATGTAAAATTTCGTCGTTTAGCCAATTTGACTCTATTTTACTAACTGCTGTTTCTGCGGCGCCGATGCGGTCTGGAATTTCTATAGAAATTTCTTCTAGAGTTGACTCGACATGCTCAGTATCATTTATAGCTGTAACTATATCAGTGCGAGCAGGAGTAACTTCTTCTAAATCAAGTTCTACGGGTAAACTATCGAGTTGATTAGTTAAAACTAGCGCTTGCGAACGGCGCCATGATAAAAGTGCAGCACGGGCAATAGTAGAAATATGGGCAGGGTCGGCGTATTCTAAATGATGTGCCACTGACTCGCATAAACGGCTAAAAGATTCGAGTTGTAACATCTCCCCTAACCCACCCAACTCAGCAGCCATAATGCTGACTTCTTCTAATAAGCTTTCGGGTTGGTTGTCTGCCAACATCGACTCAAGACGCTCTAAACAACCTTCCACCTCAGTCTGAAATAATAGGGGAATTATATCTTGCCCATCTTCTGATGACAGGATAGTAGAAGCATCTTCTTCGCTTGGGTCACCTAAACGCTCGTGCAACTCATCGAAAACAGGGTTACAAAAAGTTGCTAGCCATTCTGAGTCTAAAGTGGCGCCCTGTGAATGTAAATCGACGATTTGACGCAGCCAATCAACACCTGTTAGCAACAAACTTTGAAGCTCGGTATCAACCGAAACAGAATTTCGTTTTGTTTTTAAAACTTTAAACGAATCTTCTATTCGGTGTGCTAAATCGCTTAACACACGAAACCCCATCATTCCTGCTCCACCTTTAATTGAGTGGGCAGCTCTTAGTGCCGCATTGATTTTATCAATATCAATTCGGTTGCTGTCGATTTCAAGAAGAACTCCTTCGAGCGTATTCAGATAATCCGTCGCTTCTTCCAGAAACTGCATCTGGATTTCATGCTCTTTATCCTGTGACATGATTACTAGCCCTTAGTCATTAGTTATTGGTTTTTTTGTTATCTGTTTATTTTTTTTTCGGATAATAAGTAACTGGTATTGGCTAATTAATTTAGCCTAGCTTTAGATTAAAACCATTAGCTAGCTTTGGGTTATTTGTGTAAAAGGTTATAGTGAGTAACATATCTCCTAAACTAGTTAATAGCTAATACTAACAGGGATGCAAGAACTATCAACTACAAACTATTAATTTTTGCTACCACACATAATCTCTGGCTACATTTGTGCCTTATTTAAAGACTAACCCAAAGCACCTGTTACAAGCGGATGCCCACTATTAACCATTAACTAATTGACTTTGAAGGTTCCGACGGTTGATTGTAGTTGCTCAGATATTGCCACTGTTTGCTGTAATGACTGGGAAACTTGGCGTGAGGAACTACTAGTACGTTGGGAAGATGCAGCAATTTGCTTCATCAGTTCGCTAACCGTGCTGGAAGTCTCTAATTGCGATGCCGTAGCATTTGATATAGATTGTACCAAAGCATCGATTTGACGTGATACCTCTAAAATTTGATTCAAGCTTGATTTAGCATCTTCTACAATATGAGTTCCTTCTACAACTTGTGTGGTTCCCAGTTCCATTGCCTGTACAACCTCACTGGTTTCGCGCTGAATATTTTCGACAATTTGCTCAATTTCTTTTGTTGCTGCTGCTGAACGTGCCGCTAGTTCTCCCACCTCTTCAGCTACAACAATAAATCCTTGACCTTCTTCTCCAGCGCGAGCTGCTTCGATACCAGCATTGATAGCGAGTAAGTTCGTTTGCATTGAAATTTGGTTAATAAGTGCTACAACTCGCGAAATTTGCTGCGTTGACTCACCCAAACGCTTAACTTTTTTCGCTGTTTCTCCGACTGTTTCGCGTAAGCTCAAGATATTTTGCACTGTCATATCCATCGCCATACCGCTCTTTGTAGCTGTATTTCGTGCTGTGTTAGTCACATGCGCGGCTTTTTGAGCGTTTTGGGCGACTGCTTGCATGTCTCTTGTCATGCTATCAACTGCGCTGAGAGTACGATTTATTTCGGCTGCTTGTTCGAGTGCTTCGTCAGCAAGTTCATTTATGGCACCAGAATTAACGTTAATCGAATCGTTAACTTTTATTGCTGTTTGTTGAACTTGGGTAACAATCTCACGCAAACTCTCAACAATCGAGTTAAAGAAGTCGGCGACGGTGCCAATTTCTCCAGCAGTAACATCCGCGCGTACAGTTAAATCACCACTAGCGGCGCCTTCAACTTCGCTAAGTAGTTCTAGAAGTTGCATTTGTAAGGCTTCTTTTTGATGGCGTTCGTCTTCAGTGCTTTGTTCGGCAACCATTTTACCTTTTTCGACGGTTTCTAGAAGTTGAGCTTGTTCAAGAGCGTAGCCAATTTGAATACCAAGTTGCTTAAACAATTCAACTTCTGATGCTTGCCATTGACGAGGACTGTCACAGTGGTGAGCGATAAGCAACCCAATCAATTTACCTTGCTTGATTACGGGTGCAATTAAATTAGCTTTGACTGCGAATTTCTCAAGCATTTTAATGTAGCAAGCCGCATTTTTCAAACCTGGGTCGTCGTAGATGTTATTAATAACCCGAACTCGTCCATCTTTATAAGTTTCTGCATGTCTCTCGCGGAAACAGGGGTCATCAATTTCTACACCCATCATTTTTGGGTAACCTGCTACAACAGACTCAGAAATAATTTCTCCTTCTAGAGTTTGTAAGTCGAACTGGTAAAAAACCACTCGGTCAACTAATAATGCTTGACGAATTTCTCGAACTGCGGTTTTTGTAATTTCATCGTATATAAGTGTTTGCCGCATTCGTAATGTAATTTCAGCCAAAAGCGTTGCCCGTTCAGCATCCAACTCTTGTTTTTTCAACAGAGCTTGCATTTGCTCTGCCATTTGATTAATATTGGCGCCTAAAACACCTAATTCATCACCACGCTCAACTTCCAAGCGTGTATCTAGTTCCCCTTCTCCTAACCTGGCAACCGCAGCTGTTGCATTTAAGATTGGTTCCGTTGCACGTTTTGCGAGTAAGTAAGCAAGAATTGCTACAAGCAATGCAGTTAACCCAGTACCAATAACAGTAGTTAATAATAACTGACGCTGTGCATCAAATGCTGTTGCTTTGTTGGTTGCCAATACTGCTTTCCATTTTAAATCGGGTAAACCTTGAATAGCTGTTGTAGAAGCAGAGCTAACAACTTCGTCTCCACCCAATTTCTGAGTATTGATATTTTTACCAACTTGGTCTTTTTTACTTGCGACAAAAACTTTTCCATTCGCGTCAGCAATACTATATCTTCTACCTGTCCCCCCATAGTTTTGAATTACATTCTCTAATGATTCGACAGGCATTCTTGCTTTTAAAATTGCAACCGTTTCATTACTTGCATTATCCTTGACAGGAGATAAAGTATAAATACTGAGTTTGTTTGATGATGGAGATAATTGAGGCTGGCTGATGTAAGGGCGGTCGTCTCGTTTAACGGCTTTGATGTAATCTCTATCGCCAAGATTTGATGGTATTACACTGCCTTTAGATTGTACAATGACGTTGCCTTCCAAATCTACAACGGCAATGCTGTCATAAACTTTACTCGTCTCAGCAATTTTATCTAGAACGACTTGTTTTTCTTGAGTAGAAACTGATTCGCGAATTCTTCGATTTGCAAAAATTGGTAAGTTTGCCAATACTTGAACATTAGAATAACGTTCAACCATAAAGCGGCTAACTTTATCGGCTAAACCTTCAGTTTCTGACTGCTGCGACTGAGCAAATTTATTCTCAATTGATTTACTAGCAATCAAGTAAGATAAAATTCCAAATCCTAAAACAGGAAGAGTTCCAATTGCAATTGCAATAATTGTTGCCTTGGTTCGCAAACTTAGCTGTCTAAATTTTCCTGTCACAGAGTTCTTAATATTATGATTAGAAAAATTAGATTCCTGAGAATACAATATGATTTTATTATTATCTATGCCTCTATTAGATTCTGTAGGCATTAACGATTTATTTTTAGTATCGCTGCTCTTTGCAGGCTCAGTTTTATTAAACATAAATAATTTCCCTCAAATAAATTATCGAGAACACCGAATCTTGGAAACAAATCATTTTACAAACTAGCCGTTCATTACAATAGATGCACATTTTACGAAAACGAATAAACCAGGTTTCAACACATTCATTGTCGCAGACAAATAGTTATTTTATTACAGAAACCTGGTTTCTAAAAGTGAGGGAAAGGGAGTAAAGGCTTCTCCTTTCTCCCCCACGACAACATCGCTATTAATTAAATTAATCTGTTTTTAACGCAGAAGAATGTACAATTGCGTGAGCATCTAACACTAATAGCGTTTCTTGCTGTTGTATAACGCAACCGCGTAAATATGGAACTAAGCTTGATGCAACTTGTCCAATTGGCGAATGGATTTCATCAGGAAGAAATTTGACAGTGCCAATAATGTCATCAACAACTAAGCCTAATAATAGCGAATCAACTCGTATAATAATTACGCTGTACTGACGCAATCGAGTTTCTATAGACTCTAAATTGAGTATTCTTGGTAAATCAACTACCCAAACTATGCGACTACGCCAATTCATCAACCCCAAAATACACTCTCGCATTCCCGGCATCGAAGTTACTGACTCAACAGGCACTACAATAGCTTCTTGAGTATGAAGCATCGAAATAACCGCAGTAGTTTGCTGGTTAATGTGAAACTTGAGATAGCCGTCTCCTAAGCTAGTTAAGTTTTCTGTTGTCGAGAGTGGAAGTTTCGGATTGTTCATATATTAATTACATTGCAAGTGATTTTATAGCTAGCAGCAGTTCGTCGCGCGTGTAAGGTTTAGTCAAATAAGCATCTGCACCTTGTCGCATTGCCCACAAACGGTCAATCTCTTGGTTTTTAGAACTGCAAACAACAATTGGTACGTTTTCTGTGTTAGGATTTCGCTTGAGCGCGCGGCACAGTTCAAAGCCGCTCATTCCAGGCATTACTACATCGGTTACTATCACATCAGGCTTTAGAGTCGAGACTTTTTCCAAAGCTTCTTTGGCGCCAGTTGCTTGAATAACTTCGTAGCCACTTTCTTTGAGATAGTGACTCATTAACTCTAATTCACTAGGAGAATCTTCGACTATTAAAATTGTGCTTAACATTGTAAGAGTCATATTAAATTCCCTCAAATAATAATCGAATTGTATAAACAAATTTGATAAATTTAATTTATATTTGGGAATAAATCCCAAATAGCTAAAGCTTAAAAATTAAATCTAAGTGATGTGTTTGAAAACCATTTTCAATAACTCCGATTGAGTAAATGGCTTTGTCAAATAACCACTAGAACGTACCATCTTGGCTTTGGCGCGGTCAATAAAGCCCGTTCGGCCTGTAACCATTACTATTGGTATATCCTTAAATGATGAATGTCTTCGCAAAAGCGAACACAACTCATACCCATCTAAATTCGGCATTTCCACATCCAGCAAGATTAAATCGGGCTTACTGCGAAGAATTTGCATTAAAGCTTTTACTGGGTCATTTATCATCACCACCGCAAAAGTACTTTCATCCAAAAACCGCTTAATCGAGCTTAAAACAGTTAGACTGTCATCGATACAAGCAACTGTGTACACTTTTTTACGAAGTTGCTTGGTTGAATACTGGTTATTACCTCCTATAGTGTTAGTTTCTACATTTATATTATTGTCATTCCTGTCATAAGTATCTGTAGTATGAATGCTGCTAGATACTTGCTGGCTATCTTCGTTTTTTGACTCATCATCATATCGTGGCGCCTGTTTTTGCTCCTCTATATGGGTAATTACATCAGGGGCAGAATAGCTGTAGCGACTTCGTAATTGTCTTTGACATTGTTCAACCAAAGTTCTTAAATCTAGATGACAAAACTTAGGAAGGTCATCTAAAGCTGTTTCGCGACTAAACTCGTAACTACCCTCTTTCAACGTTAGAAACGACTCTAATACTTCGAGCGCTAATTCCTCAATCAATACAGATGCTTGCTCTCTCGTCATGTAATCACGATTAACTAACCAACAAATAGCTTGATAGTCAGCTTGTGCAATCGATTGATTAATGTGTTTCGGCTCGAATAATAATCGCATCTGCATTCGAGTCGAGCGATTCAAAGTAGGTATTTGTCGAGCCAAACGCTCTAAGTGTCCATCAAGCCAATCAAACAGTTGATTTGAGTATGAGGCATAGGTAAGTTTACCCTCCTCAAGATAAAGCGACCAAGAAATCGCACCAGTCAATACTTTCAAACAGCCAGTTGCACGGCGACTAGTTAACTGCGCTAGCAACGATAGTGGGTGTAGCTTCTGAAATACCCTATAACTATCGAGAGGAGTTGTACTCATTGTATCTGCTACCTAAACTTCATTTGATAGGTATAATCGAAATTTTTAATCATCGCACCCACTACTTCAGTAAATTTGGACTGTTTGTATATTAAACTACAAATATCCTTATTGGGGAAAAGTGGTAGAACTCTCTACCAGTAACCTTCTCACCCGACTCAGCATAACAATTATTTATTAGCTTGAGTGAATTATCTAGTTATCTATACTGAGCCTACCAAACATTTGAACACAGTTGCTAAAAAATCTGTAAAGACTAAATGAAGTCACTCTCCTCTATGTAAACTTTAGTTAGATGTTTTCGCGATAACACTGTATCAAGTCGCAATGATTAGAGCTACTTTTTCAGTGTTAGCACTTAAGTATAAAGCATCATTATCTAACAATGCAAACACTTGCTTCCTTTTTATCAATCATAAGCACTTTTACTATCTATGTTTTTATTTTTACAGCACTGAGTCATATTTACCTTTGTATATTTATTTTCTAGAGATTTTTATTCAGTAAAATTAAAGACTATGGAATTTAAATCAATATAAAGTTTTATTTTATACAATCTTAAAATACTTCGTTGCTCAGGTTAAGTTATTGTTCAAGTTAACAAGCATGAAGTATCAATTAAGAAAATAATGCTCATATCAAAATTATAATCAATCGTCTAGACTTGACTTAACATCTGTTTGTGTTTTTTCAGACAATATTTTCTGTATTTGTATAAACTTTGCTACTTGTTATTTTTTTTAGTCAGGTGTAATAAAATCTTAGAAACCGAGTTTCTTATTACAATCTGTAATCAAAATTACAATTTAGCCTAGAAACCCGGTTTCTTGTTGTTTACACAATAAAACCTGGCAGTCAATGTTGCCAGGTTTTAATGTTTTTTAACTTTATGCGGATGAAAGGACTTGAACCTTCACACCTTACGATACTAGAACCTAAATCTAGCGCGTCTGCCAATTCCGCCACATCCGCATCAGTTATAAATAATAACACAATAAAAATGAAATGGGAATACTAAATTACAAATTTCCCAAAATTAAGAAATATTACCGGATGGCAACACGAGGCAAACGGTGTTTGAAGGAGCAGAGAATTTCCCAAGATATGGTGTTTAGCTCGTTTGCCCAGTCGTCGGCAGTAATTTGTTCGTTTTGGTCTTTACCCAATATGGTAACGATTTCGTTTTCTTGAATATCTGGGATGCTGCTGATATCAAGCATAATTTGGTCCATCGTAATGGCGCCTATTTGAGGAACGCGCTGTCCTCTAATTATCACCTGCATCTTATTGGACAAATTACGGGGAATACCGTCAGCGTAACCAATGCCAACCACGGCAATACGCATATTGCGAGAAGCTACATATTTATAGCCATAGCTTACACCAGTTCCAGCTTCAATTGTTTTGACTTGGGTAACGCGGGCTTTGACTTGTAGAACAGGTTTAAGATTTACATTATGCAAATGCTCTGCTGGGTAATGTCCATAAATAGCTAACCCAACTCGCACCATATCGTAATGTAGTTTCTTACTAACGAGTGTTGCGGCACTATTGGCAAAGTGCAAACTGGGTATTGTGATACCACTAGCTTTAATTTGGGCAATTGCAGCTTCAAACCGTTCATGCTGAAGGTTCATAATGGTAGAGTCTGGACTGTCAGCAGTTGCTAAATGCGAATAAATACTCGCGATACGTAAGCGAGGTAAGCGAGTTACCAACTTAACGAATTCCCCAGATTCTTGCCAATTAGTTCCTAAACGCGACATTCCTGTATCTAGCTTGATATGTACAGGTAATGAAGAATTATAATTAATCGCTTCCAACGTATTAGAAAAAACTAAAGCTTGTCTGGGACTACACAACGTTGGCTGAAGTTGCCAATTCGCAATAGCGTGTATTTGTTCAAAGGTTTGTGCGGCGCCTAATAGTAAAATCGGTGCAGTAATTCCAGCTTCGCGCAGTTGAATACCTTCTGGAACTGTGGCAACTCCTAACCAACTGGCGCCAGATGATAACGCGACTTTAGCTATAGTAACCGCTCCATGACCATAAGCATCAGCTTTAACGACCGCCATTAACTGTGTCTGTGGTACCAGCAACTTCTTTAACTGCTTAACATTATGCTCCACGGCGCCTAAATCAATTTCCACCCAAGCACGTTGCTGCATCCAAGAATAAGTATCTCTTTCCTGATGAGCAATACCCAGAAACTGCTCATTACTCAACATATCCATATAACTCCTACACACCACACAATCACGTCACCCAAAGTGAATGAATATTACTTGAATATACAAATCACTCCCAGCAACTCCGAATAATTTGGAAGTTTAACCCTCAAAACCAAATTCGGGCAAGAGCAAAGGGATATATAACTGTAACAATCTGTGACAAATCCTCAATCTATATAAAAATATTTTTACGACAATACATGTAATAAAAATTACATAATGTTTTTATGGATAATTGCGTAACAAGTCGCGTGACTGCGAATGTTGAAGCTAAAGCCAATCAACACTATGGGGCTGGAGTTGTATCTAAAATATCTTAATCTTTAAATCTATCTCAGTCTTTCCCAGCTTTTAAAGTCACTTGTTGTATGTATAAATTGTGCTACTCTGGCGAACTGGGTTATATTTGTGTTAATATATGTAAAACTAATACCTTGAGCTTTGATCAATGGGGAAGGTCTTAGTATTAAACGCCTCTTACGAACCGCTTAACATTACAAGCTGGCGCCGCGCTGCTATCTTGCTTATCAAGGGTAAAGCGGAACAGGTTGAGCATAATGGTAAATTTCTTTACGCTGACTTCCCACTGCCTACCGTCATTCGGTTGAGGCACTATGTCCGCGTACCTTACAAAGAAATTCCCCTTACTCGTCGGAACTTATTACATCGCGATGGTCACTGCTGTCAATACTGCGGTTATTCCGGAGATGAATTGACGTTAGACCACGTTATTCCGCGCTCCCGTGGTGGTGGAGACAGTTGGGAAAACATTGTAACGGCGTGTGTTCGCTGCAATGTTAGAAAAGGCAGTCGTACACCACAAGAAGCTAATATGCCTTTACGGCATACACCAAGAAGACCTTACAGCAGTCTTTATTTTGAGGTAAGCAAACACCTTAAAACAGGAACGCATAAGGAATGGCAAAAATATGTAATCGGTCTCTAATACTACAACACTTTGTTAAGAAATGTAAAGTAGTGGAGAGCAATCGATAACGTTCGCACAGAATGCGAGTTGAGCGACGAACTTTTAGAGTTTAGCAGAGAAAATCGTCGTAGGCAACTCCTGTGTTGAAATATTTTTAGTTTGGCGATATTTGGCGCGTCTTCTGGAGGCGCCTAGTTCACTCTTGTAATTGACTTATTGCCTAAAATATATATTAAAGGGTTATCGTGCTTAGGTTTGGTGCGATAGATATAGTGCTGTCGAGCGATATTGCATAAAAAGGTCAGTCTAAATGTATATTTAACTCAAGCGCAGTGATGTATAAGACTGGCATAATAGATGGTGCCAAGCTTAAAAATTTTTGCGAAAATTATAAGTGTGTGGCGATACATAGTGACTGACGATGTCACTGGTGGTAATTATTTTATTAACAGAGATAAGGAGCCTCACCAAATCAAAAACAAATTTTATATGCAACTAAACTCTTCCCTTTCTCAGCTTGAGAGTCTCACCTTGACAAACGATTCACATTCTGAAGAGACAGACCTAGACATTGAACCCCTGGTAAGGCAACCGACTAATGGAGCAAACACTGAAAGTGCTTTTGTCGGACAGCAGCGCAATAACTATCTAGCGTACCAGAAATCAGAAGAACTACAGCAAACGTTAATGGGGCGCCGACACGAGCGTCATTTAATAGTATTGCAAGATTTTCCTGACCCAGATGCGTTGTCATCAGCTTGGACTTACCAGTTAATAGCCCAGCAATACGATATCAAGTGTGAAATAATTTACGGGGGCACGTTAAGTCACCAAGAAAACATCGCATTAGTCAAGCTAACGGGTCTACCAGCACAACGTTGGACTCCACCAACGCTAAAAACAAAAGATTTATCACTTTATCATGGCTTTGTATTAATCGATAACCAAGGAACCACCTCGCAGTTATTATCGGCAGTTGTCCAAGCCAAATTGCCGCTTGTAGCAGTTATCGACCATCACAGTTTGCAAGGAGAACTTAAGTCAGAGTTTACAGATATACGTCCTTCGGTACGAGCAACCGCAACAATTTTTACTCAGTACTTACAAACAGGGTTACTAACCCTTGACAATAGCGTCAGTCAACATGTTAAATGTGCTACTGCCTTAATGCACGGCTTGCGTTCTGATACCAATCGGTTAATGCAAGCGCAGGAGGAAGATTTTATGGCAGCAGCATATTTGAGTAGGTTTTACGATGCTCAACTTTTAAACGCTGTATTACAAGCGAATCGCTCGAAACGGGTGATGGATGTAATTGAGCGGTCATTAAAAAATCGGATCGTTCAAAACAACTTTTCGATAGCTGGAGTTGGGTATTTACGTTATGACGACCGTGACGCAATTCCGCAAGCAGCAGATTTTCTGGTGACAGAAGAGAATGTTCATACTGCTGTAGTGTATGGTATAGTTCACGACGAAGACGAAGAACTCGAAGTAGTTATTGGTTCGTTACGAACAAGCAAACTGACTTTAGACCCCGACGAATTCATAAAAGAAGCATTTGGGCAAGACAGTAGCGGTAGATTTTTTGGTGGTGGACGTACCAGTGCAGGTGGATTTGAAATTCCAATGGGCTTTTTGTCGGGAGGGAACGAAAACTCCGCTTATGCCAGAATGAAATGGGAAGTTTACGACTCGCAAATCAAGCAGAAGTTGTTGAGACTAGTAAACCCAAAGGATAATCCTATTCAGCCTGAATAACATTTTTTTGTAGAGACGTTACATGTAACGTCTCTACACATGTAATAAAGAATATATATATATAGAGGCGTAGGAAAATATTATTATATAAACATGAGAATCCAAGTCAAATTTGCTTCATTATTGTCCCAGTTTAGAGCTTGTCACTGGTGGTTTGGCATTTTGTTATCGATGGCAATGGCCGCTCCTGCTCAAGCAACAGTAATTTTGCGTATCGCAATTGAGCAGAACGTTAACCAAGTCAGAGTCGGTAGTTCTACTACTGCGGTTGTGAAGGATGGTAGTGGTCGGACGCTAGGACAATTACCAGCAAACAGCGCATATTTTGCTCAACCTGTACCTGGAGGTGGAGTTGCATTAGATAAATGGCGTTCAGGTTTGTTTTGGATTGAGCCAACTGCAAAAGGGTATGTTTTTATTGGTGACAAGTGGTATAGAGGAAGAACTTTAGTAGTTCCAACAGGTCAAGGTTTAACAGCAGTTAATTGGATTGATTTAGAAGAGTATCTTTACAGCGTTATTGGTGGTGAAATGGACGCACGTTGGCCCCAAGAAGCACTTAAAGCGCAAGCTATTGCCGCACGGACTTATGCTATTTACAGACGCGAACAAAATCGCAATGACCCCATTTTTGATTTAGGGGACACTCCAGACAAGTGGCAAATATACAAAGGAATAGTAAGTGAGTCTCCTAGTACGCTAGATGCAGTCGATAAAACAGCGGGTCAAGTGTTAACTTACAACAACCGAATAATTGAGTCAGTATTTCATGCTTGTTCGGGTGGACATACCGAGAATGTCGAAGATGTTTGGGGCAGAAAAGAACCTTACCTGCGGGCAGTACCAGACTTTGACCAAAATATTCCTGAGTGCAGTTGGCAACGAACTTTTACAGCAGCAGAAATTGGTCAACGTTTTCCTGAAATTGGTAAAGCCAAGCAAATGGCAATAGAAACAGTATCGTCCTTTGGTAGCGTTAGGTCGTTACGTATTGTCGGTGAAAAGGGTACAAAAGTATTGCGTGGTGAAGATGTACGGACAGCGCTCAAACTCAGAAGTACCCGGTTTACTGTTGCTAATGCACCTGGTGGTAACTTTTTACTTCAGGGTCGAGGTTTCGGGCACGGTGTAGGCTTAAGTCAATGGGGCGCCTACAATTTAGCATTACAACGCGCAAATCACCTACAAATATTAGCTTATTACTTCCGAGGTGTAGCACTCTCACCTATTAGAGCAAGATAGGAAATAGTTCTGAGTGCTGAGTGCTGAGTGCTGAGTGCTGAGTGCTGAGTGCTGAGTGCT
>ERZ1066124.470-NODE-470-length-26172-cov-27.163074_pt1 | contig 26172 bp, 22 predicted proteins | sample MGYA00382771_ERZ1066124 | MGnify/ENA primary metagenome ERZ1066124 (study PRJEB33369, sample SAMEA5778354) | biofilm metagenome | biome: Industrial cooling water; feature: Water cooling tower basin; material: Biofilm | place: United Arab Emirates | collected... | reverse complement strand
GGCTCAACTGGAGCAGAAATTACTCCAGCGAACTTTGCCGCCCTAGAAAAAAAGATCGGCATCTGGAGCAGGTTAACAAAGGCTTGCTTGAACAGATACAGACTCCAGTCGAGGCAGCGATGGTCGTGCGCGTGGAAGAAGCTGAGATGGATGAAATGTGGAGCTTTGTACAGTCGAAGAAACAGCAACGCTGGCTGTGGCACGCCATTGATCATCGCACTGGGAAGGTGCTAGCGTATGTGCTGGCTCCCCACGAAGATGCAGCTCTCAAGCAACTTCAGGTGCTACTCGCTCCATTTGGCATCGAACGCTTCTACACCGATAGTTGGGGCGCGTATCTGCGATTGCTTGATGCAGAGCAACATACTGTTGGCTTTGCCAACACTCAGCGAATCGAACGCTCATCTCTTAACGCTGCGGATACGCATCAAGCGATTAGCTCGAAAAACAATTTGCTTTTCCAAGTCAGTTTGGCTGCATGATGTAGTGATTGGATTGTTCATCAACCGCTATGAATTTGGTCGAGCAATTTGATAGTTCGTCCACAGGTCTAGAACATTACCGGATGGGCGCTTATAAACTGGCGGACATTAAAAGAATTAGATGCTCGGTTATCTCACTAACTTTTAGATAAAAGTTAGTGGGTTTGATGCTCGGCTGAAAACAAGCCACAGCAAGACCTTGACCGCTTCAATCTTCAAAATTAATAAAAACCCAAAATTTGCAACTCGCTAAGTTTTCGTGTTTAATTATTAAAACTTAGTCAGTCAATTATTTAGACCAAATGGCGTTTCAAAAAGGCGAAAATCCACATCGTCCGATCGCAGGTTCAACGATTAAGGTTGAGCCGATCCGAGACAAGAAAGCGATCGTTCGCATCAAGAAAATTCTGGCAAATCACCCCCGCGATCTTTGCTTGTTCACCGTGGGCATCAACACTGCTTACCGCGCTAATGAATTGTTGTCGCTCAAGGTTGCACAAGTCAAAGGATTGCGAGTCGGAGATGTCCTCGAACTGAAGCAAAGTAAAACACATAAGTATCGACCTGTGACGCTGAATGCAACCGCGATCGCAGCAATTCAAAATCTACTAGAGACTTCACAGTTTAAAGAAGACGACTTTCTGTTTACTGGACAACGAGGAGTGCTGACTGTTCCAACCGTGAGTACGATGGTTAAGTCTTGGTGCCGAGATGTTGGTCTGCGGGGTAACTATGGAAGTCACACGCTTCGCAAAACATGGGGATACTGGCAGCGAGTCGAGCGAGGAACGAGCATTCCATTACTGATGGAGGCATTTGGTCATGCAACACAACGACAGACGCTCTCCTATTTGGGGATTCAGTCTGACGAGATTGCAGAGATTTATAGCTTTGAGTTGTAGCTCCGCTGCGGCAGTTTTTAATTACACCCTTTCCCAAACTAGTTTGAAAGTACGGAGATCTGCTTTGAACTGAAAAGTTAAGATATCTTGTGTAACTTCCTCTCAAGAGTTACACAAGATATCTTGGTTGGCTCGACTGAGTTATGTCTGTCAAATTGCACGTTTAGAATAAAGTTCCGAAGTTGAATACTTGAGCTTGCGATAGTGACGTTAGCAACTTGTACTTTTGACATCCTCACCGGGCTGAAGCCACGGCGATTCCCAAGACTCACGACTTAGGTTTCTGCTTCTTTCCGTTACCGGACTTTCGCAACTGCCCTTTAACCTCATGGCTATCAGGTCTTACGTTCGCTCTACAGACTGCAACGGTGTGTCCCACCGCCAAAACGTTTCGTGCCGCGTTGATGTCTCGGTCATGGTGCGCCCCGCAGTTGGGGCAATCCCATTCACGGATGTTCAACGGCAACGATTGAAGGATGTGACCGCAGCTTCCACAGCGTTTAGAACTGGGGAACCATCGGTCAATCTTCACCAAGTTCCGACCATACCACTTGGCTTTGTATTCGAGTTGGCGCACCAACTCACCCCAGGCAGCATCGGCAATTTGTCGTGCCAGTTTGGGGTTCTTCACCATGTTCTTCACTGCCAGGTCTTCAACTGCAATCGTTTGATTTTCACGAATCAGTTGAGTGGTCAGCTTATGGAGAAAGTCTTTGCGAGAGTCAACTATTTTGGCTTGCACTCGTGCGACTTGAACTCTCGCTTTGTCTCGGTTATTCGAGCCTTTTTGCTTGCGAGAAAGTGCTTTCTGGACTCGTTTGAGCTTCTTTCTCAGGCGCTCAAAATGCTTGGGATTGGCAATCTTTTCGCCATCACTGGTCGCAATCAGGCTGGTGACTCCCAAGTCCAATCCAACCGATTTTTGAATTTGTGGAAGTGTCCGGATGTTGGGATTGTCCACCAACAACGAAACGTGCCAGCGTCCATTCGGACTCAAGCGAACGGTAATGGTCGAAGGTTCACAACCCACGGGAAGTTGACGGCTCCAGCGAATCGGCAAGGCATCTTTGCATTTTGCCAAAAACACCTGTCCGTCCTTCCATTTGAACGCGGACTTCGTGAACTCGGCAGAGCCGCCATTGCGTTTCTTCTTAAAGTTCGGGTATTTGGCTCGTCCTGCAAAAAAGTTCGAGAACGCTTTTTGCAAGTGTCTCAATCCTTGTTGCAGAGGAACACAGCTTACTTCATTCAAAAACTGGAGGTCGTCTTGCTTTTTCCAGTCTGTCAACAAAGCAGAGGTTTGAACGTAATCAATCGATTCCTGACGTTCATACCAGGCTTCGGTTCTCGCCGCCAGAGCGCGGTTGAAGACCAAGCGTACACAGCCCAACGTGCGATGCAGCAAGGATTCTTGCTCGGCGGTTGGATAAAATCTGTATCGGAACGCTTGTTCTACCATGCCTCACATTTTCGCTTTGTTGCTGTGAGATTGTCAACCGCAACCGGGATTGACCGGATTGCAGTTGACGCTCCTCTACCTCCCTGCGCTGAAGCGTCAGGGTTTCCCGGAGGTTTCCGATGAGATGGCACAAAGCATTGAGTGAAGTACCAGCAACAGTTTGAACAATCGCTTTCTCATAGAGAAAGTAATTTCGCTGAAACCCGAATTTTCAGAAGCTTAGAGCAATTAGGGAACGCTACTGTTACGATTAGGTCGATTTGAGGCAGCGATCGCGCTTCTAGTTGATGGGGTTGGAATTGCAAATATTATGATTGCGTCCGTTACAGAGCGGACTTCTGAAATTGGCTTGAGACGCGCTCTCGGAGCAACGCAGCGAGAAATCATGCTGCAATTTATCCTAGAAGCAATGCTGTTAAGTTTGATTGGTGGCACGATCGCGGTTGGTGCGGTGCATGGATTAACGCTGATTGTCACCGATACATTTGATTTACCTTATGAATTTGAGATAGCAGCAGCAGGTTTAGCGATTGGTTCCGCTCTAGTTGTGGGTGTTGGTGCGGGGTTTGTGCCAGCGTTGCAAGCGAGTCAACTCGATCCAGGAAAAGCACTGCGATCGCAGTAATTTTTGACCATGTTCATCATACGCCGATCTACAACGATCGCTTTGCTTCCTATTTCTTACGCTGAAACCAATTCCGTTTCCAGTTACTCCAGAATCTCATTCGCGGTTAGAAGAACTTTTCTAAAATTGCTTGTCGTGCAACATCATCAACATCGAATCTGGAGAAGCGATCGCAGGTTGAATGTTTTCATAAATCTGCGGATGCTTTGCTTGAAGTTCAGCCTGATTTAACTGAGCATCCAAGATTTTGCCATCCTTCGTGCTGATGGTATAAAGAATCTCGTCTGCGCTGGCTTCGATGATCACGTTGTAATCTCGCATCTCTAATCGAGACAAAACGGACTTTTCTTGAGCAGGTGACGGAATCGTTACTCCCCAACCCAAGATTGGAACAAGCAACATCGCAAGAAGAATTTGACGCATTTTCAAACCTCCAATTTGACATTCCTAATCCTAACGTCGAAGTTCTTGTTCTTCAATCAATTTGAGACTGTTACCGTTTGATATGGCTTGCCCATAGGCTACATACACAAACATTGCTCTTAACCAGGTTATCGATTATGGCTCACAGAACTGGATTACTCGATGATGCAGCGTGCTGATGATCAGAAAGCACTTGATTGATAACAGATCGGGCTTTGCTTGCTTCCACGGGATTCGTCTTAATGTGTTCAACCAATGTGATCAACGCCTTCCAGAGTGCCCAGCCTCGACCTCGTGCCCAAGTTGCTTGATCGACTGCAAGTGCGGCGCGGAACAGTTCTCGACTCTTCCCACTCAAGAGCGTCCATGCGATCGTTAAGTCACAAGCAGGATCACCCACACCGGAACAGCCAAAGTCAATGACTGCGCCTAATTGTCCTTTGTTGACCAGCAGGTTTCCTGCACTGACATCTCCGTGAAACCAAACAGGTGAACTGTGCCATGTTGCTTTAAGCGCTGCTTCCCAGACTGCATTTACAGCATTCGTGTCAATCTCATCCTCTAAGATTGCAGCGGACTGACGGGTATCCGCATCGTAAACGGTAAGCGACCCACCCCGGTAAAAGTTGTGCGCTCCAGGGTTCGGTCCGCCTGTTGGATCGATCTGTTGTAAAGCTGTCAGGAAGTGGGCGAGTGCGATCGCGAATTGCCCCAGATCGTCGATTCGCTCGATCGCAGCGGTTTCACCTTCTAGCCAACGGTAAACCGACCAGTGCCAGGGATATCCATGTGCTGGCACACCCATTGCCAGAGGAGTAGGAATTGGAAGGGGAAGGAGTGGTGCAAGTTGCGGCAACCACTGTTGCTCCTTTTTCACTTGCGCGGCGTACCCTTCGGCGCTTGGCAGCCTGATGGACATTTCCTTGCCTAGATGAAACGTTCGGTTATCGACTCCGCCGAGTGCGACAGGTTCAATCGGAAGGCTTGCCCATTGAGGAAACTGCGATGCAATCAACTTTTCTACCAGTGATACATTGATGTCCATGTTTTATACACTCTCGCTAATTCCGGTGGCGCTGACGTGGATGAGTCGGAAGTTGAGCCGCAATGAGTTGTTGTGAATAGGGGTGCTGTAGTTTTGTGAAATCAGAAGAATTCAATGATTCGACGATCGCGCCTTTGTACATGACTGCAACGCGATCGGCAAGATAAGCAACAGCAGCAAGATCATGAGTGATGAATAGGTAAGACAGATGAAATTGACGTTTTAGATTCAGAAGTAGACTCAGAATTTGGGCTTGAGTGGTCATGTCTAGACTGGAAACAGGTTCATCTAGAATCATCAGTTTTGGTTTAAGCGCGATCGCTCTTGCAATTGTAACGCGCTGCAACTGTCCGCCACTAAACTGATGTGGGTACTTATCAGCATCTGCTGCTGTTAAACCAACTGTTTCTAGAAGTTGGATCGTCTGCTCGGTTGCTTCAGATGCCGTAAGTTTTAGATAGTTGCAAAGAGGCTCAGTAATAATCGCTTTTACATTGAAGCGGGGATTGACTGAACTGAAGCTATCTTGAAAAACAACCTGCATTTCGCGCCGTAGCGATCGTAACTGCTGCGATTTTAGCTGGTTTAGGTCTTGCCCTTGAAACCAGATCTGACCTCTATCCGGTTGTTCTAAACCGAGGACAATTCGCCCTAGCGTGCTTTTCCCTGCGCCACTTTCTCCCACAAGTCCTAAACAAGTTCCAGAAATTAAATCGATTGAAACATCTTTTAGAGCCGGAACACACTGCACCGCACCGCTCCAACCCGATCGCAGGAAGTAGCTTTTAGAAACATTCTGAACCGATAGTAAACTCATCGCTTTTCTCCGAGTCTAGGGGTGAGTCGAGCAGCGAGAAGCGATCGCGTGTAAGCGTGCTGGGGTTGATCAAATAATTGATTGACGCTAGTTTGCTCAACTAATTCACCGTTCCACATCACCACAACGTCATCCGCCATTTGTGCAATCACGCCTAAATCGTGCGTCACAAGCAATACTGCACAGTTTGTTTGCTGCTGAAGTTGTTGGATCAATCTCAAAATTTGCATTTGTGTGATCACATCTAAAGCGGTTGTGGGTTCGTCTGCAATCAAAACTTGGGGTTTTAGAGAAAGCGCGATCGCAATCATGACCCGCTGCAACATTCCGCCGCTAAGTTGAAAGGGATATTGACGCAGAACTCGCTCTGGTTCAGACAGTCCAACTGTGCTGAGATGATGGAGCGCACTAGATTGTGCATCAGTCTGCGTAAGGGATTGATGAGAGCGTAGGGTTTCAGTGAATTGCTGCTCGATCGTGGCGATCGGGTTAAAGAAACTTGCAGGATTTTGAAAGATCATGCCGATTTTACGCCCACGAATCTGTCGAAGTTGAGCAGCATTCAAACCGATTAATTCTTGACCCGCAAGCTGTACACTTCCTTCAACTGTTGCTCTTTGTAGCAATCCAAGCATCGATAAGCAAGTTGCACTCTTCCCGCTACCACTTTCACCGATGATGCCTAGAACTCTTCCGGGTTGAAGTTCAAAGGTGACACCGTGAACGATCGAACGCCCTGAAAATGCGACCCGTAATTGATCAACCGTTAGCACTGCTTCAGCCATTTTCTAGTTTTGTTTTTAGGGTTTTAACTCGCATTTGCTTTTCCATTCGAGGATCAAGCACATCTCGAAGAACATCTCCAACTAGGTTAAAAGCTAAGGTCGTGAGAAACAGCATTAATCCGGGATAGAGCATGAGTTCCGGTTGGCGACGAAAATACTCTCGCCCGTCGTTGATCATCGCGCCCCATTCTGGAGTGGGTGGCTGAATGCCCAAGCCTAAGAACGATAAGCCTGCAATGTGTAGAACAATGTGACTAATATCGAGCGTTGCAAGGACAGTCAGTTCAATCAGAGTGTACGGCAGAATGTGTCTCAGCATAATGGGCAAGCTGCGTGTTCCAGAAACGATCGCTGCTTGCACAAAATGGCTCTCTTTCACGCTCAGAACACGACTGCGAACAATTCGCGCATACCCCGCCCAATGCGTCGCAACTAGCGCAAAAATCAAATTTCCAATGCTACTTCCAAGAGTTCCCACGATCGCGAGCGACAAGATGAGTGACGGAAATGCTAGAAACACATCGCACAGTCGCATCAACCCATGATCGAGCCGACCGCCGAAGTATCCTGCAACTAAGCCAACGCACAAGCTAATCAAGGTTGTAAACATGACAACGATTAGCGCGATCGACAGCGAGACTTGTCCTCCGTACATCAGACGGGAAAGGATGCAGCGACCTAGGTGATCTGTTCCTAGAGGGAACGTTGTACTAGAAGGCTGGAGCTTTTTCATTAAGTCAACGGCTAGAGGATCGTGAGGTGCAATCAGGGGTGCAAAGAGCGAGATCAGAAGTACGATCGCAATCAAACTAAGACCGAGCCAAGCTAACTTATGATTCAATAATCTTTGTATGATCATCACGGCTAAATCTCCTGGTTTCCCAAACGAATGCGCGGATCGAAATAACTGTAAGTCAAATCAACCCCGAAATTAACGACTACAAACAAGACAGCCGTTAAACACACATAGCACTGAATCATTGGATAGTCTCGGTTTAGAATCGATTGCACTGCAAATCGTCCCAAACCTGGTAAAGCAAATACATTTTCTACGACAACCGTTCCCGCCAGCAGATGAGCAAAGCTCAGTCCAAACACTGTAACAACGGGCAAAAACGCATTTTTTAACACATATCGCAGCACAACTAAGCGCTCTGATAGTCCTCTTGCTCTCGCATATAGCACATAGTTTTGACTGAGACTTTCGAGCATACTTCCGCGCAGTAATCGCGCATAAACTGCCGCAGGTGCAAAGGCTAAAGTGATAGATGGTAAAATCCAATCTACGATCGAGCCTCGACTGGTGACAGAAAACCAGCCTAGCTTAAAGCTAAAGACATACAACAGCAAAAATCCAAGCCAGAAACTCGGCATCGATACCCCTGTATAGGCAAATAGCCGACTGAACTGATCGAATACAGTATCGCGATATAGAGCAGCAAAAATTCCCATCGGTACACTAATCACAACAATTAGCACCGTTGTACAGGTCATGAGCATGAGCGTTGTTGGAAGATAGTTCATCACTTCCTGTAAGACAGGTTTACCTGTGATGAAGGAGCGCCCAAAGTCCAATCTCAGAACGTGCCAAAGCCAATCGAGATACTGAATAGGGAGTGGGCGATTGAGTCCAAGCCTTTCTCGCATCGCCTCGATCGCTTCTGGAGTTGTGGGCGTATCTGTTGCCCGCAATATCACCGCTGCTGTATCGCTGGGCATCTGTTGCATTAGTAAAAACGCGACAATTGAGATTCCCAGTAGAACCGGAATCAGTTGCAGTCCGCGCCTAAAAATATAGTGGTTCGTCAATTTCACAGCTAGTAATGGATTGTTCTAAGATTTACTGAGTTTGCTCAAGGGCACTTGATAAGCTTGCGGCATAAATTCAAATCCAGACAGATTTTTGTGCAGAACAGCAACATTTGTTGAATAGGAAATGGGTAGATAGATCGCTTGTTCATGCAGCGTTGTGAGAATCTCCCGGTAGAGTTGCCGCCGCGATTTTTCATTGGTGGTGAGTAGGACTTGGCTAATTTTACGATCGAGGTCTGCTTTCATCGGGAGTCCTTTTTGTGCAGCATAGTCAGCATGGCTAGGAACTCGCATCGAAGAGAGTATCGCTTGAGGTTCGTAAGGCGGACCCCAAGTCTCATTGAAAATCAAGTTAAATTCACCGTTTGCTTGACGCTCTTTCCAAGCCTGCTTTTCTTCGCCTAGAAGCTTGACCTCAATTCCCACTGCTTTGAGGTCAGATTGAATCGATTCCGCGATCGCTCGATCGACTTTATTATCTCCACTAAAGGATAGATCGAGAGTGAGGGTCTGACCTTCCTTCTGGCGAAACGCTTGCCCTGGAGGTTGCTTCCATCCTGCTTCATCGAGTAACACTTTAGCTCGATTAACATCATAAGCATAGGGACGCAATCCAATATCTGCATAGGGAACTTCCTTAGAAAAATAAGTATCAGCCCTGCGTTCGGTGTTGTAGAAGATTGCATTTACGATCGCATCTTTGTTCACCAGATGTTGAATTGCCTGCCGCACTTTTAGATCTTTGGTTGCTCCCCGATTAGAGTTTACTGCGATCGCTCTAGTATTCAATGGAGGTGACACTTCTGCAATGTATTGACCAGAATCGCGCAGTTGCTTGAATGAATCAAGACTAATTTCGTCAGAACCATAGATCAAATCTAGTTCATTGTTCTCAAATGCCAACACTCGCGTTTCACTATCGGGAATAATTTTAACCGTCACTTGTTCTAGAGCAGGCTTCTTACCCCAGTAGTTTTCATTCCGCTTAAACGTTGCTTGAGCGTCTTTTTGATAGTCGGTTAGTATCCATGCTCCAGTGCCGATCGGTGCTTTGATGCCTTTTGCAGTAGTTCCGCTTTCTGGAAATGCTTTTGGTGACAAGAAACGTACCGGACGAATCAGAGTGAGTTCTTGAAGGGCTGGATAGTAGGATGTTTTTAGATACAGCTTCAAAGTACGATCGCTGGTGGCTTCAACGCGATCGATCTCCTGAACTAGCCCAAGCCAATCATGCTCTTGACGATTTTGTAAGATTTGATCAAAGTTTGCTTTCGCAGCAGCAGCATTGAATGGGGTTCCATCTGAAAACTGTACCCCTTGACGCAGTTGAAAGGTAATTGACTTCCCGTCTGGTGCAACCTTCCAGCTTTCTGCTAAGGCAGGTTGAATCTTGCCGCCACGATCGTAAGTGACTAACGATTCATAAACCAAATCTTGAGCAAACAACTGGCTTGGTCCATAGCGATGCGGGTTGAGTGGTCCTACATCTTGCGACCAGGAAAACGTCAGCGATCGAGGATTAACAGAATTCGATTGAGTGCAACTTGGCAACACAACCAAGATGGCAATCATGACAATCAATAAACTATAAAAAATGTTTTTTCTCATAAAGCAGCGATCGCTGAATGGAGTAAGTGCATTGATGCGTGTCTTGACAGCACAGTATATAGTATCTTAAAGTCTTTTGGGAATGATTATCATTCTAAATAAATGTTGAAATAAGGGTTTCCTGACCACTCAGCGATCGCTTAGGTCGTTGTCATTAAATGTGTTTGAGATGAGCATGACGAGAATGAATGAGATGAGTGCGATCGCGCTCTTAGCTGTTTTATCAATCCAGGTTCCGACTGTTCAAGCTGAGACTTTACCGCCTGAACAGTCTGCGACAACCCCTTCATCTGATGCCCCAATTCATACCGTTCAGACCTTGCCGAAAGTTTCCACACGGGCAGCAGACTTAGAGCCAGAACAATCGTCTCTCACTTCTGAAATCGCACATGAAATCGCACAATCTGAACCGATCTCAGAACCCGAAGAAGAAGAAGTAACAGTTACCGGAGATGGAGCGCGAGGCTATCGAGTTCCAAGTGCAGGAACAGCAAATCGAACGGATACGCCTCTGCGTGATATTCCTGCCAACATTCAAGTTATCCCCCGTCAAGTGCTAGAAGATCAAGGCGTAACTCGCGTTGAGGAAGCACTGCGAAATGTGAGCGGAATCACCTTCGGGAATTCTTTTGGCGGTCGGCTTTCTCAATTTACGGGACGAGGGTTTCCGGTTACTCAATTTCGCAATGGATTGCTTGAAGGGAGTAGCACAGGGGCGCTATTTAGATTTAACTCGCTCACAGCGGTTGAAACTGCGGACATCGAGCAAATTGAAGTCCTGAAAGGTCCTGCTTCGGTGTTGTTTGGACAAGTAGAACCTGGCGCAACTATCAACTATGTCAGTAAAAAGCCTCTTTTCAGACCTTTTTATAATGCAACTTTGAATGTCGGAAGTTATGGTTTCTTTCGTCCTACATTTGATTTTTCAGACAAGTTAGATCCAGGCGGTAATGCTTCTTATCGATTGAATGTAGCTGTTGAGCGTGCTGAAAGCTTTCGGGATTTTGTAACTACGAATCGTATTTTCATTGCTCCCAGCGTTGCTTGGAAAATCAGTCCTCGAACGACTTTGAGCTTTGAGGGATCATTTCTCAAAGATGAACGCCCCATCGATCGAGGTTTAGTTGCATTGGGAAGAGGTGTTCCAAATGTACCGATTAGCCGCTATCTCGGACCTGGAACGGAACCGAATGAGTTTGACGAGAAGCGGGCTTATCTGACGCTCGATCATCAGTTTAGCGATCGCTTATCTCTACGGAGTACATTACGCCTCACCCGCAGCGAAGAACTCCGACCGCTTACAGTACAAGCAGGCAATCTTCGACCCGATAATCGCACTGTTCCATTGAATTCCAGCACGATTGATCAGCTATACGAAACCTACACTTGGCGAAATGATCTAATCGGTCAATTCAACACCGGATCGATTCGGCACACAGTTCTTGCAGGGATCGAACTGATTAAGATTTCGGGTTGGTTTAATAACAACTTTACGGGAACAGTAACCCCAATTGATTTGTTTAATCCAGACTACAGTAGAGTTGTAATCTCGCCGTTGCGTCGTCGTCCAGAGTTGGACTATACAAATGATGTAAAAGCATTGGGGATTTATCTTCAAAACCAGATTGATTTATTCGATAATCTCAAGCTTGTCATAGGTGGGCGGTTTGATAGCTACGATCAAGAAGAGTCGCGTCCTAGTGCCCCGAATTTAAGTATTCGTCAAACTGGAAATGCGTTTTCTCCCCGTGTTGGGTTAGTCTATCAACCGAGCAAAACTCTCGCGTTCTATGCAAACTATACAAGATCGTTTCAGCCTCAGATTGGACGAAACCTCGATCGACAAACCTTCAATCCTGAACGTGGAACACAGTATGAAATCGGGGTGAAAGCTGATGTGATCCCCGGTCGATTGTCTGCGACCTTAGCAGGCTATCGGATCAATAAGACTAATGTGCTAACTCCTGATCCGAGAGATCCAAATTTCTCAGTTCAAGTAGGAGAGCAGCGCAGTCAAGGAATTGAGCTTGATATTGCAGGTGAAATTCTACCGGGTTGGAATGTGATTGCTTCCTATGCGTACACTGATGCTGAAATTGTTCGGGACAATAGTTTTGCAGTAGGAAATCGCTTGATTAACATCCCTTACAATACTGCAAGTTTGTGGACAACCTACACCTTACAATCCGGCAGACTGAAGGGGCTAGGCTTCGGAGCAGGAGTGTTTTTTGTCGATCGACGTTCAGGGGATCTAGCAAATAGTTTTGAAGTGCCAAGTTATGCGCGTGTAGATGCTGCTATTTTCTACAATACTGGCAGAATCAGAGCAGGACTCAACTTTAAGAATCTATTTGACACCGTTTATTTTGCAGGGACACAAGGTCGATCGAGCATTCTTCCTGGAATTCCGTTTACAGTGCAAGGGAGCGTTTCAATCCAGTTCTAGACGAGAATCAATTTTCTGCTACCAGTTTAATCTGAATTGACGTTTAGATTAGAAATACAAGGTTCTTGTGTAACCAAATGATAAACAAAGGTTACACAAGAATAATTTCTTCTGCAAACAAGCTTCACTCAATATGCTGATGTAACACTTGATCTAATAGTTTTTGCAGGAGTGGCTCACCAGGCAGCATGAGCCGCAGTGAGGATTGTTCTTCGTACTTTGCTGGATTAAAGGTAACGAAATAGTGTTGATGTCGATCGCTGATTTTCCATACGTCTTGGCTGACTGGCTCAAACTTAAAGCCCTGTGGCTGTAGGAGTTTTGAGTTTGTCAACCACGTTTCAATTTCGTCGATCGACATTGGAGCAAGTGGAATCGGTTGGCGCGTGATAGCTAAATCCGCTTGCACATCCATCTCGATCATCTCATCAATTGCAGGTCGCAGCGGTGGTGTTTCAAGAACCGTTTCAAACTCAGAGAGTAAAACATCCTCTTCTTCAGGATCGGCACTGTTCAGCGCTCGTTCGATGAATGTTGGAACTTTCGCCAGGATGGGTTGAAGCTTGCCCACCACAGTCGAGAACGCATCAATGCGATCGCGCAATTTGCGGTACACTTTCGCTTCGACGGTTCCATCGTAATAGAAGTTATGAATTCGTACTGTGGGATAGCGTTGACCGATGCGATCGATGCGTCCAATTCGCTGCTCGACTCGCATCGGATTCCACGGCATATCGTAGTTGATCAATACACCACAGGTTTGTAGGTTCAAGCCTTCACTCGCGGATTCAGTACACAGCAGAATTTTAATTTCTCCATTCCGAAAGCGCTTTTTGATGTCTTCTTTCGGTACAGTTGTCCATTCATTGTTGCGATAAAGTTCTCCGCCTCGTCCAGAATAGCAAGCGAGTTGATTGCCAAAACTAGAGCGCAAGAATTCACGCAAATAGTCCATTGTGTCCGTGTATTGAGTAAAGACGATCGCACTATCGCGAGTATTTAACTCTTGTCGCAGTTGAGCAAGAAATTGAGCGCATTTCGTATCTTCGCCTGTGTTCTCGAACTGTCGCAGTAAGTCTTGGAGATATTCAATCTCTCTTGGATGCACTGGCTCGAAAAACGTTCTTAAGCCGTCGATCACCGAATCTTCAGCGTCATCGAGTTCGATCAAATCATCGGGAGTAAGACTGGTTTGCTGTCCGGTTTGCAAATCGTTTAATCGACGTTTGAGAGATTGCTCGATCGCATAAAATGAACTGGTCAACCGTTTACGGTACAGCGTCATTAGAAAGCCGAGTGCTTTACGATTTTCTTTCTGAGCGAGACGGTAAAAATGTCTTACATAATCACTCACTGCCCGATAGAGTTCAGCTTCGCGAGTCGATTCTAGAACGACTGCATTGTCCCAAACCTCCCGCACCGGGACATCTTTTTCGAGAACGCCTAACTTGTAATACTGTCGAAGCGTATCGCGAGTGTGGCGAAACATCAGATCCTTGAGTGGAGTGTTAACAGTGAGAAATTGCCGAGAGGCAGTAATGAAAGCTTCATCCTTGGTTTGATTTGGAGTGACGCGAATTCGTCCTTTTTGCCAGATATCTTCGAGCTTGTATGCTAAAACGCGATCGCTTTTCGTTAAGTGCTGCTGCAATCGTGAACAAGGTTGACCGCCTCCAGCAAAATAATCCGTAGACATCTGTTGCCAGAAGTTCAGAACGTGCGAATCGACCTCGGTGGCGATGTGTTTGAAATAGTCACAGAAGTTATCGGCGTAGCGCCAATGCCCTTTCAGTCCCAGCAGGTTGAGCAGATCAAAGACCTCGATCGGATCAATCTGCATTGGAGTCGCTGAGAGTAACAATAAAGCTTTGGTTCTGTCCTTTAGCTTCTGCATTAACTCTAATAATCGATTCGGCGTTTCTTTACGATTCTGAGGAGATTTACGACGGGCATGATGTGCTTCATCGAGAACGACTAAATCCCACGGTTCTGAGTCTAATAGTTCTTGCATTCGTTCTTTGCGGCGTACAAGATGGCTCGAAGCCAAAATTAGGTTCTGAGTGTTCCAGGGATTTTCGGCAAGGGGAATTGACTGTTTGAATGGGTCACGCAGTTCGCCTTGGGATAAGCTCCAAAAATGCAGATTGAATTTTTCACGCAGTTCGTCTTGCCATTGTGGTTGAACGCTGGCAGGAGCGAGAACTAGAATGCGCTGGGCTTTCTTAGAGAGAATGAGATAACGCAGAATTAAGCCCGTCTCGATCGTCTTTCCCAATCCAACTTCATCCGCGATCAATCCGTTGCGCGGAAACTCCTCAGCATAGCGCCGTAGGATTTTGATTTGATGAATCCACGGCTGAATCGGAATTGATTTGAGAGTAAAATCAAGGCAACCGGGATGTTCGTGTAGATTCGCCAGTTTCTCGAACTGCTCGATTTCGTGCTGATAGTCTTCGGGTGAGAGTTCAGGTAAATTTTCTGAAGGAGTTTCAATCGCAATCACTTTCTGATCGAATTCGATCTCTTGGCTCCAAGTCGGTTTATGTTTGGGAACATAGTGCAACAGTCGCCGCTTGACAGCCTCCGGAACTTCAAACACTCGCACATTTGCGGTTTGATTGTTCCAGAGTTTCTCAAAGCGATCGCGCTCGAATTCGACGCGCTCTAAATCTCGTCCGCCTTCCCAAGCAAGATACACATGGAAAGATTCAACATTGGCATACCAGCCGCCGATCGATTCATTATTCGAGCCGCTAAAGGCTAAACGATCGCCGTTCGCATCTGTGATGATGCCAACCTTCTCATGAAACAATCGATTGGGATCAAGTTGCTCGTTGCTATTTTCCGGTGTTCCGTCTGACTTGAGCGGAACGGCGATGCGAATGTCGAGATGTTGATTTTGAATCAGCCAGCTTAGAATTTCAAAGTGTTTGAGTTGAGCAAAGTTACTGGGGGGTTGAAGATCCTGATTGAGTCGATCGCATAATGCTGATCTGAGTTCATAACCCTTCTGAATCGCTTGCAAATCTTGCGGACTAAACTGACAGCCCATGATCAGACGCATTTGTCCAGCATTGTCGAGCATTGCGCCGAGTCCACGGGCGACTTTGCTGAGAATTGCACTGTTGAAAAATCCGGCTTTGCGATCGTACTTCACCGCACATTCCAAGGCTGGAATGTAGAAATCCGCAACGGGATTGTTTTCGTCGCTAGAGTAGCTGATTTTCCAACGATAGTTGCGGAGAGAAGGCATAAGATTCAAGGGGAGATGGATTGAGACAAGATGATCACAGGCACTTCGGTCACAGATCGTAATCCTTGATCATTCGTGAGAAAGGTTGTGCATTGGGTGATCGAAGCTGTTGCGACATGAATCGCATCAGGTAGCTTCAAGTTTCCAGTTGCTCTTAAACGTGCAGCTTCGATTAGAATTGTCCGCTGTACAGGAATTACTCTTAGATTGCGACGACTGGAGATGGCTTGGCGGTATTCAATTTGGCGCGGAACGTTTTGATCGGAGATCGGTTTGACTAAAGCTTCGGCAAGACTTAGCTCACTCGTCACTGCGTTTAAACCTCCTCGATCGATTGCCTGAAATAGTTCTGATAATGAAGCTGCAAAGTCTGGATAAGCTTCTAAAGCATAAATCCAGATGTTGGCATCAAGATAGATTCGATTGCCTTGAATTGCTGTCAAGATTCCCATGAATCACGTTCCTGCCGAATGAACTGATCAACGGCTTCAGGAGAGGTGAAACTTCCCTTTGCTGAACCAAGGAAGCTTGATAATGAACGGTCATGACCCACGGAATATTCGTCGCGACTGCCGTAATATAGCTCCATCATCTCGCGCTGTTCTGCATCCATCCGTTCTAAAGTGTCTGCTAAATCATCGAGTGCGGCTTGGTCTTCTGAGGTGCGGGGTCGATTGAAAAATTCATTCATCCTCCGTCTTTGCTCTTCAGGCGTGATAAATTGTCGCTCGTCGATATCAATGACGATTTCCGTTTCATCTGGAAGGTCGATCGCTTCTGTTAGCTCGATCGTTTGTCCGCGTAAGATTCCTTTGACTTTCATTTGAATAATCTCCTAGTTATTTACAGATAGATTTTGTTCGCAATGTTGAAAGATGTAATTGAGAGATCCCAAAATAGCTGGAAGATTACTGACTGCATAAAGGAGTGTCTCGTATACAACGCCTGAGCGATCGAGCTTGTAGAATTTCCAGCCTTCGCCGTTGGTGACGATGCCGAAAATGTCGATCGCTCGACCGATTTGCTGATTGCTCCATTGACACGCTTGCATTTCGACTAAACACTGTGCGGCTCCTTGTTCAAAGTCGTCTTTTTTCGCCTCGACAATGCACAGAAAAGGAGTTCCAAAATAACCTCGATTTTCGGTGATGAGGTAATCAGCCGCGCCATGAGCAACCTCACTTTCGAGCGTTGCTCCTTTCCAAATCTTTAGACGTTTAAAGGCTTGAATCGCTTCGAGCAGAATGGCATCGATCAGGAGTTTTTTACCTTCTTCAGTTCGTTCTAAGTCGAATAATTTGAGTCGATCGAGGTGTGATTGAAAGGCATCGGTTGGGGAAAGCGGGGGTGCGTCGATCGCCCAAAGAATTAGATGTTCAAGGTTGAGCTGCTTATATGCTTCGTCGAGCTTGAATTTGGAAAACGCTTTTTTCTTGGGTGTGGCTGATGTCATCGATGGATGCTCCTTTCGAGATAGAGATTAAAATAAGCTTTGCTGCACGTTGCCTAAGTCTAATTCTGGCTGCTCGTAGCGAACTTTGGCTTTAATCTCGTCCATAGCAAGCCACAAATCAGCGAGGGCTTTTTCTTCGGGCATTCGTTTACGATCGTCACCGATATGTGGAATCACGCGCAGAGTGACTTCCCAAGCTCTCATAAATAAATCGTTGCTCAAGAGTCCTGTCGTTTTGAGGAAGCGACGAACGGGATCAATGGATTGTTCTTCGAGGTAGATGGCGATCAGGGCATGGAGTCCGTCGATTAGCGAGGTGAGGGTGAAGTCTTCGGGGTTGGTGGAAAAGGCGCGTTTTTTGAAGCGTTGGTCGGGGGTGAGCAGTTTGCAGATGCCGCTGGTGGAGTCAAGCAGTTTATGCGTTTTGGCAAGATCCGAGACGTTGAAGCCTCCGACGGCGAGGGCAAGCTGGCGGGCTTCATCGAAGGGGAATTCGCGGGCGCGGAAGGCATCCCAGGCGAGGATGTACCAGGTGGTGAGGGGGTCAAAGCCGAGGGTGTCGGTTTGGGCGAGTTTGCGGAAGCGATAGTTGGCGACGGCTTTGCGGGCTTCGGAAAAGGCTTGTTCGGGGCGGACTTCGTTGCCGGAGGTGTCGAGGATCGGGGAGTGGCGGGAGAAGACGTTGAGGGCGGGTCCGAAGGCGGAGAGGTAGAGGTCGATGCCGTCGATGTCGTTTGCCTCAAATTCGGGGGCGCGTTGTTCGACGAGGTGGGCGACTTGGGGGCGCAGATCGTCCCACCAGGCTTGTCCGGCTTGCGGATCGCGTTTGCGGCAGACGAGGAGAACGGTGCTGGAAACTGAGTTTTTCTGTGCTTGGTGGAGGTTTTGCGGGTTTTCGGTGCTGACTGACCAGGAAGCGGTGATCTCGAAGCCTGCATCGATCAGGGATTTCGCTAAGACATCCCACGCGCCGGAGTCTTTGTGGTTGAATTGCACAGTCATTACACCATCGTCACGCAGAACTCGATGGTATTCGGCAAAAGCAAGCGCCATTTTTGCTTCGTAGTCTTGGTTGGCGAGTTCTTCGGGGGAAATGCCCATGTTGCGGAAGCGGGAAGGGTTGGCGACGGCTTCGCGGTCTTTGTCGGTAAGGTCTGACCAGAAGAGATCAGGGAAGATATCGCCTAATGTGCGTTTCTGCCAAACATAGAAGAAATCGGATAGTTCAGCATATTGAACCGTAGCATAGTAGGGGGGATCAGTAACAACCGCAAAAACAGATTGATCAGAAATATGAACTAAGCTATCGGCTGAAGCTGAATCAATTTGAATTGATTTTGGTTCAAAAGCTTCTATTCCTGGTATCCCTGATAATCCAGGTTTTGTTCCAAATAGAAAGCAAAGATCCTCATAGTCTGAGACAAAGGCATCAGCGCAAGAGCGCCATAACTCGCCCGCGCCGTTAATCTCTGGATAATTCCATACTAAGTTAAGAGTGTGTTGGGTGGATGCTCTTTGTGCATAGGCTCTGCCTGATTGCCAAATACAAAGTCTTGCATTTCTATCAACACATCGATCGAAAACTAAAGCTAAATAAGTTGAAATCGCTTCTACTTTCTCTGGTTCATACTCAATCTGTAGCCTAGCTTTAACACCATTGAGAATTTCAACATAAGTGACTAGCGTTAAAAGCTGTCGAGGGTTGAACATATCTTTCCAACTAGGACAGAAAGTTCTAATTTGCTCGTCCAAATCTTTTCCTTCTGGAATTGCCTCTACAGGAATAGAGGCTTCGTGCAGATTCAGCTTTTTGGTCAATACATCTTCTGCTTTGGCTACTCCCGCTAAATCTTCTTCACTGGGAACTCTAAAGCAAAGCGTCCCTTTACCCTGCTTGTAAGCAACTGAATAAAGAGCTTGATTTAATTTTCCGAGCTTTGCAGCTTGCATGATCACTGCATTCTCAAGTACAGCATCACAGTTTGGGCATTTTCCTACTGCTCGGCTGATTGTTATCTGTGTATCAGGATTGTATTCTTCACCGTTCTCACAAACGATCGTATTCCCCTTCCCTTTCTTTCCCTTCACTAACTCGAAGTCAACTCGCTTCTGTTCAAGATTTGGAATTGGTTTTACAGCGCACCACTTATTTAAGTTCTGTTTCTCAGGACGATTGTATAACCACCAATTCGGGCTTAGAGGTACTACAGATTCACAGTTCGGACAAACAACAGTATGCGCCCAAAGATAGTTCTGTACCTTTTCACCTAGCAATGATGGAAAAAACTCTGCAAGTCGCTTTTCTGCCTCATCTCCCACCCATTTCACCCATTTATCGATATCCTGCTGCAAATCAGGACCAAACTTCAGCGGATACTCGATCGCGGCTTTCATCGTCACCACTGCCACCGGATTGAGATCCGAAGCCAACACCTTCAGCCCATACCGCGCCGCCTCAAACGGAATACTCCCGCCCCCCGCAAACGCATCCAACACCACCGGAGTCCGCGTCCCCCACTGCTGCTCACACAACTCCTGCACCCGCGCAATCCGCTCCGGCGACGGCGGCGTTTTATACAGCTTTGTCTCTTTGTTACGAAACCTGCGCCACTCCAACCCCAGCAGATACTCAAATTCTTCGATCGACACCCCATCCGGCAACAGCGACCCCAACACCGAAGCCCGACTAAACGACAGCGGCTTCCGCGAATACCACCGATGCAACCCCTTAAACGGATTTCCCCCATGCTCGTGATACACCTGCTCATTGAGGAGCTTCACAGGCATAATCTTCTCAATAAACACAGGCTTCCGGGTCGTCATAGCGGGTATAGAAGATGGGTCTAAAATACAGGTGTCCGCTGATATTCTAGACGCTAACCCTGCTCCCACTACCGATAAATCAAAATCGCTTTATCACCCATGCCACTCCAAGATCTCCAGCCCCAACTCCTCGCCCTTAGCCCTGCCGAAAAAGCCCAAGCGATTCAACTTCTGAGCGAAAGTCTCGGCAATGCCTGGGAAGGCATCGAAAAAACTCCTGGCATTTGTGGTGGAGATGCCCGCATTGCTAATACTCGTATCCCTATCTGGGTACTCGTTCAAGCCCAAAACCTTGGCAACTCGGATGCTCAAATTCTCGCCAACTATCCCACCATTACCGCGATCGATCTGAGTAACGCTTGGCGGTATGCAGAAGCTCATCCCGCAGAAATCGAGCAAGCGATCGCAGAAAACGAGGCGGCATAACTCGTGGCGCGACTTTATGCAGATGAGCAATTTCCCTACCTGACGAGCAATCATTTACGCCAGCTTGGACATGACGTGCTAACCGTCCAGGAAGCAGGCAAAGCAAACCAGGGGATTCCCGATGATGAAGTGCTTGCCTTTGCCACCGAGCAAGCACGAGCGATTCTAACGCTCAATCGCCGTGACTTTATTCGACTTCACAATCAAGATCCAAATCACGCTGGCATTATTGCTTGTACAGACGATGCTGACAAAATTCAACTTGCAGAAAGAATTAATACTGCTATCCAATCAGAAGAGACACTTGTGGGGGAACTGATCCGAGTTATACGCCCCTCTCGTTAAAGCGATCGACATCTAATTGCTGTCTCTTGATGTTTTAGACGCTCGATTGGATTCCCACAGATATTCCATAGACAACAGTATTTTGCTGGAGCTGCGATCGTGCCAAGGGAAGGCATCTGCCCCTCAGACAATATTCAGAACAAATGAACCTATCAAAGTAATGCTAGATTTAGTGCTACGATTGCTGAATTTGTTTTTCTAATGTTATATTAGTACAAAACAACTAAATCAAAATAAGCATGGACTTTACTATATGGCACGGGGAGAAATCCTAAGAAAACTCTTTAGAAGCTTCTCTCACAACGAGAGAGAAGAGTTTTTAGCTGCCGCACAGGAACTTATCGAGGAAGAGAAAAGTAAGAATCACACTCTCCTCGCCAGAGATTTAGAAAAAATTCTGCATAACGGAAACGGCGCTTTCAAGTCGATCGCATCGAATCTTGCTCCTTGGCAACGATTTCCCGAACCTCCCAAAGATCGAGAAACAGGATTAGCGCTAGTTGAAGTGAAACAATTCGACCTGACTTGGGATCACATCATTCTCAGCGAAATCATTTTAGACCCCCTAAATGAAATCGTTCTCGAAAATCGCAAACAAGACATTCTCACCGCTCACGGACTCCGACCCAAAAATAAGCTCCTTTTTTGCGGTCCTCCAGGATGCGGAAAAACTCAGACTGCTAAGGTTCTATCGAGTGTTCTAGGGCTTCCTCTTGTCTATGTCAACCTTACGGCTGTCTTCTCTTCTTATCTAGGTGAAACCGCTACAAATCTGCAAAAGATCTTTACCTATATTCAACATGGAGAATGGGTTATCTTATTTGACGAATTCGATGCCATCGCCCGCGATCGTAATACCCCGAATGAGCATGGCGAAGTAAAACGCCTCGTAAATAGCTTGCTGCAACTGATTGACACAACCGAAAGCAGTAGTCTGTTTATTGCCGCAACAAATCACGAAAATCTTCTAGATACAGCAGTCTGGCGCAGATTTGATGAAGTGCTTCTCTTTGATCGCCCCTCAAATGAACTTCGTATTGCACTTCTCACCCGCTATCTCTCTGCCATTCGTTATCCAGGAGTGGATCTAGCTCATTTCGCAACCCAACTTGAATCAGCAACAGGCGCAGATATCGAGCGAATTTGCTCTGATGCTACAAAAGCTGTTCTTCTGCGAGGAGATGACGAACTTTCATCCGATGATTTAGAAACCGCGATCGCACGTTATCTCGCTAGAGAGCGTATAATATCGAACTCAATAGACCTGTCTACACCCTAGCAAGCATGACGAATCAGTTCGAGCATCTAAAATTGCCCAGAGTGAATACTCAACTACCTCGTCGAGCAAAGAGTGGAGGCGGGGGTGGCAAACGCAGCGATCGCAGCACACGCGGAGCGCAGATTATAGCTCAAATCTCCACATTGACCGAATCTGCAAAAGAACGGCGAAGCTCCTTCCACCTCGATCCAAAACTGATCTTCAAAATCAAGCTCGACAAGAACTTTCTGCTGCAAGATGATGATTTAACAAAATCTGGTTTAACGCTACTGGGAAGAGAGCCTGCTATCAATAAAGCAGTCGTCGTTTTTGCTTCAGATGAGGAGTTGACAGAATTTAGAAAGCGCATCGAAAACTATAGTGGCATCAAAGCGGGTCCTCAATATGACTACTTGGACGCAGTAGAAGGATTAGTTCCACTGGAGCCTCAAGATCGTTTGGGTCGATCGCTAGAATTAGAATCCTTACAAGCTGATGAAATTGCAGCACTCGATTTGGAGCTTTGGCACACAGGTGATCGACAAGAAATGCGAAAGTATATCGATCAGATTCGCCAAGACCTACGATCACAGTCAACCGAAACTGCAAAATTTGATCTGACCGATTCTTACATTGGAGAATACCTCTGTATCGCCCGGATCAAAGTCAATCAGACGGTTCTGGATCAACTCCTGAATGAATTGATTGTGAAAGAAATAGATCGTCGTCCGAGAGTTGCATTTGCAATGCGCTCTGAATTCAATCCTTCCCTCTCAGAAATCCCCGCTGTCAATTCCCCACCTTCTTATTACTGTGGAATTTTAGTGATCGATTCGGGGATCTCTGGTGGACATCCATTACTTGCTCCTGTGATTGGAGAAGCAGAAGTCTTTCCTGATACCAAGCGGCAATTCATTCAAGGAGGTGCAGAGGATGAGGCGAATCATGGAACAGGGGTCGCAGCGATCGCGGCTTATGGGGACGTTGAAGCCTGCATCCGCAAGAAATCTTTTGATTCCTCTGCATGGATTTATTCGGCTCGTGTGATGAACGATCGCAATGAGTTTGATGAAGATTTACTGCTAGAGAATCAGTTAGAACAAGCCATCTTATATTTCATCAATCAATATCCCAATTGTAAAGTCATCAATCTCTCTTTAGGCAATGCTGAACAGATCTACCGAGATGGAAGTAAACAGTTTAGAATTGCAGCTAAACTTGACGAGCTAGCTTATCGATATCAACATAAGAATCTTGTATTCGTCGTCGCAGCAGGAAACTCATATCCCTACCCTCACAGGGATGAAAGAGAGCGACTTCGGACAGACTATCCCAGTTATCTATTAGACCCGGAAGCACGAATTATTGATCCGGCTACTTCTGCGATCGCACTAACGGTAGGTTCTCTCTCGCTGGGTCGCGGTAGTGTAACTTATTCAGATGACGCTCGACGAAACACAGTTGCCAAAGTACCTGGATATCCCTCACCTTTTACTAGAGTCGGGTTTGGCGTAGATGGCATGATCAAACCAGAGCTAGTCGATTGGGGCGGCGATATTGTTCTGGATGGTGATCGTAAGGCATCTGATAATGAATCAGGTGTTTCGATTGTGACCTTTTCTCAAAATTATTCATCTTCGCTGTTTCAGATGGCGATCGGAACCAGTTTTGCGGCTCCTCGTGTGTCAAATCTGGCAGCTCAGCTATTAACTAAATATCCAGAGGCATCATCTAATCTCATTCGTGCATTAGTCAGCATCTCTGCTGAATTACCAGTTGAAATCCCACCTGCTTTCCAGATTGGTTCAGGCTTGTCTAAAAGTCAGAAATCCAAGCAGTTCAATCGGCAACTCTCAATCTATGGTTATGGGCAAGCAGATCTTCAAAGAGCAATGTACTCAGCAGAGAATTACGCTGTGCTGCTAGAAGATCACCTTGAAATCTCAGTTGGAAGTTTTGATATTTTTGAAATTCCGGCTTTACCACCTGAGTACTTGAGAACAAAAGGAATCCGCCGCCTCTCCATTGCTTTAGCCTTTGATCCACCAACTCGCCCGACTCGTGGTGATTCTTATCTTGGAATCACAATGGATTTCAATCTGTACAAAGGTGTCGATCGTGAAAGTATCGTGAATGCGTACATCAGTGCAGAGAAAGCGAAAAAAGCTGGTGACGGCGGGAGCTATTCTGAAATTTCGATGGAAATTCTCAAGAAGAACTTTACTTCTGGGTGCAGCGTCAATTTTTCGCCCAATGCTACTCTTCGCAATAAGGGCACTTTACAACGAGGCAGCATAGAGATCTCTTCACAAGCGACTAAATATGATCAAAGCCCAATGTATCTGGTCGTTACCTGTAATCGAAAGTGGGTCAAAGTAGAAGATACTCCCTCTCAGCGCTATGCGTTGGTTGTCGCTGTTGGGCATTCAGATTCAGGTGTAAAGCTTTACAATCGTCTTCGTACTGCGATCGAGCAGAGGCTTAATCAACTCAGCCAACAAATTAGGATACGGCAATAGTATCGTTCATGTTTCTTCATTCTCCTATCTTCTTTCGTGTCTGTGTTTCATAGTCAACTTATTACGGTAGATTTTTGGCAGAACATACACTCCTGATGTCAATTGCCAAAAATGAATGACAAAAAGGAACTCAAGTAGGAGACAATACTAAAGTCTCGATTATTACAGCGTCTAAGTATAATCAACAGGATTGAGATTATAATGCAGGTTCACTTTCAGACGAGTCAAATTCTTCTTGAAAGTCTTTATGAGCGCTACAGCGAAAACGCAAAACGATTAATTCCTCTGATTCGCCAAGACAGGACTCTTAGTTCGTTTGATTCTTTCAACAAGCGGTTCAAACTCTCTTGGGGAATGGAGATCGAATTTACCAACTCTTTATCAATTACGAAAGAAGACACCCGTGCTTGCTATGTCCTGATGCTCAAAATATCTGACTTATGGTTTGCTTTCGAGCATCTGGTAAAGACCGCTGCGGACATTATTCCCAAAGACGAGGATCGAAATAGTAACGTCAATTTCTACAGCAGCAGTACAATGCAAATGCTCGAATTCGATCCAATCACACTGAATTTCAATCAACTATTGAAGACTCAAGTGCTACACCGCTCGGTATGGCGCAGAGAAATTTATCTTTTCATCCAGTACCTGGTTAGAGACACTCAAGGCGGGACGCAGAGATTGATTGCTGATGCGCTCTCACACGTGCAGGAATCCAGAGAACTACAAGCGAAACACATCTTTGCACTAGCTTATGGCATCAGAAACGTTTACGTTCATAAGGGAGTCGCCGCTGCATTAGGCAGCAGGAACTATCAGGTCAAACGAGCATTCTACTTAGTCATGTATGATGCTCTGATTCTTTATTCATTAGCGCTAGGCAATGCTTACTGTTGCGAAAAGTTAGCGTCGTACTCAACCACGACCACCCAATCGTAATTAAGCAATCCCTCGTGATTTTCCAAAATCGATGGGTACACTACAGTTAACTCCAGGGGAAATGGCTAGATGTGCCGCACCATATCACACGAAGATATGGTCTAGGAAAGCAGGCGCATGAGTCAGGATCTAGCTAACCCCGCCTGACCGGAGCCAGGGAATGACTCACGTTGTGTACATTCCCGCTTGAATTTTCAATTCATCGTCACCCTGTAGTGGTACGTCAAGCAATAAATGAGCAGTAAGATGTGAGAATAAACCTCTCACTCATCTCTTGCAATGGTGAAAAAATACAAGGTTGACCTGACTGCCGCAGAACGAACCGAACTCGAACAGTTCACGACCACAGGACGACGTGCCGCTGACCAAATCACCCGCGCTCGGATACTGCTGAAAGCGGACTGCAATCAAGCGGGCGGGGAGTGGCTCGACGAAGAGATCGCCACAGCACTCGATGTCAGCACCAACACAGTTGAGCGAATGCGCCGTCGGTTTGTGGAATTGGGCTTGCCTGCCTGCTTGAAGCGGCAACCTGGAGGCGGTCGGAAACAGCGCTGCTTGAATGGAGAACAGGAAGCGCATTTAGTCGCATTGGTGTGCAGTGAAGCTCCGACTGGGCGCGCCCGCTGGAGTGTGCGCTTGCTGGCAGACGAAATGGTGCGGCTGGGGTACGTGGAATCGGTGAGCCATGAAACGGGGTAGTGCCCTGAAGGAAAGGATAAGAATTAAAATGAGAAGAGTTACTCAGAACT